>Ga0075436_100000006_pt1 | contig 306066 bp, 253 predicted proteins | sample RhiMethybrSRZTD5_FD_75303 | JGI IMG/M metagenome (GOLD analysis project Ga0075436, IMG submission 75303) | Populus rhizosphere microbial communities from Tennessee, USA - Rhizosphere MetaG P. TD hybrid SRZTD5 | ecosystem: Host-associated > Plants > Roots > Rhizosphere > Soil | place: USA...
TGAACACCCCGCAATTCGGAACGATTACAGAAGCCGCTACCCCGCCTCGCGAAATCCAATTGGGCGCCCGGCTCTCGTTCTAAGCACAGGAGGTAGGCAATGGCAAAGCTAAATCTCTCAACTCGAATTCTGCTGATGATCGCAACGGTCCTGCTGGGCATCCTTTTACCGAGCCAGCATGCCTGGGCACAGGGTTGAGTGGCTGCACGTCAAAGCGCGCCCGTGATTGGCGTGCAATGCGCAGGTAGCGAGGGTTCCGGTTCGCATGATAGTGGCGCGCTGGATGGTGGTCGGTGGCAACTGTCGATCGGCTTTCGCAAACAACGCTCGCACCGCCATTTTGTGGGGACCGAAGAGCAGAAACAGCGCGCTATTCAAGGCACCGAGGTAGTCAATAATATTTACCTTTATGACGTCGCGCTCACATACGCCGTTAACAAGCGATTCAACATAACGGCTTCCATACCTTTCCAGAGAGCGACGCGGAGGCGCGGAACCTCAAATCAAATTTTTCATAGCGTCGGATTTGGTGACCTCAGCCTGATGGGCCGAATGTGGCTGCGGAAACCTCCAGCCGAGTCGGGCTGGAATATCTCGTTCGGAGTTGGTATGAAGTTCCCGACCGGGAACCCCGCCGTCAAAAATACGGTCCCCAATACTAATGGTGTTGGCACGGTAACACAGAACGTCGATCAGTCGATTCAACTGGGCGATGGCGGTTGGGGTATTCCTCTTGACATACAAGCATACAAGCGAATTGGAAAGACAACATTGTATGCCTCTGGAATCTACTTGCTTAACCCGCGAGATACGAACGGAGTCGCCACCGGCCGTGGACGTCCGTCCGAAGCGATCATGTCGGTCGCGGATCAATACCTGGCTCGTATCGGCATAGCGCGTCCCATTCCCCACACTCGACGTTTCGCTTTCACTGTGGGCTGGCGCATTGAAGGTGTCCCCGTGCGAGATTTGATCGGCAAGAGCAACGGTTTTCGTCGGCCCGGTTATGCCATGTCAATCGAGTCGGGAGTGCAGTATTTCAGAGGCCGAGACATCTGGTCGGTATCAGTGCCCATCGCGGCAGGGCGCAATCGCAAGCGGAGCGTGTCGGACATTTTGGTGGGTGGCGCCGGCGACGCAGCCTTCGCCGATTACTTGGTTCTGGTGGGCTACTCGCACCGGTTCTAACAGGGTTTGCCGATCGACGAAACGTAATCGAAGAAATGAAGGGAGTGAACGTGAAGAGGCTGGTCGTCGCTCTGATTATTCTGGGACTATCTGGTTTAGCCACCACCGCGGTTGGTCAGGGCCCAATTATCTTTGCTCCAGGCCCGAAGTCTTCCGATAAGCAGAACATGAACATGAGACTGCTGCCGGTAGGTGAGAGCGCGCCAGACTGGCGACTGACTGATGCGGAAGGCAAGGTGCATTCGCTTTCAGAATATCGCGGGAAAGTTGTCGTGATGGATTTCTGGGCAACGTGGTGCGGACCATGCAAAGAGGTCATGCCGCGAATGCAGAAGCTCTATGAGAAATTCAAGGACCAGGGGGTGATCGTTTTTGGTGTTAACTCCTGGGAAAAGGAAGATCCAGTCGAGCTGATGAAGCAGAAGCGATATAGCTATGGCCTCCTGCTCAGGGGAGAGGAGATCGCTGAAGCGTACAAGGTAACCAAACTACCCGCGGTTTACATGATCGGAGCCGATGGCCGGATCATCTACTGTCATGAAGGAATGGACGATCAGAACCTGGCATCTTTGGTTGAGAAATACCTTAAGGCGCACCGCTCAACCTGAATCGGTTTGACTCGATGCGAACGGCCCGACCCAGTTCATGCCGATCGTTGTTTCGCCGGTTCCCTAACCTCAAATGATAGAAACTATTTCCGAGCCAAAAGGTCATCAGGCGGATAGATTTCGGTTCATTCCGACGGCGGCGAGCGCCATTGGCGTGGGTGTCGCCTGCCTGGTCCTAACGGGGTGGGCGATGAATCTTTCGGCGCTTAGAAGCGTCATTCCAGGCCAACCACAAATGGTTCCAAATACAGCCATCACCTTGGTTTTGGCGAGCGTGGCTCTCTGGAGGTTGGCGAACGGGAAGAGTAATCGATACGAATCCGTGGTGATTTGGGTTTGTGTTCTTGCGGTAATCCTAATTGGTTCGGCGACGCTCGCTGAGTACGCGGGCTTGAATTTGGGACTTGATAGTCTGCTATTCAGAGAGAAACTACGGCTCACGGCCGCGTCTTATCCGGGACGCCCGTCACCTCACACGGCCGTCAATTTCCTGATTATCGGCGTGGCCCTCTTATTAATAAGGACGCAAATTGACCACGCCTACAAGATCGCGCAGGTTTTTGCGACTTTGATGGCTATGGTCGCACTCATGGCTCTGGTCGGCTACGCGTATCAAGTAGCGTTTCTCTACAGCATATCTGCTTACACTGGGATGGCTCTGCACACGGCCGCAATCTTCCTCGTTCTCAGCGTGGGCATCCTCTTCCTTCATCCTGAATGCGGTCTGATGTTGTTCGTACTGAGTGACACGGCGGGCGGGATAATGGTGCGGCGTCTCTTACCCGCGACGATTATTATTCCCGCGTTTGGTGGCGGACTGGTTGTCCTCGGAGCGCGTCAGGGGCTATATGACATGGCCTTTGGAACATTACTTTGTGTGTGGGGAAGCATCCTGGTTCTAACCACTCTAATTTGGCGGAGTGCGAAAACGCTTCATCACTCGGACGCCAGGCGCAAACAGATTGAAGCGGCTTTACGCAGAGCGTATGACGATCTGGAATTACGCGTTGAGCAGCGCACGATCGAGCTTTCTAAGGTAAATGAGACGCTCAAGGCTGAAGTCATCGACCACAAAAAGTCCGAAGCCGCGCGCGGACAGTTGTTGCGGCAACTCGTAAAGGCCCAGGAAGAAGAGCGTCGCCGCATATCGCGCGAGTTGCATGATCAGATGGGGCAACATCTCAACGCGTTGATGCTTGGGCTTAAGAACCTGAGCGTCGCCTGCGGCAACGGAGCGTCGCCTCATACGAAGAGTTTCCATCGATTGCAAGAGTTGATCGAGCAACTAATGGACAGGACCCATCACCTCGCTTGGGAATTGCGCCCCGCTGCGCTCGATGACCTGGGACTGCAAACAGCAGTTTCGAATTATGTTGAGAAATGGTCAGAGCATAGCGGGATTACCGCAGATTTTCATAGTCGCGGTTTGCAAAAGCAGAGGCTGCCGCCGCCGATCGAAACCGCCGTGTACCGAATAGTTCAGGAAGCGCTAAATAACATCCTCAAGCATGCGGGCGCCGATCGCGTCAGCGTAATCCTCGAACTCCGTAACAACCAGTTGCGCGCGATCGTCGAAGACGACGGCAAGGGTTTTGATGTCGAGGCCGTTAGGTTCACGTCCGTGGAAGGGCATGGTCTCGGACTGTTGGGAATGCAGGAGCGAGTGGCGGCCATAGGCGGAAACCTGGAAATTGAATCCCATCCAACCACGGGGACGACACTCGTGACTCGGATTCCAGCTTATGCTTTCTCTTCTGAGGAAGGCTTTCCTGGTGAGCACACTGCGAATCTTTTTAGCTGATGATCATGTCGTACTGCGCGAAGGCCTGCGGTCACTGGTCAACGCGCAGTCAGACATGATGGTTGTCGGAGAAGCCGGGAACGGCCGAGCGGCTTTGCAACAGGTCCGAGAAATTCAACCGGACGTAGTCATCATGGATGTCTCGATGCCGGAGCTGAACGGCATCCAAGTCACCGAGCGCCTGAAACGCGCCTATGAAAAAATTATGGTCCTGATATTGACGGCTCACGACGACAGCGGCTATTTGCGACAGTTGCTCGAAGTCGGAGCCTCGGGCTACGTGCTAAAAAAAGCCGCAGCGGACGATCTAATCAAAGCGATTCGAGTAGTCTCTGCTGGCGGCGTTTATCTGGATCCGTCGCTGGCGGGTAAGGTCGTCGGTGGATATCTCGGCAAGCGCGGGTTCGGAAGTAACCCATTGGGAAATGAGGTAAGCGAACGGGAGGCGGAAGTTCTGCGATTGGTGGCTTGGGGCTATACGAACAAAGAAGTAGCGGGGTATCTGAGAATTAGTGTCAAGACCGTAGAAACTCACAAAGCGAATCTGATGCAGAAGCTTGACCTCAAGAGCCGGGTCGAAATAGTGCGTTATGCACTACGTCAAGGCTGGCTGCGCGAGGCTTAAGTGCATCGTGCAATCGACGAGGGTTAATTGTTTTCTCGGAATCGAAACCGAAATGGAGAGTCGATATGAAGCGAAACCAGCTTGTGCTTGAGACGGCGATCGCGGCACTAACCATTGTGCTTTGCTCGATGGCGGCTAACGCTCAGCCCAGAGCCGCCAATAGTGATCAAGAGGCTTTGAGGAAATTAATTCACGAATGGGCAATGTGCACCGTTCAGGTGAATACGCGAGACTTGGAAAAGATCATGGCGGACAGTTTCAGGGGCAGCGCCGAAGGGATCTCTTTCAACAAGCAGACGCTCTTTGAGGCGCTTAAGTCAGGCCAGATGAAAGTGGGAGACTGGACCATTGACGATGTGAAGGTCACCGTAAAAGGAAATGCGGCGTCAGTCACCGGCCGCAGCAAGCTTTCTAATGCTACTTACATGGGCAAAGATTTTAGTGGCGACTGGCTCTGGACTGACCACTTCGTGAAGCAACGGGACGGAAGTTGGCGCGCGGTATCCTCACAATCGAGGCGCATCAATCAGTAGCTCGTGAGATTGTCGAGAATCTTCCTTGGGGGAACTTTCAGTTTGTTGCTTCGATGAGGTGAAGCTGGATTATAGAAGCCAGCGAGGCCTCATGACTAGGCTATGAATCGGCGAGACGCTCTAAAACTTACGTTGGCCGCGGCAGGTACGAGCCTGATTGCCGGCGAGAGTGCGCTGGCCCAAAGCCCCGAGCTGCTGAAATTTCTGTGTCCTCCCGACGGCGTCAGCCCGGACCTGGTTACTCGGCCTAGTCCGCCCTCAAGGCCTTTTGTAGCTCCGCTGAACGTGATGCCGGTGAAACAACCGGCGCCGAATTTGGATCCACCACCCGACCCTAAGGCTCACCAACGATACCAGGAGTTTCTGCCAAAGAAATTCTATGAGATTCGCGAGACGGAGTTCCGTTGGGTATATCACCCGGATGCGCCATACAACGTGGGAAGTTGGTCCTGGGGATTTGACGGCATCACTCCGGGACCAACTTATCATGCGCGCTATGGCGAGCCGATCCTGGTGCGCAGATATAACACGCTGCCGAAAGTAGGGCAGAGCAAAGTAACGTTCGCTCTGCCTCGGACGACGACTCATCTTCACAATGGCCACACCGCGTCAGAGAGTGACGGCTATCCCATGGACTTCATTCAGGCCGGAGAGTACTGGGACCATCACTACTGCAACTTCCCATCGGGTTTCGACGATCGAGAAAAACTAACCACGCTGTGGTATCACGATCACATGATGGACTTTACCGCGGCGAACGTGTACGCGGGACTCAACGGTTTTTATCTGCTGTTTGATGAGAATGACACCGGAGACGAAAACGATTCCAGCCCGAAGGCGTGGCGACTACCCAGCGGTAAGTATGATGTGCCTCTGATTCTGCATGACGTCCTGTTCGATAGTTACGGGCAGGTCTCCTTCAATCCTTTCAACACGGACGGCATCTTAGGCGACAAGTTTACTGTCAATCGAATCATTCAACCGTTCTTTCAGGTTGAGCCGCGGAAGTATCGCTTTCGCATTCTGAACGGCGGGCCTTCGCGTTTCTATCAGTTGTATTTGAGCACGGGCCAGCCGTTCGTGGTGATTAGCGGTGACGGAAATATTCTGCCGAAGCCGGTCGTAGCGGAAAGTATTTATCTGAGCGTGGCGCAACGCACCGACGTGATTCTGGACTTCTCGAAATATCAACCAGGCGAACAAATCATCCTCCAGAATCGGCTCGAGCAGACAAACGGCCGTGGTCCTTCAGGCAGAATGCTCGATCCGGGCGACGGCATCATGCGCTTCGACGTGGTTCCTCTAACTGGTCCCGATAATAGCCAGGTGCCGGATCATTTTCGAGCACTCCCGCCGATGCCGGAAGATTTGAGCAAGTTCAAACATCGGGTTTGGACCTTTGACTACCTCGGCGGCCTTTGGACGATCAATGGACAGACATTCGGCGACGGGACGCGAGTCGATGCCGAAATTGAACAGGGAACCGGCGAAGTCTGGATTCTGCGAAACAACGGCAAGAATTGGTCGCATCCGATTCATTCGCACTTCACCGAGTTCCTGTTGCATGAAGTAAACGGAAGACTAGTCACGCCGGAAACAATTCAATCTACTGAAGGACGTCGTCACTACGAATATGAAAGTGCCGACGTACCGATCAAGGTTTTTATGGGCGGACAACGGCGGGACATCGCGACGTTGCTTCCGAATGATGAGATCAAGGTGTTCATGCGCTGGGACGATTTTCTCGGCAAGTACGTCATGCATTGTCATAACGTCGTGCATGAGGATCACGCCATGATGATTAGATGGGACATCGTACCGAAGAAACAGGCTCGCAATTCGGGTTCGTCGGGCCAATCACGAACACGCGCTCTTGTCGGAGGGAAGAGATCCAATCATTCGCACCGAGAACGGACCGCATCTGTTAAAGGCAAGAAAGTCACGTGAGTCTAAGGATCAAGAGTTTGGGAAAGGCGCTTTGCGAGCGAGGCTCAAGCGAAAGACCGTAGAATGCAGCGAAGAAACTTGCTTATGAATCTAGTGGGCGGAGTCGCAATCGCGCCCTTACGATCGAGCCTCTTGCTCGAGCCAATGCAGGATCCTAAGCCCGCCGGCGATTGCGCACGGCCACTCAACGGACCCTATGCCCATCACATCCCGAATGTCGTTGTGCGTTCGCACGACGATCGGAATGCGTTGTTCTACAACGATTTGATCCGCGGCAAGACTGTAATGATCAACTGCATAGCCACCAACAATGAGCAGTCCCTGCGCGCCTGCGCAAATCTCGCGAGAGTTCAAGACGTTCTTGGGAACAGATTGGGTCGTGATTTATTCATGTATTCGATAACGGTGGATCCTGAACACGATACGCCGCGCGTACTGAAAGCCTTTGCCGAAAAACATCGAGCCAAACCCGGCTGGATGTTTCTGACTGGAGAGCGCGCCGTCATTGAGTTGCTTCGTAGCAGATTGTTCAGTCAAGTTGAGCACAACGCGAGTCACTATCAGATCGAGGACTGTTCGCTGGCTCTCATCCGGTATGGAAATGAAGCTGTTGGTCTTTGGGGATCAGTTCCCGCGAAGAATGATCCAATGTCGATCGCAAAGCGGCTGTCATGGATTGAATCCGCAGGAGCGACGGTGCGGCCGCTTAGGCGGGCCGGTCCGCCGCCTTTGTTCACTGCACCAGGCAAGAAAGCGTAGTGTCCTTGAGCGTTCGAATGAATTGATATGAATACTTCCCGAGGTTTGGTGATGAAAAGCCTGCGCCGGCTAAGCAAGTCAATCGCTCTGCTGCTGATCACAACTGTGCTCACCTTCGCCCAGCAACCGGCGATAGAAAAGTGCAACTGTCCGCCCGCTCAGGCCCCGGTTACGGCGGTTACACAAACCGCCGCGAACGCGCCGGGGCCCTTTGGCCATCCGCACCCGCAAATGCGACCGTCACCGTCTACCATGACAACGATTGGTAACACGAGTTATGTTCTGACGGGTCAGAGTCTTTTCCCCGAAAGTGATCCTTTTAAGTATCCACCAGGCACAAATTTTCTGCCGACGATATATACGAACATGTTCGATGGCTTCGGCAAAGAGATGCCGAATACTTTGCCCTCAACACCTGACGTCCCCTACAACCTTCACGACGGCGATCCGGTAATCAGCAAGATCAATCCCACGTCTCCGACTGACGATCTTCTTACCGTGTTCGAGTTAGCAAAGGATCTTCCGCCGGGCACGGCCAGGCCAGCTAAGGCCTCGGCAAGCTCAAAAAAAATAGCGAGCGATGAAGAGATCAAGAAAAAGATTCAGTTCGGATTGGATATTCTCGAAGGTAACCCAATTCCTGATCGTCTCTACAGCGGACTGCCATTGTTGCACTACAAAGGTCCTGAGAAATGCAAAAGGGTTATCCCGATTCGTGACACGACCGGAAAAGTAATTAGCGGGAACGTCAATATTCATCAGGTTTGGTACGACAGTCACATTGAGTCGGATACGGCGTTCCTGGATACGACGGCGGTGGCTGAGGTCCCCTGGACCATAACTTATACGGTCGATGTTTTGACCAGCGGCCACGATGACTTCTCGCCCTTCGTCATGTACTTCGACGATCCCAAACTAAGTCCGCCGGGAATGCCGCCGATGCCCCACGTGGGAATGGACCAGAGCTATTTCAATATGGACGAGGGCACGCGGACGATTTTTAAGATCAAGATGGCGCCCGGCAAATACTACAACCTGACCTACACGTGGGGATGGAGGAATCATCCGCCACGCGTTCAAGTTTCAGAGAATGCCTGCAAGAGAATGACGGACGCAAACGGCAAAAGTAAGACACTGGTGGAATGGGAGGAAGATGTATTTGGTGAGAATCCTTCCGCCACCGAAGCGACTAAGTTAAAAGCGATTGCGAAGATTGGAGATCTCGCGCCCGAAAAGAGGATGTGGTCCGCATTGCGTGTAGCTCGCGCCGCCGCCACGGCACACGACTATGAAACGGTGAAGAAGAAACTCAATGAAGCGCGTGACGCTTTTCATGATTGGCGAACGCGCACCCAGCTTCCTCGCGGTGTTCCGGTCGATCCGAACGCGGACATTACCCTGTTTTATGTGAACAATACTATCTACGCCGAAATCATCGGCGGCGGTTGGGTCGATTTTCCCAAGTGGAACTTGCGCGGAACCACCTTGAAGATTACCCTCCTGAACGGCGACTACTTCGAACACGGCTATCAAAATGTCGACTTCGGCGGGGCGCGCGGATGGGAGAACCAGTTTCAATCATCCGTTAAGATTGGCGGTTCGGGTTGCTGGTTTACCTTCGGCCGGGCGCACTGGTGGATGAACATTCCCGGCATGATTGTAGTTCCGCCGGCAACTCCTTACAACGAACTCGGCATGCACAAGGTGCAAATCACCTACAACTACGAGCCTTCTCGGAGACTAAGGTTCTACCAGTTTGATCCGGTGCATCACGACGTCGCAGTATTTTCGGTCCACTAATAAGGATCTCCTGGTTGTTGATGACGAGAAACAATGAGCAGCGAAACTTACAGTCTGCAAATCTTAGTTTACGACGCGACGCTGAACTACAACAGATGGGCGACACTGTCGTTCACAGTGGCGCCTGATAATAGTCTTACGGGCAGCTTCGAATACTCAGGTCCTACCACGGTGCTTAACGGAAAAAGGATTCCAGGCGCCGAAGGCACTGAGGACACTTATGCGTTAGATGGGGGAGGCGTCAGCATTCGCATCTCTTCATATCCGGCTTTTGGTTCTGATTTTCCCATCGCTGGCGTCGCCAGTATCAATGAGTCTGGACCTTATTTCCTGATCGGCAAGCAGTCTCAAACCTGACCCTGTCATTCGATACGCCTCGCCAACAACCAAACCGTAAGTTTGGATAGCCCGCAACAGCGCATCATTTCACTTGCGATCAGGGAATTCCCTTACCACTCAGTGTGTTCCCTGAGAATCCTCGCTCGTTGCCCCGATAGACGCCGCCTCTCAGAAATGAAGAATAGACCCGTGCGAAAAACCGACCTCGCTCGCTGAAGACGCCAGGCAGAATTCCCGAGAGGGCCTGCTGCTGCAAGGAACTTCGAAGCGAGTCTGGCCACGCTCGGGGGATGCATTGCATACGAGTCCCAGCAATTCGACCAACATTCCAAGTCCTTGTCTACCTAAGGACGCAAATTGAGGAGACTACGCGATGAGTACTGATGAGATTAGGGCCAACGTAAAAAGGTCGATCGCCAAGATTACCAGCATCAGCTTTGACGAGATTCCCGACCACGCGTCCTACAAAGACGACCTGCAACTCGACTCTCTGACGATCCTCGAAATAGCAGTCGATGCCGAGTATCAGTTCCAGGTGAAACTCTCGGACGACGATCTTGGCGAGATTAGAACGGTGGACGACACGGTCAGGATGGTCCAGCAATACTTGACTCCGGTAGCGGCCTAACCATGGATCGACGAATTGTCATTACGGGGATCGGGGTGGTAACCCCGATCGGTATCGGGTGCGAGCAATTCTGGACGAACCTGCTCGAGGGCCGGTCCGGCATCGCTCCGGTCAAGACCTTCGATACTTCTGCGTATAACGTTCATCGGGGAGCCGAAGTAAAAGAATTTGATGCGGAAGAATACGTTCTAAATCTCGACGCAGCTCACCTGGGACGCGCTTCTCAATTTGCGATTGCCGCCGCACGGCTGGCCCTCGCAGATGCTGGCGTGGAAATTGGTTCCCTCGACCGGAAGCGGGCAGGAGTGTCAATGGGAACCACCTCAGGTGAGCCGCGCGAGGTAGAGCGGTTCGATGATGCATACGTAAGCAAGAACCTGGATCGAATTGGACCGGAGTTCATTCAGCTCTATCCCTGTCATGTAATTGCCGCGCACGTAGCGAGCGAGCTGAATTTCGCGGGAGTCAACACCATGATTCCGACTGCTTGTGCGGCCGGCAACTATGCAATCGCACACGCTCTGGATGTCATGCGCGCGGGCCGCGCTGACCTGATGCTCGCCGGGGGCTCAGACGCCTTTTCACGCATCACGTTCACCGGGTTCGCTCGCCTGGGCGCAGTCGCGCCGGAAATCTGCCAGCCTTTCGATCGTTTTCGCAAGGGCATGATTCCGGGCGAAGGCGCAGGCGTCCTGGTGCTCGAACCGTTTGATCGCGCGCGTCGCCGGGGAGCCCGTATCTATGCCGAAGTTGGCGGCTACGGCCTTTCCTGCGACGCGCACCACATGACCGCTGCCCATCCCGAGGGCGCCGGCGCGGAACGCGCTATGCGACACGCGCTCGCGGACAGTTGCACGAATCCAGAAGACGTTAGCTACATCAGCGCACACGGAACCGGAACACCGACTAACGATCGTCTCGAGACAATCGCAGTCAAGCGTCTCTTCAAAGACGAGGCTTATCGCATTCCAATCAGTTCAATTAAGTCGATGATCGGCCACACCATGGGCGCTGCCTCAGCGATCGAGGCGGCGGTCTGCGCGCTGGCAGTTTTCAGTAATCGCGTTCCTCCGACGATGAACCTGAATGAGCCCGATCCCGAATGTGATTTGGATTACGTCGCGAACACTGCCCGCGAGTTGCCAGTTAACGTCGCGATGAACAATGCGTATGCGTTTGGCGGTAACAATGCATCACTGATTCTCAGAAAGGGAGAGTTACTAAATTGATCGGAAATCGAGTCGTAATTACCGGCGCGGGCGTGGTTTCACCGTTAGGTGATTCGCCCGCCCATCTGCACGACTCTTTGTGCCGGGGCATCAGCGCGATCAAGCCCATCAAGCTCTTCAGCACGGCAGGACTAGGGTGTCCGCTCGGCGGCGAAATTTCTGATTTTGACGCTACGAAATATCTGGGTCAGAGAAACCTGCGTCCGCTGGATCGGACGTCGCGGCTGGTTGCTTCGGCGGCCCAATTGGCTTTGGACAATGCTGGTTGGTCGATAGAGATGAGGAACGACCAAGAAGTTGGTTTGGTGCTTGGGACGATGTTTTGCAGCGTGCATACGATCTCTGAATTCGATCGCCGCGCTCTCGAAGCTGGGCCAGCTTATGCCAGCCCCATGGACTTTTCCAACACCGTAATCAATGCCGCCGCGGGCCAGACGGCGATTGTTCACAACCTGCGCGAAGTGAACACAACCATTTCAACCGGCGTTACCTCGGGACTCGAAGCGATCTCCTACGCGACAGAGTTAATTCGCTCAGGTCGCGCTCGCGCGTTGTTAGCCGGCGGCGCTGATGAATTGTGTTTCGAATCGTTCTACGGATTCGACCGTGCCGGGTTGCTTTGCCGATCGGATAACTCTGCCGGCGATTTTCCAATTCCCTTTGACAGGCGCCGGAACGGTTCAGCGCTCGGAGAGGGAGCAGCGCTTTTGATGCTGGAAGACGTCGCGCTGGCTCGCGCACGCGGCGCCAAAATACTGGGAGAAGTGGTTGGACACGGCAGCAGTTATGACTGCTCGCGCGGGCGCGAAAGTGGACAGTCGATCGACGCAATTGACTCCGCAGTCAGGCAAGCCATGAACGACGCGTTCTTGCTGCCGCACGAAATCGATTGCCTGAGTGCCTCTGCCAACGGCAGTCAAACCGGAGATCGACATGAGGCGGAAGGTGTCCGCGCCGCTCTCAATGGTCAGACTCACAAGCTTCCGGTGACCGCAATCAAGTCGATGCTGGGAGAAACATTGGGCGCGTCCGGGCCGATGCAGGCAGTAGCTTTGTTGGAAACAATGTGCCACGGAGTACTTCCGGGAATACCGCAACTGGATGAAGTTGAGCAGGATTTTCCGTTCGAAATGGCACGGTCAGAGAACCAGGAAGTTGACGTAGTAAATGGGCTGATTAATTCGATCGGTTTCGACGGACATTGTTGCTCGTTGATCCTGTCACGCGCCGAAGCATAGAGGAGATTGACAGATGGCGCAGGTAAACCCGAGCTACACAGAATATGCCGATGCCCTTATCGAAAGGTTTGAAGGGTGCGGAGTACGCATCACTGATCATTCGCGGCGGTTAGTACGAATAACGGTTATTGGTTGGATGGAGGAGCTTCCTCTCTTACATGAAGCTAGGAAACGCGTTTCCCGGGCGCAAGCCTCTGCTCCTGTCCCTGTCCTCGTGGCGGAAACACCGCGGAATGTCTTGAAGAATACGAGGCAAAGCTTTTTACGGTGGATCGTACGATGGGCCTTCACTATAGGCTTCAAGTTACTCGGTCTTTTCACCCTTTGGACCCTTCCCCTTTATTTTGACGAAGAGCCCACGGTTGGGGTCAAGAAGTGATGTCCATTTGAGGAGTCCTGACTCATGCTCGATCTGATCTCATCTGAACCGTTGACCGGAGTAGAACCGCTACAACTCGTGCCGCGGATGAAGGACCAGGGCTATGCAGTCCCCGATGTCGAGCGACGACGCGAGTGGATCGAACAAAAAACTGGGTGTTATCTAAAGCACGTCGGGGCTTGCTCAATACCGAGCCAGGAGATGCGCGGCAATATCGAGAACCCGATCGGCGCCGTGCAGATGCCGCTCGGTGTCGCCGGCCCGCTAAGAGTTAATGGCATGCATGCGGTCGGCACCTTCTACGTTCCCATGGCGACCACTGAAGGTGCGCTGGTTCGATCTTACGAAAGGGGCATGGCCGCTTTGACTCGAGCTGGAGGAGTCACGACCCGAATTCACCAGGACGAAAACTGCATAGCGCCGGTCTTTTGTTTTGACAGTGTGCGTGACGCATACGAGTTCTCTCAAAGTGTGACGGAGGACTTACAAGCAATTCGCGAGGCAGCGGAATCCACTACCCATCACGGCAAACTTGTACGTCTGGAATGCCACCCGATCGGCAGAGAGGTGATTGTCAATTTCAGCTACACAACAGCTGATGCGCACGGCATGAACATGATCGTCAAAGCCACGGAAAAAGCGTGTCAAAAGATCATGACCCACAGCAAAGCGCGACAGTTTCACTTGTTCAGTGGATTCAGCTCCGAGAAGCGGGCCAGCGGTTCACTGCTGTCCGGTGGCAAAGGAAAGAAAGTCACGGCGGGGGCTCTGCTGCCTAAAGCCGCGCTGAAATCTTACCTCCATACAACCCCGACGCAGTTGTCCGATCTGTGGCGCCGCACAGTGGTTGGTCACATGCAAGCGAACGCCATTGGTTACAACGGACACTATGCCAATGGCCTCGCTGCGATTTTTATCGCCTGCGGACAGGACGTGGCGAACGTCGCCAACTCGGCAGTCGGCATAACGAATTTTGAAGTCACGGACGAGGGCGACCTGTACGCCACCGTGACGCTGCCTTCGCTCACGGTCGCGACTGTGGGCGGAGGCACCGCTTTGGGAACCAGCCGCGAGTGTCTGGAAATGCTCGGTTGTGCGGGCAGCGGCGGCGCAGCCAAGTTCGCCGAGATCGTGGCCGCCACAATTCTGGCAGGAGAACTTTCGATGGGCAGCGCGATCGCCAGCAGTGAGTTCGTTCAAGCCCATGAAACGCTTGGCCGGAACCGGCCAGGCGAGTGCGAGTCGCCTATTTCGATAATTCGTTGCTCGATCTGATTGATTAGATGAAGCGTCTATTCAGAGGTTTGCGGAACCAACCGCCTAATAATTCCTACGATGCAGTGATTATCGGCGCGGGCATCGGTGGTTTGATCTGCGCGAATCTGTTGGCACGCGAGGGGCTGCGGGTCCTGCTTACTGAGCAGCACTATATGGTGGGCGGCTATTGCAGCACATTCCGTCGCAAGGGTTACACCTTCGATGCGGCCACTCACTTTTACCCTTTGCTGGGAAACCCGGGGACTATCACTGGAAAGTTGTTGCTGGATCTCGGCATCACCACCGGCTGGATCAAAATGGATCCAGTCGACCACTTTCATTTTCCTGACGGATCCAACTTTGCGGTTTCCGCTGACTTCGCGATCTACATCGCCAGACTCAAGTCTGAGTTCCCAGAAGAGGCCCAGGCCTTGGACACGTTCTTTGCGCTGGTCCGAGAGGTCTACATGTTTGGGTTGCTTTCGTATTTTCGCTGGCGCGATCACGATCGGCTCAAACCTTACGCACAGATGACTGTTCGGGAAGCGCTGGACCGTCACTTCAGCAATCCGAAACTCAAACTCTTGCTGGCCGCGGATTGTGGGCATTGGGGCTCGCCGCCGTCTCGGACTTCATTCGTTTTCGATTCAATGCTGAGGCTGTCTTACTTTCTCGGCAACTATTACCCGCGCGGCGGTTCGCAGGCATTTGCCGATGAGCTCGCGCTCAGATTCGAGCAAATGGGCGGAGACATCCTGATGAGTGCCACCGTCAAGCGCATCGTCACCACATGTGGAACCGCGCGCGGTGTTGACGTGGAGGCAGGACCGCCCAATGACCGTAGGACTTTTCGAATCAATGCCGGCGTGACCGTGTCGAACGCGGATTTGCTTTCTACGGTCGAACGATTACTTCAGCCCGAGCAAGTTGATCCTGAAACACTCGTCGCCCTGCGAAAACTCCGGCCCTCGCATCCATGTTTTCTCACGCATATCGGTTTGAAAGATATGCCGACCGAAACACTGCAAGAGGCGGCAGGTTATCACTGGGATTCATGGGATTCCGATCAAGTGGCCACGCGCTCTTTCAAGATTTTTGTGCCGACTTTGTACGAGCCCGCGATGGCGCCTCCAGGTTGTCACATCGTGATCGTGCAAAAGCTGACGGACATCGACTACGACGCGATCGAAGATTGGCCGGCGCACAAGGCTGCGGTTGAAAACTACATTATGGAAAACCTGGAGCGAGTGATGCCGGGATTCTCCAGCAAAGTCGTAGTTAAGCTGAGTGCTTCCGCGCGAACTTCACAACAGTTCACGCTCAATCATCGTGGCTCGATGTTAGGTTGGGAAATGTCTCCCGACCAACTCGGCGAACGCCGGCCGGCCCTCAATGGGTTGGTAAAGAATCTTTATTTCACAGGTCATTGGACGCAACCCGGCGGCGGCATCACGCCGGTGATCGTCTCGGCAATGCAGGTCGCGAATCGAATTACCAAAGGTAATACGGACTATCCGACTTACGCAGACGTAAGCCCGGATCTAATCGATGACCGCGACGGCTTCAATTGGGTTGCGGGCGCCGCAGGTGAGCGGGAATTAGCTCTGCAATAGCGGGAGCGGCAGAGAAAAGAAAATGGCAAGACGCCGAATTCTGAGAAACCTTTTTCGAGTGCTGATCATCGGCATCGCGTTAGCTGGTGTCGGTGCTGCCGTGACGCTTTTCGTCATGGCGCGCAAAGACAAAGAGCACGAGCGCTTCCTAAACACCGGCAAGTCCGTGAATCAATTCCTCGCCAGCTACAAGCATGGCGTCGAAGAATCTTTCAAGAAGAAAGACGTCGCCGAGATCATGAAGTTCTATTCGGAACGCTATGCCTCGCCGGGCCGCGGCCGTTGGATCCTAAAGCCTGATCAAGAGGCCGGCGATGTAGCTTGTTTCGTTCTCAAATCTGACGGGCGGAAAGATTACGCGAAGGGTGACCTGAGAGCTGAAACGGAAGGTTACCTGAACGATCTGACTTCGATAGACGACGTCAAGTTCAAGATCGACATGATCGAAAAGGTCGAGCTCGAACAAACAGTGCAATTGACGGTCAAGTTCATTCTCGACGGCAAGGACAATCACGGACTGCTCTTTCAGGATCGTAACTTCTATCGGTGGTACCTGGCCAACGAGGGCGGACCTGACGCTTACGATTGGAAAATCCTCAAGGATGAACTGGTGGAAGGATTGCGCGTCGGCGGCTATCGCCGCGACTTTCAAGGTTTTGAGACCAGTGAAGAACTGGCGACCATTGGCATTGATTACAAACATGAGCGCGATCCTAAGCTCAACGTCAAAGAGCACGGCTCGGAACTGAAGTTCGGCGTGATCGAGCACGGCAGTGGCGGTGTCAGCGCCGTTGACTACAACAATGACGGCAGGCCCGACATCTTCTTTGCCGATGGCAAACGCTCGCGCTTGTACCGCAACGACGGCGTCGATAGTTCGGGCCGGATTCATTTCACGGATGTCACGCAGGAATCAGGATTAGACGGGATCGATCAAGCGGCCGCAGGTATCTTCGCCGATGTCGATAACGATGGTTATCAGGATTTATTCGTTACTCGTTACCTCGCCCCGCTCAAGTTCTATCACAACAACGGGCCTGATAAAGACGGCAAAATAACTTTTAGTGATTGGTCCGAGAAGATGGGATTTGATCCTCGGGATCCAAAAAACACAACGCCGGCAGTCTCTGCATGTTTCCTCGATTACGACCGCGATGGTTACGTTGATTTGTATGTGGGCTTATATGGCGATGCCTTCAAAGACGTACCGCGTCTACCCTTCTATGCGCAAAACGGCGGCGCCAATCGGCTTTATCACAACGACGGCGGTAGGCACTTCACGGATGTGACCGAGAAAAGCGGGACCGGCGATACGGGTTGGACGCTGGCGGTCGCCGCCGGCGATTATGACAACGACGGATATCCGGATCTCGCCGATGCCAACGACTTCGGTCGCAAGAATCTGTATCACAACAACCACGACGGGACCTTCACCGAGGTCGCCAAGCAGGCCGGTGTCATAGACATCAGCGGCGGCATGGGGCTGACCTTCGGGGATTTCAACGACGACGGGAATCTCGATCTCTATACCTCGAACATAAATTCCAACCAACGTTGGTTCGGGGAAGACATGACAGTTTCGCAGTACATGCGCAATGTCGTGCGGACGAAGTACGCGCTAACAGATTTCGGGGAATATTGGAAAGTCTACAAGTTCCTCGGTCCGGCCTGGCGCGAGCTTGGCAAGCTGAGCGGCGACGGTAACCGGCTATTTCAGAATAACGGCAACGGCACCTTCAGCCAGGTAAAAAACAGTCACACCAATCGGGCAGGTTGGGGTTGGAGCGTGGCCTTCTTCGACTATGACAACGATTCGAGGCTGGACCTATACGCAGCCAACGGCTGGATTAGTAACGCGCCCAATACGGACCTTTGACTACCCTTCACAAGCGGTGCGGTCGCACACGTGAAGCAATACAAGCAAGGGGTTTTCTTTAGCGATAAGTTCGTCGGTGAAAATTCATGGAACGGTTACGAGCGCAAATGTCTTTTTGCCAACGTTGGGAACGGCCAGTTCATGGATGTCGCGCGACCGACGGGGTCGGACAGTATCAAAGACGGCCGGGGAGTTGCGATCGCCGATTTCAACGGCGATGGGAAACTCGATCTGGTAATTAACAACAATAATGCGACGCCGACTTTATATCTGAACGAGGTGAAAAGAAGCGGCAATAGCGTGGTGATCAAATTGGAAGGAACGGCGCAGGCAACCGGACAGGGTTGGGCGACCAACCGCGATGCGATTGGTGCTCAGATTCGTTTGACGATCGCGGGAAAGACAATGTTGCGACAGGTCGAAGCGGGTTCTGGGTTTGCGGCCGAAGGAATGCTGCCGGTGCACTTTGGAGTCGGGAGCGCAAGCAGGATCGAAGCCGTTGAGATTACTTGGCCGAGTGGCTTGGTGCAGAAATTCGACAGCACGCAAACCACGGAGTGGCTGAATAGTTATGTAGACATTAAGGAGAGCATTCCGCAAGCAATCAGCGTTCGGCCTTACGCGGTTGCGCCGAACGCTACGGCGTTGCAAGGCAAGAAGAAGAGTCCGGCGATGTAAGAAATGTCCGGAATGAAATAACCGAAGTTCTTTTGTGTGCAGGGAGTTTGGATGAGTGACAGCCCGCAAGATTGCTCGCGAGCGTGCCACCATCGGGAGAGTCAGGAGATGTCAAAGAGAAAACGGCGAATAGTTTTCTTCTCGTCACCTTTCATCATAATTCTCGCATTAGTGATCTGGGCGAAGATTGCCATCAATCGCGTCGAGGCGAACGCCCAACTCCTGGCGGAAACCGGACAGGCCGCGATCAAAATGCTGAACGAGTACCACACCGGCGTCGATGAGTTCGTCGCTAATAAGGATTCCAGCAAGATTCTCGAATGCTATGCCGACGATTACCTAAACGATCATGAGGGGGAGTGGATAGAAAAGCTGCAATCCGATCGGGATGGCGTTCAGGTTTACGAATGGGACGTCGAAGGACAGCGGCCATATCGCAAGACTGATGTAGGCGAACAGGTGAAGCATTATCTTCAGCCGATTACCTCGATTGAGGAGAGCAAGTTCAAACTTGATTCAGTTGAGCAAATACCAGCCCGGAATTCTGCCGTCGTGCGCGGCGTTCTCTGGTTGCGAGGCCAGAGAAAGAGTGCCGGGGCCGACAAAGAGCAAGCATTTGAATCCCATGCGTTGATTCGGCTGTGGATTCGGGTAAACAACGGTAAATGGGAAATCAACAAGCAAGAGTTAATTCACGGAGAGACAGTGACCGGGGATCGCAAGGGGTTCAGCGACATCACGGACAGCGCGGGCCTCAACTTTGTGTCACATCGCAATCCTCTGTTCGCCACGCCCGCATGGGAGCCAAAGAAGTTCGGCATCATCAAGTACGGTTCAGCGGGAGTCTCTGCCGTTGATTATGACAACGACGGCTGGTACGACATTTTCTTTGGCGATGGCGCGCAGCCGCGGCTTTACAGGAACAATCACGGAAACTTCGTTGATGTGACGGCGGAAGCCGGTTTGCCGTTGGACTTGCCTGGCATCAACGTCGCCATCTTCGCCGATTTCGATAACGACGGATACAAAGACCTATTCCTTGGTTGCTATACCGGCCCCAGCCATCTCTTCAAGAATGTTCCCGACCCGAACGACCCAACCAAACGAAAGTTCGTTGACGTAACCCAAAGCTCCGGGTTGAAACCGAAGGGTGACGGCGATTTCGTCACGGTAGCTGCCGCCGGGGACTTTGACAACGACGGCAAGTTGGATCTCTACATCGGCCGTTATCTGGACGCGCGCAAAAATCTTCCAACCACCCTGTTCTACACGCGCAACGGCGAGGGGAATACGCTGCTGCACAACGACGGCAACTTTCATTTCACGGACGTAACCGAGAAAGCCGGGATACATGAAACGGGAGTCACTCTGGGTGTGGCCTGGGGCGATTATGACGGCGACGGGTATCCGGACATGTACGTCGCGAATGATTTCGGCCGTAACGCGCTACTGCACAACAACGGCAACGGTACGTTCACGGATGTCTCCAAAGAAACTGGAACTCTCGATCCGGGTTACGGGATGAGTGCAACTTTCGGCGACATCGATAACGACGGCACGCTCGACATTTACGTGTCCAACGTTCATTCAGGTCAGCGTTGGTATGGCCAGGCCGCGACGCTTTACCAATACATTCTGACCAGCACTCGACAAGGGACAATCCTGGAAGACTTTTCCACCTACAAAGAGATCTATCAGTTGGTGGGCACGGATTGGAAGGGTTACGGCGACAAGGTCGTGAAGGGAAATACGCTGCTGCTCAATGACGGCAAGGGACACTTCACGGACGTGTCGGAAAAATCGCGCGTCAATCCATTCGGCTGGTATTGGAGTTCGACGATGTTCGATTACGACAACGACGGTCGTCAGGATATTTATGCCGCCAATGGATGGATCAGCGGTAAGAAGAAAGATGATCTTTGACTGCCCTATATTTTGAGCGCGGTCGCGCACATTAAAGACTACAAAGCGGGCAAATTTTATCAGGACGAATTTCGCGGCGACATTTCCTGGAATGGTTACGAACGCAAGGTGTTGTTGCGCAACGAAGGCAAGGACGCAAACGGCACGCTGCGGTTCACCGACATCGCCATGGCGCTCGGAGCCGATGACATCAAGGACGTGCGCGGAATGGCGGTCGCTGATTTCGATAACGATGGCGCCTTGGACATCATCATGAACACTAATCCCGGTGACAGCGGTGATTCGACCAAAGCCCGCCCGGCATTGCTCCGCAACAACATCGGTGCGAAACGGAATTGGCTGGCGGTTGAATTAGTCGGAACGCAAAGCAATCGTGATGCGGTCGGCGCGATGGTCACCATTGAAACCGGCGGAGCGAAACAGTTGCGTTTGGTCTCTGCCGGTTCCGGCTTTGCTTCGCAAAACACGGAACGTCTCTATTTTGGGCTTAACGATAAGACACGGGTGGACGTGCTGACGGTGCGCTGGCCCAGCGGACGGATCGAAAGATTCCAGAGCATTGGCAATCAGCCGATTGAAGCGCGTCATGTGATTCGCATTACGGAAGGTACAGGAATCGAGCAGGGGACGCTTCCGGTGAAGTGACTCAGGGAGATTGAGGGCTGGCGGAGGAGATTTCTGATGGTCCGAGTCATGATTATCGAAGATCGCGACAGCGTGGCGGAGCTACTCGTCAACCGGCTGAATGCATCTGCCGCAGTTGAGCTTTGCCAGCGAGCTCCGCAGCTCGAAGACGGCTTTGGCGGACATCTCAGTGGTGGCTATGCGGGCTTTCTCGAAGAACAGGCCATCGATACGGTCGTCTACTCGCCGCCGATTCGTCGACGTCACCTTGATCTAAAGGATGCCGAGTCCGTGTTCCGGCAATGCGCTAGGGCGAACATTGAGAAATTCGTCTTACTTTCGAGCGCGATGGTCTATGGAGCGAGTCCTCACAATCAGGGCCTCATGCCCGAAACTCGCGCTGTCCCGAGCGTCCACAACCAGATCGCCAGCGACTGGAACAAGCTCGAAGCGATGGCAGTTGCAAATTTGGGTGAGGCATCACGAACATCTGCTCGATTGACCGTTCTGCGCCTCGCCGCAATGCCCGTTCCTGACGGAAAGGATTATTTCAGTCAATTATTCCAGAGCCCGATCGCAGTGACTTTGCCAGGTCACGATCCAACCATGCAGTTACTCAGCCGGGAGGATCTAGCAACGGCGGTGAGTAAGGCGATCGAATACAACAAAGGCGGTGCCTACAACGTTGCGCCCAACGAGACTATTACTCTTCGCGCGGCTCTCAAGCTCACGGGCGTGCAACGAGTTCCAATTTCGCGCACGGTCCAACGCGCAGCACGTCGAATCTTGAAACGCGCTTGCTTGGCCCACTCTATTGAGCAACTTGATTTCGTTCGTTACTCCTGGACCGTTTCCGATCAAAAGATTCGCAGTGAATTCTCGTCGTCGCCCCAGCGTTCCAGCTCGGAAGCATTGACTGAGTTTCGCACCGCGCTGAACGGAACATCCCCCAACCGGACGAGCGCTCCGCACCGCGAGTTCGATGACTTTGGAATGGACAAGAACTACATCGCCGCATACGGGCGCACGCTATTCAAGTTTTTGCATGATTACTACTGGCGCGTCGAAGTGGACGGGCTGGATCATGTGCCACGCCGTGGACGAGCGATCCTGGTCGGTCTTCATCGCGGCTTCATGCCTTGGGACGGAGTAATGGCCCTGCACCTGCTCGTCCAAAAACTTGGTCGCTATCCGCGCTTCCTGATTCACCCCGGTCTTATCAAGTTTCCTTTTCTCTTTAACTACATGACCAAGCTCGGAGGCGTCATCGCGTGTCAGGAGAATGCGGCTTATGTGCTCGATCGTGACGAGATGCTCGGCCTTTTTCCAGAGGGCATTCGCGGCGCTTTTTCTCTATATCGGGATGCTTACAAAATAGGAAAGTTCGGTCGCGATGAGTACGTCAAACTAGCTCTGCGTCATCGCGCGCCGATCGTTCCTTTTGTCACCGTCGGCAGCGCGGAGATTTTTCCGATCCTCAAAAAGTGGGACTGGTCCTGGTGGAAGCGCAACACCGAATGGCCGGCTTTCCCGATCACGCCGACGTTTCCATTCCTGCCGCCGGTGCCGCTTCCGGCGAAATGGCACTCGCAGTTTCTGGAGCCGATTCACATCGAACAGCGCTATCCGCCTGAAGCCGCCGACGACATATCGACAGTGCGCGCAATCAGTCTGGAAGTGAGAAATATTATGGAAGAGGCAATTGGAGAAATGCTACGGCGTCGTAAGTCAATTTTTTACGGCTCAATTTTCACCGAGCAAACCGGTGAAAAACGAAGTTATGAAGAGCCGATCATCTACAAGGAAGAGTTAAGTTAATGGTTTTTTTGGCTAACTCGCGCAGGCTTATCCATATCGCTAGTGTCTTGATCGGGCATGCGGTCGCGCAGTTGATTGGCGCTCTGTTCATTCGTTGGCCCAAGCTTCCGTTTCGCCGTAATTTCGTGTACTGCTCGGGCCCCACGAGACTGCGCCTGGTTTTTGAAGACCTGGGAGGAACGTTCATTAAGTTCGGACAGATGCTCGCGCTTCAGCCGGATATTTTGTCGCTCGAGTATTGCAACGAATTGTTCGATCTGCTCGATCGTTGTTCGTCTTTTAGCTATGCAGAAGTTGAGCGGACTTTCGTGGCGGAAACGGGGAAGCGGCCATCTGAAATTTTTGATTCTTTCGAAAGGCAGCCTCTCGCCACGGCCAGCATAGGTCAGGTCCACGTTGCACGTTTAGATGGACGTAAGGTGGCGGTAAAAGTGCAGCGACCCAGCGTAGAAACTGACTTCACGAGTGACATTCAACTGATGCAGACGACGCTCAAGTTTATCAAGCTTCTACACTTGAGCTTTATCTATTGGATGATCGAACCCATCAGCGAGTTCGTGGCCTGGACGAAAGAAGAGCTTGACTACCGCTGCGAAGCTCGCTACATGGCCCAGCTTCGCCGCAACGCGCAAAACAATCTCCACGAGCGTGTGCCGGAAGTCGTCTGGAAGTACAGCACGCGACGCATCCTGGTTACCGAGTTCTTTGAAGGTGACACAGCGCTTGCGTATCTGCGGGCGATCGAGACGAACGATGAGTTGATGTTCCATCGACTGAAATCCTCAGGCTTCGATGCCAATCAAGTGGCTCGCCACATCATTGACAACTTTCTTGGGGACGCTTTCCAGCACGGGATCTTTCATGCCGACTTGCATCCGGCCAATCTGATGATCTTGCCGGGCAACGTCGTAGGTTACGTGGACTTTGGGATCACGGGCGTCATCAGCCGGTACTCGCGCCAAAATCTCATCGCTCTGACTTTGGCTTACACCCGCGGCGACTTAGATGGAATGTGTGAGGCGTTCTTCAAAGTGTCGGCAATCGATAAGGATTCAGATGTGCAGAGGTTTCGTGATGCGTTGAAGCGTCTGGCTGACGGCTGGTATGAGATGAACGGAAAGCAGCGAAGACTGCGCAAAAACTTTACTCTGGTCATGTTGGACATGCTCAGGCTCTCTCGCGCGACCAGCATCTGGCCTGAACGAGACGTCATCAAGTACATCCGTTCTTCCATCGCCATCGACGGTTTAATCACTCGGTTTGCTCCGGGATTCAATGTCGGTCGGCACCTCGAGGTGGTCTGTAACGGTTATCTCAAGTGGCAACTGCGCAAGTCCCTGTTCGCGTACAGCACCCTGGTCGGCTGGGCCACCTCGGGTGAGCACATGGTGCGCGATGGCGCGCTCAGAGCCGCTAGCTTCCTGCATCGGATCGCCACGGGCGATGTGTCCATGAGCCGGGACACCAGTTGCTTGAACGTGCCAACCGCGCACAAAACACAATCGAGGGCGGTGCTCTTAGGGTCGGTCGTGTTGGTCGTTTCGCTAATCGTTGCATTAACCGGAGAGCGCTTTCATCTGGGGGGCAACCTGTTTACGGCGGAGGTCGTGGTGATTGCGGCCGCAGCGATGATGCTTCTGCGAACGAGTCGCCGGTTCTCGGATGTGCGTGAAGGATGAACCGGGAACTGGCTCAGTTACATTCAAAGGACCAAAGAAGGGAACGGCTCTTCTTCAACGCACCGTTCGTGAGATTTGCATTTAAGAAAGGATAAATCATGCGTGAGTTCACCAAGTCAATTTTCAGTTTCTCGTGGGCGATGTCGTTATTCGGCGTCCAGCAGACCACGAACTTACTATCACCCGCCAAAGCTGCCAAGGCGTTTGACTCGCTTACTGAGGCGACGCAAGGGCAGTTCACCGACGTATTGAAGACAACCTTCAATGCCGGCGACAAGTTGCAGCGAAGTGCGTTGGACATGACGCTCGGGATGTTCACTGGCGAAGCGCTGAATCCGAACAAATGGATGAGGATGGCTTCCGATGCGGCAAAGCAGTCTGCGGACGCTGTGACTAAGGGAGTGCAGGGAGTCACGTCGACTGTGCAACAAGCTGCATCGACCACCGCGTCGGTTGCCGATAATGCCACGACCCAGGCCGAGCGGCAGGGATGGGGGCCGATGCCGTCGTGAACCGCTTCGTCGGAGGAAGGGAAAAAGTCTGGGCTTTGAGTGCTTTGGAACGGCTGAGTTGGGGCGGCCTTTAAGGAAGTCTTCTTATGCTTGAGTTGACTAAGTCGGCAATTAGTTACTCGTGGGCCATGTCGTTGTTCGGTTCGCAGCAGTTGGCGAATTTGGTTGCATTCGCTGACCGGCGAGATCCGACGCGCAGGGCGGCCGCTGCTTTCTACTCGGTCACCCAAGCGACCCAGAACCAATTTGACGATCTGGTCTTCGCAGGTTTTCAGATTGGCGATGAAGTGCAGAGAGGACTCGTGGATCTTGCGTTCGATACTTTGACGCTTCGAGCGTTCGCTCCGAGCTATGTTTCCAGACTGACCTCGGACATAGGCGAGCAGTCGCGAGACACGCTCAGAGTATTTACCTCGGCTGAGAATGCACGCCTGGCTTGGCAGGAACTCAAGAACAATTACGAGGTCTTCAATCTCGTAAAAAACTCGAGTTCATTGCTGAATCTTCCGGCGGAGGGTAAAGACTTCGATCTGAGCGAAGCGATCAGGAAGGCTTACGAGCTTGGCGGATATCCCGATCTCTGGGCGGTGGAAGGGCTGGGCCATGACTATGCGCTGACGTTCTTTCCGCTGTGGGGAAAAGGCCAGCGGGTGCGCGGCATACTGACTGATGGGCAAGCCGCCGCTCTCCCAGACAAGAGCCTGACGATGATGCATGCGGGGTTAGGCCTCGCATTTGCCGAAAAGCTCATAGATCGAATCACACCCTACAGCCGGGCCTCTGATATTCGCGGAGTGCTGCAAGAGTTCGTAACACTCGTCAAGGATAACGCAAGGAATGGATATGAAGGCGCGGCCTATGAATCGCTGGGATTGTTGACGCGATTCTGGCATTCGCAAATGGTCAATATAGTTGGCGAGCGCATGGGCGAGGTCGAGCCGGCCGCCGTGAGTTATTTCTGGCACGGAGTCGGTCGCGCTTATTACTTTCTTCCGATCTATTTTGTGCCCGGATTGTTGTCGCCCTGGCCGGCCGTCGAGCGCGACGCTCCGCACGAACTGGCGTGGCTCAACATGACGGCTGGGCTGGCTTGGGCGACGGCCATTGTCAATGTGCGCCAGCCGAAGATCATGGAGAATTTTCTGAAAACTCAGGGTGAGCAGGTTGATCGAAGTCCGGCCTTTAGTGACGGCGTCATGTCGGCATTAATCATGGGAATAGACATCACGCCAGGCGATGTTTACATTGCCGGTTTTCTTCAGTACACGCCAGACTCGCGAGATAAAAAAACTGCGGAGTTGTGGAACAGACTTGTCGGTCGCCCGGGAAGTCTGGCAGTGAATCACTATCATCCAGTGCTGAGGAAGCATCGCCGTCTCGGAGAAGTCTTTCGCTATCAGGATCTATCGGAGTTGGTCGCGCGATTGGACGGCGAAAGACGCGCTGCGCGGGTAGCGGCGTGAGCGCTGACTAAGAACTCTGACGAAGATGCAAGGAGGTAGGAAATGAAGGTATCGATCGCAAAAATGTGCAGTGGTCTTTTCGTGCTCGCGCTTTTGTTAACAGGTTGTGGGACGAGTGATCCGGATCCGGCAAGCGTCGTAGTTGGCAGTCAGTCGCCAGGGTTTTCGCTGATGTCGCTGGACGGCACAACGGTCAAGAGCAGCGATCTCAAAGGAGCCGTCGTGGTCTTGAACTTTTGGGCCACTTGGTGCCAACCGTGCATGAGCGAGATACCCGAACTCAAGCAAATGGCGACCAGCTCGAAAGCAAAGGTGATCGGCATAGCCTTAGACCAGGAGGGCGTGAAAACCATTAAGCCATTTGTTGCCAGCAACAATATCAATTACACGGTGCTGGTAGGAGACGAAGAAGTGTTTCAGCGCTTCAACGGCGTCGGAATTCCCTACACCTTAGTGCTCGATCCGTCACAGCGAATTGTCAAGATATACCGCGGGCCAACGACTAAAGCGGCGCTCGAACAGGATCTGAAGACGATCAGTCAGGGGACCCAACTTAGCAGTTTGCTTCACCGCGAAGCGTCTCAGCCGTACCACGAGAATTAGGCAGAATTAGTTGATTACATCGTGATTGAAAGAGCGTCAAAAAACATTTCTCGTACTGCCGTCAAAAGCCGCCGGCAGGAAATCGAACAACGACTGGTTGCCTGCGGTTTGGCCCGTGGGCCGCGTCGGCTGTTTCGCGGCGAGATTCCCCTGGCTGTTGACCAGGAGCGCAGCCATAGACTGCGTCTTGCGCTCGAAGGTCTTGGCCCGGTTTTCTCTTCCTTCGGTCTCTACATGTCCGCGCGAGCGGATCTGTGGCCTGCCCGAGATTGCCTGGAACTTGCGAAAATTCAAGACAAAGCACCTGCCACGCCCACGAATTGGGTCAGAAGCTTGCTCAGTATTGAAATTGATTGTCGGCCGGAGGAGCGGTTTGTCAACTTCGAGGACGAACCCTTTGAATCACATCTGCTGTTTCAGTGCCATTACGCCCGGTTGAGCGACGGCGCCGAAGTCATCGTCAAGATCGCTCATCCGGAAATAGAGAGTCTAATCGCGCACGATCTCGATCTACTCCCGCTCTTGCAGGATGCGTTTGGAGCTTGTGGCTTGAGGCCGGCTGTTTTCAAGAGTGCGATTACTGACTTTTTCAATTTTTTCGAGCGGCGGATGGATCTTATTAACGAAGCTCGCGCTTTCGTTTCGCTCGCTCAAGACGCTGAAGACTATGACGCACTACAGGCACCGCAAGTGTATGGACGACTCTGCACCTCGCAAGTGCTGGTCATCGAGAAACTAAACGGCTTAAGGCTTGACGAGATCATGCCGTCCTTACTTGAGTCGGGAACCGAAGCCCATTGCGAACCGACCGGCAGCCTTGGCTTTGAACGCAACGAATTTGGCCGTCTTCTTTGTGAAGTCTGGTTGCGACAGGCACTCATGGGTCGAAGTTTTCCAGTCGAGGTGCGCCCAGGGGACATTCTGGTCGTTCCGGCGAAACAGATCGCTTTTACCGGCGGCGGTTTCGCCGGGTTGCCCGCAGAACCGCAAAAAAATCTTTGGGCGTATCTCCTGGCCGCGGCACATGAGGACTCTGATAAAGCGTGTCTTTGTTTGCTCAAAGAGATCAGAAAGGAAGAAGCGTCAGTAAGGGACGATGTGCGCCAAAGATTCAGACAGGCCATGCCCTTTCGTGACGGCGGATGGGACGCCACGGGCGATCGCCAGAGCCTCGCTGAACTTCTTTTCGTGCAATGGAGATTCGCAAGTGATTGCGGCTACGTACCGCTCAACCACTTGCCGCCGTTTTACCGCGGGCTCTTCAACGTTGTCGATATTGCGCGCCGAGTTGCTCCCGAGATTGATCCCTTAGCGGAAGGGGTGCGAGATCTGCGCCTGCTTACTGGGTTGGGCCAGTTTAGCAAGATGATGAGCGGCCAGCGGTTGACGGAGCAAATTGACCAATACACGGGAATGATCGTGGATCTACCACAGATTCTTGATGAAGCGCTCACATCCGTGTCTGATGGCCCGCCAGGTCCGAGGCTGAGGGCTGCTGAATCTGCCGGGCCGCGCACCGAAACCTCTTCAGCGATGGTGCCAGCTCTGCTGCTTGTGCTTGCGGCATTCGTCCTGGTGTCGCACTACATCGGAGTGTCCGCACTCTCGGCCACATGGACCAATAGGATTAACACAATTGTCTTAATGATAGCCGGAGCGCTGCTGCTGCGAGCGATTAGCCGCCTCAAGTGATCCGCGGAGATAGGACCTATGGGTTCAATGAATAGTTCGGTTGAAGAAAGTAAGGATCAACCCGAAAACCACCGCTCGTCGAGCTTCATGCGCCTGTTCGGCGAGATGATGATGCTGCCGTTAGCGGTCTTTGTTCAGGGCATGGAGTTATTCATCAAAACGATTCAAGGAATGCAGAGGGTAGCTGACGATGGAATGGACGTTATGGCAGGCGGGACGACTGAGGCCGCGGGCCCAGCTCCGGACCGCCAGAGCGATCACGTAAGTAACACAACCGGTTCTGAAACCGGCGGCGTCACCAAAGATGATGCCGCCACAAACCTGAAGGAGAAAATCAACATGAGTGACACAGACCTAAGCGGCAAAGACACGCTCAAACTCGTGCGGTACAAAATCTTATTCATCAAGCGCGATTACGAGACTGCCTTTCCAGAACGCGAAGAGTTGGTCGCCGACAGTATGGACGCTACAGGCTACACGGCCTGGAAGATAGCAGAGTTCATACAAACGCTCGGCAGGAAGAAAACCGAGGTACCGTCCAAATGGAAGAGTTATCCGGTGAATCTGGATCCGCCTGAGCCTCCCTACAGAGAGAACGGCATCTTGCTCGGATTACCTGAGGAAGACAAGAAATACCTTCGAGTCTATTTCGAAGTGCTGGATCGTTATGACAGGGAGGAAGCCAAATACGAACAGCAACAGATTAATGTCCTCAAGGAAATTCGAGACAGAATCTAATTGTGAATTTCGTGAAGGAATTCGACCGGCTTTGCCTGGCCTGTTTGGTTTTGGAAGCTTCTCGCCTTTGGGACACGAAGAATCTTTCGTGCTCGGAAAGGACGGGTTCCGCTTCTGTCTTGATGATGACGAGTTGCACAAGTATCCCTATCAGATTGCTCAGCTTCAACTTAACCAGGAGGCAAAGAAATGGCCACAAAGAAACCCACTTTGACCGAGAGACTCAACAAGGTTGCGAATAAAGTAGAGGAGTATCTGAAGAAAAAGGGGGGGAAACACAAGACCCCACCGGCCATAACTGCTAAGGATGCCCTCGAAAGGGTAGAGAAGGCAGTTGGCCGACTGTAGAAGTCAGAAGACTTGGAGGCTCAACCGTGCGAGTGCTTACCACGAGCCAAATCGACGGGACGATTGGACGCAAATAGCCACAAAGCCCGGGAGCCTAAGCCGACGTGCTCTTGCAAACTAGCTGAGGCATTGCCAAAGAAACCGGGCACCGCGGTGAAACTGGCGAAAAAGAAAAGGGAACTGAAGTCCGCGACGGGACGAGATAGCTGAGGAACTGAAAAGAAGTATTCCTCATTGGAAAGGTCAACCCGTGCGAGTGTCGCTCGACGGAATATCTGAAAAATTTGGAGGTTAAAGAAAATGAGCAAGACCGTAATAGAGGCACTCGATGGAATCCGTTATTCCCTTGACCACTACGTGCCGCATGATATCGAGCAGCCGCAGCTCACAATCGGACCGGTGGAACACGTTCTGGCGTTCAAGATCAACGAGCACCACTTTTTGAAAGATGCTGACACGGATACACCGCATTTTTCCAACCAGGGTTACTTTAGCGATCTTGGCGGGAGAGTTTTAGCGGGAAGTAAATGTCGCACCGGGCTCAAGATACATATATCGCAGCTTTCAGAAACCGAGCAGTGGCCTCCTCCGCAGGATGAGCCCTTTGACGACGGGATCTCGAAACCCGATCACACAGATCCGCTCGGGCACTCGAAGCAAGCCTATTTTTTCGCTGACGACAGTTCGCTTGTGACAACGGGGCCTTCGGTCCCGAAGATAGTCAGGCTCAAAGGCGGCGGCGCGCAGCTGTGGGTAGCCAGCGTCGGGGTGATCGCCCAGGGCACGGGCAAATACAAAGATGTTAGAGGTTTGTCCTCCTATGTTGGCAGTGCTCATTTTCCAGATTGGCCGGCCGCGCCGCCCGATCAGCTGGCGCTTCTCGCGGCCGGTTTCCCGGCCGTAATTGCCGCCTACTTCAAGCTGATTCTAAAGGATGATCAGGCCTAGCTGGCTAGGTGAGGTCGGAAAAAGAATTCTATCAACCACTAACTTAGATGGAGGTGTGAAATGGCTGACGAAAGCAAAAGCGTGGTCGACGCTCTCGATCGAATCCGCGAAGTCCTTGAGACTAATGCGATAGATGTGAAGGGTCAGCTCCAGTTTCTCGTTGATCTGGCTGAGCAACTCAAACCTCTCGGCATTGTTGCCAAGCACCCTAGTCCTTACGTAGGAAACTTCCACTTCCCGTTTGTTGCAACTCGGGAGGAAGAACACGTGCTGGCCTTCCACAACGAAGAGATAGTCAGACTGAGAGAGCCTAAGCCACCGGATCCAAAGCTTGATTTCTACCTTTCTTCGACCGGCTCACTAACGGACCTTTACCACGTTCCTATTGAAGGTACTCACATGGAGACGAACGTTCCGCTGAAGTTTTCGGACTTTGGCACTGCCAACGAATGGCCAACTAATCAGAACTCCATGCCCTACAACGAGCCGCCTATCTCGACGAAAAACGTGGAAAAGCACAGCTACTCAAAGCAGATGTACAAGTTCAACGACAAGGACATCCTCTACACCGTGGGACCATCTCTGCCCAAGATTATCCCGAGCGACGGGGGCGCGCAGTTTTGGGTCGGCAGTATCGGCGCCATCGAGCGCGGAGAAGGCAAATATGTGGGAGCCAGGGGGATTTCCGTTCACGACGGCAGTGCCTTCTTTCCGAAGTGGCCAGCAGATGATCGGGAAAAGGTTGCGCTGCTCAAAAAACCCTTTCCCGTGAAGGTAACCACGTACTTCAAGTTCGTTCTTCCTAAGCCCTAGGTCAAGTGTCTTGAATAAGCAAGCTTTGGGGCGGGCGAATAAGATTCGGGGACTTCCGATGGCGATACAACTTGACGATACGCAGAGACCGGTGCTTCGGTCGCTTTGCGACACCTTTGTTCCCTCGATCAAAGTCGCGGACGACCCGACAGGTTTCTGGGCGCGAACCGCGTCGGACCTCGGGGTTGAAACGGTACTCGCCAAATATCTCGCCGAGAGTGTGCCGCCAGAGTTGCGCGCGGGTCTACTTGGTCTGCTGGACGGGCTGGCGGCGCAAGGCTTCGTCAATGCGTCACAAGAAAAGCGCGAAAGCATCCTTCGCAAGATCTCCGGCTCTTCACCCCAAGCAGCCGGCGGAATTTCTTTCTTTCAAAAGCAGACCGTGCTCCTGACTTACGGGCTTCCCGAAAATCCGGCGCCTGATCCGAATATGGTGACCTACGGATCTCCGAAAGGACAGAACCCGAATTGGGAGATACTCGGTTACCCCGGTCCCATTAGAGTTCCGCATGATGAGCCCGACGTGCGAATGCAAACTCTGGTTCCCGACGGCGACGAGTTAACTCTGGACGCAGACGTATGCATCGTCGGGTCAGGCGCCGGCGGAGCGGTGATCGCTGCCAGAATGTCGCAGCGCGGCTATCGTGTCGTGGTGCTCGAAGCGGGAGGACAATACACGGCTTCAGACTTTCACCAACTTGAGCTGTGGGGATACAAGCATCTCTGGTACAAAGGCGGAGCTACTCCTACCGCAGACGGAAACGTCCTTCTCCTGGCTGGAGGTTCATTGGGTGGCGGTACCGAAATAAATTGGATGAACTGCGTCCGCACGCCTCAACTGGTTCGGGAGGATTGGGAGCGGCAATACGGCCTCGAAGGCGTGAACACCGCTGAGTTCGATCAGTACATAGAATCAGTTGAGAAGCGCCTTCAGACAAATCAGCAAACCGCCTACTGGAATTCGCAAAACCTCCGCATGAGAGAGGGATGTCAGAAGCTCGGCTATATCAGCAAACAAACCTTCGTCAACTGGGACCCGAAGATATTCCAACCATTGATGGCCGGTTACACCGGCTTCGGCGATCAAACCGGCGGCAAGCAGACCGCGCGTCGAACCTTCCTGCTCGACGCCTACCAGAACGGCGCGAAGATCGTAGTTCATTGCCGCGCCGACCGCATTCTTGTCGAACAAGGACGAGCGGCTGGCGTTGAGGCAACCTTCGCCGACCCGCAAGGCCGGAGAGCCAAGCTAACCATACGCGCGCCTCAAGTGGTAGCAGCCTGCGGATCGTTAGAGACGCCCGCATTGCTGCTTCGCAGCGGTATCGGAGGGCCGAATGTCGGAAAGTTCTTTCGCGTGCAGCCCGGTGGCGCCGTGTATGGCGTTTACCATGACAAACAAAAGGGATGGTGGGGCTCGCCGATGACCACCAACTGTGAACAGTTCACCAACACCGGTGATGGCTTTGGCTTCTACATGGAGATTCCCGCATTCGGTCCGGGATTCGTGGCCTCGGTGATTCCGTGGATCAACGGGCGGCAGCATAAGGAGATGATGACGAAGGTTCCTTACATCAGCACCTTCATATGGTTCCTCCGCGATAAAGGGTACGGACAGATCACTCTGGACAAGGCAGGCAACTCTTTGCCTACCTATCAACTCGCCGATGATACCGACCAGAAGAACTTCCGGCACGCTGCGGCTGAGGCAATCCGCATCCATGAGGCAGCCGGAGCACAGGAGATTATGGTCAGCTTGGCACACCAGCAACTCATCTGGAAACGCGGCCAAAACCTGGAGAGCTACATAAACACGGTCATGAAGCAGCCGCTGCTCGATGGTGCGCAGCCGATGATCAGCGCCCATCAGTTATGTAGTTGCCGAATGGGAAAAGATCCTGCCACCAGCGTTGCTGACACCGATGGCCAGTTGCGTGACGTGAAAGGCGTGTGGATTGGCGATGGCAGCGCATGTCCGACATCGCTCGGAGCAAATCCGATGGTGACCATCATGGCCCTCGCCGGACGTACGGCTGACAAGATGACCGGCTCGTCTCGCCATGATTTCGACGCCATGCCGGCCATACCCGATATGGCTCTCAACGTGATCAAGGGAATGGTCGGGGTGATGATGAATCCGACGAACATGTTCAGGGAGATGGTCGGTGTCATGACAAATCCTCTGAATATATTCACGGCGGGCCAACGACTCTTCTTCGGACAGACTGCCGCAGAGGCGGCAAATCGATCCGGCGATAAAGAAACAAAACGCGAAACATAGGAACCTTGTCACACGCAGAGCTCCCTCGAAGAGAAAGGTTGTTGATTAATGAACAGGGCATCTTCCGAACATGCAGACGAAAAGAAATGCAAGTCATGTAATCAGAATTCCCACACGATGGACCCCGTGGGTTTCAATCTGTTTAGGGAAATGATCGGCATGATGACCAGTCCAACGCGGATGGTTAGGGAAATGGCGGGCATCATGATGAATCCCGCCAGCATGTTCACCATGGGAGAACGATCATTCCTAGGGCGGCCTGAGCCCGGCCCGCGGTTGGACCAAGCCGGAAAGATCGAGTATCCGCTGATAACCAGAGGACCTGTCGAACACGTCCTCGCGTTCACCACCGACGAATTGATCTATCTGAAAGGCCTGCCGGACAACCCTTATTTCTCTTCGCACGGTGTGCTTGTAGATTTTCAACATAATCCTTTGCCCGGAATGTTTTCGCGACTGAGCTTCCCGATCAAGGGCGTAGATGTTAGCGACGCAAACCTATGGCCGCCCGTCCAGCCCGAGCCATTCGAGGAGCCTCAACTGTACCAGGCTCACGCGAACAAGAATGGCTACTCCAAGCAGGCCTATTTCTTCGACGGTGGGGACAGTTCACTCGTGACGGTGGGACCCTCGCTTCCGAAGATCATCAAGCTCAGTAGAGGAGGTGCGCAGTTTTGGGTGGGCAGCAACGGAGTCATCGCTCAGGGCACGGGGAGGTACAAAGGAGCGAGAGGAATAGCTGCTTACAACGGCAGCGCCAACTTTGAGACCTGGCCCAAAAAACAAGAAGAGCAATTTGAAATGTTATCGAACGGCTTCAAGGCTTTAGTCAGCGCCTATTTCAAACTGGTCCTTGAGCCGGATATCGTCGAGTCGGGTAACCCGGCTTAGCGTCAATTCCAGCGGGAAAGCTGAAGATGACGCCCAGTCAGGTTACCCGTCACATTTTTTCAAACGAGAAGCTACAAATGTACGGCGTTATTAATAAGGACAGAGTTGGCGCTCTCTCATTCGACGCATTTGATCCGCGCAGCGTGATGAAAATGAGTCTCGATGTGATGCGGCTTGCGGCGGAATCATTAAGGCTCTGTCTGCCAGGGCCAAACATGGGTGTGATGTGGCAAGAGTTCAATAACAAGCTACAAGCTTTCAGCCTCTTCGAAAATGCAGATTCAGTGTTACGACTCGAGCCCGGGAAGGACGTTGCATTGGCGAAGCTGATTCAGAAGACTCGGCTCATGGGAGCGTACCGAGCTGTTTGGGTTATTGAGGGCCTGGGACATTACCAAACAGAGATGTGCTGGGCTAGAAGCAGGGAGCCGAAAGAGCTTCTGAATGGCTCCAGTGCCGATGACTTGCCCGCAGAGAGCTTGACACCACTGCATGCAGGTATGGGCTTATCGATCGCCAATCGTCTCTTAAAGACGATTCGGTCGCCAAACTCTCAATCGGAAATCCGTGGGGTGCTGGAGAGGTTTATCGAGCTTTGCCGCCACAACTCCAGATCCGGCTATCTCGGCGTGTCATACGAGGCATTGGGCTTGGCGGCGCGCAATCTGTATCCGCATCTGGTACGGATCATCGATCAGCAATTACAACAAATTGATGCGAAACTAGTAGGCTATTTCTGGCACGGAGTCGGTCGTGCAATCTATTTTGCTCCGACAAATTTTCTACCTTTCAATAACTCACCCTGGCGATCAATAGAAATGGCGCAACGTGAGCCGATCCACGAAATCGGCCGACTCAACGCGTTGGCCGGAGTGGTCTGGGCCCTTACCCTCATCAACATACGGCAGCCGGAAATTCTCGAGAATATGCTGAGCCGTCATAGAAAGGAGTTATCTGATAGTGACGCACTGACGAACGGCGTGAGTTCGGCAATTATGATCTGGCGCGATTCGACCGCTGACGACTCCGGTCTCGACGGGCTGTGCCGGCACCAGCCTGAATCATCCGATCGCGATCTAGTCAGGCTCTGGACTGAACAAATCTTGCAGCCCTGCCGGATTGCCGTGCAACGCTTCTACCCGGTTATTAGAAAGCACGATTCTCTGGGAGAGATCTTTCGTTATCAATCGCTGACCAAACTGGTTTCTAAACTGGAAAAGGAGCGAGGGCATTAGCGGCGCGGGCGATGGCGAAGAAATCACCGCGAACCAACATCGCTACAGCAGACGGGAATGAGGGAATTTTTTGATGAAATGGTGGCTCGTCCACTTAGCGCTCTAAATGCAGTCATCGAGATGTTGAGCCAAAGAGTTGAGGCTGGGCCAAGGATTGACGGGATATTCAGCCGGTTTGCTCATGCTTTGAGCAGTCCGCGGCTACGCGGCAGCGCTGACGAAAGTGAGTTGACCTGGGACGCGACAAAAGAAGATTTCATGAGTAACGAACCGAGCAACAACGACCGATCCAATCAGGCAATCAACACCGGTCTTACCGATGAAGACCGCCTGATCATCGATCGAGTGAATGACGCTCTGGCGGACGGCCAGGCGCTTAAGCTCTGGTGGGACCAGAAATACCCTGACGGCTTCGCTGAAAAATTCGATCTGGAGCGTAATTTCAATCGGCCGGCCGATAGTTTCGGTTTCTTCGATCAAGTTGAACTGGCCGCTGGTGTCCTGCCGGTGATGGGTAATTTTCAGGAAATGTTTTACGACCAGCCGAGGACTCCCGCCAATCTTAATCGGCAAGCCGCCGAGTGGATGAGGGATCAGATACGTGAGTTCGTTCTTCACTATTTCATGCGGGTCAGCGCCTTTCGCCAACCCGCAGTCTATGTCCAATCCGGACGGCCCACGCTGCCTGGTTATCTTGAACCGCTGAGTTGGTGCACGCGTCCGGACGTGGTGCGCCAGGGCTTCGGTTTCAAACAGATACTCTACAAGCTCCGCGATTCCGGCGAGATCGGAAAGTTTGCCGAGCCAGAGCAGAGTGCCATCGTCGATCTGAGGGAGATTGGACCCAAGTACGACTGGATCGTCGTACGAGTGAACATTTTCGATTTCAGCTTCAACTTCCAACCGTTTGGTTCAAATGGCCCAGAGCTGTCCGTACCCCTTACGGAAGCAAGCTATCTGGTTTTGAGCCGAGACTTCCTTCTCGACGAAAACAATCCCACGCCTGATTGTTTGGGCCGTTACGGCCTCGGCTACGCATTTATCAGGGACCCTGCCGAAGGGCTGATCGGATATGGACCTGGACAGTTCAGGGCCGCCATCGAAATCATCAACTTTGAAGTTTCTGAACACGGAGAGGTTCGTGTGGCAATGATTTTTGTCGCCGACAGACCGGAAAGAATAGCGAATGTCTCACTAAATCCCATTGATTGGAGTCTCCGGCTGGCGGACGCCTTCTCTGTGGGGACGACTTCAAGTCTTCTCGCACCCATTAAGAACACTCTAGAGAGAATACCGACCAGCGTTGACAGCTTCGATCCTGTTTACAGCTTCATCTCACTAGTCAATACGCTGACGGCAAACCAGGCGGAGCAGCAGCTATGTATAGCAAGAGAGCAGCTCGAAAAGGATTTTCTCGCTCAGCACTTCAAACAGCATTACACAACTGTAGTTGGCTCGCTCCTAACGTGGAGACAGATACCAAATTGGTTGGACACTGCCGCTCTGCCTGAGTGGGTCGTCGCGGGGAAAAGTTCATGACGCAGTTGGAAGAACATCTCGACTTGAGTGGCAGCATGGGGCTGACCGACGAGGACCGCGACCTCCTCAACGGTGTTGACAGTGCGCTGGCCGATGGCCTGGCGCTGAAGCGCTGGTGGGAAGAGAAGAATGCCACCCAGAGCTATGCCAAACGATGCGAGTTAGTGCGCGAGTTCAACGAGTCGAAGAGCAGCTTCGCTTTTTTTGATGATGTTTCATGCGACGGCCAATCCCTTCCCATCATGGGAACAGTTGATGAGATGCTGTATGACAAGCAAAAGGATAAACCCAACGCAAAGCTGCGAGATCAATTCCGCGAGTTTATCCTGCACTACTTCATGCGGGTCAGTAGTTATCACCCGCCCGCGGCCATTGTAGCAACAGGGCAATCCAGACACAGCGATGTGCAGTCTTTTTTCCAGCCCCTTAGCTGGTGTCCGACAGGCGCGTACAGTCTCGCGGGCTTCGGATATTCGCAGCACTATTTCAAGCTGCGTGATTCCGGACTGATAGGCAAGTTCCGCGAGCGCGACTGGTATGCGATCGTTGATCTACGCGAAATTGGTAAGACTTTCGAGTGGATTATCGTTAAGGTCCATATCTTCGATATTAGTCTCGCGTTTAGGCCGTTCGGCCCCCATTCGTTCACCATCGACCTTCCCCAAGCAGAGGAGTTTTATCTCATCATCAGTCCGGAATTCGTGACTTGCCAGGACAACCCAACGCCCGAAGTGCTCGGCCGTTATGGCCTCGGCTACGCGATTCTGAAACGTATGGAAAACCGGAGCGTTTTCGCTCGCAGCGTGGACATCTTTAGGACAGGTTTCCAACTGCTCAACTTTGAACTCGACCACAAGGGTCAAAGCAGCGCCCAATTGGTGATGGTCATCAACCGGCCCAAAAGAATTCTCGACATGGAACTCAATCCCTTGACTTTGGGCTTTGGTCTGGCAGATGTGGTGTCGTTCGGATTCGCATCTCGCCTCTTTTCGCCAGTGAGCGACTTGGTCGAAAAAATATTTCCGCGCATCGGCGGCTTCGATCCAGTGACTGCCTACCTGTCACTGGCGAATGCGTTGAGCGCAGGCATCTCAGCCGAGCAGTTGTGCATTTCGATGGATACCATCGAAAAGCAGATGCTGCTCGAGAATTTCATCCAACATTACGACTTAATCGTCGGTTCGATCGTTACCTGGAGACAGACTCAAAACTGGCTTGATCCGGGACAACTGCCTCAACAAGCCATCTCGGGGGTGCACCCATGACGAATGGGAGTGGGTGCAAGCATGCGGTGATCTTATCTGGTGGAGGCGCCAGCGGCGCTTACGAAGTCGGTGTACTTAAAGGGCTCTTTGCAGGAGACTCGCCGGCGACCAATTACACGCCGCTGATGCCGGATATTTTTACGGGCACGTCTATCGGCGCGTACAACGCGTCTCTGCTGGTCGCTGAAATAATAAACGAAGGTTTCGCGGCGATCGATCACCTCGAGCACATCTGGCTCGACGTCTTGCCTCAGGATGATAATACGGGTCACAACTTCGTTGCGCGCTATCGGGGCGACCCGTTTGAGTACTTCAGCCCCAGAGTTCTTCTCGGAAATCCTTTCGGGGACTCTTTACAACTGGCTCAGGACGTATCGTTTTTTGCCCGAGATTTTTACCGAAGAGGCCTCGTCTTCTTTCTGTCCAGCGATGATATCGAAACACGTCTGCTGAAGCTGGTCGACTCCAGCGCGATCATTTCTAATGAACCTGAGCGCCGATTGATCGAAAAGACGATCAATTTCCAAAACATCCGCCAGTCGGACAAGGTGCTGAGGGTTGCCACCACTAATTGGAGTACGGGTGAGTTGAGGGTCTTTGGAAATAACGACCTCACCGATGAGTTGGGCCCTAAAGCTGTTCTCGCTTCGACCGCCATACCGGGAATCTTTCCCCAGATCGAGATCCAGGACGAATATTACGCCGATGGCGGGGTCGTCATGAATACACCGATGAATGTGGCGATAGACGCTGGCGCCGACATTCTGCATGTCGTTTATCTCGACCCTGAAGTGAAGGCTATTCCGCTCTTACCTGTGCGCAATACGATTGACACGTTCAGCAGATTATTCGCAATACAGTTTGCGGCCACCGTTAATAGGGACATTGAGGTCGCACAACAGATCAATAAAGGACTCGACATCGTGAAGAGAGGAGCCGGTGGTGGCTCCATGTCAGGCGAAGACGTGCGTCCTTTCATATTGGCCGCGCAAAGGCTTTCGCGCGTTGAAGAATATTCCAAGTACCGGCAGATCACGATTCATCGTTATCAACCCCGCGATACGCTCAAGGGGATTCTCGGACTACTCAACTTCAACCGCGAAAAGTCTCTCGATCTCATCAACCGGGGTTTTCAGGACGCGATTTATCACAACTGCAAGGCGAGTAAGTGCGTCCTCGCCAACGCGTAGGCAGAGAAAACATGCGCAACGGTAAAGTGACAAACGAACCAATAGATGAGCTCGGCAGTGCCAATCTGACTGACCAGGATCTGGCCATTCTTAGTGAGGTGGACAGCTCGCTGTCCAACGGCCTGCAGCTCAAAGAGTGGTGGGAGAAGACGAACGCAAATGACGGCTACTCCCAACGGTTCCCGACGGCGCTAACCTTCAACCGTCCGGATCACAGTTTTGCTTTTCTCGATCAGGCGACAGTTAACGGCGAGTTGATGCCGGTCCTCGGCGATCTCCAGGATCTGTTTTACGACAATATCAAAGCGCCGACAGTCGCAACACCAGCCGCTGTCAGATGGATGCGAGACCAGTTACGCGAATTCGTTCTTCACTACTTCTCGCGTGTCAGCTCTTCTTTTTTGCCGAAATCCTTCGAACCTGGAGCGCCGTCGCCACCGGCGTACCTGAATCCCTTCGGCTTGTGTCCCGGGAAAGATGTCCAGAAAGAAGGCTTTGGGCAGACCCAGCTTTACTACAAGTTGCGCGAAACCGGCCGCGTCGGCAAGTTTCCCGAGCGAGAGCAGTATGCAGTCGTGGATATGCGTGAGATAGGCACCAAGTACGAGTGGATTGTGGGCGACGCCAAAATGTTCGGGTTCGATGTTTCCTTTGTGCCGCTCGGATACAACTTGCCCTACGCGATGGTTCCCCTCAGAGAGGGCCAACTCGGAGTCATCAGCAAGCAGTTCATCACCAACGAGGATAATCCCGCTCCCGGCATCGTGGGTAAGTATGGCTATGGCCTGGCTACTCTGAAGAGTCCGTCAGACAAGACGGCCTTCGCTTATGGGCCGGGATACTTCGATGCGGGTTTTATGACCTTCACCTGGCGTGTGCTCGACAGCGGCGAAGCTCGGGTGCGCCTCGTGTTCGTTGCCAATCAGCCCGAGCGACTCATCAATCCTTATCTCAATCCGCTTGAATTGAGTTTGAAAATCTCGGACACGCTTTCACTCGGGCTGACGTCCCGTTTGCTGGCGCCGGTTGAGAGCGCAATCGATCAATTACCGCTTCCGGTCAGGAGCGCCATTCTTGACCCGGTGTTTGGTTCCATCGCCCTGGCGAACCTGACGACTGCCGGTTTGGCAGCGCGCGAGCTCTGTATCTCACGAGTTGATGTAGAGAAGTTGTTTCTCTTTTATCACTTCACAGCGATCTACACACTGATTGTGAACTCGCTCGCGACCTGGCGACAGATTCCTAATTGGCTCGACAGCGAAGCCTTGCCGAAGTGGGTGACGAAGGAGATGGGTTCATGAAAGTCGCAAACCGTAAGAGCGGCCGCTTCTCTGCTCGCTATGCGTACGGGTTACCGCGGATGAATGGGCCCTGCCGGATCAAAGGAGGACCTTTTAGATGACGGTTAATCGTTGCGACGTACTGATAATCGGCGCCGGCCTGGCCGGATTGGCACTCGCGCGTCAGCTCTTACTCAATACCGACAAGCGGGTTCTGCTCGTTGACCGGCGCACCGAGTTTCCACCGGCGAAGCAGAAGGTCGGCGAGGCGACTGTGCAGCTCTCCGCCTACTACTATGCGAGGGTGCTCGATCTCGAAGAGCACCTGATGCAACATCACTTCCTGAAATACAACCTGCGCTTCTATTGGAAAACGCCAGGGCAGGCGAACGATTGCTATGAGCACTACAGCCAGTCATACATCAGAAAGCTCTCGAACATTAATACCTATCAACTCGACCGCAACAAGTTCGAAGGCGAGATGCTCCGTGTCAATCTCGAGAATCCGAACTTCGATTTTCATCCCGGCTGTGTGGATCTTAACGTAGAGCTGTCGGAAACCGGTGGTCCGCACTTGTTCTCTTTCAAGTCCGTCAAAGGCGAGGTATGGGGAGAGGCGACATGGGTCGTCGACACGTCGGGCCGCGGCCGGTTTTTGGCTCGCCGTCTGGGCCTTGCCTCCGAAGGCAAGATTCGCCATGGGGCACATTTCTTCTGGGTCGATGGGCTTGTCGACATCGAGAAGTTGACAAATCTTTCGCCACAACAGATTCGCACCCGGCCCGACCGCGCGGCGCTCGGCCACACCCCGGCCTGGCAAGCCACGAACCACTTTTGCGCCGAGGGCCTGTGGTTCTGGACCATACCGCTTCACGGCAAGACCAGTCTTGGGCTGGTCTATGACAATCGGCTTATCCCACGAGAGCGCATCGACACAATCGAAAAGTTGATCGATTGGGTGTGCCAAGAGTTCCCCTTGTTCGCTCGCGACCTGCCTTACCGCCGTGTGCTGCACCACACGGCGCTCAAGGACTTTGCACATGACTGTCAGCAAACCATCAGCCCCGCGCGTTGGGCCATCGCCGGCGAGGCCGGCCGCTTTACCGACCCGCTCTACAGCCCGGGCGGCGACCTGATTGCGCTCTATAACACTTTCATCACCGACGCGGTTCAGACGGAAGACGACGCCGAGCTGGCCGAGAAGTGCCGACTCTACGAGCAGATGATGGAAGCAGTTTACGAGGCTTACGTCCCGACCTACGCCATCAGTTACGACGCGCTGGGCGACCAGGAGGCGTTCAGCTTGAAGTACACGTGGGAGTTGGCGATCTACTTCGCTTACTACGTCTTTCCCTTCATCAACGACCTGTTCACTGATCGTCGTTTTCTCGCCTCTTTTATCAGTCGTTTCTCGCAGCTCGGCCGCATAAACCGGAGTGTCCAATCTTTTATCAGCGACTTTTTTCAGTGGAAGAAGAACAGCCGTACGCCGCCGCGCGAAATCTTTCACTTCGACTTCACCGACATCAAGCCGCTGGCTGACGCTGAAAAGACCTTTTACCAGGTTGGCGTCTCGGTCGAGGAGGCGCGCGGGTTACTCGACGATCAGCTGACTAATCTCAAGGAACTTGCGCGTTTCGTAGCCGCGCAAATTTGCGCGTCAGTGATTGGCGATGCACGCGTGCTAACCAATCGACGGTTTGTCGATAGTTTGGACATCAATCGCCTGGAATTCGACCCTGAAGCGATACGGGAAAGCTATCGGACTTGCGCGAACGCAGCCGGAGAGTATCCATGGAAGCTTGATCCACACGTCCTACGCCGGCTCGTTGCGACACCGACCGTCGAGGCAATCGAAGATGAGGAGGAACTCTTCGCCGGGGTTGGAGTTTAGTAAATGGAAGACTACGCACCACTCATCGAACGCGCCTTCTCGTTCACGCCGGACGAACACTCGTACGTCGTCGAAGAGATCGAGGGCGAAGTTCCTGAGTTCATTCGCGGGACTTACTATCTCAATGGTCCGGCCCGTTTTTCCCGAGCAGGATTTCATTACCGGCACTGGCTGGATGGCGATGGAATGGTTTGCGCGCTACGTTTTGAAAACGGACGGATACATTTCACCAGCCGCTTTGTGCGAAGCGCAAAGTTTGTGGCTGAGGAAGAAGCGGGTCGTCCGATCTTTCGCACCTTTGGGACAAGGTTCAACGGCGATCGATTGAAACGAGGAGTCGCCCTCGAGTCCCCGGTCAATGTCAGTGTTTATCCGTATCAGGATTCTGTGCTCGCTTTCGGCGAGCAGGGTTTGCCGTGGGAATTGGATCCGGTCACGCTGGAAACGCGTGGCGAATGTCATTTCGGTGGGGCTCTCAACGACATCACTCCTTTCGGTGCTCACCCGAAGTTCGATCCGGTCTCGGGCGAGATGTTCAACTTTGGCATAGCTTACTCTGCCGCTAGCCCGCACTTAAATCTATATCGCTTCGGCGCGCACGGTGAGCTGATTTACCGCAAAAGGCTTCCGCTTCCTTACGCTTGCTCGATTCATGATTTCAGCATGAGCCAGAACTACGTAGTCTTTTATCTCAGCCCTTATATCTTGAATATGGAATTGCTAGCGCGCGAGGGCCGGACATTGATGGAAGCGCTGAATTGGCAACCGGACCGGAGCAGTCGGCTATTGGTTGTGTCTCGCGAGACGGGTGACCAAGTGGCATCGATTCCAATTGGCCATCGGTATTGCTTACACATCATTAACTGTTTTGAAGAAGAGAACCATCTGATCGCTGACGTGTTGGAACTCGAACAGCCAATCTATGACCAGTATCAAGTGGTGCCGGACTTGTTCACGGATGTGTGCGGAGGCCAGCCCATCAGATTTGTAATTGACGTTGATAATCGTGAGTTGGTGAACACAGCCGAAATTGATTATCTGGTGGCGCCGGACTTCCCCTCGGTTGCTCCGCGTCAACTTGCGCAGCCGTACCGAGACTTCTGGATGCTGGGCATCTCTGCGGCTGGGCGACGCGGGCGCAAATTTTTCAATCAGCTCGCGCATGCAAATTGGAGTTGTGCGAAAGCGTGTGACGTCTATCAGGCGCCGGCCATGCATTACCTGGGCGGCGAGCCGATATTCATCGGCAGTCCGCACGATGAAAAAGTCGGAGCAATAATCTGTCAGATATTTGACGCGCAGCGAATAGTAAGTGCGTTCGCGATCTTTGATGCCTACAACGTGGCACGGGGTCCGAACGCTCTCATCGGGTTGAAGGAGCCGATTCCTCTTGGTTTTCACGCTTCGTTCAATCCATCACTGTCAACTTTCGAGCAAATGAGTTTGGGCGAAGTACGTCCTGCAACTCATTGGAGATAAATCATGAACTTCACGCAACAAGACATGGTCACCTTATTCCCTCCACCTGGAACCACGGACGGAGTCCGTGTGGGGTGGGTTCAGGGAGACATCAACGGCACGATCACGATCAACTCTATATTAACCCCGACATCGCAGACGACCTTCACGGCAACGGGCACGGCGGTGATCGTGGATACGAACGGAGGTCAACTCTTTCTCAATGTGGCCTTCACAGGGACGTTTGTCGCCGGTGCCTCGCCGCTTATAGCAGTGGCGGGGTCGTTCACTGGTACCTATACGGTTACTGGTGGAACCGGACAGTTGGCAACCAAGGCCCCTGCGGGGACGGTGTTTAATGGCACCGGCGTGGCCGTGCAGCCGCAAATCGCGCCGCCGGGCGCACCCTCGCCAGCGGGGTTTGGTCCCGGGGCGGCGTTCAGTCAATTCTCCAGCTCGTCTAAAGGCGGACCGAAACCGAAATAGAGAATCGTTTCGGCGCTCAAGTAGCTGGAGAACGTGCGGGAGCAGTAATCAAATTTCGTGAAGTCCGAGTGGAGGGACTTGAAACTCCTGCTGGGCCGCTCGGTGAGAATTCGTGTCTAGCTTCGCAGTGAGATCGTTATGAATGATCTTATCAAATCAACTCTCCGTTTCTCTTGGGCTATGTCTTTGTTTGGCGTCCAGCAACTCGAGAACATGAGTGAGGATTTGAGCCAGCAAAACAATAAGACCGCGGCCGCCTTCGAAAAAGTGACTCACGCAAGCGAAGAACAATTGGCCGGCGTCGTGAAGAAAGCCTTCGCAGCCGGAGACCAATTGCAGAGCGAAGCCGTGGACATGATCCTCGGCGGACTTTCAGGGCAGGATCAGTCTGCCGGGTCGACGACCAAGTCGACGCATGGTCAGCCAGACCCACAGCGAGGAACAGGTTCCGCGAGCACAACCACAGCGACATCCGCTGTTAACAGTGGTCGGTTGAATACGACTACGTTCGTCGTGCTCGGTGAAGGTTTGGCAGCCGGCATGGGCGACTTTACGCTTACGGATGAAACCCAGGTGGACAGCTTCCCCGCGCAGATGGCCCGCCAGATGCAGGCGCGGTTTCCGCAACGGTTGATTCAAGCTCCGGGTATTGGCAATCCGGTGGGCTTTGCAGAGTTGCCTGTGATTGTGCCAGTGCCAATGCAAACGACTGTGCTGGATCAACTGCCACCCGCGCCCATAAATAATCTTTCCGTGCCGGGCTACAGACTTTCCGATGCGCTGAACTTGCGACCGTCTCAACCACTGATCCAGCGGGACGACGCCAAACAGACGGCGGCAAATTTAATTCTGGGCGTATCTGCGATCGCGTATGGGAAGAATGACCAACTGCTCACGCAACTTGAATACGCGGTGAATCGCGAGCCCACTCTCACCATCGTCGAGCTGGGCTACTATGAAGCTCTGGAAGCCGCCGTCGGGGGCGATCCTCGCAAGTTGCCAAACACCAATTCCTTCCGCACCGGCTACGCCCGGCTGCTCAAGTCCCTGAAAGTCTCCAACACGGAACTGCTGGTCCTGACCATCCCAGATCCCTTCGACGCTGCGCACTTCTCGTCCGTCGATCTCGCGGCGAAGATTTTAAAGCTAGAACCCGCGGTGCTTCAGCGGGAGTACAAACTAAGACCAGATGACCTCATCACTGCTAACGGATTAATGGAAATTGGCTGCCAGCTTCTGAGTAAGAAGATGAGACCTTTGCCCGACGGTTACGTGCTGCGGGCAAGCGTCGCCGCCGAAGTCAGTCAGCGTGTCAACGATCTAAATACGGTACTCACTTCGCTGGCCCAGGAACGCCACGCGCAGGTCTATGACCTGCATGCTTTGTTTCAGCGGGTCAAGAACGATGGGATACCCGTCGGCTCAAGAAGACTGACAGCAGAATATCTGGGTGGCTTCTATGCGCTCAACGGTTACTATCCCGGCGCAACCGGTCAGGCGCTAATTGCCAATGAACTACTTACTCAATTGAACAATTGTTACGGGTCTGATTTTCGGCCGATCGATCTTCAAGGGGTGATGCAAAACGATCCGGTCGCCGCCTATCGTCAGGCCGAAGGACCAAATTGGCCGCCCGACCAATTGTGGGCGGGCGCAGCTCAACCTGAAAATTCCAGTGCCGGTGACGGCATATCTGCGACTGAAAGCAACGCTTCAATGCGCGCTCATAATCGACCGGCGATTACCGGTTGGGAGAAGCTTCCTGCATCTCAAGCCGCCACACCTGCCAAGCCACTGCAACTTCCTCCCGGTTTGGAGCAGGTGCTGCCCGTGAGCAAGGCGGCCAGTTACTTTGGCGACTCAATTCGCGCGGTAAACTGCCGGAACAAAAATGAAATTCCCTTTGGCAGTTGCCGGGGAACCCTTTTCGGCGGGTTCGCAATGGTCGATAGTCACCTCAGCGGATCTGTCAGAATCAAATTCACGCCGCCGGTCAACAACATGACTCATTTCGAAGTTACGCATGGCGATGGGTTGCTGGGCGACGACGGAATTCTTTCCGCTCCACGGTTCTTTAAGCTGCCTGCCCTTCAGAACGGTGTTCAAGATGTACCAGGCAAGATCTCATCCGGCGACCTGAACCTCGAGACCGGAGAAGTAAGTAACCCGAAGTACTATTTTTATTTTGGCAATTCGGCGCTGTTGGCGCTGGGAAGAGTCAACCCGAATTTACCGGCGCCCCCGACAATTGTGTTCGCCGAAGAGAGCACCCCGACGCAGTACAGTTCGGCGACAGCGGTATTCGAGCAACGTCCGGACGGCCTGCTTGATTACAGCTTCTACGGGTCAACTTTCCTCCCCTTAGGCAGCGTCCTTCAAGGACAGCCGGTGCTCTTCCCATTTCCGATCTCGGGCCCGTCACTTCAATTCGCCAGTGTCCCAGCCAACGGTACGGCGCTCCATCCACACCTTAGTGTCAGCACCAAAGAGCCGGAAGTCTGGGCTGGGAGTGCGAGCCCTGATATTCCCTTTAATTCGATTCAGGAACTAACTCTCTTTACGCACAACACTAGCTTCGGCGATGCCTTCACGTTTAGCTCGCCGGTGCTCGGAGGCAATACCACGGGCCGCTCTCAGGTGCTCGGGCGGGTGCTGTTACAGTTTGGTCAACGTGCCGGGAATTCAGTTCCGGTGGCGGTTTCTTTTCTCAACCCGGGAGGACTGTTAGTCGATTTTCCGGTTACCCCGATCACTCAGTTGTTCCCCGGCCGGCTTTATCCGGGCCCCCGCGGCTGCGACGAGATTTTGCGATTTCCCTTGCGCAGTTATTCGCTCGATGACTTGGCGATTCTTGACGACCCGTTCGACATCTCGGTCGGCGCTGTTGACTTGCGTACCGGTAAGTTCATTAACGATCTGCTTCATCGCGGGTTCATCAATCAGAACGTGTTCTTCGCGCTGATCCGGGTCGAGCCGCGCACGCCGCAGAACTCATTCTACTTTCGGGGGCCGGCGGTATTGGAGAGGGGTGCCAACGGCCGGTTGATCTTTCGCTTTCAAGGACAGCAGCATCTTCCTTATCCCGCAGACTTCCTTTTCCCAGATCCGAACCTGGCAACCGGCTTCCGGGCTGGTCCCAACTCGGCGCTCGATCCTTTCCTGTGGATCCACGCGGTTGAGGATGGTGATGCGCTGCACACAAGCAAAGAGGGAAGCGCGCGCAATGTGCTGTCCTCCACTGCCGAGCAATTCTCTTACAGCTACAAGATTCCATCTGATTTGAGTCGCCACAAGGCGTCGTTTGAGTACGAGAATCACACGCAGCAGGGAAAGTTTCGCATGCACAGTCTGAGTTGGGTTGGCTTCAGCAATTCGAGTGGCGCCAGGCATAGCTCTGGAAATTACGACACCGTGACGTTCGCCGGATTTGGCGTCTGGAGCAAAGGCGGCTCCGAGACGGTGCAGATGGCGGCGGTCCAGATTTCCACGTCGTCGCAAAGACCTTACGTTGCGATCCAGATCGACGATGGCGACGTCTCAAACGTGAACACGAAACCGCTAAACATAGAAGATGTTAGGCCCTAGCAGATCGAGGAATCTTGATCGTCTGGACCAAGCGGCTAGCACAAAAATTGAAAGTTTGAAAAGGCTAAAAGCAGGGCGTAGAAGAAAGATGAGCGCAAATTTCACTGCGAACAGAACGCGCGCCGACTCCTATGGTAACGGCAGTCAAGCGAATGATGAGGAAGGGAGGTATCGCTCAGCGCTCGAATTCCATAGACAGACTCGAGCTCAAACCCTGGCAATGGTGCTGGAGCTTTCACAAGCGCAAATGGACTTTGCGCGGGCTCCCGATAAGTGGTCGGTCGGAGAGGTATTGGATCATTTGATTCTCGGTCAGAGACTCAATCTCTGTTACATAACGGAAGTGATCGGCATGAAGAAAGCCGGGCATCGACCCGTGCTGCCACTCGGATTTAAGGATGTGGATGTTTCGATCGGTTATGTTCCGAAGAGCATATTACCTGCCCTCACAATGCCATTCACGATATTTAACATGTTCGTTCCTAACAGCGTGCGAGATTTCATGACGCGCTACCGGTTGGTGCCAGCGCAGAACGCGGAGCTTACGACACCCCGGCGATTCCGTCCGGCGGACGAGCTGCGCAACGATTTGATCTCTTCCTTGAAAGAGACTGAGGCGCTGTTGGAGAGCAACGCCGGCTTGGATTTCAGCGAGATGTTAATCCAGCATCCTTTACTGGGAAACAATAACGTGCCGGGTCTGTTGCGCTTTCTTGCGCTGCACGAGCAACGCCACCAGTCTCAGATCGAGAGCGTGCTGAGAAGTCCTGGATTTCCGGGCTCAGCTTAAGGCGTGAATCGAGAAGCCATCGTCGGAAAAGGCTGGGGTTGCTTGCAGATGAAATGATTTGGAGAGATGCAATGGGATGGGAACTACAAGGTGAAGACTATATTCTTAGGGAAAGGACAAGAAAGCCTTTTGAACGGTTCAAGGTGGACGCCAGCAGGGGCTTGCGAGAGGGCCTTCAGGGTTTTGTCACGACCCACGAATGGAAGGGCACTACCTGCGAGGTCCATAGTCCCGGGGTGGCAAGCAGTATCACTTTTGACCATGGTGAAGTCGTTTGTAAAGTACGAATAAATTTTCCGGCGAGCTTTCTTAAAGGCAAAATCCTCTCAGATGTTGAAGCTACGACGCTTGATGTCTGTGGGGCTCTTTCTTCCGGAAATAAGCAGATTTTCATAGTCCATGGCCACAGTCCGGAAAAAAGGTTAGAGCTGAAAGACTTTCTCACCAGCCTCGGTCTTGAACCAGTAATCCTTGATGAACAGGATGACCGTGGCCTGACGATCATCGAGAAATTCGAGTACTACGCAACAGCCTGCTCGTTCGCGTTCATACTAATGACGCCGGACGACCTGACGGCAATGACCAAAGAGACGGGATCGCGGCAGCGGGCCCGGCAGAACGTAATCATGGAGCTCGGGTGGTTCATGGCATATCTGGGGCGGGAGCGAGTGGTAATTCTATACAAGGATGTGCTTGAAATTCCATCGGATATTCACGGCGTCGTATACCTTGAATTCAAGAATTCGATTTACGAGATCAGCGAAAGGATCCGACAAAGGCTCAAGGGGGTAGGTCTGATCTCCTAGCCGGCTTAAGTGATGTTGAGTTCACAAGCTAACAGGTTGGTCCTAAACAACCGGTCGAGAGCCCGGGCTGGTAGGGAAGCCATGAGAGTTGTCCTTCTTTATCTCGGCCTCGTTGGCCTGCCTGTCCTGGGAATCGTGGGACTGCTGCAAGTGGGCCAGACGCTGTCGGCTCCGATTTCTCTGGCCGGGACCTGGAATGCGCAGTTGAATCCGGAGAGCGAGTCAACCGCTGCTGATCCTGGTCTGCTTCCTCAACCAATGGTTTTGACTATTACGCAATCTGGCCCGGACGTGGTTCTGGTGTTCGATGACAATCAAAGAACGACATTGGTAGGAAAGATCGAAGGCGCGACAATTGATGCCACCGCTCTCGGCCACGACGGCACGACGGCAACTTATGCCGCAGACTTTGGAAGCACTCCCAGATCGTTTAGGGCCAGCATTGATTGCCGGGCCGAGCCGCGTCGCCTGGTGGGTGTACTAGTAGTAGATCGTGGCCGGTTGCACGCGGAAGTGCCGATTGTCGCGGTACGAAGAGATAAAGTTCCTAAAGGAGGTGGAAGCTAATGTCTAATCTTCCCCTTCTCCTGGTCCAAATCGCCGTTATCCTATTCGCCGCGCGGATAGTTGGCTGGCTTTTCCGCAGGTTGGGCCAACCGCAAGTAATGGGCGAAATGGTAGCGGGTATCCTCCTCGGCCCGTCGCTCCTGGGTTGGCTGTCCCCAGACATTTCAGCGGCGTTATTTCCACCGGCAAGTTTGGGCTTTCTGAATTCGCTCAGTCAGATTGGACTCTTGCTGTTCATGTTTCTGGTGGGGACGAAACTCAACACTGAGATCTTGCGCGGCCGAAAGCATACGGCGATCGTGACCAGTCACGTCAGCATTATTGTTCCGTTTTTTCTGGGCACTCTCCTCGCTCTCTATCTCTATCCCCGTCTCTCAGACAACAGTGTGGCTTTCACCCACTTCGCGCTCTTTGTCGGGACGGCCATGAGCATCACAGCCTTTCCGGTGCTGGCGCGTATTCTCACGGAGCGGAATTTACTTCATGGCCGCATCGGCGCAGTTTCTATTGCATGCGCCGCTGTGGACGACGTGACGGCCTGGTGCATCCTGGCCGGGGTGGTTCTGTTGGTCCGGTCCTCAAGCGGGACTCTTCCGTTATGGCTGACGGTGATTGGCACCGCCATCTATGTCGGCCTCATGTGGTTCGGAGTCCAGCGCGCACTACGCCGGCTCGAGGCGAGTTTTCTGAAGCGCAACTCGCTCACCCAGGAAATGATGAGCATCATCCTGTTGCTCGTGCTCGTTTCGGGTTGGGTCACTGAACGGCTGGGCATTCATGCGCTCTTCGGCGCTTTTCTGATGGGCGTCGTGATGCCCAAGGATCAGGGATTCGTTCGGGCCCTTAAGGAGAAACTCGAAGGTCTGGTAGTAGTGTTGCTGCTGCCTCTCTATTTTGCCTTCACCGGATTACGAACCAGCATTGGACTTCTCAGCGGGGCGGACATGTGGTTCTACTGCAGTCTCATTATCGTAGTTGCAATCGTGGGTAAGTTTGGCGGCGCTACTGTGTCTGCGCGTCTCAGCGGCATGCCCTGGCGCGAGGCTGGAGCCGTCGGAATATTAATGAACACGCGCGGACTGATGGAGCTGGTTGTTCTGAATATTGGTCTTGATATCGGCGTCATCTCGCCGGCACTTTTTGCCATGATGGTTGTGATGGCCTTGGTGACTACTTTTATGACAACGCCCTTGCTGGATCTGGTCTATGCGGCGCCGGAACGTCGCCATGACTTGGCTGAAGTCGAAACAGTCAGGGCAGCATGAATATTGCTTCGAAAAAGAATGGAGACGGATTAATGAGTACGAATCATCTGTTAGTAGACCTATTCACAAACAGGATGACGAGCATAGCCGGGCAATTACGTGTTGCTTATGCGGATGTATTCGGTCGTCGCGCATCCTATAGGATCGTGTTGGCATTGGTGACGATTGCATTCATAACTTATTTATTATGGACACCAGTCACGGAACAAATCTTTGCCTGGATGCGCTGGCACCTCTGGGGTTATCCAGCATGAACGTTGTTGAATATGCAGACATGGCGACTCGTACCCGTTGTCTTTGTAATAGCAGGTATGCAAAAGGGAGTATTTCTGTAAACGCGCTCAGTGGCATCGATTTACTGAGAGAATATGACTCAAGAATTTAGGTAGTGTCCTAAACCTTTGTTGCTAATGTTATGGTTTGTGTGGTCTAAGTTGTCAACAGCTACTGTCTTCCTGCTCGTGACCTGTTTGCCGCGGCTAAAAGCAAATCTTTAAGGGTTCAGACTTGGGTTATTAAGTTGGTAGCTAGACAAACAGACTATGAGCGATATCCAGGCCGGCGATACACTGCGAGAGTGGACCGAATCAGCTCGGTATTGGGAGAAGTACAGTCCCTTCATCCGCGCGATGTTTGCGCCGGTCACCGCGGCTCTTATCGAAGACGCAGGTATTCGCGAAGGGCAAACAGTGCTCGACGTTGCCGGCGGTCCCGGAGAGCCATCGTTAACCATCGCAGAGACCGTCGGACCAAGCGGTTCTGTCATTTGCACTGACGCCGTGGCCGAGATGGTCCAGGCTGCCGAGCGCGCCGCTCATGGCCGCGGAATTACCAACGTTAGTTTTCGCCACTGCTCCGCTGATCTACTTCCTTTTGATCGCGACTCGTTTGATGTGGTCGTCTGCCGGCTGGGTGTCATGTTCTTCCCCGATCCTTTGTCTGGTCTGCGCGAGATGTTGCGGGTCACAAAGCCGGGAGGAATGTTGGCGCTCGCAGCGTGGCACCGGAGTGACCTGAACCCATTCTGTAGCAGCGTCAGCGACCTACTGTCGCATTACGTCGAGATGCCGCAAATCGATCCCGACGCGCCCGGCGCGTTTCGCTTTGCTGAGCCGGATAAGCTCGCGAACATTTTAAGAAATGCCGGCGCCGTCGAGGTGCGTGAACGCATTCTCGAGTTTCACATCGAAGCCCCGATCTCAGTTCAGGAGTTTTGGGAGTTACGTTCCGCGATCTCGAGCAGCTTGCGAGAGAAGCTTGCCAGTCTTCCTGAAGCACAAGTTAGTCAGGTTGCTGAAGACGTAAAACAAGATGTGAGAGGATTCTTCCCGAATGGCCGGATGAGTTTTCCTGCGCGCATGATTCTTGTTTCAGGTCAAAAATCGTAAGCCTCAACTGCCAACTACTCTGCCTTCGGTTTGCCAACAGACCTCGGACTCGTTGGTCTGAGGCGACGAGTTTTGAACCTCACCAGGAATGGCGCTATTTTGATTACCGGCAAGACATCGCTTATGGCTGCAGAACGAATCGACAACCCCAGAAACGAATCGTCGCCGACGAGACTGCGGCGGGTACTGTATTTCTTGATGCCGGTACTTCTGATCGTGGGGGCGCTCATCGCTTACAAGAGTTCAGCGGCTCTTGCGGTGCTCGGGAAGGTTTCTGCAACCGGGGTTTTCACCCCGCGTGGTAGCGTGATTCCGCGAGTTGGGACTTCAGAAGCAGGCGTCCTGACTCGGACGCTAAATTATTTTCTGGTTATCTGGCCGGCGCTCGTATTTGGCGTTCTGATTAGTGGAGCTGTCAGCACGTTTGTTTCGCCGCAGTGGTTGAGGCGATTGCTGGGAAAACGGTCGTTGCGATCGCAGGCGATTGCCGGGCTCGCCGGCGCACCCTTAATGCTCTGCTCATGTTGTGTCGCCCCGATCTTCACCGGTGTCTACGAACGTTCGGCTCGACTTGGGCCATCGCTGGGATTGATGATTGCGGCCCCCGCACTAAATCCGGCGGCGCTGATACTTACTGTCATGCTGTTCGACTACAAGGTCGGGATGGTGCGGCTTGGGGCGAGTATCGCGGCCGTTCTGTTCACCGGATTGATCGCCGAGGGGATCTTGGGCGGGACCAAAGTCCACTGCGATACAGATAAATGGCAAGCAGAAGCCCGCCCGGAAGACTTCGTTCATTTTCTGCGGGCCTGCTTCCGTGTCGCCATCCGGCTGTTTCCGGTAATAATTATCGGCGTTGTGCTTTCAATGGTTCTGGCGCAGATGATTCCGGTGCGAGTGGTTGATTCGACTAGCGCAAAACTTCTGGCCATCGTGGTCGTTGCCGCTGTCGCTGTGCCGCTGGCATTGCCGACCTTCTTCGAGATTCCGCTGGCTCTAATACTGGTAGGATCGGGTGCGCCAGTTGGCGCAGCCGTGGCCATGCTAATCGCCGGTCCTTCGGTAAATCTTCCGTCGCTGTTTACGATCATGCGCACGACGAATTGGAAAGTTGCCGCCATCGTCGCGGTTTCGATCTGGACCTTGGCGGTAAGTGCCGGAGTCTTCGTCACCTTGTTTTGAAGCGTCGGTGCTCAACTCTTCAACCTAACTTCTGCTAACAGGATGCAAAGCGATTCCAGACTTACCCCGACGCCGATTGCGTCGTCGCGCTGTGCGCTCGCTCTGATGGCAAAGGCGCCGATCGCCGGCGCGGTGAAAACTCGCCTGACTCCGCCACTTGCTCCGGAAGAAGCTGCGGCCCTGAGCGAATGCTTTCTGCGTGACATGGCGATGAACTTTGCGAGTCTGAGTGCGAACGGAACCGGGGGAGTGGTGCTTTACACTCCAGCAGACGGCGGACTGTTACTATGCGATCTGCTTCCGGACGCTTTCAAGTTGGTTGCTCAGCGTGGTGAGACGCTGGGCGAGAGATTGATCAATGCTGCTGATGAACTCCTGAGCACCGGATTCGAATCGGTATGCCTGATAAACTCAGATAGCCCCACGCTGCCTCGTGAAATATTGGACACCGCAGTCTCCAAACTGGCACAAGACGGAGATCGCGTGGTGCTGGGCCCCAGCCAGGATGGCGGTTATTACCTGATTGGTCTTAAACGTCCTCATCGGAATCTGTTTGAGCGGATTGCGTGGAGCACCGCAGATGTACTCGCGCACACAATCGAGCGGGCTGCCGAGATTAGTCTGCCCGTTGAAACGCTGCCAATCTGGTATGACGTGGATGATGCAGCCACGCTTCGCCTGCTTTGCGACGAGCTGTCTTTATCTTCGGATGGTGCTGACGCCCGGTTGCGGTTTCGCGGCGGTTTCGCAGCGCCTCATACGCGTAAATATCTCGCCAGGCTGTTGAAAGAAAATAACGACCTGCGTACTGGGGGGAAATCCTATTCACGAGACTGAGTGCTATGAAGGGCGTTCGCGCGACAATGGTGGCTTCCTTACTCAAGAGATCAAACCTTCTGCTGGTCGTCTTTGGGTGTGCCTCCGTCATAATTTATCTCTGGAGTCTGAGAGCGCATTCCAGCGCGGACATGCCCTGGTTCTTGAAGCTCGTTCTAATCGAAAGCGGTCTGTTCATTGCCGCATGCTGGGTGACGCTGTGGGCGCAAACCAAACGCTCGACATTGTTCATCGTCATAATTTTCGCCGGACTGTTTCGTTTGAGCCTGCTTTTCGCGTCGCCATATCTGTCCGACGATATTTATCGATACGTCTGGGATGGTCGAGTGCAAGCGGCCGGGATAAATCCTTACCGTTACATTCCCGCCGATGAGCATCTACGAAGCCTGCGGGACGCCGGGATTTATCCGAAGATCAATCGGCGCGATTACGCGCACACGATCTATCCGCCAGCGGCGGAAGGGATCTACTTTCTGACGACGCGTGTCAGTGAATCAATCACGTGGATGAAAGCGACGATGATTGGCTTTGAAGCGATCGCTGTTTGGGCGATCGCTCAACTACTGGCTTCATTCGGGCTGCCACGACAACGAATCTTGATCTACGCGTGGCACCCGTTGGCCGTCTGGGAGTTTGCCGGCAGCGGACACGTGGACGCGATCATGATCGCGTTTATCGCTCTCACGCTGCTGGCATATCGCAAACAAGCCGAGGTGGCGACGGGCGTCGGGCTGGCCTGTGCAACGCTCGCCAAGTTTTTTCCAATCGTTTTGCTGCCGGCACTTTATAAGCGTTGGAGTTGGAAGATGCCGCTGGCTCTTGTGATTACGATCCTGGGCGGCTACGCTCCGTATCTCAGCGTTGGTCCGCGAGGAGCGCTCGGCTTTTTGTTTGGCTATGCGCAAGAGAGAGGCATTGAAAGCGGTGAGCAGTTTTTCCTGCTCAGCGCGATCCGCAGACTCCCACTCGGCTTTTATGTTCCGACTGCGGCTTTCGTCGTTTTTGCCTGTTTGATTCTTGCAAGTTTCAGTGTTTGGATCCTGAGAAGGCAACAGCACGGAGAAAGAACCTATATCGCGAATGCCCTGGTACTGGCTTCGGTTTTGGTCGTTTTGGTGGCGCCGCACTTTCCGTGGTATTTCGCCTGGCTACTACCTTTCCTATGCTTTGTTCCATCGGTGCCCGTGATCTATCTGACGTTGAGCAGCTTTCTCCTTTACCTGACTTGGATCTATTGGACCGACGATCAGGTCTTCAAAATAAAAGCTGCGATGTTTATCCCTTTCTTTCTCTTAGTCGCGATCTTGCTGTTGAGATCGCGTGAGAAATTCAAGACCACAGTCCCAGCGGTTGAGAATGTTCCTTCTCGAAAAGTCATGTCTGAGCAAACGGCACTGAACAATGCAAACCGATTTATTTCTGTTGTCGTTGCTGCGCTCGATGAAGAAGAGGCCATTGGTCAGGTGATCGGTAGCATTCCTCGCGACATCGCCAACGAAATAATAGTAGTCGATAACGGCAGTGCCGATCGCACGGCAGAGGTTGCGAGCGCCGCCCGAGCGCGCGTGATTCATGAACCTCAGCGCGGTTATGGTCGCGCATATCGCGCCGGCTTGCGCGCGATTTCACCGAATTGTCAGATTGTTGTTTTCCTCGATGGAGACGGCAGTGATTGCCCCGAGATGATGAGCAGGCTGGTCCAACCCATCATCGAAGGAACGCATGATTTCGTCATCGGATCGCGCACCCGCGGACGACGCGAGCGAGGAAGCATGAATGCCCATCAGGTGTTTGCCGGATACATGGTCGGTTTCTTCCTTCACCTTCTATACCGAGTGCGGTCTACCGACATGGGACCGTTCCGGGCGATCCGTCGCGAGGCGTTGGAGAATCTGCAATTGCGCGAAGAGACATACGGCTGGCCTTTGGAAATGCAGATGAAAGCCGCGCGGTCAGGCCTGCGGATCTTAGAAGTGCCAGTCGATTATCGCCGTAGAGCCGGCGGCGAGTCGAAGATTGCCGGCACGGTGTGGGGTTCGATAAAAGCCGCTAGTCGGATTCTGCTTACGCTGGCGCGCATTGCGGTGCAAAGACAATGACCAGGATTGACAGCAGCTTCAGGTATGGACCTTCAGTGCCCAAGCCTATGGGCCAGTCGCTTGACCTATTCGGTATGGCTCTGCCGCATCAGTAGCGCAGAGAAATCAATCTCGGGCTATGACGACTGTGGTGCAGGCGCTGCCGATTTTCGGTAGATCGCGCGTGGGCGCCATTCTGACATCGAGCTGAGGGCGCTCGCCGCGCACAATTGGGCAATAGATGTCAGGTTCGTCCAGTGCGCCTTGCAATTGGCGGCGACCTGCGCAGCCGCCGTGACACGTCTCGCGAAATTCACAGGGCTCACAAGCCGGCGGCAAAAGGCGCGCCGCGACAAAGGCAGGAGCGCTTACAATCTCCTCACCCACATCGAGTAATTGTGAAAGCGGCTCACCACCACCACTCCAGTAAACGCATGCTTGAGTAGTTGCGCGGGGGGTAACGCGAACAGTGCCGACTCCACATCCACCCGTCAACGGCGGCAGTCCGGCTAGCGCTCGTACGAGTGGTTCGCCGATCATGATCACGTCAGTCTCGGCAAATAGTCGCCGAAAGCCTTCCCAATATTCTTCGTAACTGAGGGCAAACGCATCTGTCCTCACAGACTGATACACGTTGATACGTAACGGGGCGTCAAACTGTTTGGCTACTCGCGCAACCTCCGCTAGGCGCAAGTAATTCGCTTTCATCATCACCGCGACAATTGTTACCGGAACTCCGAGTCGCCTACAACGCGCTGCTTGTTTCTGAATGAGACTCCAATTGCCCGGACCGCGCTGGGCGTCCTGTTCAGCTTGGGTAGGATAATCAAGCGAGAATTCGACGTCGTGAAAAGCGCGCACATCTTCATCGTTCAGGATTGCGATGCTGTGACCGTTCGAAGTGATTGTGAGTTTCACCGGCTGGGACTTGAGAAAGGTGAGAATGCTTTGAAAGTCCGGATGCATTCCATTCTCGCCTGTGCCCAGATTGACGGAGCGGATCGGCAGACGCTCCATGACGGCGCGCACCTGATCAAGCGTCAGTCGATCCACTCGATCGGGATCGCGATAGCAGAACGAGCAAGCCAGGTTGCACTCGTTCGTTAACGCCAGACCGAGAGCGAATTGTCGCGCCTCTTCTTTTGCTTCTTTTGCTGGCGTAGTCATTACAGGTTCATCACTAGATGAGGAACGCCAAACGAGATTCCGGAAACACGGAAATCAATCGTGCGATCGAACCCTTCGAATATTCATTGTGCGCTTATCCAGTTTTCTGATCCCGTCAATTTAACGGCCACATCTGAAATGAAAATCCGCAAGGGGTTTCCGTCCGCTGTGCCGTGATGGTCCGTCGAGATAAGGAGAGGGCCAGCTTTCTTGTAACCCTCCCACGTAGCGATGACGACGCTCGGCTTCCTGGCCCCGCCGCGGTGGTAGACGAATTGCTCGACGCGGTTGTCTTTGCCGACGTAGAGGTCCCAGGTGTCGCCGGGCGTGTAACCGCCTTCCGAGGGATACTTCACCGCGACCAACTCGGCCGAGCCGTTGCCCACCGGCAATTGTTGCATGCCTTGATCGGTCAGGGTCGCGCTCCGATCCCAGTAAGCATGTAAGGGGAACAGGAGCCAATAGTTATCGTTAGTGAAGGCCGGGTCGACTTCGTTTTTCACGGTGTCGAGTTGGCTGCTGAGCTGGGAGCGCAGGTAGGTAGTCTTGACCGGCTTACCGTCTTTGTCCTTTCCCTCGTAGGAGACTTTGTTGGTCTTGGGTTCCCAAACCCACGAACGGGAGACATTCACTCCGGGGAACTGTGCGTTCCACGTATAACGGATCGCTTCAATTTGCCCGAACGAGTCAAGGCCATAGGTCCTGGCGATCTGTTCGGCGTTGATCTTGGCAGTCTGTTCGGGAATCGCCGAACGTTTCTGCGAGCAAGAGTTTGCAGTAAAGATCAGCACCCCAAAGGCCAGGAAACCGATCGTCTTTGAACGGCTCAACGTTGTCATGGAGTCCTCCTCAGCTGAATGAAACGTACAAACTGCTTGCTGATTTACATCGTCTGAACAATAATGCGTCCCACTCTTGTAGATGGATTATCACTTATTTCGCGGCGCTTGTGTAATCAGTTTCCGGCCCTTCATTGGCCGAGTGGCTCGAAACAAATCAGTCGGGGGAAACAGAAATGAGCAACACTGATAAGAGTCCTAGCGGGACCGAAAGACAAGCCGGCGCGCGGTGCGCCCTGTCGATGCTGCGAATAGTTTTAGGCGCGCTCTTTGTCAGCGTGTTTCTTGAGAATTTGAATAAAGGACTTTACAGCGCTTCGGGATACGCCGGGTTGATTAACTACTATGTTGAAAAGGGCCATGCGCCCCAGTTGCTAAAGTCAGTACAGTCGTTCATGGCGGCTCACGCAAACGTCGCCGGACCGATGCAGGGCGCAACTGAGATTTCATTTGGGATTCTCTTGCTGATCGGGTTGCTGACTCGGCCCGTAGCCTTGGCGGCCTTTCTTTTTCTCACCACTCTGTGGGTTTCGGAATGGGGCACGGCGTGGATTTGGGAACTGCTGGTGCCGATGGCCGTCGCTCTCGCGTTGGTTATTGGCAGCGCCGGAAGGACATTTGGAGTCGATGCATTGCTGGCAAAGAGACATCCTTCGAGTCTTCTTTGGTGAAGGCGGCAGCCTGTGGCCGATGAAAAAAATGGTGGCGAGATCTTGTAATGCATATTGGACCTCCAGAACCTCAAGAAGAGCGAAGTGTTGGAGATTGTACTACCGGAAACTTTGGCCGAGACCAATTTCTTCGAGAGAGAGAGAGAGAGAGAGAAAAAAAAAGACGTCATATTGGTGAAACATTCGAAGCGAACGCTACTCCTGATCAGCAATCTGGATGTTGGAAGCTTTGCGGAGGCGTCAGTGCAACAAGCATTACATCTCTGGCGATAACAACGCGGGCGCATGAATCATTGAGTTCACGAGTGATTGACTTGAGGCTCTCGCGCAGCCCCCAGACATTGTTCTTCATCGTGATCTCATGGAGTTCATCGTGAAATCACGACGCTTGGCGCTTGCCGTTAATTCGTGCCACTAACCAAATCTTGAGTACGTTCTCCTCGTTGTTTGAATCCGCTTTAAATCCTGCCGAGATACTTCAGATCCTGCTGCAAGATTCAATGGACCTCACTTGGAATGCGTATTGCTCAATCGCTTCGGAGAGGACAAAAAAGTGGGAGTAACCCAATGAGACTAAATTTGTGGCAGAGATTGATTTTCTTTTTGCTTAGCGTCCGCCTAATAAGTTTTCATCGCTTTATCACGTTAGAGCAGGAGTTGGAGAGCCAGTTGCGGGGCCGAGCCGTTGGCGAATGATCAGTTAAGAATTCAAACTGCCACTCCTCGGTCGAACGGATGTTCAGACAAACAAAAAATAGAGAACCTCTTGCTGAAGGGCAGAATCTTGATTATGACGAACGCCGATTCGGAAAAGAGATTCGCAACTGCCATGGCACGCGACGTGCGCCTTAACCCGTTGATTGCACCGGAGGAGTGGTAAGCAGATGTTAAAGATTATACCGCAGGCCGAAAATCCCGAGATTGTTAGAGTGGGCCTTAGCGGCCATTTCACCAGTGAGTATGTTTCTGAGGTTGAGAAGGCGTTAGGCCAGAATGGTAACAAGTCTAAGAGATGTGCACTTGATCTGATGAACGTTACCTTCGTAGATCGCCGGGCGATGGAATTTCTTCGCGTTGCTCAATCGCGGAAAATCAAGCTCGAAAATCTTCCTTCCTGGGTCAAGCGCTGGATTCAACAGGAAGCCGGCAAAGGTGCCAGCCCTTTCAAGCCCCGCTAAGAGTTCCGATCCTCAGATCCAAGCGTCGTCGCTACGTCATAGTTTCACGAAAGTCACCGGGAAATTACGAATTCATCTCTGCTTCGGCGATAACAACAAAACGCGCGCTGACAGCGAGAGCAAGATTGCCCAACGACAAAAACTCGTGGTTTTTGTGAGCTTTAGCTGGCAGCCGCAACTTCTCGTCGTTTCGTTATCGCGATGTAGGTGAGCTGACTAAAGCCTGGAACGCTTGTTGCGCTTCAGTCCTTGCGCGCCGTCAATGGACGGCTAATTTGAGGAGGCTGATGAACGATGAAAATTAGAACTCGATTAGTGTTCTTACCAAGTTTGCTAATGATGGCCGTATATTCCACCGCACCCGCCCAACAACTTCGGGAGGCCTTTCGCAAAGTCAATCAATCGGTCGTAACCGTCAGAACCAAGAGGGTTGATGTCGCGCGCGTGCCTGGCCAGGTTATGTCGATCACTGACGGGCTAGGATCGGGAGTCCTTATTTCAAACGACGGCAAAGTGTTGACCGCCGCACACGTGGTGCAGACGGCCGATGCGGCACTCGTGGAATTCCCTGATGGTCAGGACAGCATTGCCCGAGTCATTGCCTCTGACGTGCGATCGGACGTGGCTTTGCTGCAGCTGGAACAGCCGCCGAAGGGCATCACTCCAGCGACGCTCGGCGATTCGGATAAGGTCGAAGTTGGCGACCAGATATTTGTGATCGGCGCGCCGTACGGTATTAGCCAGACTCTAACCGCCGGACACTTGAGCGGCCGACGCCGAATCGATAAAGAGGGCGAGACTCAGAAATATATCGAATTACTTCAGACGGATGCCGCGGTGAACGGCGGCAACTCAGGTGGTCCCATGTTCGACATGAACGGCCAGGTAGTTGGAATTGTCAGCACGATCATGAGCCAGTCGGGCGGTTCAGAAGGCCTGGCCTTCGCTACTGCTTCAAATACAGCAAAACGATTCCTGTTGGACCGCAAACCATTTTGGTCCGGTATCGATGGCGTGCTCGTAACAGGCGACCTGGCCAAAGCGTTAAACCTTCCTCAGCCGGCGGGCTTCCTGGTACAGCGGATCGGTGAAGGGTCGGTCGGGTCGCGTCTTCGCATCAATGGCGGAACGCTGCGCGTGACCATCCAAGGCACAGATCTACTACTGGGCGGCGACATAATCCTAAGTGTCAACGACATCGATGTGACCGCGCCCACGATGACTGACTCGTTCGCACTCGCGGCGGGCGATAGTTACGATCGCACCGTGAATGCCATCGCTGGCCTCAAGGCCGGAGACCAACTGATGTTGAAAGTTCTTCGCGAAGGAAAAGTTGTGAAGCTGACAACCACCATTGAACCATAAGCCTGCTGAACATCGCTTCGTGATTTCACGAAGCTTTCAGAAAACCACGAACCTCCCACTTCTCTTCGCCCGTTACAAGTCCCTGTTTTGTTAGCTTATTGGGCCAATGACGATTGTCAGCGGGCCAGCTGCGCGTGGCAAGGCTATTGCTAATCAAACAGGCGTTACGAGGCCAGAGCAATAGGAGTTAATGATGATGCAAGCAGGAATCAGGATCATAAAACGTGGAGCACAAAGTGATCGGAGCGAAGCCTCTACTGATTACGTCGCGAAATCTGATCGTCAGCGCGAGCGCGAAACAGTGAACACAGTCAAAGCCTGGGTCGCGGACTGGGAGACGCGGAGGCGCTCGCTGCGAAAGGCAGCCGATGCGATCCTTTGCTCAATCGGCGATCGCGGCGAAAGACAAACAAAACGATTCGCAATTGTGAATTGATAGATGTTAACGATGGAGTCTACGAGCGTTATGAACGCATATCCAACAGCGCCGGTAACAAGGAAGCCGCCAGGCAATCGACGCATCACCCGCGCGCGAGGCTTTCACCGCGCTTGGCTGATAGCCGATCACTTGAAGCGCTTCGATGACGGCGCCGGCATCATTCTAAAGGAAGCCTTAACGCACCTGTGGTTGTCGGAACAAAGAAGGTGGGCGTGATGGAACAATTCGCGACGGAGCAGCCCTGGGCCATTGTTCTGGCAGGCGGCGATGGGACTCGGTTGCAAGACCTGACGCGCCAGATTGAAGGCGATGGAAGACCAAAACAATTCAGCAAGGTTTTCGGAAACCGGACTTTGCTTGGTCACACGCGCGAACGTCTCCGGCCTGTCTTTAACGATGATCGCCTGCTGTTCGCAGTGACGAAGGACCACGACCAGTTTTACAGGAGCGAGCTTGCTGATATTGATCGTTCTCAAGTGCTGGAGCAGCCGGCTAATCGTGGAACCGCGGTCGCCATTATCACATCGCTGCTTCAACTGCTGCAGTACAAACCCGATGCCATCGTCGGTATCTTTCCTGCAGACCATTATTATGCCGACGAGGATGCTTTCGCATCGACCGTTAAATCAGCTATTAGGATCAGCAAGACACAGCTCGATTCGATAATTCTGATCGGGGCGAAGGCGCAATGGCCGGAGATCGAATATGGATGGATCGAACCCGGACCTGCGATTGCCACCACATGCAGGTCTAAGGTCTTCGGGGTTGGTCGATTCTGCGAGAAGCCTCCGTTGCTCGAAGCTCGCGATTTGATGCGTAAGGGAGGATTATGGAATACCTTTGTCGCAATCGGGCGAGCGGGCGTATTCCTGAACCTTTTGGCGGCCACCGTCATGCCAACAATGACGCGCATTGCGCACGCCGTGGCGCATCGAGACTTGGGTGGCGTGTATGGAGAGATCGATGCGATAGATTTTTCCAGAGACGTGTTGAGCCATCAGCCGCGTAGTTTGCTGGTGATGGAGGACGCCGCGTCAGGCTGGGCCGATCTGGGTCACCCCGAACGCGTGATTAGCACTTTAGACCGCCACCAAATCCAGCCCGCCTGGTTGAGTGAAATGCGGCGCACCGACCAACGGCGACTGAAGCCGCGGGTACAATTGCCGCAACACACCACCACCGCATTTCTAGATCTGGTGACAGTGTAGTAGGAGAAAACATGCCCCACCAAAATCAATCGATCTGGCTCAAATCTGACGTTGAGGGTTTCGACACGCTGGTTGATCTGGCGCTCAACTTGCGCTGGTCGTGGAGTCACGGGGAGGAAGAGTTGTGGGAGCCACTCGACCCGGAACTTTGGGAGCTGACGCACAATCCTTGGGTTGTCTTGCTGACTGCGTCCCGCTCAAAGCTCAAGTCTTTAATGGCCGATCTAAACTTTCGGCGCAAGGTGGACGATGCTGCCCACGCCAAGCAAGAGCAGATGCAGGCGACCACCTGGTTTCAGCAGAAGTATCCGCAGTCGCCTTTGAGTTGCATCGCTTATTTCAGCATGGAGTTCATGTTGAGTGAAGCGCTGCCGATTTATTCGGGCGGTCTTGGCAATGTCGCCGGAGATCAGTTGAAAGCCGCGAGCGATCTCGGTGTGCCGGTCGTGGGCGTCGGCCTGCTGTATCAAAGAGGATACTTTCGGCAGGTGCTGGATGCGGATGGCGCGCAACGCGCTCTCTACCCATATAACGATCCTGGGCTGCTACCAATCATGCCGGTGCGAGACAAGGATGGCGCGTGGGTGCGCGTCAAATTCGAGCTTCCGGGCTATAGCGTTTGGGTGCGAGCGTGGCAAGCGCAGGTGGGCCGGGCGACTCTGTACTTGCTGGATAGCAACGATCCAGCCAACCCGCCATTTCATCGCGCGATTACGAGCGAACTCTATGGCGGTGGGCCGGAGACGAGACTACTGCAGGAGATCGTACTGGGCGTCGGCGGCTGGAGATTGTTGCATCAGCTCGGGTATCGCCCTGAAGTTTGTCATCTTAACGAAGGACACGCGGCGTTCGCGGTGCTGGCGCGCGCGCGTACTTTTATGATGGAGACTGGGCAACCGTTCGAAGCAGCACTCGCAGCCACCCGCGCCGGTAATGTCTTCACAACACACACGGCCGTCCCCGCGGGGTTCGATCGTTTCCCGCCGGATTTGGTCGCGAAGTATCTGGGTCCTTATGCCGACGCTGTAAACGTCAGCGTCCGCGATCTGGTAGCGCTCGGCCGGGAACATGCCGACGATGAGAATGAACAATTTAATATGGCTTATCTCGCGCTTCGCGGGAGCGGCGCGATCAACGGCGTCAGCCGACTGCATGGGGATGTGAGTCGTGGTCTGTTCCAGTCGTTCTTTCCCCGGTGGCCCCAGGACGAAGTGCCAGTGGGCCACGTGACCAACGGGGTGCACGTGCCGACCTGGGATTCATCGGAAGCCGACAAGCTTTGGGACAAAGCGTGCGGCAAAGATCGTTGGAGGGGAATGTCGAAAAGTAAGATGACCGAGCATATGCGCGGCGTGTCGGATGCTGAGCTATGGCAAATGAGATCTAACGCACGCGCACAACTGGTCCACTTTAGTCGCCGCCGGCTTGCCCGAGAGCTTGCCTCGTCGGGCGCGCCAGCCGCGGAGGTGGACCAGGCCGCGCGCATCTTAGACCCTAACGTGCTGACGCTCGGCTTTGCGCGCCGCTTCGCGACTTACAAGCGGCCTACTCTCCTGCTGCAGGATCCAGAGAGATTAGTGCGCCTCCTGACCGACCCGCATCGTCCGGTACAACTTCTGCTCGCGGGTAAGGCCCATCCGGCCGATGAGCCAGGACAAGCATTGATCCGTCAATGGACAGACTTCATTCGCCGCCGGCCCGAGGTGCGACCGCATGCAGTTTTTTTGAGTGACTATGACATGCTGCTCACCGAGCAAATGGTGCATGGCGTGGATGTTTGGATCAATAACCCGCGACGGCCGTGGGAGGCGTGTGGCACCAGTGGCATGAAGGTGCTCGTGAACGGTGGCATTAACTTGTCGGAACTTGATGGCTGGTGGGCTGAGGCCTACGAACCTGGTGTTGGTTGGGCTATTCGCAAAGAGCACCTTGACGATCCGCAGTCCGATGCTGCCGAGGCGGAAGCGCTCTACACAAAATTGGAAGATGAGATTATCCCGCTGTTCTACTATCACGATTCGCGCGGACTTCCTGTCGGTTGGATTTCGCACGTGCGTGAAAGCATGTCGCGACTGACGCCGCAGTACTCAGCCGACCGCGCCGTCCGCGAGTACACAGAGAAGTATTATTTGCGCGCCGCGTCCATATACCATGACCGTTCGCAGCAGGATGGCGCGCCCGCCGCGCGCATCATCAGTTGGCAACGGGAGCTTACTGAACGTTGGGCTGATGTGAGAATGGGCGAGATGAGAGTTGAGACAAACGATGGGCATCATGCCTTTCAACTGCCAGTACATCTCGGGGAGCTTTCGCCAGACTTTGTAAAGGTCGAAGTCTACGCGGATGCGTTGCCTGGTGGTCCCTCTGAACGCCACGTCATGAATGTCGAGGGAGAGGAAGCGTCAAGCGCTGGCAGCCATCGCTACAGCGTGCGCATACCCGCGACGCGCTCCGCGTCCGATTACACGGCGCGAGTGATCGCACACAACGCGGAAGCGATCATTCCGCTCGAAGCGCCGCACGTCCTTTGGCAGCGGTAAGGCGATGAGTCAATTGCCCGATGTTGGTGTGGCGGAAGGCAACAGCTTTCCGCTCGGAGCCACGCGCCGGGCTGACGGCGTCAATTTCAGCGTCTATTCAAAAAATGCTACGGCGGTTGAGTTGTTGCTCTTCGACCGCGCCGACGATGCAAACGCAGCGCGGACAATCTCACTCGATCCGGCGAAGAACAGAACGTATTTCTACTGGCACGTGTTTGTCCCCGGCCTACAGGCGGGCCAGATTTACGGCTACCGCGTCACCGGCCCCAACGATCCAGGAAAAGGCTATCGTTTCGATCCGAGCAAGGTTCTTCTGGATCCATACGGGAAGAGCGTTGCAGTGCCGGCGAACTATAGTCGCCGCGCCGCCAGCGAACCGGGAGATGACACCGCGACCGCGATGAAAAGCGTGGTCGTCGATCACGGCAAATTTGATTGGGAAGGCGACGCCCCACTCAACCACCGGTGGGCCAGAACTGTAATCTATGAAATGCACGTGGGTGGATTCACGCGCCACCCGAGTTCCGGTGTTGCTCCGGAGAAGCGCGGCACCTACGTCGGTTTGATCGAGAAGATTCCCTATCTTCAGAGTCTCGGCGTTACTGCAGTCGAGCTCATGCCGGTCTTTCAATTCGACGAGCAGGACGCGCCTGCTGGTCTCAAGAACTATTGGGGGTATCAGCCTGTCTCATTCTTTGCCCCACACTCCGGCTACAGCCTGCGCAAGGACTCGCTCGGGCCAATCGATGAGTTCCGCGAGATGATCAAAGCGCTGCATCGCGCCGGGCTCGAAGTCATTCTTGACGTGGTCTTCAATCACACCGCCGAGGGCGCGGCGGATGGTCCGACTATCTGCTTTCGCGGTTTCGATAACGAGGTTTATTACATTCTCGACCAGGACCGCTCGCGCTACTGTGACTACACGGGGACGGGCAACACCCTGAACACGAACCAGCCAATCGTCCGGCGGATGATTCTTGACAGCCTTCGCTACTGGGTCGAGGAGATGCATGTAGATGGTTTTCGTTTCGATCTCGCTTCGATTCTATCGCGCGATGAGATGGGCCGTCCGATGCAGGACCCGCCCGTCATCTGGGACATCGAGACGGATCCCGTACTCGCCGGCACGAAGCTAATCGCTGAGGCTTGGGACGCGGGCGGCCTCTATCAGGTCGGAAGTTTCGTCGGTAACGCCTGGAAGGAATGGAACGGGAAGTTTCGTGATGACATCCGCAGCTTCATGAGGGGCGACAATGGGAGCGTTACCAAGATTCCAGATCGACTTATCGCCAGCCCTGATCTGTATGGGCCGGAAAAGTGGCAGCAAAAACGGAGCATCAATTTCGTGACCTGCCACGATGGGTTTACGCTCAACGACCTCGTCTCGTACAACGTCAAACACAACGAGAGGAATGCGGAGGGAAACCGCGACGGCACCAATGACAATCTGAGCTGGAACTGCGGCGTCGAAGGGCCAACCGACGACTCCGCGGTAGAGGCGCTCCGCAATCGTCAGGTGAAGAATTTCCTGACACTGACTCTGTTGGCCCAGGGCACGCCGATGCTGCTAATGGGCGACGAAGTGCGACGCACGCAGCGCGGCAACAACAACGGTTATTGCCACGATGACGAGACGACTTGGTTCGATTGGACGCTGCTCGAACGTCACAGCGACGTGCGCCGCTTCGTCGAGCGGCTCATTTCTCACCGGCTGCATCTCGTCGGCCAGCTAGGCTGGCACGACTACCAGACGCTGTCTGATTTTCTTCGGGAGGCTCGCATTCAAATTCATGGGATCAAACTTGATCAGCCGGATTGGAGCTATGAATCTCACAGCCTCGCCTTCACGGCCCGTGGACCCGCGGGCGGAATGTTTCACATCATGATCAATGCCTACCGGGAGGCGCTCGCGTTCGAGCTTCCGGCGAGTGAGGAAGGCGCAGGCTGGCGGAGGTGGATTGACACTTCCTCCGCGTCGCCGGAAGACATCTGCGAGATGGAGGAAGCGCCGCCCATCGCCGGCCCGACCTACCTTGTTCAGTCTCATTCGACAGTGTGCTTACTCGGTTAGCTTGGGGCTAAACACCTCGATTAGGTTTTCCCCATAAAAGATGTTTAATCAACGGCTATCGCCCGCTTCGGAGTCTGTCGGAGAAACGCTCCGTAGGCGCGAGCTGTTGATAGTAGCCAGTTTGTTGGCTGCGAAACAATAAGAGTGCGAATCAACCAGCTGCGAAGCAGCGGATGTAGTTAAGCCCAAGGCGAGGCTTTGCGAGCCTTGGGAAACCATGCCCGTTTTAGATCAGCGGAGCCCGCGAAGCGGGCGATATCTCAGTCTCGAGTTCAGAATTGTGAGTTTTGAGTCAGAACCAACACGCTTAGGTCGCTCGCTCCGCGGCTCCAACATATTATTAACCATTGGAACCCAAGACTCGCAAAAGCCTCGCCTTGGGCTTAACTACACCCGCTGCTTCGCAGCTGGCTGATTGATTACGTCAACGACGATATCAGTCGCCACAGGTCATAGGTCGCCGCTCTGCGGGTTTTCCCGATAGACTCCTTCGCGGGCTCAATGTCTGCGGCGGCTCATTGCTATAAACATCCGGCTCCTACGGAGCTAAACGGTCACGACCGTGCTGATCCTTCAACACGCAACGCACAGTGTCACGGGCGATTAATAGTTCTTCGTCTGTCGGAATGACATAAACCGCCGGGCGAGATCCTTCCTTACTGATCAAGCCTTCGCGACCGCCGGTGTGCTGTCGATTCAGTTCTTCATCCAGCTCAATCCCAATCCATTGCAGGCCATCACAGATGCGCGCCCTTACCTCCCACGAGTTCTCGCCAATGCCGCCGGTGAAGACCACTGCGTCCGCGCCGTTCATTATCGCCAGATAGGCGCCGATGTATTTCCGGACGCGATAACAGAAGATCCCGATCGCCAGCATTGCTCTGCGATCATTTTGTTCGTGCGCTTCGGCGAGTAGCTCGCGCATATCGCTGGTTAGACCTGAGATTCCCAACAAGCCTGACTGCTTGTTCATCAAGGTTTCGATTTCGCGGGTCGAAAACCCTTCTTTCGCCGCAACAAATTCGACGATGGCCGGATCCAGATCGCCTGAGCGCGTGCCCATTACTAATCCTTCGAGCGGAGTCAGCCCCATCGAAGTGTCAATTGAGTTGCCGGCACTAATCGCTGTTGCCGAACAGCCGTTGCCCAAATGGAGCGTGATGATATTGGTCGCCTCATGCGGGATTTGACGAATGGAGCGATAGCGGTAAGCGACATAACGATGTGACACGCCGTGAAACCCATAGCGACGTAGTCGATAACGCCTGTAGAACTGGTACGGCAACGCGTAGAGATAAGCGTGATCCGGTAATGTCTGGTGGAAAGCCGTATCAAAGACCGCAACCTGAGGCAGCCCCTCGCCAAATAATTTCCGCACCGCTGAGATGCCTGTAAGATTTGCTGGATTGTGCAGCGGCGCGAGATCGATACAGTCTTCAACGGCCCGGATGACCTCATCAGTTATCAATACAGACTCCTTGAAGCGCTCGCCGCCATGCACCACGCGATGCCCAACGGCTTGGATATCACTGATGCTTTTTATTCCCTCGATGCCGGCTTCGGGCGACGCAGCCCAGCGCGCGATGAAGTCAACCGCGGCGTTAATGTCACGCAGAGGTGAAGCTGATCGCTGCGGCTCACGACCTGCGACTTGAAGGCTGATGATCGCTTCTCCGCCGATGCGTTCGATTGTCCCTTTCGCCAGCCGGCGATCAGCGTCCCGCGCAATTAAGTCGAGATCAGTCGCGATCAGTTGAAACTTGACGCTTGAACTACCGCAGTTAAGTACCAGAATGTTCATTGAGTTTGTCTCGTCGAGATTACGCCGAGCGCAGGAACGCATTGCCACAGAGACACAGAGTCACAGAGAAAGGCAGAGCACCAGTGATCAAAAATGCCAGCGAACTTGACCTCTTTTTGGATTTCAATTTCTCTGTCTCCGTGTCTCTGTGGCAATCCAGTTTTTCGGCAGCCAGATAGATAATCTTGTACATATTAGAACGGCCACCGCCAATCGATCACGTCAGGTCGGTCTACGCCAAACTCGTGAGCGTAACGGCGACACGCGATCTGCTCATTCTTGAATTTCTCTTTTGCATGTGCACCAGTTGCTTTCAACCTGGGCACCCGATCGATCACATCAATCGCGAGTGTGAAGCGGTCTATCTCGTTCTTAATCGCCAACTCCATCGGCGTGTTGATGTTGCCCCGTTCCTTGTAGCCCCGCACGTGCAGGTTGCGATGATTGGTCCTGGTGTAGGCCAGCCGGTGTATCAACCATGGATAGCCATGGAAATTGAAGACGATCGGCTTGTCGACAGTAAACAAGCTATCAAAATCCCGATCGCTCAGGCCGTGCGGATGCTCTCTGTCCGATTGCAGCTTGAATAGATCAACTACATTGACGAAGCGGATTTTCAGATCCGGAAATTCATTTCGCAGCAAGGCCGTAGCAGCGAGTGCTTCCTGCGTCGGGGTATCGCCTGCGCAAGCCATCACTACATCTGGTTCCTGACCCTGATCGTTGCTCGCCGGGCCCCAGATACTGATGCCCCTGCTGCAATGCGTGATCGCTTCCTCCATCGTTAGATACTGCAGGTGAGACTGCTTATCGCTGACGATTACGTTGATGTAGTTCTCGCTGCGGAGACAATGGTCGGCAACGGACAACAGAGAATTGACATCTGGCGGCAAATATATCCGCGTGACCTCAGCTCGTTTGTTTACCACGACGTCCAGAAAGCCGGGATCCTGATGTGTGAAGCCATTGTGATCCTGCCGCCATACAGTAGAGGTAATTAGCAGGTTGAGTGAGGCTACGTTCTGACGCCAGGGCAGTTGATTACAAATCGTCAACCACTTCGCGTGTTGATTGAACATTGAGTCAATGACATGGGCAAATGCTTCGTAGGTCGAGAGGAACCCGTGCCGGCCGGTAAGCAGGTATCCCTCGAGCATGCCTTCCATCGTATGCTCACTCAACATTTCAATGACTCTGCCATCGCTGGCCAGCTCACCACCATCACTGTCCTCTGGAAAGTATTCGGCAATCCAAAACTTCTTGGTGGCCTCGTATAAGGCGTCAAGCCGGTTGGAGGTGGTTTCGTCGGGACCAAACACGCGGAATGAGTTCATGTTCAACTTCATCACATCGCGCAGAAAGACGCCCAAAGGTCGCGTGTTGTCGGCTTCACTCTGTCCAGCCTTGTCGAACTTGACACCGTATTTTCTGAAATCAGGCAGCCGAAGGCTTTTCTTCAGGAGGCCGCCATTGGCGTGCGGGTTTGCGCCCATGCGGCGATGGCCGACCGGCGCCAGCTCACGCAGTTCAGGAACCAGCCTCCCGTTAGCATCGAACAACTCCTCGGGTTTGTAGCCGCGCATCCAGTCTTCAAGCAGCTTCAGATGCTCCGGGTTGTTCCTCACACCAGCGAGCGGCACTTGATGTGATCGCCAAAAGCCTTCCAATTTGTGCCCATCAACTTCAGCCGGCGCGGTCCACCCTTTAGGCGTGCGCAGGACAATCATGGGCCACCGGGGCCGAGTAGCGTTGCCAGTGTCGCGAGCGTCACGTTGAAACGATCTAATCTGCTGCATGCAATGGTCTAAGGTTGCTGCCATTGCCTGGTGCATCGATTCAGGATCTGAGCCTTCAACAAAGTAAGGTGTGTAACCATATCCTTTTAATAGATTCTCGAGTTCTTCATGCGGTATCCGCGCCAGCAGGGTGGGATTGTTAATCTTGTAGCCGTTGAGATTCAGGATCGGCAGGACAGCGCCGTCTCGAATCGGATTGAGAAACTTGTTGATGTGCCAAGAAGTGGCCAGCGGACCGGTCTCGGCTTCGCCATCACCCACAACTGCCGCGACGATCAAGTCTGGATTGTCGAAGGCAGCACCGCAGGCGTGCGACAGTACGTATCCCAGTTCGCCACCTTCATGAATCGAACCTGGCGTTTCGGGAGTGCAGTGGCTGCCGATACCACCGGGAAACGAAAACTCCTTGAAGAAACGCGTTAAGCCCTCAAGGTCCTCGCCCTTCTCTGGATAGATCTCTGAGTACGAGCCTTCCATGTAAACCGGTGCAAGGACGCCAGGCGCACCGTGGCCCGGACCCGCCATGAAAATAGCGTTAAGGTCGAACTCTTTTATGACGCGATTTAAGTGCGTATATATAAAGGAGAGCGCGGGGCTAGTACCCCAATGTCCCAGCATGCGTGGTTTGATATGTTCCGGCTGCAGTTCTTCTCGCAACAGTGGATTATCTTGCAGGTAGATCATGCCTAACGCGAGATAATTTGCGGCTCGCCAAAAGGCGTGTTGATTTTTCAACTCCGCATCGCTCAGGGGCGAACCTTTTACTGTCGAACGCGCGACTCCGTAACTACTCAACTCACCCAAAGAAGCTCTCGTCGCAACCATAACTCCTCCTGAAATGCCTTAGCTGCTCGTCTCTGCTACGCTGCCTTCGCCTCAGGCTCGCGCTTCGAAGCAATCACCGCCATCAAACTGCTCCATGACTTGGCGAATGACTTCGCCCCGTCCTCTTGTAACCGATCTGCCAAAGTGTCGATGTCAATTCCAACATCGGCTAACTCGGCTAACACCTCTTCGCAACTAACACCATCCTCGGCCATTATTGGGCCCAGCTCGGTTTGTTCTGACAGCGCCCTTAAGGTTCCTTCCGGCATGGTGTCGATCGTGAAAGGCGCCGCCAACGCTTTGACGTAAAGAACGTCGGGAGCGGTCGGATCTTTGACACCAGTGCTGGCCCAAACGAGACGTTGCGGCCATGAGCCCGCGCTGTAGATGCGCTGCCACCGCTTCGAATTTAATAATGTGCGCGCCGCATCATACGTGCGCGAAGCTATCGCGATGCCGAGACGGTTTCGGAGTCTGGCAGGCACTTTGTCCTTGATCGCGGCATCCCATCGACTGATAAATACTGACGCCACCGATCCGACATTGGCCTTAAGCCCTGAAGCAATGCGTCTCTCAATACCGCGCAGGAACGCTTCAGCCGCCGCCAAGTACTGCTCGCGAGAAAACAGAAGCGTCACGTTAACAGGAATACCGGCAAAGATCGCCTCTTCGATTGCCGGCAGTCCTTCCTTCGTGCCGGGGATCTTGATGAAGAGGTTCGGACGGCAAGCCCTGGCAAACAGATCTTTGGCAGCCGCAACCGTGGCGGCTGCGTCGTGCGCGAGCAACGGCGACACTTCGAGAGATACCCAACCATCCACGCCGTTAGTCCGATCGTAGATCGGTCGAAAGAGATCGGCGGCACGAGTAATATCTGCCAACGCCAGTTCAAAGAAGATCTGCTCCGCAGACTCATCTTCCTTGAGCTTGTTGCGGATATCCTGGTCGTACGCAGTGCTGTTCTTAATCGCCTGTTCAAAAATTGTTGGATTGGAAGTAAGTCCTGTTACCGACAACCCGCCGATGTATCGTTTGAGTGTCCCGCTGTTCAATAGGTCACGAGTAATGTTGTCAAGCCAAAGGCTCTGGCCCAGGTCATGTAATAGTGTAGTTGCTTTCATCTGGTTTCGAGGTTTGTGCGAAGCATGTTTCTGTCTTACTGAGCGCGACTCCCTTGGCGTAAACCCGCGCTCACCGATGCTCCGCACCGTGCTATTAGAAGGGCCTGGCCGATTGTCCGATACACCGCGCTCGGCACCTCAGTTACGGGGACAGGAGTTTCGGGTGTCTTGCCAGACTGGTCTGCTAATCGTGGATTAAATGGGTAGATGACCGTTGAGTAAAACAGCACAGGGGTTGCACCCATAGCCTCCTTCACCTTGTTGAGCAATTCCTTGTCAGACTCGCAGGCGAGTTCGTCATTGATAATGCAAATGTCGTAACTTGAGCCATGAAGCATTTCAAGTGCGTCGCAAAGGAAGCTCACGCAATTCACCTTATAGCCATTGCGTGCGAGAAGAAAGCATGTGTAGTTCGATGAAGCGTGCTTATCGATGCACAGCACCTTAAGCTGCCTCTGCTGACCGAACGCCGGACCTTCACCTTTGAGTTGCATCATCATCCTCATCCTCCTGTCGGTGTTTTTGTGAGCGGACCTCTGTCCCCACACAGAGAGTCCGCCCACTTCGAGCACAAGAGCCCCCCAGCCCGTGCTCAAACATGAAAACATCTGTCAGTCGTTTGGCTCGTCTAGAAGTGAACCATTCAATTCTCAAACAGCTGCGGCTGCTCTTCAGCAACAAGCCTGCCACTCGCAAACGTACGGCCACAGCGACTGTGAGTTGTTCAAGTCCCAAGTTTTGCTTAGAGATTCGGATTTGTGGTGGCTTCGCTGATGGTGACAAGGGTCCGACTGGAAACGATCGCAGTCGTAATTCCACGAAGTCTTCGTGAAATCCCGATCGCCCTTTGCTGCGCTTCCCAGTTAAATCGAGATCGTGGCGGGAACAGTCGTTGCTTCCGGAAGGGTGGAGGCGTCGAACTGGCACGTAATTACGATGGACCAACTGCGAAGCGGAGAAGTGACAACCACGAACGGGCAGAGAAGCGTTTATTCTTCCGCCGGTGAAGCCGCGTTAACTTCTGAGGCGTTGCGAAACATCGTGCTGCGGCATTGCGTCTGTTATGAGGTGTGGCCTGAGTGGTCGGGTAATGGCGGCCGCGCGACACGCATTGGCTTTGCAATCAGTCTATGCGGCATTCACGAAAACGGCTCCGCTAGGTATGGTGCGCCCGGCTGCTCGCGTTGCTGGTCGACATACGCGGAGTTACGCACAGTCGCTGAGTGGATCACGCCACAAACGGAACGGGCGTGCCTCTTTGAGATCGCAGCTTTCGATCGCGCGTGGCATGTTGCTCCGAATGCGCGCCACGCGCGAAACGAGATAGTTGTGACAATCAAGATATTCCATCGCCATAATATTGACGCCGCCGTTGATGACTGCCAGCAGGAGTGCCTTAACGAGATGCGTCAAAAGTTGAGTGAACTTGGCGTTCGCGAGAATGTGTGGGCCGGTTGTTAACCGCGAAAATCAATCCACCGTAATTTCACGAGAATCCGTGAAAACTCAGACTCCTGCTCCTTCAACTACCAACTAATTCGGTAGTTTTGTGACGGAACACCTGTTGCTATCCAGCTGACGAGGAGAGAATGCTTCAAAGGAGAGTCAAAATGATCTTGAGGATTAGTACATTAGTAATCGCTGTTGCCCTGTTCTTCTGTGGTCCGCTAATGCGGACTGCTAATGCTCAACAGGCGCAAACCGAGACGCAGGCTGTCCAAGTGATCGGATTTGCGGGCTTGAAAGAAAACACGAAAGGACGCCTGACCGTGATCAACGGAGCTCTGCGGTTTATTTATGCAAAGGGCAATGCTGACGTGGCGGCCGCGTCAATCGAGGATGTGGTCACGGGAAAGGACAGCCAGCGCGTTATCGGCGGCACGGTCGGGACGGTGGCGTCACTCGCGGCTCCTTACGGGACCGGCAGTGCGCTGCCTTTGTTTCGCAAAAAGGTAGATACCCTGACGATTCAATATCGCGACGCGGACGGCGGCCTGCACGGCGCGATCTTTACGGTGCCGCGGGGCAAGGCGGATTCGATTAAGAAGGAACTGGTCGCGCAGGGAGCGCACACCAGCGTTCCGAATGTGGCGGACTTGATGAAGAGTTTGACCGATTCGCGGGAGGACAAAAGATGAGAATCAATTTTAGAAATGCGCTAGCTGTTTTCTTTGTGCTGACGTTGTGTTTTGCCGGACAGTTGCGTGTGGAGGCAAAGCAGCCCGTGAAGATGAAGGCGGCGGCGGTCGAGGTCAAGATGATCCCGTCCGACGAGTTAACACTACCAACAGAATTCCAGATCTCGCTTTATGAAAACCTGGTCGAACAGCTTCAGAAGAAGGCTGTGTTTACACGTGTCTATCGAGACGGAGACAAAAATGCCGTCACCGCAGCCAACCTAATCACGCTTGAATGCATGGTCGTCAAATTTAAAAAGGGCAACGAGACGCTGCGTGAAGTAACGACCGTCGCCGGGGCCACTTCAATGACGCTCCGCTGCGAGTTCACGGACAAGGATGGGAATTCACTCTTGGTGCGCGACATAACAGGCAAGGTACGATTCTTCGGCGGTAATCTGAAAGCGACTTATGACTTTGCCAAGAAAGCTGCCAAGGTCGCGGAGGAAAACTTCTCTTCGACCACTGCAGGGTCTTAACAAACGCGTTCGCTGCGAGCCGGGAGCAGGAGACTATGAAAACTGCTTCGCGTTTATTCCGAACTTTTTCATTCGAGAAAGCAATGTTGTGCGGTTGAGCCCAAGACGCGTCGCAGCTCCTTCGTTACCACCGACGCGTCCTTTGCTTTCCGAAAGGGCGCGCACGATCTCATCTCGCTGCTTCCGCTCATATTCATCAGCAGCACTCGTCTTTGGATCTTCAGCGTCGCGGGCTGCTGTTGGCGTCGTAGTCGATTCATCCATTCGCAGACTATTCAATTCCGAGTGTGGAGCATCCAGCGACGTGCCGCGCGTGAGAATCACTGCGCGCTCCATGAAGTTTCCCAGCTCCCTCACGTTGCCGGGCCACTCCCATTGAGTTAGTGCTTGCATCGTGGCTGTCGGAATGGTTTCGATGCGCTTCTCCATTTGCCCGGCGAACTTCTGGGCGAAGTAGCGGACCAGCAGCGGGATATCTTCCCGCCGCTCGCGTAACGGCGGAAGCCGAATCGGAAAAACGTTCAACCGGTAATAGAGGTCGCTGCGGAATTCGCGAGCGGGAATCATGCTTTCCAAGTCTCGGTTGGTCGCTGCTACAAGGCGCACGTCCACTCGCTGGGTGCGGGTGCTGCCCAGTCGCTCGAATTCGCGTTCCTGCAAAGCACGCAAGAGCTTTGGCTGAATCTCCAGCGGGACGTCGCCGACCTCATCGAGAAACAACGTTCCTTGGTGAGCGAGTTCCAGCCTTCCGATCTTTTGATTGATGGCGCCAGTAAACGCTCCTTTTTCATGTCCGAACAGTTCGCTCTCGAAAAGCCCCGTTGGAATAGCCGCACAATTCAGCTTCACGAACGTGCGATCTTTGCGCCGGCTGTGATCGTGAATGGCGCGAGCGATCAGTTCTTTGCCGGTTCCGGTCTCGCCGAGGAGCAGCACCGTCGAATCGCTGGGGGCAACGGTCTCAACCAGTTCGAGAACGTGCTTCAACGCCGCGCTGTTGCCAACGATCTGATCGAAGTTCATCTCGCTCCGTAACTCTGCTTCGAGGTACAGCTTCTCTTGGGCGAGCTTGTCTCTGAGTTCAGTGATCTCGCGGTAGGCAAGGGCGTTCTCTACCGCGATGGCGATCTGATTTGCAACGTGCATGAGCAGCTCTACGTCGTCTTCGTCAAACGCACCTTCAGTGCGGCTCGCGATGTCCAGAGTGCCCAGCGCGCGGTCATGCGCGATGAGAGGAATAATGCAGCCAGACCTGAGCCCATCATTGTAGGCGTGCCTGATCTGCGGCGCGCCAAACTCATTCAGATCAAGCTTGGTTATCAGAACCGGTCTGCGAGAAGTAAACGCTAACCCCTGGGGACTGCCTTCTAGCGGAAACAATGCGCCTTCTTCGAGATCGGTTGCGTATTCCAGATCAAAACTATGCAGTCGCAGTTCTCCAGTCGCGGCGTCGTGAAGTGTAATGGAAGCGGCATCATGCCGGACGACTTTGCGGAGCGCCTGGCAGGTCGCGTGCAGAACCTTCGCGAGGCCCAACTGCGTAACCACGGCATTGTTGATGTCGAGCAGCAGTTGGTAGCGGTCGCGCTCGGCTTCGGCGTTCGCCAGAAGCGTTTCGCGCTGCTGGCCACCAATCGCGGTCGGGGCCGATGGGTAGTCGCGCATCGGGGCGAAAGTGTCTCCTTGATCAGACGTTGGCGTTTGTCGTGATTATATGAAGATTTACTGTCAGACGAAAGGGTAATGACTTGGGAGCTTGTCATTACTTCAATCGAAGGCTAGCGACCGAACACTTACCAAGTTGCTCCGTCGTTTCTGTTCGCTGGCGCAGTGCAACAGGCATTCCACGCCCTGCCGATCATTCATTCACAAATTGAATAGCTGAAGCGGCCTTGCCTGAAAAGTCGATCAACCTGGTTAGGAAGTTCTGCGCCGTCGCAGAGCGACGTGTGAATTTTAGCCCGGCCTTTCAAGGCCGGGAACGCAAGTTAAGGCAAGACACGTCGCGTCAGCGACGATTGAGTAAATGTTTCAACTGTCGCTGACGCGACGAGGTTTGCTGGGGCTGGCTGATCCCGGCCTTGAAAGGCCGGGCTAAATTCAAAACACCGCTACGCGGTGAAGACTAACAATTGGCCGCGATGGAAACTCAATGCGGCTTCAAAGTTGTGAACAATCCTGCCGCGCGCTGTTGAGAGTGACGATGACACTTTCAACACTCTCGACAGTTTCGACAGGGACATAACCCCTCGAATACCTCGATACCTAGGAAAAGTCGACTGATCCTCCCTTACCGTCATTCGGCACAACCGTTGCGATGCCGGTAGCGAAGAGGAGAACAATGATGCTCAGAATTACGATCCACGATCGCGCCCCGATGACGAGCTTCGTGCTGGAAGGAAAGCTAGTTGGCCCCTGGGTTAGAGAATTGAAGCAGTGCTGGCAAGCCACGGTGGCTAATGATCCTTCTACTCCGATGCTGGTCGATTTGGCGGCCGTCACGTTCGTAGATCACGACGGGCAAGCGCTGCTGAAACAAATGCGACATCAGGGCGTCAGGCTGTTGTCACACGGGGTTCTTATCGACGCTATTGTCGCAGACATTGAAGCAGCGGAAACCAAGCGAGAAGAGATCGCATCCGGCTGTTAACGGTGTAGGGAGAGAGAGGCAAAATGAATACACGCGGTCTTCAATTACTGGCAATCATCCTGGTCATGGCAAGCCCATTAATCGTTGCTGCCCAACAAAGTCCCGCGTCAGCTTCGGCAGAAATATTGACCCTTGATCAGGCAATCTCGCTGGCGCTGCACGATAATCGCCAGGTCAAGAACGCACAACTGTCGGTTGGCAAAGCCGGAGACGAGGTGGCCGCGGCTCGCACCCTCCGCTTGCCTTCCATGTACATGTACTCGCTCGTGTCACAACAGCTCGTCAAGCACGACACGGGCAGTGACACCTCTCAGACAGATGTTGTTCCAGGCGTCGGTCCGATCTTCTCAATCGGCGGCACGCGCAAGCCGACAGCGATCTTCGCAGGTCAGATTCTGCAGCCACTCTCGCAGCAATACAGAATCCGCCTGGACATCAAGCAGGCCGGGTTGGCGCGCGAGGTGGAGGGCGAGAAAGTCCGCCAGGCTGAGCAGACCACGGTTAATCAAGTTAAGCAGAATTACTACGGGATTCTGCAAACCCAGAGCGCCCTCGACAGTTTGCGGGAAGCCATCAGTTATTACCGCGAGTTGGATCGCGTGACGGTGGACAACGTCGCACAACAGGTCTCCTTAAAAGGCGACAGTCTTGAAGTCAAGACACGGCTGGCGAAGGCCGAGTACGAGGCGCTTAACCTGACGAATCAACTGGCCACCGAGAAAGAGCAGCTCAACAACCTGCTGGGGCGCGACGTGCGCGCCGAGTTCAGGGTGGTCGCGATCGCCGACGCCGGCGGCTTCGATGCCGACCTCGCGCTCGCGAGAAGTCGCGCGCTGGATCAGCGGCCCGAACTGCGGGAGGCGCGACTGAAGGTCAGGCAGGCCGAAGTTGATCGGCGCATCAAGAAGTCCGAGTACATCCCCGACGTGAGCGTCGGTTTCACTTACATGTCATTACGGAATTTCGATAACGCCGCGATTCCGAAAAACTCTGCCAGTCTGGGCGTGGCGATGAAGTGGGAGGTCTTTGATTGGGGAAGAAAGAAGAACCAGCTCGCGGAGAAAGATAGGACCATCGAGCAGGCAAAGAACGGCCTGAGCGAAGCCGAGAGCCTTGTTCTGATCGAGGTCGGCGACAAGTTCCGTACGTTCCAACAGACGCGCCAGGCTCTGGTCGTCGCGCAACTTAAGCAGGAAACGGCGCGAGAGAACATGCGCGTTTCAGTCAACAAATACAAGTTACAGGCAGCGCTCCTCTCGGACACGTTGCAGACGCAGGCCACGCTCGCCGATGCAGACTATGAATATCAAAAGGCGTTGCTGGCTTATTGGACGGCCAGAGCTGAATACGAAAAAGCAATAGGAGCAGACAAATGAGAGAGAAACGAACTCTGATGGCTATTACCAAGCCGATGACATTCCTGGCAGCTTTCTTGCTGACGGCAGCGTGCGCATACGGCCAGGATGTTCACTACAACTACGACCGCGGCGCCAACTTCGCAACATACAGAACCTACCAATGGGTCGATATTCCGGGCGGCAAGGTGCCGGATTCTTTGATCGACCGGGCGATCAGGCAGGCAGCCGACGAACAACTCGCACAAAAAGGTCTCACCAAAGTAGAAGAGAACCCGGATCTGTACATCGGTTACCAGGTTGTGATCGACCTGGAAAAGAGCGTGGACTTATACAGCACCGGCGGCTTCGGTGGCTGGGGCGGATGGGGCGGCGACCGTACCGTGCGGGGCCAGACTTCCACCATTCCCGTCGGGATACTGTTAATGGACTTGTATGACGCCGGAAAAAAGCAACTGGTCTGGCGCGGCGACGCCGTCAAGACTATCGATCTCAAAGAAGACCCGGACAAGAACTACAAGAACCTGCAAAAAGTTATGGCCAAGCTTTTTAAGAATTATCCGCCTAAGCCAAGTAGGTAGAGAGCGAGGACCCGAGCTTTCAACCAGAGTTGAATACGAAAAAGCAAACGGAGCAGACAAATGAAATCGAGAACACTTGCAGCAGTTGTTTTGAATGGAAGCATCGTCCTGATGCCTCTGCTAACGGCCTGCCAAGCAAAAAAAGTAGAGAAGCCGGCCGTGCCGGTGAAAGTTGCGGCGGTTGAGATGAACTCCACAGGCAACGGATCGCGGTATTCGGCCACGATAATCCCACGCACAGAAGTGGATTTGGCGTTCAAAGTGGCCGGGTATGTTGCCGCACTTCAACAGGTGCGCGGTGTGGACGGCAGAATGCGCGATGTGCAGGAAGGCGACCGCATTTCTGCGGGCGCCGTATTAGCGCGGGTTCGCCAAAGCGATTACCAGGTCAAAGTTAGAGAAGCGGAATCGCAGGCGAACGAAGCGAAATCAGGTATGGACGCTAGCAAGGCGCAATATCAGGAGACACTCTCCGGCATCGCCTCGAGCAAATCCCAACTCGCCGAAACTGAGGCCGCATATGTGAAAGCGAGACTCGATTATGACCGCGCGCAGAACCTCTTTGCCAGCCAGAGTATGACTAAAGCGAATTACGATGCGGCCAGGGAACAGTACGACATGGCCACTGCTAAGGTGGCGACCGCTCGCTCGCAGATTCAGATGATTCAAGCCAGAGCCGATTCCGCAAAGGCGAATATCGACGTCGTTTCTGCCAAGTCAAGCAGTGCTCAGGCGGTGATACAAGAGACAAAGATTCCGCTACAGGACACCGCGCTGAGGTCCCCGCTCAATGGCATCGTGCTGCAAAAATCGATCGAGAAGGGGACATTGGTTTCGTCTGGGACAAAAGGATTCACAGTCGCTGATACGTCGTCGGTCAAAGCGGTGTTTGGTGTCGCGGACATCGTTGTGCCGGAAATGAAACTCGGAAGGACTTTAGCCATTGAGAGCGAAACGATGCCCGGCAAGGAGTTTCGTGGACAGATTACGTCCGTGTTTCCTGCTGCCGATCAAAAGAGCCGGGCCTTCAATGTGGAAGTGACGATCCAAAATCCGGAATTCCTGTTGCGACCAAATATGATCGTGTCTCTCAGAGTTGAAACTAACCAAGCAGCATCAGCGCAACTGATCGTGCCTTTGAATGCGGTGATGAAAGCCAGGAACAACGCCAACGGCTATCAGGTTTTTGTTCTGGAAGAGCAAGGCGGACGACAGATGGCGCGGCTACGTGACGTAAAGCTGGGCCAGTCCTTCGGCAACACGGTGGCTGTGACTGAAGGATTGAAAGAGGGTGAGCGGGTAATCACGACCGGCACAACCATGGTGAACGATGGCGATCAGATAAAGGTGATTCCATGAAGCGAATTAGAGTCTTATTCAGGAAAGCGCGCAGAGGCTTGCGCAAGCTGCGTCGCAAATCTTCCGGCGAAACCGTCTCGCCTGTTCATGAAGGTGTTGCGCACAGCGCTCATTCTATTGACCAGAGTAAGCGCAACATCTCGCGCTTCTTTGTCGAGCACCGGCACATTAGCTGGGTAATGCTGATCGCGGTTTGTGTCTGGGGCGTTTTTAGCTATCGCAGCATGCCGCAACGCAAGGACCCCGACACGCCGGTTAAGACCGCCGTGGCGATTACGGCCTGGCCTGGCGCTACCGCCGAGCAGATCGAGCAACTCGTAACCCGCAAGGTCGAAGAGAAGGTCGCGCAGAATTCGAACGTGGACAAGATTAAGTCGATCTCGCGCACGAACGTTTCAATTGTGTATGTAGAATTGGATGAGAACTTTCCGGGCAGCCAGACTGGCAAAGAGTTCGATGACATCGCGCTGAAACTCGACTCCATCAAAAATTTACCGGACGGGGCCGGGCCCGTACAATTCATCAAAGACTTCGGCGATACGGCGGCGCTAATGCTAACCGTCGCCAGTCCGAAGGTCAGTGACGCGGAGATCGATCTGCGCGCGAAAGAAGTAGCTGAATCCATCACGCGTCACCGGGCAGAGTATGCGCAAACCGGAAGTGGCCGTCAGTTCACAGTTGCCGCCGTTCTCGGTCATCCCATGAACTCGCGCCTCCTGCAGGATCCGCTCAATCTGTTTGTCGAATACCTAAAAGAGAAGAACGCGGCCAGCGATCTACACGTCATCATCGAGCCAGGTTTTATTGGGATTGACGGAGTATCTGAGTTGACCGATGAGGAGCTGCTCCGCTACACGCGGCAATTCACCAGTGAGCGATTGCAGGCAGTGGAATTTCATCCTGATAGCTGGCCTCCCGTGGTCATTCGTGATCCCCAGGAAACGCGAGCAAAGCTGGCTTCGGTGGCCGGCGATAAATACAGCTATCGACAGATGGATGACTTTACCGATCTCATTGAGAAAGCGCTCAAGGGCGTTCCCCAAGCTTCGAAGATATCGCGGGCAGGCGTTCTGCCGGAGAACATCTTTCTGCTTTATTCGCAGGAACGCCTGGCCTCATACGGCCTGAAACCTGCTGACCTGCCGAATATTCTCGCCGCGCGGAATATCACATCGCAAGGCCCGCAACTTGAAGCAGTGGGAAAGAACTTTTCAATCAACCCTTCAGGCGAGTTCAAGGGTGAAAAAGAAATTGGCGACGTGGCGATCGCTCGTACGGATTTGGGCGCGCCCGCATATCTGCGGGACATCGTGGACGTTGAGCGAAGTTACGAGAGTCCGCCGCGATACCTGAACTTCTATGATTGGCGCGACGCAAACGGCACGTGGCAGCGCAGCCGCGCGATCACCGTCGCCGTGCAGATGCGTTCCGGCGGATACATCGGCAAATTCGGCGAGAGCATCGATCAGACGCTGTCTGAGATAAAGAAACAGTTGCCGGAAGATCTGATCATGGCGCGCACCTCAGATCAGCCACGCCAGGTAACAGAGAATGTCAGCCTGTTCATGAACAGCCTCTACGAGGCGATCATCCTGGTAGTCATCGTCGCGCTCATCGGCTTTTGGGACTGGCGTTCGGCGCTGCTGATGGGATTGGCGATTCCGATTACGCTCTTTATTACGTTCGGAATGTCGCATCTGCTGAACATTGATCTGCAACAGGTATCCATAGCCACACTGATCATCGCGCTTGGGTTGCTGGTTGATGTGCCGGTAGTCGCAGGTGATGCGATTAAGAATTCACTCGGCGCTGGCCTGCCCTCGCTCATTGCTTCGTGGCTGGGCCCGACAAGACTTATCACGGCGATTATCTTCGCCACGATTACCAACATTGTCGCTTATCTACCATTCCTGACTTTGCCGGGCAGTACGGGTGAATTTCTGTACAGCCTGCCGATTGTGCTCACGTGCTCGTTAGTGGCGGCATTGATTGTGGCGATGACGTTCATTCCGTTTCTGGGCTACTTCTTGATGAAGCCCAAGCTGCAACCACCGATCGAGGAACGCCGCAAGAAAGGCTTCCCGGCGTTTTATTACCGCGTCGGCAACTTCGCCATCAACAATCGCTGGAAGGTGCTGCTTGGCTCATTTCTGCTGCTGGCAATTGGCGGACTGGCTGCCAGCCAGCTCAAGACAGACTTCTTCCCGAAAGATCTTTCTTATCTTTCTTACCTCGACATTTGGCTGCCGGAAGACACTCCGCTGTCCTCTACGAATGAAGCCGCGCGGCGGGCTGAGGAAGTCGTGCGCGAGGTGACCGAAGAATACGGCAAGGAGCATCCTGAAAACGGTAAGCCTAGTGAAGTCCTTAAATCTCTGACGACGTTTGTCGGCGGTGGTGGCCCACGTTTCTGGTTCTCGGTTGAACCCGAGATGCAACAACTCAACTACGCGCAGGTCGTCATCGAGGTCAAAGACAAGCATGACACCAACCACCTGGTCGGCCTGATGCAGAAAGCGCTGGACGAGCAAGTGCCGGGAGCCCGCATCGATGTGCGCCAACTCGACACCGGCAAGCCAATCAAGATGCCGGTTGAAATTCGCATCTCCGGAAACGACATGGATGCACTGCGCGCGGAAGCCGAGAAGGTAAAGACAATTCTGCGCGCCACTCCACATGCTCAGCGCGTCCGCGATGACTGGGGTGAAGAGAGCTTCTCCGTCAAGCTGCAAACCGATTCGGACCGGGCGAACGCCGCTGGAATCACCAACCTCGACGTGGCCGCTTCATCGGCGGCGGGAATCAACGGCAGACAAGTGACGGTACTCCGCGAAGGCGATAAACAGATTCCGATCGTAACGCGATTGCGGATGGAGGAACGCGCGCAACTTGCGGATGTGCAGAACCTTTACGTGTATGCGTCTCAAGGTACGCAGAAAGCGCCGCTCAGCCAGGTTTCGTCCGTCAAGTACGGCATGCAGACTGAGAAGGTCCGGCGGCGAAATCAATTTCGCACGATCACTGTTTCATGTATGGCGGAAGCAGGCCACTTACCGTCGGAAGTCGTCAGCGCGGCGCGCTCGCAGTTGACAGCCTTCGCCAATCAGCTCCCGCCCGGCTACCACATGGAGATCGGCGGATCGGAAGAGGAAGCGGTCAAGGGCTTCAAGAACTTGATAGTCGTGCTGATGATCTCAGTGGTCGCGATCTTTCTCAGCCTCGTCTATCAATTCAAGAACGCGATCAAGCCGTTCGTAGTTTTCGCGGCAGTGCCTTACGGAGTTGCGGGCGGACTCGTGGCGCTCTGGATTATGGGCACCCCGTTCGGCTTTATGTCCTTCCTCGGAATCATCAGCCTAATTGGATTGATCGTCAGCCACATCATCGTGCTCTTTGACTTCATTGAAGAGAAGCATGCGGAAGGCGAACCGCTGAAGGAAGCAGTCCTCGATGCCGGCATCATGCGCCTGCGTCCGGTGATGATCACGGTCCTCGCCCTGGTGATAGCACTGGTCCCGCTGGCGATGCATGGCGGACCGCTGTGGGAGCCGATGTGTTACGCGCAGATGGGCGGGATGATGGTTGCGACCTTCATCACCTTACTGTTGGTGCCGGTGATCTATTCGATCTTCGTCCTCGATCTCAAATTGATTAAGTGGGAAACGAAAGACGCGGAGAAGGACGTCGCGCAGAAGGCGGGCCCGTCTGAGACGCCAGAGCCGGCAACGGCAGGCTGATGGATGTGGTCAATCGTCCCAGAGCAGATTGAGAGCTATATGGAAACACTGATGAAGAGCGGGCAAGATTTGGACTGCGCCGACAACGGCGGCGCTTTGGATTTCTTAACAGTTTGCCATCGACGATTCCAAAGCGCCGTCGCGCTGCGCTTGCCGGCGCACTCCAAATATGTTGTTCATGCATGCCTCGCGCTCGTGTTCTTAGTGTCTGCGCCTGCCCTTGGGCAGCAGAGGATGCAAGGTGACGCAACACCTTCGAAGTCCGAATCTCAGCCGGCGCGTTTGCGCACCCAGCTCGCAGAGGCGACCCGTGAATACAAGGCGAGCCTCGAAAGACTCGTCGTCATTTATGAGGCGGACGCAAAACAGGCCGAAGGGCGGCTTCAGAAGATGAGGGAGTTGTGCGCGCAGGGACTGATCACGCGTCGCGAGTTGGACGCGTCGGAAGAAGTTGCGGCCCAAGCTAGAAACAAGTACCTGGACGCGCAGACGCAGTTGAAGGGCGCCGATGTGCAACTCGCTGAAGCGCTGATCGAGGTCGAGGCCGAAGACACAGCGCCTAGGTTCCGAGTAAGTCCGGCGCCGCGCGCTGTGAGCGGGCTCGTGCATACGACCGCGTACATCCGCTACGGCGGTGGGCGCGTGTGGTCGCTGTCGGAGGCAGGCGTGATCAAGCAATTCTTCATGCTCAGATTTGGTCGCCCGCTGCCGATCCATGTTTTCGGTCAATCACCATTGCACGATCGCTGGGGATATGACCACCGGAATGCGATGGATATTGGTCTTAATCCCGATAGCACCGAGGGCCAAGCGCTGTTGGAATATTTGCGCGCCAACGGCGTCCCGTTCACGGCTTTCCATTTCGCAATTCCTGGTGTCGCTACGGGACCGCATATTCATGTCGGGCTTCCGTCGCACAGAATTACCGCGACCGTGGCCAGCAAGTTTGAGCGTTAGAGAAGGAGGTTTTATGCCGGGGGAAGTAACGAGTGCTGCGGCGGCCATTATGGGCGCGTTGGTAGGAGGGTTCGCGTCACTGACGAGTACATGGCTTGGCGAACGCAGCCGCCATCGACGCGATGTGGTGCAACGCGAAATCGCCAAGCGAGAGACCGGTTACACCGACTTCATAGACCATGCGTCGAAACTCTTCGTTGCGTCAGCTACGCACAATATCAATGATGACGAGGTTGAGCTTGAAGCAACCGTCTCACTTTACGCCGTCGCGAGCCGCATTCGGTTGTTTGCTTCGGATCCAGTTATGAAAGAAGCAGAACAGGTCCTCGATCTAATAATCACTCAGTATGGGGCCGAGAATCTTTCTGTCGAACAACTTCGGAAGACTGCAATGGAAAAGAAAGATCCTCTGAAGGCCTTCAGCGCCATTTGTCGGCGCGAGCTGAAGGACGTCCAGAGAAGAATGCCATTTCGTTGGTAGGAGGCGATGCATCGACATGCCGGAGAAAAGAGCCAAACTAATTCTTGAAGTGGCGCAAGCGATTGGCACTCAATTGGAGATGTCTGATTTGTTAGCGGCGTTGAATGACACGTTGAAGCCCATAGTGCATTTCGACGCGGTCGCGATCATGATACTGGAAGGCGACGCGATAGGAATTCAGTGGGCACATCTTGAAGGTTTTCCTCGCAAGGTTGGTGAGTGTTTTGAGAGCGTCGTGACACGTTACGCCTCAACCATAAAGGTTGAGCCGCCGCCAATGAAGCTGCCGGTGCCACGCCACCCGATCAGTGAGATCATGAAATCCGGCAGGCCGTACTTGGCTCAAGACCTGGAAAGCCACATGGGATTTGATACCGACCAGCCCTTATTGAATTACGGATTCCGCAGCTATATTGACCTCCCGCTGATCAAGCAAGCGCAATTGATCGGTACCCTCAAGTTTTTGTCGAGGGAAAAAGGCAATTACACCGATGACCAGGTGAGCTTGCTACAGGACATTGCCAACATCGTGGCCATCGCAGTATCGAACGCATTGGCCTATGAAGAAATTAAGTCTCTCAAAGAACAACTATTGCTCGAGAACCGCGTGCTTCAGGAAGAGATCGTGGAGCGATCCATTTATGAAGAGATTGTTGGTTCATCGGGTTCGCTTCAGCACGTTTTGACCGCAATTGAACAGGTCGCGCCAACCGTTTCGACGGTTCTAATTACCGGCGAGACCGGAACCGGAAAAGAGTTGGTGGCGCACGCGATTCATCGCCGCTCTCCACGTGCAGAACGCGCCCTGGTGAAAGTGAATTGCGCGGCTTTGCCAGCGGAACTGATCGCCAGCGAATTGTTCGGTCATGAGAAGGGCGCCTTCACGGGCGCTATGCAACAACGTATTGGGCGATTCGAAGCTGCTAACGGCGGCACGATCTTTCTTGATGAGATCGCGGAACTAAGTTCCGAAATTCAGGTATCGCTCTTACGCGTGCTGCAAGAGAAAGAATTCGAGCGCGTTGGCGGCAACCGGACGATTAAGACAGACGTGCGCGTTATCGTGGCCACCAATAAAGATCTGCGACGAGAGGTCAACGAGGGTCGATTCCGCGCGGACCTTTACTATCGGCTTAACGTTTTCCCAATTCACGTGCCGGCTTTACGTGAACGCCTCAATGACATTCCAGTGCTGGTTGATTATTTCGCGGCGCGGCTGGCTGCGCGCACAGGCAAGAAAATAAGAGAGATTGAGAAACGTTCGCTGCAGATAATGAAGCAATATTCATGGCCCGGAAATATCCGCGAGCTACAAAACGTGATCGAACGGTGCGTGATTCTGGCCGCCGGTGAAGTTCTGCGAGTTGACCCCACCATGCTGATGTACGAGCCGCCGACGATTCTCAGTGCACCTGCAATGGTGGATGGCGGATCAGATCGCAAATCTAAAATCGAAACCGTCCTGCGCGAGACGCGTGGCAAGGTTTACGGACCTAACGGCGCTGCTGCTCGCCTTGGTCTTCCCGGAACGACTCTTGAGTCGCAAATTCGCTCGCTCGGGATCAAGAAATATCTTTTTAAGTGAAAGCGCCGATAACCACGCCAAGCCGTTCTCTTGGTGCGCTTCGATGCTTTGACTGGGGTGCCGGACTGGAGCCAAGCGTCCTCGCTTGCTACCGATGCAACCGGGACGGTCGTGCTCCAGTCGGCTTGCGCTCCAACAGCAAAGCCGCCGCAAGCGAGTAGGCATGCCAGGCATTAAGTCGTAACATTAGGCGCAATGTCGCCCCGGCAACAGTTCGATAAGCAGGATAAAGTCTCTGCTGAAAGAGTAAACATGGACCGCGGCGCGAGGCGATCGATTTTGCATCGTTTCGCGTGGCTGCGGTCTTGGCCTGGAGCAGTGGTCCTGGTCGCTACCCTAATCGCGTTTGTAGTTGTTTCTTTGGTGCTCTTATCGAAATACCGTACTCCACGTGAGTCGAACGCCGTAAAACTGTCGCTCGGTCTGCCGAGCGGACTAACGCTACATAGAAACTGGCACCCGTTCGAACATCTTGCGCTTTCTCCTGACGGCAAAACGTTGGCCTTCGCGGCAACTGATGCTTCTGGTCAAAGTTCGTTGTGGATCAGGTCTTTGGATTCTTCGGAAGCGCAGAGAATGGATCAGACTGAGCAAGCGCTTCTGCCATTCTGGTCACCGGACTCACAGTTCATCGGCTTCTGGGCTGATGGCAAACTGAGGAAAATACGCCGATCGGGTGGCTCCCCCGAGGTGATCTTCAGCGTTCCGGAAATTGCGCAAGGAACCTGGGGGCCCGACGGGACGATTCTCTTCGCCAAAGCCGTAAACAGTCCAATTTTCCGCTTATCTCCAAACAGCGCGAATGCGACTCCCGCGACGTCGTTGCTCCCCGGACAGATCAGCCACATGTGGGTCCAATTTCTGCCGGATGGCAAAGGCTTCATGTACCTGGCGCGCACAAGCTTGGCAGCGGATGATCTGCAGGCGAAGGTGTACGCTCAGCCCCTCGAAGGTGGGGCTCCGACTGAGGTCCTCACGAATGAGAGCCGGGCAGTAGCCGTTCCGGATTACCTGCTATTTGCGCGCCAGCAAAATCTGTTCGCGCAACGCATAGATTGGAGCACGTTGCGACGAATCGGCGAACCTGTGTTACTGGCCCGCAACGTCGCTACGCCTCCAGCTTACCTTGGCACGTCCGAATTCAGTGCTTCGCAAAACGGCGTGCTGATCTATGGCACAGCCGAGGGATCATCCTTCGATCAGCTGAAATGGTATGCACGAGATGGCTCAACGATTGGCGGTCTCGATCCAGTGGTCGATTATCAGCAGTTCACGCTTTCTCCGGATGGCAAGCACCTGGCACTCAACTCGTTCCGACAACATACTACCGGCAGTCTGTGGCTGATCGACATCGCGACGAATACAACTACTCCATTGACGATCGACCCGCACGCACAATCTGATCCCGTATGGTCTCCCGACTCGCGCTACATAGCGTTTAACCTGCTTCCAAACGGCGGGACTGATCCGCCGTTCCTGGTAGAGAAGATTGAAATCGGCAACCAGCAAGCACAGCCGATTTATGGCGATAATGAAAGACACTGGGTGGAAGACTGGTCGCCTGATGGCCGGTTTCTGCTGACGCACGATACGATGACCGTTTCGGTTTTACCTCTGACCGGGGATAGACAACCTAAGCCTGTATATTCATCGAGTTTTATTAAGGATGAATTTCATCTGTCTCCAGATGGACGTTTGGTCGCCTACGGTGAGCTTCGCGGCAAGAAGTGGGAAGTCTTCGTCGCTTCGTTTCCGTCGTTTCAAGATTCAAAGCAGGTATCGGAGGCCGGTGGCGCACAACCGCGTTGGCGCGGCGACGGGAGGGAACTTTTCTTCATCGACTATGACGGAGCGATGATGGCAGCTACTGTCGATCGCGGTTCGCTTGTGAGCGTCGGTACACCACGAAAACTGTTCGACACCGCACTGGTTCCAGATCCCAGAGTTAATCAGTATGCAGTCACTCAAGATGGACAGAAGTTTCTGGTACTGGAGCCGCGTAAGGGCTTTCTGGAATCCTACTCTGTAGTTCTTAACTGGCCTGCGATGCTGAAGTAGCTCGCATCAGAATCTCGCGTTCGATCTCGGAGTAAGCACTCTCGCACTCCGATCCTGGGTGAATCGAGGCGCACGGCGCGTAAGGTGAGCGCGGGTAAAATGACCGTCCTATGGAAAAGCGGCGCACACAGTGGATTGTTCGTCTGGCCGTAATGTTGGGGTGTTGCACATGCGCGTTCGCATTGGACCACTCTCTTGATATCAGCCAGTATGCGCATACCGCGTGGAGAGTGCGCGACGGCTTCGCTAAGGGCTTCATTTACGCGATCGTGCAGACACCGGATGGCTATCTCTGGCTGGGCACGGAATTCGGCTTGCTGCGGTTCGATGGCGTTCGGGCTGTGGCCTGGACACCGCCTAACGGCCAACTTCCCAGCAACAACATTCCGACGCTGCTGGTCACACAGGACGGTAACTTTTGGATCGGCACAACGAAGGGGCTTGCCAGTTGGAAAGACGGCAAGCTCACTAGCTATTCCGAGCTGAACGGGAGCCGGATTTCTGCATTGCTCGAGGACCGCACGGGCACCGTATGGGTCGCTACCGGCGAACCTCGCATTTTTGGGGAGAACGTTGGGCCAATAAATCCTGATCCCGCGGGAAAGTTCTGGGTGGGTTTGGAAAAGGGCTCTGGGAAATGGAAGCCGGGGCGACCGGAATCTCTCGAAATGCCAGGTAACGACTATGGCCTATCCTTACTTGGAGACCGTGAAAAATCCGCGCTCCTGGCATCCAGCGACCGGCGTGTTCCGGGACCGGCGAACTGGCAGGGCTCCAAGGCACCGCAAGTCCTCCGGGATCGTGACGGAGGCGTGTGGGTCGGTACACCCGACCGTGGCCTGATCCACTTCCATCAAGGCAGGAAGGATGTTTTTTCCGAGGCGGATGGCCTTTCTGGCGACACGGTGACCGCGCTTCTTCAGGATCAGGAAGGCAACATTTGGGCGGTCACTACCAACGGTATTGACCGGTTCCGTGAATATGCTGTTTCGAATATCTCGATTAAGCAGGGATTATCTAGCATCAACAGTGTGTCGATCGTAGGCGCAAAAGACGGTAGCGTCTGGGTGTCAACGTACAACGGCCTGAACCGGTGGAAAGACGGCCGCATCGATGTGCTGCTCCGGCCCGGAAGCTCTCAACATCCGGGAGCACCCGAGGGAGTGCCATATTCCTTGTTTGAGGACAGCGGCGGACGGCTATGGTTCTCCACCGTTCTGGAGTTCGGATACCTAAGGAATGATCGATTTGTGCCGGTGAGCGAGGTTCCCGGCGGACGCGTTGTATCGATGGCCGAAGTTCCCTCGGGACATTTATGGCTAGCGAAAGAGGACTACGGTCTCTTTCATTTATTTCAGGGCCACTTAGTGGAGAAGATTCGCTGGACAGCGCTGGGGCATAACGATCATGCGAGTGTTGTCGTCGCCGACGCCTCTCAGCACGGAGTCTGGCTGGGATTCAGCGGGGGAGGGGTTTCCTATTTCGTAGACGGAGCGATTCGGAAGTCTTATTCTGCCGCCGATGGGCTCGGCGCAGGGCGGGTGAATAGCCTTCGATTTGGGCCGCGTGGCGCGCTGTGGGTCGCCACTGAAAACGGGCTGAGCCGCATCAAGAACGATCACGTCACGACACTCACGACCAGGAATGGGATACCTTGTGACACGGTCCAATGGAGCATGGACGACACCGACCATTTCATCTGGGTCTATACGGCTTGTGGCCTGGTACGGATCCCCCGAGCCGAGATGGACGCGTGGGTCGACGATCCATCGAAGTCGGTGCAGGCTACACTGCTCGATGTTTCTGAGGGTGTGCGCACTCATTCCTACGTTTCTGTGGTACAGGATGTGACCAAGGCTTCGGATGGCCGAATCTGGTATGTAGCCTACGATGGCGTCAGCGTGATCGATCCGCCCCATATACCATTCAACAAGATCCCACCTCCAGTACATATTGAACAAGTGACTGCCGATGGTAAGACCTATGAAGCGGAGAACGGCTTGCGCCTGCCAGCAGGAGTCCGCAATCTCGCGATTGATTACACGGCGCTGAGTCTGGTCGCTCCGGAGAAGGTGCGCTTTCGCTATAAGCTCGAGGGACAAAACGGCAATTGGCACGAGGTGGTCAACGACCGCGAGGTTCAATACACGGACCTCCCGCCCGGCGACTACCACTTCCGCGTATTGGCGTGCAACAACAGCGGCGTGTGGAACGAGGAAGGGGCGTTGCTGGATTTCTCCATCGCGCCGGCGTACTACCAGACGACATGGTTCCGTCTGGCGCTGGTAGTCCTTTTTCTGGCGTTGCTTTGGGCCGCTTACATGTTTCGTGTCAGGCATCTCGCGATGCAGTTCAATAGGACGCTGGAAGCGCGAGTGAGTGAGCGCACACGCATTGCGCGCGATCTGCATGACACGCTGCTGCAAAGCTTTCAGGGTCTGCTACTCCGCTTCCAGTCGGTTGCGAAACTCCTGCCCGGGCGCCCAGACGAAGCTAAGCAACGGCTTGATAACGCGATTCAACAGGCGGCCGAGGCGATTACTGAAGGTCGCGACGCTGTGCAGGGGTTGCGCTCGTCGGCTTTCGAAACCAATGATCTTGCCACGGCAATTGTTGCCATTGCAGAAGAACTCAAGAAGGACAGCGCAGTGGGCGAGTCTCCGGTCGTTGATCTCGAAATAGAAGGTGCGCCGCGCGGTTTGAATCCCGTCGTGCGGGACGAGGCATATCGGATCGCTGGTGAAGCGCTGCGTAACGCCTTTCGTCACGCGCAGGCACGGCGGATCACGGTGGAGATTCGATACGACAAACGGCACTTTCGCTTGCGCGTTCGTGATGACGGCAAGGGCATTGACGAAGAAGCCCTGCAGCGTCAGTCCTCAGGACATTTTGGATTGCCGGGAATGCGTGAGCGGGCTGAAATCGTGGGCGGACGTTTGGAGGTCTGGAGCAAGCCCAATTCCGGCACGCAAGCCGAGCTGAGTATTCCAGGCAATATCGCTTACCATGGAGGTCCCACCAGTCCATAACCTCAGCGGAACGACCGACGTTAACGGCAGTAGGAGTGCGTCATGAATGAAGATTCTAAAAAGATTCGGATTCTTGCAGTTGATGATCATCCCATTCTGCGTCAGGGTATTGTGGGTCTCATTGGCGATGAATCAGATATGACCCTGGTGGCCGAAGCCGCGAACGGCCGCGAAGCAATTCAGCAGTTCCGGACGCATCGCCCAGACATCACGCTGATGGATTTGCAGATGCCTGAAATGAACGGCCTCGATGCGATGATTGCAATCCGCGGCGAATTCCCCGAAGCGCGCATTATTGTGCTCACAACTTACACCGGCGACGTCCAGGCCACGCGCGCACTCCAGGCGGGCGCCCGTGCTTACCTGCTGAAAAATACTCTGCACAAGGACCTGCTGGACACGATCCGAGCGGTACACGCCGGGAGAAAGACCCTTTCTCCAGAGGTCTCTTTCGAGCTGGCTGAGCATTCCGCTGAGGAGTTGCTATCTGCGGCGGAAGTCCGCGTCCTGCGACTGATTGCTGAAGGCAATTCCAACAAAGAGATTGCGACGTTGCTCTCCGTCACCGAAGACTCCGTCAAGGGTCAAGTCAGGAACATCCTCTCTAAGCTCGGCGCCAATGACCGCACCCACGCCGTGACGATCGGCATCAAACGCGGAATCATTGATCTTTAGCGAACTTCATCCCGTTTGTTTTTCCTTCTCGAAAGAGCGTCTCTCGTGACTCAAAAGAGATCGCTTACGCTGCCAATTTTGTCGATGCGCTCACACTTTCGGCGTTGTCAGTAAACGACGCCAGGCGGAGAATCTGTCGCGAGGTAAGAAACTGACGATGGATGAAACACTTGGTTCGATTTACAAAAGGAGAGACGTCATGGTTGCGGAAATAGATCGACAGCGGGTAGCAAACAACTCGTTCTTCCTCGATCCAAAAGTCAAATGTGCGCGGGCTCAGGAATTCGGCGAGCGGCTGTCGGCGCTCATTATCGGTCAGGCAAACGCGGTTCAGGACATGGGCAATCTGTATCAGCTGTTCCTTGCGGGAATGAACCAAGCCCAGAAACCTCTCGGAACCGTGCTCTTCCTGGGGCCGACTGGTTCCGGCAAAACCCGCGTAGTCGAAGCGGCAGCAGAGATTCTCTTTGGAGACTCTAATGCCGTCATCAAAATTGATTGCGCGGAGTTTCAGCACTCGCACGAGATCGCAAAGTTGGTCGGGTCTCCCCCAGGGTATCTGGGCCACCGGGAAACTTCGCCATTTCTCACTCAAGAAAACCTCGATCGGTTCCAAACCGAAGATGCTCAACTCTCGCTGGTTCTGTTTGACGAAATCGAGAAGGCATCGGATGCGTTATGGCAGCTGCTGCTCGGCATCCTTGATAAAGCGACATTGACCTTGGGTGATAACCGCCGCGTCGATTTTTCGAAGTCGCTGATTGTTATGACTTCAAACCTGGGCGCCAGGGAAATCTCCGAATTGATGGAGGGGCGGATCGGTTTTGCCGCACCGCAGGAACAGAAAGACCTCAATCAGAGCCACACTGCTATTGACGAGAAGATCCAACGCACTGCCATTCAGGCGGCCAGCCGGAATTTCTCCCCTGAGTTCATGAATCGAATAGACAAAGTAGTCGTCTTCCACACGTTGAACGAACGTCATCTGCGGCAAATTCTCGAGCTTGAACTTCGCGGTCTGCAAGAGCGGATCATGCGCTCGGCTAGAATTAAGTTTTCCTTTGACTGCTCTGATTCAGCGAAGGAACTATTGTTGCATGAAGGCATCGATAACCGATATGGCGCGCGCCACTTGAAGCGTTCGATTGAACGGCTGCTGGTCATACCTATGTCGAATCTGGTGGCGAGTGGCCAAGTGGGTTTTGGTGACTCGATTTACGCCGACTTGGCTCGGAATGGTTCCGAGCTTTCGTTCGCGAGACGGTCGACGCCAATGATGAATGATGATTCGTTTCTCACGGAACCTTCGGTCGACGAATTTGGCGCGCCGTGGGGTGCTGCCCAGCTGAGTCAGCGAAGTGTAGCTGCTGCGTACTCCAGGTGAAGTCATGACGGATGAGCAATCAAAGTCGTATGTTGCGCTAGTGGCGGTCTTATCACTCGTGTGGTTCCTGGGCGCGTGCTTGGACGTCGCGGGCCAGACGCCGACACAGGCACAGCCACAACGAAGGTCGGGACTAATGGGCTCCATGCCGCCACCGCCTGTAATGGCAAGTAAACCCTCTCCCCGCGGGGAGGAGGTGGGCGAGAACGATGTGGTGCGCGTGGACACGCATCTCATAACTGTGCCCGTCGTCGTGCGCGACCAACAGGGGCGGCACGTGACGGGACTGACAGCTTCCGCCTTTCAGCTTTACGAAGACGGTCTGCCGCAGCGCGTCGCGACCTTTGCGACGTCGGATACACCTTTCGAGATCGCTCTCTTCTTAGACACCTCCGGTTCGACCAGCGCAGATATCGCGCTCATTCGCGGCGCCGCCAACGCTTTCATCGAATCTTTGCGCCCCGGCGACCGCGTGGCTATCCTCTCGTTTACTACCGCCGAAGACGGCCGCGAAAAACTCGCGACAGTAGCGGTGCAGAGTTACTTGACTGCTGATCGCCAGGCGTTGCGCGAGGCCCTTCAGAATATTCGTGCGAGCAACGGCACTCCTTATTACGACGCGGTGGAGCGCACGGTAAGGGACATCTTCCACGACCCGCCGACGCCGGAGTCGCGGGGCCGGCGCGCGCTCGTCGCGCTGACTGACGGCGTGGACTCTTCGAGCCTCACGGATTTTGGGTCGATCCGGAAACATTTCGTTGAGGCAGGTTTACTCGCCTACTTCATCGAGATCGACACTGAGGACTACGTGGAGGATCGACTGCTCGTCGACTGCAATGACGACCGCACGTTGCGTCTGTCACACGCACAGTTGGAACGCTACCGTCGTAACTTCGATCCACGCGCTGACGCCGCCGACTACGCCGACTTCTGCCGCCTGGGCTCCTTCGAACGCATGGCGATCAATCGCTCACTCTACAAACTCGCCCGTTGGGAGATGGGACAGCTCGCCAGCGACACGGGCGGCCGGACATTCCAGGCAACCGGTTTGGACGCCGCGCGCGACGCGTTTGCCGAAGTCGCCGCCGAAATCGGCCGGCAGTACAGCATCGGCTACTACTCCACGAACCCGGCAACTGACGGCCGCTTCCGCAAGATAAGCGTCGACGTGCGTGGAATCACTGGCGCGCTGGTGAGCGCGCGAGAAGGTTATAAGGCAATTCAACGTTAGGTTGCTGAAACCAAGTCTGCCGCCCCATTTCCACTGTTGGGCTTAGGCGCATAATCCGTGATCTTTAGCTCACTCGAAAGAGCGTAAAGAAATACTATTTAGAGTTTGTGGCTGGTTTTGGGCAATTGTAACCTGCCAGCCATGCGACGTCTGTTATCCACAGTCGCGGATGGAATGCCCAGCCTCGGCCTCTTGCTGCTCCGGGTGGTTGTCGCGGCGGCGCTAATTTTGCGTTTTGCGGAACTCCACAACCGCACGTCGGTACCGACGATCGCGCCACATGCGATTGCGGCCGGGATAGGATTGCTTCTTCTGTTTGGATCATGGACGTCCGTCGCCGGAGTGCTGTTGGCGATCATCGAATCAGTAATTGCCTTCTCACACAATGTCGATCCGTGGGTGAGTGTCTTGCTGGCGAGCCTCGGTGTTGCGCTTGCGCTGCTAGGCCCCGGAACCTGGTCGGTCGACGCCAAACGTTTCGGATGGAAGCGGATTGAGATTCGGCGCTCCGACGAGTAAGTAACTAATCACCAACACCTCATCGCCCAAATATAGATCGACCATTCAGAGATGTTCAGACCTTTGCATCAAAAGTAGCCGACAAGGTTGCAATGCTGCTCGTCTCAGTCACACTGGCTTCAGCCAAGTGTCCCACAACCACGAATTCGCCGACACCGTTTTAAACTGTTTCCAAAACATCACGCCAAATCAGCGACCCGGCTAAAGCGGTCTGTCGGAAAAAGGATCTTCTCTGTGCCTCTGTGAAAAATCTTTGTGTCTCTGTGGTGAAATTACAGAAAACATTCACCACAGAGGCACAGAGATCGCACCGAGACACGGAGATCGATTTTTCCCGACAGACTTTAATCTCTCTGGGTATTCTTCCATTCTCTGTCAGCGAGGTTCTAATTCACCCTGCCTCCTTTGGAGTACCGAATCCGAAAGAGTCTCTGCCGCGACTCCAAAGAGATCACCAAGCCTACCGTTTTTGTGCAACCCGTCACCCTTTCGGCGTTGTCGCTGAGCGAACCTTTGCGCACAATCACACGCAAGACAAAGAAAGGATAGACAAGAAATGAGCCCAGCTACGGCCAGCGTTTCCGACATGACGAATTTTCATTCACAACATGGCCAATCTGCGATCGGCTCCAAAGTGGTGTCCATCCGGAGCCGACGCGAACACTCTTTATTGGCCGGTGAGAGTGAACGGGTTGAAGCAGGGACGCGCTGCGAAGATAACGTCGTTGCCTTCCGCGATGTCTCTGAACTCAACGACAAGCTCGCTCAGGAAAAGCTCTATCTCGAAGAAGAGTTACGGAGCGAGATGAACTTCGACCAGATCGTTGGCGACAGTGCGGCGCTCAAACACGTGCTGGAAATGGTTGAGACGGTGGCTCCGAGCGATTCAACGGTCTTGCTACTCGGCGAAACCGGAACAGGGAAGGAACTGATCGCTCGCGCCATTCACGATCACAGCCGGCGCAAAGATCGCACGTTCGTGAAGCTGAACTGCGCAGCAATTCCCACGGGCCTGTTCGAAAGTGAATTGTTTGGCCATGAAAAAGGAGCGTTCACGGGCGCAATCAACCAGAGGATGGGACGGCTGGAGCTCGCCGACCAGGGAACGCTATTTCTCGACGAGATCGGAGAAGTCCCGCTGGAGATCCAGCCAAAGCTCTTGCGTGCTTTGCAGGAGCGCGAATTCGAGCGCCTCGGCAGCACCCGCACGAGGAAAGTAAATGTGCGGATGGTAGCGGCCACGAACCGAGACTTGGAAAGCATGATTGTCGCTCGCGAATTCCGCAGCGACCTCTATTACCGGTTGAATGTCTTTCCGATTCGCATTCCGCCATTGCGGGAACGCCAGGAGGATATCCCGCTGCTGGTCCGCTACTTCGCCCAGAAGTTCGCCCGGCAAATGGAAAAGCGCATCGAAACCATCCCGTCAGCCACGATGCACGTACTAACTAAATCGGACTGGCCGGGGAATGTGCGAGAGCTGGCAAACTTCATCGAGCGCGCCGTGATCCTCACGCGTGGAACATCTTTAGAGGTACCTCTCGCGGAGCTTCAGAGAGTTTGCTCCGATGAAATTACGCAGCCAGCGAGTCCGCAACGCTGGAAAGAGATTACCCAAATCGTACGAGAAACCATGAACGCTCTCAATGTGGGGACTAGTGCCGTCGACGAGCATGCCGAGAGGCAGCGCAACGCGATCGTCCGCACACTCACCGAGACCAAAGGTCGCGTTGGTGGCGACCATGGAGCTGCCGCACGCCTCGGACTGAACCGGACTACGCTGCTATCCCGGATGAAAAAGCTCGGCCTCCATCCAAAACAGTTTTGCTGACCTAAGCCATTCGATCGCTCCGCTAACGGACCTGCCTCGGGCGGCTTTGCCCAAAAAGTCGGCGAAGCCGACGACTGAAAATAGCCCACCGATTTATCGGTGGGATCGGCGTGATCACGAGCGACAGTCCGTGAAACGGACGGCTGAATCTGCAGGGCGTTGCCAGTCGAAGATTTATCAGTCGTCCGTTTCACGGACTGGGGGACGTTGCCGACCGGTTCCCAGCACTGAAGTGCTGGGCTACTTTCACTCGTCCGCTGCGCGGACTGGCAGGACCAGACTTTTTGGGCACATCGGGCCCACCCTCCTGCCTACTCTCTTTTGTCTAATCATACTTAATCGATACTGTCCTCTTTCGAGTATCCGGGAGTTTCCCAAAGAGTCCTGGCCACGACTCCGAAGGGAGCACCAAGCCTCTCGTTTTCGTCCAACCCGTCGCCCTTTAGGAGTTCTCGTCGAGCGCAACTCGCTGCACAATCTGCGCCAGATAAAGGAGACGAAATGAACTCAGCTTTCGCTAGCGCATCTGCTTCCCAGGAAACAAGCCACGCCCAAATTCCATTCGTTCCCAACGTGGTATCGATACGAACCCGCCGCCAAATGAGACGACTTCCGGGGATTCGTGAGACTGACGCCGACTACGCACTTACGTTCGATGAACGTTCGGCGGATCGAGAACTATTGGAAGACAAAGGCACGGCCGGCCAGCTAAAGGTCAATGAGATTCGCGAGGAGATGAATTGTGATCAGATCGTTGGTAACAGTTCCGCGCTTATAGACGTGCTGGAACTGGTCAAAAAAGTCGCTTCGTGGGACTCGACTGTCCTCTTGCTTGGCGAGACCGGGACAGGCAAAGAGTTGGTAGCACAAGCGATTCATCGCCACTCCAATCGATCCCATCGCCCGTTAGTAAAAGTGAATTGCGCCGCCTTGCCAAGTGAGCTGGTCGCCAGCGAGTTATTCGGCCACGAAAAAGGCGCCTTCACCGGCGCGTTGCAACAACGGATTGGCCGCTTCGAAGCTGCCAACGGCGGCACGATCTTTCTCGATGAGATCGCCGAACTGAGTCCCGAGATTCAGGTGGCGCTTTTGCGCGTGCTGCAAGAGAGAGAATTCGAGCGGGTGGGCGGCAACCGCACGATCAAAACAGATGTTCGCGTCATCGCGGCAACCAATAAAGATCTGCAACACGAAGTTAGTGCCGGGCGCTTTCGTATGGACCTCTTTTATCGACTGAATGTCTTCCCGATTCGCGTGCCGGCCTTGCGTGAACGACTCGAGGACATTCCGCTGCTCGTTGATTATTTCGCCGGCCGACTGGCGGGGCGCATGGGCAAGGAGATTACCCACATCGAGAGGCGGTCGCTCTCCGCCATGCAGCAATACTCATGGCCCGGCAACGTCCGCGAATTACAGAACGTCATCGAACGCTCGGTGATTCTGGCGGACGGCGAAGTCTTGCGCGTCGACCCGGGCAACCTGGTGTACGAACCGTCGCCGCGTGTTTATGCAACCGCCGCCGCTGAGGATGGATCAGGTGAATCAGATCGCAGGGCTCGAATCGAAGCCGTTCTCCGCGAGACGCGCGGAAAGGTTTATGGACCTAACGGCGCTGCCGCTCGCCTCCAGATCGCGGGAACAACCCTTGATTCGCAAATCCTCGCGTTGGGCATCAAGAAATATCAATTCAAGTAAGACAGGTGTCTCCGTAATTCTACGATGTCTCGTGAAATCACGAACAACGATTCTCGATTTTGCGCAAAGAATTGGCAGCTTGCGCTGGAACACCTATTGCACTCTCAGGCGCAGAAGTGAGGACAAAGAGATGACCCCAAGACAAAATCACATATTAGTAGCGGCTCTGCTGTCGTTATTTTCGATCGTCATATTCAGTGGTATTACCAGCGCGCAACCAGCACCCGCTGTGACAGGCACACTTCATGGCGCGGTTGCGACCGTCGCGCCGGACGGCCAGTCGTACAACATGCCCGGCGCAAGCTTAAAGCTCAAGTCGCCGACAAAGACTTTGGACGCTGTCTCCGATGATGAGGGTAACTATCAATTCACAAACTTGCTTCCTGGGGACTACACGCTCGAAGCCACCGTTCAAGGATTCAAGACGGCGAGCAAGGCCATTACTGTTCGTGCCGGCGAGACTTCGGTCGAAAACATCAAACTTGAAGTTGCAGATGTAACCGCAACCGTAACCGTCACCTCCTCGAGTTCCGGACAAGGCGTTCAAACGAACGAAACTGCGCCCGCCGCTACCATCAAACAAACCGATCTCCAAACGCTGCCGCTGCCAAACGAGCAGTTGCTCGATGCGCTGCCGCTCGTGCCGGGAGTGATTCGTGGACCGGACGGGCTGATTGAGATGAACGGAGCGCGTCCCAGCCAGAGTGGTATGACCGTCAACAGCGCGAACGTTACCGATCCGGTCACTGGCGCGTTTGCGATCAATCTTCCAATTGAAGCGGTCGAGTCGGCTCAGGTGCTGACGAACCCCTACGCGGCCGAGTATGGCAAGTTCACCGGCGGCGTCACGGCTGTCGAAACGCGTTCCGGCACAGACAAGTTCAACTTCGAAGCCCAGAGTTTCTTTCCACGCTTTGCGAGACGCGGCGGCAAGTGGACCGGAGTCGAAGCATTCACTCCACACCTCGCATTCAGAGGTCCAATCAAGAAAAACAAATTATGGTTCATGCAATCATTCGAGTATCGATTTGTGCGCACACCGATCGAGAGTCTGCCAGCGGACAAGCGCGACACCAGACTTGAAAGTTTTGATTCCGTGTCCCAGCTCGATTGGGACATCAACCCCAGCAACCACCTCACCAGCACCTTTTCGTTATTCCCAGAGAAACTGGGATACGTCGGACTCAACACCTTCAATGCCCAAGGGGTCACGCCGAATTACAAGCAGCGCGGTTTCTTCTGGGCCGTCAACGAGCGGCGCGTTATGAGCAGTAAGGCCGTGCTCGAATCGTACTTCAGTGTGAAGAAGTTCGATGCCGACGTGTTCCCGAGTTCCGGCGAGCAAGCCATGAATTTCACCCCGAACGTGAACACCGGCAACTTCTATAATCGTCAGGATCGCCGCAGCACACGGGTGGATGTACTCGAAGTCTACAACTTCGAGCCGCCAAAATTCGCCGGTTCGCATTTTATGAAAGTCGGCATCGGCCTGACGCACACCTCGTTTGACGGACGTAACACGAGCAACACCGTGCGCGTCCTGCGTCGTGACGGCACCCGCACGGAACAGATTGATTTCGTGGGCCACGGGTCGCTGAGCCGGAACACGACCGAGTTCAATGCTTTTTTCCAGGACAAGTGGACGGTCAATGATCGACTTACGCTGGAATACGGCGTCCGAATGGATCGCGACAATATCGCGAGCACTAACAATCTGGCGCCACGCTTGTCGTTCGCATTCGCACCTATACGTGACGGCCGCACAGTCATTCGCGGCGGCGTGGGCTTGTTCTATGACCAGATCGATTTGAATGTCGCGACCTTTCCGCAATTACAGGAGCGGCTCATCACGCGGTACGGCGCCGACGGACGGCAAGTGTTGGGGAGTCAACTTCAGCGGCCGGTGCTGCAAAACGGAACGTACCTGACACCGCGTAGCGTGAATTGGAATGTTGAATTGGACCGAGAGTGGTTGAAGAACCTCTTTGTCCGCGTTGGTTATCAACAGCGTCAAGGCACACGCGAGTACGTCCTCGATCCGATTGACTCGTCTACTTCCGGCAGCATTTTGTCGCTGAGCAACGCGGGAAAATCGCGTTATCGAGAGTTACAGATTACGACGCGCTACACGTTTCGGCATGACGAATTGAATGCTTCTTATGTGCGTTCGAAAGCCATCGGCGACTTGAATGACTTCAACTCATACTTCGGCAATTTTCAAAATCCAATCATTCGTCCGAACGAACGCTCGCTCCTGCCTTACGACGCGCCGAACCGTTTCGTGTTTTGGGGCACCTTCGGTGTGAAGTACGGGATTACCGTCACCCCGGTGCTCGACCTCCGCAATGGTTTTCCGCTCTCGAACATCGACGAGGATCGAAACTTCGCCGGCGAACGCAACCGCGCGGGCCGCTACCCAACATTTGCGTCGCTCGACATGCAGGTCCTGAAGAGCTTGTCAGCGCCCGGACGCTTCAAAGAGAAATATCGCTTTAGAGTCGGACTGAAGGTATTCAACGTAACGAATCATTTCAATCCTCGCGACTACCAGGGAAACCTCGCCAGCGACGACTTCGGCGGGTTCTACAACGGCGTCGGCCGCAAATACGGTATGAAATTTCTAATCGAAAAGAAGTAATGAGGTGACGCTGATGAATACCGGACAAAGACTGGGACTCGTACTGCTCTATATGGTGATGGCAGGTAATGCAGTGTTCATGCTTCGCCTTTTCATTCAGATACTTTTTAGAGCAGCAATTGAAAGACATCGTCGACGACAGTTCGCGGAAAGTAATACTGGAGCGGCCAACACTCCCAGGAGGTTTGTCGGAAAACGCGGTTGGTCCAATAGCTGGCTGCCGAGGAATCATGAAATCGCGCAGCCGGCGCAAGACGGCAATTCGGCCCGCAAACCTGCCGGCGCTGTACCAATCGCTAAGCAAGCAATCGCGCTGGTTTCAATCGTCATCGCATTCGGCCTGGCCTCAACTGTTTCCGCTCAACAACGGGCAGGTCGCGAGGTCACGGCTTCGACACTCAAACAACAATTGCTCGACCTCGAATCGAAAGAGACACGGTTGCGCATGCGTCTGGAGGAACTCGATGAACAGTTGAAGCCGGAGTCCATTGAGCGCGAGTTGGCCGGAATCGGATCTACGCGTCCTGAGGAGTTACGTGAGCATCGGCGCAAACTCCTGACCATTGAGCGAAATGGATTACAAACACAGTTGGATCTGCTCGAAGAAGAACGCGCGCGAATCGAAGCGGCAATTGCCGCCGCCGAAACCGCACCGGCGAAGCCGACGACAGAAATGATCTCGTTAAGAGATTTGGGGATCGCCGAGTTGCCGCTGCAAAAAATCTATGTCGCAGTCACGATGTTGGTTCTGCTTGGTAGCGGATTCATCTTGCTCTTTATCGTGGCCGCACAGAAGGTCGAGAAATGGATCGTCTCAACCAAAAAGGGAAGCCGCGGTCTCCAAGCTCATCTTTGTTGCTTTGAAGATCCGTCGACGCCAACTGAGGAGGCCGCCTTAAAAAGTACTCAAGGTGTGCAGTCATGACGACACCGTTGCTACTAACGTTTGGCCTGATTCCGTCGATGTTTCTTTTGTTCGCCGTGCTTACGACATTCTCAGACTCGACGAGAGCCTATGGCGCCATTTCCCTGGTCCCACTTGCGCTCGGCCTGACGGTATTTGCGTTGCGATCTCTGTCAGCGGTTGAGACTTCACCGGATTATTGGTGGCCGGACCTGTACGAAAAGATCGTCTGGGCCAGCGCGGTTCAGACTGGTTTGGGAATCGGGCTGATTGGGCGAGCACTTTATCGACGGCGGCCAGTTGTTCTCTTAGCTGTGGCTACTGTCTTAACAACCGCACCCGCTTGGCTGCGTGCAGCGCCTTGGATGTAGGCGCAAGACGAAACATAAATTTGGAGGCAACTATGAACCGACTCAAACTGCTAATGCGACGGCACAGCACACTACTCTTATTACTGTTCGCTCAATTCTTTCTCCCCGCATCCGCGCAAGGGCAAAACCTTGACTCGTTGACGGCCGTTGCCAAGGGACACGGTGTAATCGCTGACGCGATCGAAGAACGAAAGTTCACCGCCGCGCTTGCCGTTCTCCGCCAGGATGGCACGGTGCTTATCACTCTTTATTCAGATCTCCAGCTACAAGCGCAGGGAACGTGGTCGGCGAGTAAGTCCTCACCTGACGAGATTCTCTTGAAAATCACTGGCGGTGAGGTCAGCGGCAACGCGACGGGAACAGGAAAGCTGTTGCTTAGTAACGATAGGAAATTTATCAAAGAGCTGACGATTAAGGGCAAATTTTTTGACGGTCGCGAGGTCGTGGTCACATTTGTCGCCGACGCTCCAGAAGATCCTCAGAAGGGATATGAACCAAACTTCATCTCTGTCGAATGCGCCGCACCTATGCAACCGTGCCCGCAAGGAAGCATGATGACGACCACTTTTTTTAAGTTGAGGTTCTGATGGTGTGACATTTCGATCAATCAAAACGCACAGCCCAACGCCGAAGGCTTTCGAACGCGAGTTCGCGCTCGAAATTTTGAAGAGTGACAAGTTGCGGGTGACCATTTTGATCGGCGTCATCCTCAGCGCCCTCCTGATCGTCCTTATTGCCGCGCTGCTCGACTTCGAACAATTTCAAAGATCATTCCACGGTGACTTCAGGGGGTTCATCACCACCTTTATCACGATTATGGGAGTGACGTTGGTTTGTCTTGTCGTAGAGCGGGTCGTCATTGATCATCTGAGCGGCAAACAAGCCCATCCCTCTGGTCTCATTCAGCACTTGAGCTCGCTTATCGAAACCAGCATACCGACTTTGGCGATCATGATTGGGTCATTGTTCCTTGGGCCAATCTACGCGCTGTTCACGCCAGTAACGTTGCTTTATCCGGTCTTCATTGTGCTGTCGGCGTTGCGTCTGAATGCGAGGTTGTGCGTGTTCACCGGCGCCGTGGCGGCAATCGAATACTCGACACTGGCGTTATATTTCGTCGAGGGCACCTCGAACGCGACGGTCGAGCCAATTCTTACCAGCATGGCGCACCACATAATCAGGGGTCTGCTTCTGTTGATCATTGGCGTGGTGACGGGATTGGTTACAATTCAGATCAAGAAACGCACCTTTAACTCGTTCGCAACCGTTGAAGAACAAAATCGAATCAGGAGAACCTTCGGAGAATATGTTTCCCCATTAGTCATGGAGAAATTGCTGACATTGAAGCCGGATCTGGCAAGCGAACATCGCAGCGTTTGCGTGATGTTTCTGGATATCAGGAATTTCTCAACGTTCGCGGAAAAGCGTACGCCTGAGGCAGTGGTTGCTTATCTCGAATCGCTCTTTGGATTCATGATCGAAATCGTGAATCGCCATCATGGAATCATCAATAAATTTCTCGGCGACGGATTCATGGCGGTATTCGGCGCTCCGGTCTCGGATGGAGCAGATTGCTTACACGGCGTGGAAGCAGCTCGCGAAATCATTTTACGAGTCGAGCGGGAGGTTGCCGCCTCCAACGTGTTGCCGACCAGGATAGGTATCGGCCTGCATGCCGGCGAAGCGGTGACTGGGAGTATCGGATCCGTGCTGCGAAAGGAATATGCAGTTATTGGTGATGTGGTAAATGTAGCGTCGCGCATTGAGCAGTTGAACAAAGAATTTGGATCCCAGTTATTGATCTCTGAAACGGTCTGGGAGGCCGTCAGTGATAAATTCGACGACGCGACGTCTATCGGAGTAGTGCAGGTCAAAGGACGCGAAGCGCCCGTCCAACTGTGGCAAATTGTCTGATAAGGACCCGAACCTTCTCAATTCTTCTGCCCAGCACTGTTTTTATGAGGGGATCGATTTTGTTCCGAGCACAATCCAAGCCAGAAAAGACATGGCCCCACTTTGCTGCCGGTTGAATATGAGCGTACCGAAAGTGGGTAGATCGATGACTGAGCCGACAGCGATCGACCAGGACTTCTCTTTCAAAAGAAAAGACCATCTGTGTTTCTTATCTGTGTGTTAACGCACAGACTGACGCTTTCACCTGTTCTAGACTCGTCGCGATTCCAACAACTAACCGTCCGGGATCCGGAGGTCACAATGCAAGACATCACCCGACCGCGAGTTCTTTGCGTCGATGACGATGAAGATTCTCGTGAGATGTTAACCATGCTATTGAGGCTCGCGCTGATCGAGGCCAAGACAGTGGGAACAGCCGTTCAGGCCCTGTCGTCGATGCAAACAGAGCGCTTTGACCTGTACATACTCGATGCCTGGTTGCCAGAGATCGATGGCTTTGATTTGTGCCGGCGGATGCGGAGCATCGACCAGCACACGCCAATTCTTTTCTTTTCCGGGGCGGCTCAGGAAACGGACAGGAAGAAGGGAATCGACGCGGGCGCAAATGCTTATGTAGTTAAGCCGGAAATCGACGATCTGATTCAAACGATCACACAGTTCGTTGGGCAGGGGGAAACGGTTCTGGCGCAAGTCGTTCCCTTTAGACCACAGATGAGTTTCTATCCAGATTTCACCTGTGGACCACTCGCTGCTTGAACAATCGAGGTAAAGATGAAGAAGGTTCTGATCTTAATTTTGATGTTTGCAATCTTTGCGTTCGCCATGCCGAGCGCGTCGGGGCAGACGCGTCATCGCCGCCGTCATTCGCGCACTTTCTGGCGGAAGCACCGGGATAAGTTAACGGTCGCCGGAACCACGGTGGCCGGCGCAGGCATCGGCGGCCTGGCTGGCGGAAAGAAAGGCGCGTTGATAGGCACCGCAGCCGGCGCCGGAAGCGGCGCGCTCTACACCTACAAAATTCGCAAGCGCCATCGTCATCGCCGGCGTTATTAGTTTCTTTGCCGTCGACTAGGGCTGATTGCCGCGCGGGGGTCGCGAACGTAAGGAACAACTCTGATCTGATCTCGTCCAAGTTTCCAGCATTACAGTTGTATCAGCTCATTTCGGCGCCCGCGCCCTCAAGGTCATCAATCACGAGAACGAGTTTGGTCGATTAAGTCTGAGTGATCGAGAAAAGAGCGCGATCTGGTTGAGTCCCTGAAGTCGCTGTAGGTTTAGCCAGGGTTCGAAATAATCTATATGTGTGTTAGCCCACAGACGCGCACTCTTAAGTAGTTTATATTCGCTAACCCTCAACAGTTACTGTGAAAGCCTACCGCGCAGTTTCCTAATCAAGCAGAACAAACAGGTAAGCAAGAATCAGGAGATCGGATATGAAGATACCAAAACTACACAATAGGATCGCAGGAGTGCTTTTAGGGTTTTCTCTACTCGTGGTCGCCGGCATTGGTTTCGGCACCAGAGTTAACGCGCAGGATCGCTATCCCAATGGGGATCAAAATCGCGATCGCAACTTGGATCGTTACGGCAACTATGGTGGCTCTGCCGAATTACGTCAGACCGCGCTTAACGCGGGCTATAACGAAGGCATCAGAGCAGGCAACGAGGACCGCCAGAACCGTAGACAGTCCAACTATCAACGCTCAAATATCTATCGGAGAGCCACGCAGGATTACAACTACCGCCTCGGCGACCGCGAACTCTACCGCCGATACTTTCGCGAAGCATTCGAGAACGGATACACCTTTTCCGGCAATAACCAGGGCACTCGCGTTGGCGACGATCGCTACAGATACCCTGACCGAAACAACAGCGGCAACCAAACTCGCCGCGGCCGCAATTGGGATGGTTACGGCAACTTCGGTGGCTCTCCCGAGCTTCGCCAAACCGCTTTGAATGCGGGTTACAACGAAGGAAGCAAGCAGGGTCACAACGACCGCAATAGGCGTAACAATTCTGGCTTCCAAAACCAGAATGCTTATCAGAGAGCCACAAAGGACTACAACTCACGGCTCGGTGACCGCAGCCTGTACCAGCGATACTTCCGCGAGGCCTATGAGAACGGGTACAGCGATGGAGTTAACGGCTACTAGTTTTACATTCCTGAGTCAGGTCTTGCCGCGTGAAGATCTCAACCATGGTTACGCTCAACGGCTATGGGTACTTCTTTCCTCCAACACGTCGGCAAGATCGGGACACGGGAGTTCTTGAAAAGCCTCACCCTTTTCCAGTTCTTTTTACATCCAGCTTTCGCTTCGCAATGCATTACGTTAACCGGAAGAGATGAACACAAAGCCGGGAGTCAACTCACTAAGAACAGGGAACACAAGGTTCCCGAGATTCAACCGAAGGTCGAATCCAACAGCCGGCGTAAAGATGGTCCAGCGCGGTTCGATCGTGTGTCGTTGAGTCTGAAGAAAGGGATCGAAGCGAAATGTTCCCGGCCTTCGACAGCTTATTCAGAGATCTACTGCCCGAGACGGCACCCGCAGATTGAAACCTGCCCAGAAGATGCGCCGGGTAAGAAGAAAGGAATGAAAATGGCATTAGTTAATTTGAGAGTGGTCAAAGACAGACAAACAACGCCAGACCTCGCGCGGGTGGATATAGAGCCTTATACCTCAAAATCCGATGAACGAGTTAGTCCGGCACAGATTCCGGTTTCGCCGAGGCGTCGTCTCGATGTAGACGCAGTTCTCGCGCGCTCGCTGCGAGAAGTGGTGAGCGAATAGACCACGAAACTATCAGCGTCACGATGCGCAGACAGCTCCGCGTTGCTTAGCCTGGCGTTTCAGCTATTGCTAACTATTAGCATTGGTTGACTCAATCGAACGATCCGTCGTAAGGGGACGATGATTCCAATTCACGATCTCTGGTGGTTAGCGGCCGGCGGCAGCGCCGGTTATGGCGCGCGCTACCTTAGAGCGCGCATCGACGCCGCGCTGACGACACGTCGACGAAGCCGTTTGCCCGATCACACAGGCGAATTGCTGCGTTTGCAAACTCTCTACGGATACAACCCTTATTCGCTCGCTAGCATTGCGCGCGGCGCGTTGGTCTGGTCAACGCCGGACATTGACGGCTGTGTCATCTATCGCGAGTCTGGCCGCGTGTGGCTCGTCGCCGGTGATCCGCTTGCGCCATTGGAAGACATGCCGGAACTAGCGCAGCAGTTCGCAGCGTTCGCTAAGCGAAAGAACCGCGTGGTCGCATTCGTGCCCGCGAGCGCCGAATTCGCTCGTCAGATCAATCCCGATGATTTCACAGTCGTGAAAGTCGGCGCATCGCCTTATTTCGATCTTAAGACGTGGAATCCGCGCGGCGACTGTGCCAAGAAACTCCGCGCCGGAGTGAACCAAGCGCGGCGGGCCGGTGTTGAAGTCGAAGTGATTTCCGAAAGACTCGATGAATCATTGAAGAAAGAAACGGCGCAACTCTGCGTGAGCTGGCTAAGTTCGCGGCGCTCGGCGACGACCTTTGGCTGGCTGATGGCGCTCGATCCGTTCCTGCATTCCGCGGACAAGAAGTATTTTGCGGCTCGCGTTAGAGGCAAGCTCGTGGGCTTTCTCGCCGCCAGTCCAATCCCGGCGCGCAGAGCCTGGTATCTGGAAGACGTCTTGCGCGAGCCCGATGCACCGCAGGGAACCGCAACGCTGCTCGTCGTGGAAGCATTGTCGAAGCTGAAAGCCGAGGGAGCTACCCTGGCTACATTGGGAACGTCGCTGTTTGCCACCGATGGTCCGAGCGATGTGCCGGGCACTGAGCACCGCGCGATTGAGCGCGCCTTACGCCTGGCTTCGCAAAGTCTGAAGGGTTTCTACAATTTTGAAGGACTGCGCCGCTTCAAAGGAAAGTTTGTGCCAAGTTGGTGGGAAAGTGAGTATGCGCTGGGCCAGCGTGCATTGGTCATGCCGCCGCGTGTGTCCTATGCGATCGTCAAGGCCCTGGCGCCCGGCGGTGTCCTTCAGTTGCTGACCCGACAGGCCGGGCGAATGATTCGTGACAGAACGCGCGCGTCCGCGGCTCCCGGTTTTCCTGTTGCCCCCGACACGATCGGGACCGATTTGGGAAGGTTTTCTCGGTGAAGTTCTGCGTTCAACTATTGCTGTCCAGCGGACTGCTCCTGTCGGGCTTTCAATCGCGGAGCGCAAAGAATTTTTCCAATGACGGCCGGACTAGTCTTAACCTTGGAATCAGCGTTGAAATTAACGCCGCCAATCCGGAGGCTCCAAACTCCGGACCGGAGACTCTATCGGAGCTTTCACAGTCCACTTCAAAGTTCGTGACCGTTGACGGCACGCGCCTGCATTTCTTCATCGAGGGTGCAGGCCGGCCGGTGGTTCTCATTCACGGCAATCCCGGTTCAGGTCAGGATTGGATGCGTCTGTTTGGTCCACTGGCGGCGCATCACAAGGTCATCGCTTTTGATCGACCGGGCCATGGTCGCAGCCAGCGGCCGACGCACGGGGACGCCACCGTCGAAGTTCAGGCGCGTTTGCTTCACGATGCGCTTGAGCAACTCCACGTCGAGCGGCCGATCGTGGTCGGGCATTCCTGGGGCGGCGCGCTCGCGCTGGTCTATGCGATCAATTATCCGGAAGAAGTAGCTGGTGTCGTGCTGGTGGCTCCCGCGGTTTATGAGAGCCAGGACCCAATTTCGTTTGTGACTGACCTTCCCGCAGTGCCGGTCATCGGCGACACGGCCAACTCAGTGTTAACGCCGTTATTTGGAGCTTCGCTCGTGCGGAGCGAATTGAAAAAAGCGTTCTCACCGGATCCTGTGCCGCTGGCTTATCTGCAGTCCGTGCTCCCTGAATGGACTAATCAGAAAAAAGTAAAGTGGTACGCAATCGACGATGCATTGCTGAATGATAGCGTGAAGAAGTTCGGTCCTAGATATCCTGAGATTAGCGTTCCCGTGTCGATCCTGGCTGGCGATTCCGATTTGTGCGTTTCGGAAAAAGACAATGCCGAGCGGCTGCATCAGGCTCTGCCAAAATCAAACTTGATTGTCCTGGCAAAGACAGGCCATGAAATTCCTTTCACCCGGTCCCAGGCCGTGGTCGAAGAGATCGAAAGAATTCAAAGGCTGTCCCGGATTAGAACTTAGCGATTCATCATTTTCTTCACAGCTCTCTCCGCTATGTGTGTTAGCGCACTGACAGTCATTTTTTCGAGTCGTATATGTAGTGCAAGCTTAGCTGGAAATTGGACGGATTCGTGTCGTCTTGTGCTCGTGATTCTACACTGGTATGCGGAGCCAAAACCTCAAGACATTCCGTGCCGATTCGAGTGCTGGTACCTGAGCGATTTACAACAATCGGTTTTGCCTGGAGATGCGAACCCCCAAATTTTGCGCCCGCGAGCTGGTGGCTTTGATGATTAGAGATAAACCCAGCCTAATTCTAATCTCGCTCTGCATGCTCGCTCTGGCTTTCCAGGCCCTGTCTCGCACGACGATCGCCCAGGGCGTAACCGGCAGTATTAAAGGCACGGTTAGCGCAACCGCCGGCGAGGCTTCCGCCCGCCCCGAACTGCTACCCGGCGCGCGCTTGACGCTCATCAACCGCGAGCTGCAAGGCGCAGCATTAAACACTGTTACAGATGAAACCGGCAATTTCGCATTCATGGATTTGCCTTCCGCTAATTACATTCTCACTGCCGAAGCGAATGGTTTGCCGACTGTAACGCGCGATATTCGTCTGACGATGGGGGCGACGCTATCCGTTGAAATCATCCTGACTGCCAGCGTCAATGCGTCGGTCACGGTGCGCGAAGAAGAAGGCTTGCTCAGCGTTGCTGAAACCACCACCTCTAACACCATCCGCGCGCAGAAATTAGAAGCTCTTCCGTTGCGCTCAGAGAATTACCAGAGCGCGCTGCCGCTGACACCGGGCGTGGTGCGTGGAATGGACGGGGCCGATCACATCAAAGGAACTCGATCGGGTCAGAGCTCTTACACGGTCAATGGCGCGGATGTTACGGATCCAGTCAGCGGTAGTCTTGCGTTCGACATTCCGATCGAAGCGGCCGCCAGCGTGCATATCGAAGAGAACCCGTACTCCGCGGAGGTGGGCCGATCGACCGGAGGCGCAACCAATCTTGAGACCAAGACCGGCGGTGATAAATTCAAGCTCACCTTCAATCGCTTCTTTCCGACCTTTCATAACATCATCGGCGGAAAGCTCGACTCGTTCCGGCCGCGTTTGACGTTTAGCGGACCACTGCTTCGCAGGCGTCTGAGTTTTCTGCAATCATTCGAATATCGCTTCACCCGCGCTTATGTGCCCAGTCTGCCTGATTCACGAAACGATACAACCTCAGCGGCCTTCAATTCATTTACTCAACTGGATTTCATCGCTAACAAGCGGAACAGCTTTAAGTTTGTCGGTGCTGTCTTTCCGCAAGAGCTGCATTTCGTCGGGCTGAATACGTTCAATCCGCAAGCAACTACTCCCAACACAAAGCAGCGCGGCGTACTACTCTCGGTTTCTGAACAAGCAATCTTCCACGATGACTCATTCCTCTCGTCCCTGTTCAGCTACAAGACATTTCGGTTTGATTTGTCTTCCCAGGGACTGCAGCCGCTAACGATTCTTCCCGATGGAAACACCGGCAACTACTTCGCCGGCAGCCACCGTTCAGCGCGACGCTTCCAATTGCAAGAAAACTATTTCGCGCATCCGTTGAACCTCGGTGGGGAGCATTCCCTGAAGCTTGGCGCAGAGTTGGACTACACCACGCTATCGGGAAGTTTTGATTTCAGGCCGATACTTATCCGACGTCGGAACGGAACGCTTGGCCAGCGCATCGACTTCATCGGCGCGACTTCTTTAGACGACCGATCGCTCGGAGAGTTCGGAGCATTCGTCCAGGATCGCTGGGTGATTAATAAGAGTCTGACAATCGACGCGGGCTTGCGTTTGGACCGCGACACGATAGCTCAGCGCGGGGACCTGTCGCCGCGGCTCGCGGTCATGTATCTTCCGTTCAAAGACGATCGCACCGTTGTCAGAGCCGGAATCGGGATCTTCTACGACCGCAGTCCTATGTCATCAAAATATTTCGAGGTTGCGAGCCTGGACGACAATGACCAACCTCTGAATAAGCCGGTCCTGGGGACCATTCTTCCGAACCATTTTCCGCGGCGCGTGGTCACGAACTTTGCGTCTGATGGTCTGACGATCACGGATGGGCCTCGCACTTTCGACAATGCTATTAGAGGCCCGCTGCTCGATGGTCGCAGCAGGCGTTGGAGTCTGCAGATTGATCGCCGGTTAACTAAACACCTAACAACTCGTATTGGCTATCTCCAACGTTCAACGGCTCATGAACCGATCATCGTGCCGCGTCTGACACAATCAGGGGGCGGCATGATCGTTCTCAAGAGTCGGGGACGGTCGCAGTATCACGAGCTGCAAGCGGTGGTCGCCTACAATAGCGGTCGTTTTCACAATTGGAACCTTTCTTATGTCTGGTCACGCGCTCGTGGCGATCTGAACACGGCGGATAACTTCCTCGGTGATTTTCCGGCGTTGGTAGTTCCGCCGAACCAATACGGTCCGCTGCCATTCGACGCGCCGCATCGTTTTCTCGCCTACGGAGAACTGAAGGCGCCATACGAATTGACGGTTACGCCGGCAGTGGAAATTCGATCCGGCTTTCCGTTTTCGTACGTCAATGATCGTCTGGATTTCGTCGGCGCGCGCAACCACGCTGGGCGCTTTCCGACCTTTATGTCGCTCGACGTGCAAATCCTGAAAGGCTTCAAAGTGCCTTTCCTCGACAAGCGAGTGCGCGCCGGGGCGGCGATTTTCAATATCACAAACCATTTCAATCCTCGCGATTTTCAGAACAACACCGGCAGCCTGCACTTCGGTCAATTCTTCAACAGCTTGGGCCCGTCCGTGCGAGCCAAATTTGAAATGGACTTCTAAAGCTCGAACGTGGTGGGGTGAAAAAAGTGCCACGCGCGAACCCGAAAGCGCAACAGCCAAAGAAAGCAAGTGATCGAGAAAGCGCAAGACGAGCGCATAAACCAAATTGTGGCAGAGGCCGATGCTGAGAGCGTTACGGATTAACTCAGCGATGACGTTTCCAGGACTGACGATAAGAATCAACTATCGACGATCTCTTCTTCACGCGCCGGCCCGATCTTCAGGTTCGCGAGTCGTTTGCGAACTTCTTCCTTCCAGAAAGGCCCCGCAAAGCCGGCCGGCAGTTTACGAAGACTGCCTGACGGTCTTGCTCAACTCTTCGGCATTCTTTTTGATGTGTTCGCTCAGAGCGTTGATCTCAGCGAGATCGCGGCGCGCTTTGACGAATAATTCAGCGTCTCGCGTGCTGGCATCCGTGAACAATGGATTGTGAGTGAATTCAGTGATTAGATCGTCCAGCGCCGCCAGCGCGCGTTTCAACTGTTCGACATTGGTCACCGGTTCCAGCTTTGGTGGCTTGCTCCCTTTTTCGGGCTCTGGGTGCCCCAGATCTTCTCCCAGCCGCTTGGTGCATTCCACGAGTTCGGCGGTGGACTTAACGACGAACTGGAGGTTCAGCGGGGCCGAGCCTGAGGCGGCCTCTCCCAACTCGTTGTTGAGCACCTGAATACGCGTGAAGTCTTCCGCAATCTCCGCGCTCACGACCTTCGGGTCGCGCCGCTTGGTCGTTTTGGTGATTTCGCGGGCGTTCATCGACTTATCCAAGAGTCGGAGATCTCGCTGACGCTGTTCCATCTCGGCATCGATGCCTCGTTGACGCTCGGCCTGAGTTGGCACTCCACTCTGCGCCTGAGTCGTTATTATTGCTATCGACGCCAATATGCCAGCACACAAGATTCGGAGTGATACTCTCATCGATCCGATCCGTCCTTTCTATGGCGCTCCGTTTTGAGTTTGAATCGCATTGTAATGCTTTTTGAAGTCGCGATGTAGTCGGCTTTCCAGCCCATTGAATCTCAATTTCCAGCTCTCACGGTCGGTCGCTCAGAAATGCTCCCAGCTTGCGCTTTGAGCGCGAATGGTACCACTGAACCGTGAGCCAAACGAAGACTTTTGTTCGTCTAAACGAACGGCCCCGCCCTTACCGCGCGACCTCCTAATCCCACCCGCTAACCGCAATCGAAATAGCTCGCAAATACATTAGTGGCTCAAGCATTTCTCAAGGTCTATGAGTATGTTTGCGTTAGACGATTTGACCCGGGGAGATGCAGAACACCAGCTGTTTTCAGTTCAAATGGATCTATGAGAAGCTGCAGATATACTCAAAATCGGAAGCCGTCGTGAACCCGCTGCGCAATCGGCTTGTCGATTAGTATTTTCGGAGGGAACGTCCCAATGTCAGCCGAGGAGAACAAAGCTTTGGTCCGTCGATTCTATGAAGAGATCGATAAGGGCAATCTGGATGCGATGGATGAACTGGTCGCGAAAGACTATATCGATCATAACCCGCCGCCGATTCCGAATTTACCTCCGGGTCGCGAAGGTTTGAAACTCGCTTTCAAGATCTTCTGGGAAGCAACTCCCGGCTATCACCACATCGAGGATCAGATAGCCGAAGGCGACAAAGTCGTCACTCGTCTGACTTCATTCGGAAAGCATGAAGGCGACCTGCCCGGAGCGCCTGCAACCGGCAACGAGATGAAGATGACTTCGATCACGATCCATCGGATCGAAAACGGCAGGCTGGCCGAGAAATGGTCTGAGAAGGACATGATTAGTCTGCTTCAGCAAATTGGCAAAATGCAGTCATCGACATCCGCGCAAAGTTAGTCATCCACGAAAGACCTTCGGGCTCCAAGAGCGATTCTTTGTCTTCATTGGCCAGCTTTTGATTGGCTGTGACGCTAGACGGAATGCTACTGATCTTTCGGCAGCATTTGCATGACAGCTGAGTGCGCCATTACGACTGCAGGCTCGCGCTGCAACGCAGCCTGGTACTTGGTCCTGAACTCTTCATTTTCAGGAGAAGTTAACAGTAAGCGGGCCTGACCGATTAACTGCTCAAAATCATCCATCGTCGCGGGCTCGTCATCATTCAGAACTTCGTCAATCTCTACAACGAGTGCTGAGATCATGCGAAGCCAGCTGAACTGAGCGTGGTTGATGACGAGCTGAAGCAACTCTCCGGCAGTCACGCCGCCGAACACTTTTTCATAGTCGATGCGCTCCATCTCCAGAAGCGTCTTGTGCAGGCGCAAAAGACCTAGTCGCACATCGCCCAACCGATGAAGGTGCGCATCAGCCAGAACTTCGCTCGTTGCGGTCTCGCTCATTAGTCTCCCACAATTTCGCTTCAATCTGCATCGAGCAATTGAATCCTGTGCACATGCCGCCCGCCTTCAAATGGAGTATCGAGCCAGACACGAACAATCTCTAAGGCCATCTCTTCAGTCAACATCCGCTGGCCCAATGAAATCATGTTGGCATCGTTATGCATCCGCCCCAACCGTGCGCTGTCGACATTCCAGCACAGTGCGCAGCGAATTGTTTTGACTCGATTCGCGGCCATCGCCTCGCCATTACCCGAACCGCCGAGCACCACGCCGCGTTCAGCCTCGCCGCCGGCCACCGCAAGAGCAACCGGGCGAATGAAGAGCGGATAGTCGACCGGCTCTTCCGAATCAGTGCCGAAGTCAGTTACCTGATGACCGAGTTCTTGAAGGAATGCCTTGATCTTTTCCTTGTACCTGAATCCAGCGTGGTCTGAGCCGATTGCGATCTTCATAGGTAACGGATCCTTATTTTCTCTGAGCGCTCTGCGAAATCCTCCGAATTTTCTCTGCGGTTAATCCTCAAGCTTAAGAAACAAACCGCAGAAGAACCGAGCTCTTCACTGAGGTAGCAGAGAAAACCGAAGTTAGGGCACTACCCGGTTGACGGTGGGATGCGAGTGCAATGTGCCTTCGATACAATTACTGCACCGGATCGTTCGGCCCAGCAGCTTGTGTTTGATTCAGGTGAATGCTGCTGTCGGTCGAATCGATGTAAAAGTGATTCGTTCCCGAACCGGCGTCCTGAGGGTCCGCATTCAAGGTGTAAGAAGTCGTCGACGTCGCAGTCTTGGGCGTTACTTTCAAAGTCATAACGTAACCGTCCACGATCGGCGGATTGCCCGCAAACTTCGATGTCAGCATCTGTTCTTTGATCAGTTGATCGAATGTGGCAAACGTGCGGCTATGGGTGTTGTAGTATTGAATCTGCGTAGCGGCAATCGTTTTTAGATTTTGCTGAGTCGCCGCTTCGTTGCCGGCCTTCGTTGCCGCCTTCCAGCCATAAACGGCCGCGCCAATCAGAATGCCGATAATCGCAATCACGATCATCAGCTCGATGAGAGTGAAACCGCGTTCGCCGCGAGGGACTCGATGAGTTCTCTTCATAATTACTTCCTCAAAATGACTTAACGATGCAGCCCGTCGGCGGTTCCCAAAAGAAACGCGCATCGGCTGCTAGTGAGGCCATCTTACTACAGCAGCGCGAGCCGCGTCATTCGGCGATCGCGATCCGGTAGGAGTCTTGACCGCGCAGTAGCGCAGAGGCTTTCACGGAGGCACACAGGAGGAAACTGAAAATAGGACATTACCGTCGCCGTTGGTCGGCCAGCCAACCGCCCGCCGAAAGTCTGGCGTGGTCAGGTGGGCCAAGTCCATGTAGAATGGCGAGATAACCCGATGCGAAATCTGCGCACCGCCAATTCAGACATCGCTGCGAAAGGCGCCGCCGAACGGATCGAGGCGCTGCACGCAGCGATCTCGCGCGTCATTCGTGGCAAGCCCGAAGCGGTTCGTCTGTCGATTGTGACGTTGCTCGCCGGTGGGCACTTGCTGATCGAAGACGTTCCCGGAGTTGGCAAGACGACGCTGGCGCACGCGCTCGCTCGCGCTCTTGACTGTTCGTTTCAGAGAATTCAGTTCACGTCGGACCTGTTGCCGTCAGACGTGATTGGCCTGTCTATTTATAACCAGCAGGAATCGTTGTTCGAATGGAAGCCTGGCCCGATCTTCGCCAACGTCATCCTCGCCGATGAAATCAACCGCACGACGCCAAAGACCCAGTCCGCACTGTTGGAAGCGATGGCCGAACGTCACGTGACCGTCGAAGGAGTTACGCACGCGCTGCCGAATCCGTTTATGGTGCTGGCGACGCAGAATCCGATCGAACATCACGGAACCTATCCGTTGCCTGAGTCACAGCTCGATCGCTTCATGTTGCGTTTGCGAATTGGATATCCGGGCGCCAGCGACGAAAGGCAAATTCTGCGCGATCGCGAACATGCTGAGCCGCTCGATCAAATGCAGACTGTGATGACGGGCGCTGATATTTTGGAACTACAGGAAGCCGTCAGCGAAGTTTCTGTCGACGATGCGATCGTTGATTACCTGATGCGTATCGTTGCGGCGACGCGCGCTTCCGAGATGCTTGATCTCGGCGTCAGCCCGCGCGGCACGCTGGCGCTGTTTCGCGCGGCTCAGTCGCTCGCGCTCACCGAAGAAAGATCGTACTGCCTGCCGGACGACATTAAACGTCTCGTCATTCCCGTCTTCGCGCACCGGCTCACCGTCAGCTCACGCTACTCTTCCGCGATGCGTCGCAGCGAAGAAGCGGAAGCCGTCCTGAATGAGATCATGAAGACGATTAGCGTTCCGCTTTAAAGCAAGATGAAGGCGGAAGGATGAACGATGAAATCGCTCAAGCGGAACGGACGGAAAAAAGCCGCAGCGACAGGATTGTTAGAGCCAATAGCACCCGCCAGTAAGCAAGAAGAAAATTCATCCTTCCGCCCTCGTCCTTCATCCTTTGTTCGCTGGTGGCGTCCGATTCTCGGCACGCTGCTCGTTCTGGCCGGACTCACGATTGCGATCCTCACGCTGATGGCGAACCGTCTGGGCGTGCCGGAACTTACCAGCATCGGGGCTATCGCTTCACTCATCTTTGTTCTGCTGATCATGCTTCTGGTGGTGCCGCCGCTCACGCGTTCGGCGTTTGCTGAAGTTGCCGGCAGCGGCTTTCCCATCGAAGTAACTACGGGCGGCGTTGTGTTCGTGGTCATTTTGATAATCGTCGCGTTCGCCGCCTGGAACACCGGCAACAACCTTCTGTTCATGGTCTTCTCGATCATGCTCTCGACGATTTTTGTTTCGTGGATGGCGGCGCGTGCGAGCCTGCGCGATCTGAACGTCTCGGCAAGATTCCCGGATCACATCTTTGCCGGCGAAGCAGCGGAAGTGATCATCACGCTGCGAAATTCGAAACTCCTGCTACCGTCGTTTTCGATTTTGGTTGAGATGCGGGGCACGTTTGATCGCCCGGGCTTCCCAAAGAAAAAAACGTGGACGCGTTTGAAGAAGACTGCCCTCGGCTACTTTTCCTACGTGCCCCACCGCGCCGGAGCGGAACAGGGCATCGAGCAGACTTTTCCGAAACGTGGTCACGTCTTGGTGAAAGGCTTTGAGCTTTCGACTCGCTTTCCGTTCGGTTTCTTTCGGCATCGGCGCCGCCTCAGCGCGCGCGACGTCGACATCGTCGTTTATCCGAAGCCCGAACCAATCACCGATCGTCTTAATCTCTTGCCTCTCCAATCGGGCCAGACAACTTCGCTTCGTCGCGGCGCTGGTCAGGATTTATTGATGCTCCGGGACTATCAGGCGCGCGACGACCTGCGCCACATTGACTGGAAAGCCACCGCGCGCACTCAGCATCTGACGGTGCGCGAGTTCGCTGCCGAGGATGAACGTCGCATCACGATCGTGCTCGATCGAACTCTGACCGAAGATATCGACGAAGAAAACTTTCGCATCCGTTTTGAGAGCGGCGTCAACCAGGCAGCTTCGCTGGTCAAACACTTTGTCGAAGAACGCGCGGAAGTTCGGCTGCTGCTGGGAACGGACGTCGGCCGTTTCGGTTCGGGTGTGGAGCATTTATACGCCTGCCTGCGCAGACTCGCCTTAGTCGAGCCGGTGCGCGGCCGGAGCAATGTCGATCTGCAAGCCGCGATTGAAAAAGCGACGTTACCCGAGATGCGGGCCGATACGAATTACCTGGTTGTATTGACAACCGCGGCGCGCGGATCGATTCCACCGAACATCTGGCGACGCGCATTTGTGATTCATCTCTAACTCGCAATCGTCTCACTTCGCTTAATGGCAAACGACACGACGCTCGCAAACACACAGCGCCAAGCCACGATCCCAATGCTCATCGCGGTCTGTTTTGTGCTTTCGGGCGCGACTGCGCTGGTCTACGAAGTCCTTTGGGCACGCATGTTGGGATTGGTGCTGGGCGCGACGACGATTGCGATTAGTGCGGTGCTGACTGCATTCATGGGCGGCCTGGCCCTGGGAAGCGCGGTCGCCGCGAAGTTGATCGATAGAGTTTCGCGGCCGCTGCGAACCTACGGACTGATCGAAATAGGAATCGGAGTTTATGCGCTGCTCGTCCCGATTCTTTTCGCTGCGGTCGATTTCGCGCACGCCGTGCTCTGGCAGAGAGTTCATCCGGGATCGTTCGGCAGCGCGCTCTTAAGATTTGTTTTAGCTGCATTTGTCCTCGTGATGCCAACCAGCTTGATGGGCGCAACCTTGCCCGTCCTTGTCGCGGCGGTGCGGAAAGCCGGCGATGAACGAGCAGCGGCCGTGGCCAAGCTTTACACGCTGAATCTCGCGGGAGCGATTATCGGAACGGTCCTCGCCGGCTTCTTCTTTCTGCCGAACCTCGGCGTGCGCACCACGATCTGGATTGCGGCTGCGACGAATGTCGCGATCGGAATCGCCGCGTTGCTTTTTGATCGGAAACGATCGTCGAGTGAGGGAAGTGAAGCGACCGTGGATGAGCCGCAGGAGACCCGGGCTTCAAACCGATTAGGCGAAAACAACGAACTCAATTCTTTGGGTCGGGCACGATTCTGGTTCTTGTGCGCCTTCACTTCAGGCCTCGTCACGATCGGTATGCAGATAGTTTGGTCGCGAGTGTTGGCGATGATCATCGGCTCAAGCGCTTACGCTTTCACGATCGTGCTCGCGCTATTTTTGATTGGTTTGGCCGCCGGCGCTTGGACTGTCAGCACCATAATTGAAAGTGATCTCGCGTCGTTGCGGCGAGCGATTTTGATCGTCCAGCTACTGACGGCGGCGATGCTGTTCTTCAGTCTTCGCATGACTAACGGGATACCGTCGTGGCTGGTCGCCGGCGGATTCCGATTCGGCGTGAATTCGTGGATCGGATTGTTGTCGCTGCAAATTGCCGCATCAGCGATTTTGATTCTCGTCCCCGCGGTGTTAATGGGAATGATGATGCCGATCGTTCTGACTTGGGCAGGCAGGCTCGGTTCCGAATCCACCGCGAAACATCAGCTGAGCGCGAAAATCGTTGGTCAGAGCTATGCAGTCAACACCTTGGGCGCCATCGCCGGCGCAAGCCTAACCGCGTTCGTCTTGATTCCGATGACCAGCACGCGCTTCGCCGTCTATTGCATGGCGTCTGTCTGCGTCATGATTGCAGGTCTGTCGTACGTCCCTCGCAAACTAACAATTGATCGTGCGCTCGCGCGCAGCCTCTCGATTGCAATTGCTTTCCTTCTCATTTTCGGAATGCTCTTGGTGTGGCCACGACTGAATCTGAACGCGCTCTCAACGGGCGCTTATGACAGCTTCGTCCGAGTTTTGGCGAAAGCCCGCGGCGATGTTGATAACCGCAGCGGACAGGCTTTCGACCATCAGCTCCTGATGTATGAAGAGGGTCGCACCGCGACGGTTTCAGTGCGCCGCGATTGGGGCATCACTTCGGTTGCGATTAACGGACGAACGAACGCGTCGGACACGGACGACATGCCGACGCAGGTGATGCTGGGCCAACTGGGCGTGTTGACTGCGCCGCGGCTTGGCGAGGCGTTGATAGTCGGATTCGCGACGGGCGTGACGACGGGTTCAGTGCTGCAATCGCCGATTGAATCGGTGAAGTGTGTTGAGATTGAACGGGCCGCAATTGCTTCGTCGCGATTCTTCGAGCAGGTGAACAATCGGCCGTTGGACGATGCACGCTTGCAGATGATCGTTGACGACGCGCGCACTTATCTGCGCGTCAATCCAACCAAGTACGACGCCATCATCAGCGAGCCGAGCCATCCATGGGTTCCCGGCGTCGCGAACCTTTTCACGCGCGAGTTCTTTTCACTCGGCCGCGATCGTCTGCGCGATGACGGTGTGTTTGTTCAGTGGTTGCAGATTTATCAATTGTCGACTGAGAACCTGCGTTCGGTGCTGGCGACATTTCATGAAGTCTTTCCGCACATCGCGGTGTTCCGCGTCGAAGGAGTTGCGAAAGGGAAGGACCTGATTTTGGTTGGGAGTCGCGAACCGATTCGGCTGGATCGAATGAACGAGAGGTTGAAAGATACGCGTGTCGCTGCCGATCTAAAACGAATTGGCTTGAACAATGCTGATGATGTGATGGCCTGGTTTGTTTGTGACGAGACTCGGCTTTCTCCAGCCATCGCCGGCGCAGTCATCAACACTGACGACAACATGCATGTGGAAACAGTTGCGCCGCGCCAAGCTTTTCATGCGACGATTGAACAGAACCTCGCCTGGATTGAAAACCTAAAGAGTGGCGTTCGTTAGGGAGAGCTGGACGATCACGGGCAGGTGGTCGGCGCGCCGGCACTCGGGATAATGATGCAACCGCCAAAGTCAAGTGCCGGAGTTGAATCGCTACCGCCGGTGGCTGCAGCGAAAATTATCCCGACGGCCGCCCCTATTACGATCAACAGTCCCCACTTTTTCTTCTTGCTTAGAAATTGGCTCGCTGACTGATTAGCACTATCCGTGGTCAAGCCGTCTCCAGCATTGAGTGTTGTCGTTTTGCCGCTGTTGCGCATGTTGACGCGTCCGGCGCGCACGAACAATTTCGTACTGCATTCGCCCGTTGTAATAATGAACTCTGCACGTTCGCTTGAATCGTTGGAAACAGTTGCGTCGGGCGTTTCGAACTGAGCAGCGACGCCGGCAGGCACGGAGCCCCGCATCGTTCCCTCGATCGAACCAGACACCCTTGATTTGGAAAACCAGAGGAGCAGATTTGTTTCCGGTTCGAGCTTCAGCCGCGCGCCATTATCAAGGTTGGCGATCAGCTCTGACTTTCGTTCCGTAGACAGTTTGCCGCCCGGCAAAAGAGTTTGACCTTGGACCGCGCGCGATCCGTTAATGGTGGCGAACCCTTCCAGATTGATGAACGCCGTAGCATGATCAGTGATCGGAGCTAAGCCGAAAACAGGCAGGCAAAGCGAGACAATTGCCGAGATTATGAATACCGAAACCGCCAGTCGAAATGATCGCCCCGAAGATTTTGAAGAATGCGCGGGCAAGGTTGAGAATGAGCGCGTTTTCATTTTATTTAGTCCTCAAAAAACGATTGGTCGCGAAACAATATGTCAGACAGTGTCGTGCGTCAATGAAGATTCTCTGCACGTTTCAATCGCCCAGGATCTGTCCTTCACTAAGCCGCGCTCCATTCATAAAGTCGTGTGAACTCATGCGGCGCGAATCCTGGAGTTGAACTTCAAGCAGGCGTAATGCGGTACCATCGCCGCAAGCCACAATCAATCGATCGCGATTTGCGTCGATAACCTGACCAGGAGTGAATCGAAGTTGCTCGATCCATTCAGGCGCTGACGCCCAGATCGCCAGCCGATGTGATCTGAAAGTCGTGTACGCCTTTGGCCATGGCTGAAAACCGCGCACTCGGCGCGCGATCGCGTAAGCATCCATCGACCAATCGATCAAGCCGTCTTCGCGTTTCAGGATCGGCGCGAACGAAGCTTCGGAATCGAGTTGGTCCTTTGGTTCGATTCGATCCAAATCTCGCAGGGTGTCGCCGATCAAGTCTGCACCGATGCCGGCAAGTCGAGACAAAAGTTCCGGCGCAGTTTCATCTGGTTCAATTGAAGTTGCTGTTTGCAGCAGGATCGGTCCAGCGTCCAACTCCTGAACGATCTTCATCGTCGTGACGCCGGTGTCATTTTCACCGTTGACGATGGCCCAGTTCACCGGCGCCGCGCCGCGGTACTTTGGCAGCAGAGAGAAGTGAACATTGACGCACCCTTGCCTTGGCGCGGAAAGAAACTCCGGTGGCAAGATTTTTCCGTAGGCAACCACCACGGCGACATCGGCGTTGTGGGATGCGAATAATTCCTTTGCTTCCTGTGTCTTGATTTTCTGCGGTTGATGAATGATTAAATTGTGCTGAAGCGCAAACTCTTTGATGGGTGATTGATGCAGTTTTTTGCCGCGGCCTGCCGGCTTGTCTGGTTGCGTCCACACGGCGACGATCTCATGGCCATCGTCAACCAGCCGTCGCAGTGACGGCACAGCAGATTCAGGCGTGCCCATGAAAACGATGCGCATCAGTTTTTGCGGCTTGGCCGCCGCACAGTGCGGTAAGGCTCAGCCTTACCCCAGGGCGATTAGACAAAGAAAAGGAGGCTGCGCCTCCAAGATCGAGGCGTAGCCTCTAATGAATATCTTACGTCGATCGGAAAGGCAAAGCCTTTCCGGACTGCGGCGGCCGAGCCGCGTGCCTAAACCTCAGAGCGCTGTTCCAGCCTCGGCTCGCTTCCGCGTCGCGCCAACTTTCTCCGAAGAGACTTTCGCCTGCATGAACAGCAGCAGATAATCGCTGCCGCCGGCTTTCGAATCCGTGCCCGACATGTTGAAGCCGCCGAACGGATGCACGCCAACCATTGCGCCGGTGCATTTGCGATTCAAATAAAGGTTACCCACGTGAAATTCATTTCGCGCGCGATCGAGTTTCGCTTCATCGCTCGAATAAACCGCACCAGTTAGACCAAACTGCGTATCGTTCGCGATCTTGAGGGCATCGTCGTAATCGTTCGCTTTGATCACCGCCAGCACGGGTCCGAAAATTTCTTCCTGTTCGATCGTCGAGCCCGCTTTCACATCAGCGATGACCGTTGGTTCGATATAGAATCCCTGTTCGCTTTCAGAGCCTCCCCCGGCAATCACACGACCACCCTCGGATTTTCCTTTTTCAATATAGCCATTGATCGTCTTGAATGCTTTTTCATTGATCACGGCGCTCATCGTATTGCCGTTGTCTGTCGGATCACCAAGCTTGATCTTCGCAGTGCGCTCAGCGATTTTTTCTAACATCGGATCGTAAACGCGCGCGTCAATGATCGCACGGGAACAAGCCGAACACTTCTGACCCTGGAATCCAAAAGCCGCTTGCACCACGCCGGTGGCGGCATCATCGAGATCCGCATCGTCGGCGACGATGATCGCGTCTTTGCCGCCCATTTCAGCGACCACGCGTTTGATCCAGAGCTGACCTTCCTGGGTTTTCGCCGCGCGCTCGTTGATGCGCAAGCCAATTTCTTTCGATCCTGTGAACGCGATGAAACGCGTCTTCGGATGATCGACAACCACGTCGCCGACTTCGGCGCCGGCCCCAACCATGAAATTCACCACGCCCGCGGGCAGTCCGGCTTCTTCCAACAATTCGAAAAATTTATAAGCGATCGCCGGCGCGTCTGAAGAAGGTTTGAGCACAACGGTGTTTCCGGTGACGATCGCGGCTGCGGTCATGCCGGCCATGATCGCGCAGGGAAAATTCCACGGCGGAATCACCGCGCCAACGCCGAGCGGAATGTAGTCGAGATGATTCTGCTCGCCGGTAATTTTCACCAGCGACTGATCGTTTGCATAGCGCAGCATCTCGCGAGCGTAGAATTCGAGAAAGTCGATCGCCTCGGCCGTGTCGCCATCCGCTTCCGGCCAGGTCTTCGCGACTTCATAAATCATCCAGGCAGAGAATTCATGTTTGCGCTCGCGCATCAACGCGGCCACGCGAAACAACAACTCTACGCGTTCGGCGGCCGGAACATTCCGCCACGTCTGAAAAGTTTCGTAAGCAGTTTCGACGGCTTTGTTCGCGAGTTCCTTCGTAGCTTTGTGGAACTTGCCGACAACCTCCGTGCGGTTCGCCGGATTGATGCTGTCGAGCGTTGCGCCGGTTTTGATGCGCTCGCCGCCGATCACCAGCGGATATTCTCTACCCAATTCGGTTTTTACCTTATCGAGCGCGGCGCGCATCGCTTGCGCGTTTTCTTCGGCGCTGAAATCAGTAAGTGGTTCGTTGCGAAATTCTTTAGTCATAGTTGTTCTCTGTGTTCCTCCGTGTCCTCTGTGGTGAGATCGATTTAGCCACAGAGGACACAGAGAATAATTAATCCGGCCATTCGCCGGCTTTTTGTGCTTTCTTGATTTTACGTTTGACGATCTCGCGCTTCAGCGGCGACATGCGATCGAGAAATACAATTCCGTCACAGTGATCCATTTCGTGAAGCATGCAGCGCGCCGTAAGTTCCGTCCCATCAAGCTCGAACGCTTTTCCATTCACGTCATGCGCGCGCACAATGGCTCGCAGATTTCTCTCCACGCCGAAGAAAATTCCCGGGAAGGAAAGACATCCTTCATCGCCGTCCTGCTTGCCCTCCTGCGCTATGACTTCCGGATTGATCATTACGATGCGCTGAGCTGGATCCTTACCGCCCGAACAATCCATGACGAACAGGCGCTTCGGAACGCCGACCTGAACGGCGGCCAGGCCGACGCCAGGCGCGGCATACATCGTTTCAAACATGTTGTTGACGAGTTTCTTAAGATCTTCGTCGAAATTCGTGACTGGATCCGCGGGAGTATCGAGCACCGGATTCGGCCACGTTACGATTTTCAATAGCGACATTCTTAAATGTAAGTTCCTTAAACGATTTGTTAGTGATTCGATTTTACGATGAAGATTTGGGTTTCGCCAGTTGAGGAAGATGAACCACAGAGGACACTGAGGAAGAAATACAAGGCATCGTAAGACCGCTTAATTTCTTTGTAATGCTTTCTCTGTGTACTCTGTGGTAAATCCTTCTTAGTATCCTCGCAACTGTTCTCGATACCCTTCAAAATTCCGTTTCATCTCGCCCAAGCTATCGCCGCCGAACTTTTCACGCATTGCTTCCGCCAAAACCAGCGCGACCATCGCTTCGCCGATTACACCCGCTGCCGGGACGACGGTGATGTCTGATCGCTCGAAGGCCGCTTTTTCTTCCTGCTTGGTGTCTATGTCGATCGAGCGCAACGCTCGACGCAACGTTGAGATCGGTTTCAAATGGCCACGCACGCGAATCTCTTCGCCGTTCGTCACGCCGCCTTCCAAGCCGCCGGCTCGATTCGTCTCGCGAATGAATTCTTTCGTGTCATCGTTGTAACTGATTTCGTCGTGAACTTCCGAGCCGGGCAGGGAACTGGCTTCTATCCCGGCGCCAATCGCGACGGCTTTGACCGCGTGAATCGACATGATCGCTCGCGCGAGCTGGCCGTCTAATTTCAAATCCCAGGCGGTGTGCGAACCGAGACCCGGTGGAACTTTGCTCGCGATAACTTCGAAGATCCCGCCGAGCGTATCGCCTTCACTTTTCTTTTTATCAATAAGTGCGATCATTTGTTGCTCCGCATCTTTATCCGCGCAATTCAGCGGCGAATCTTCAGGTATTGCCGAGACTTGATCGAAAGTCAGCTCGAGCGGCTTCTCAGGAATTCCGCCGAGCTGAATTACATGACTGCGCAGCTCAATTCCAAAATTCGAGAGCAGTTGCTTTGCGATCGCGCCGCATGCAACACGCGCCGCCGTCTCGCGCGCTGAGGCACGCTCAAGCACATTGCGGAGATCGTGCGCATCGTATTTCAAACCACCGGCGAGATCCGCGTGCCCCGGACGCGGGCGCTTCACGCGACGCGATTTTTCGGGGGCGATATCGCGCGGCTCAGCGGCCATTACTTCAGTCCAGTTCTCCCAATCCTTGTTTTCAATCAACAATGCGAGTGGCGAGCCGAGCGTGAGACCATGACGTATTCCGCTGAGGATCTCGACGCGGTCCTGCTCGATCTTCATGCGCGCGCCGCGGCCATAACCTTGCTGACGTCGCCACAGTTCATGATTGATTTGGTCGATATTGATGGGCAGGCCAGCGGGCAGACCTTCGACGATCGCGACCAGCGCGCGTCCGTGTGATTCGCCGGCAGTGGTGAAACGAAACATCTTGAGTGATCAGTGGTCAGTGGTCAGTTGTCAGTTGTCAGTTGTCAGTAGTTGTGCGCAACCTCGGCAAACCGTACTACGGACAACTAACTGCTGACAACTGACAGCAACTCTTCATCAAACATATTGCCACGACCGAGTACACCGCCTGGATCGAAAGCGCGCTTCAACGCGGCCATTTCGCGCAGATGCTTTTCGCCGTAGAGCTCGCGCAAATACTCGCGCTTCAATTTGCCGATTCCGTGCTCGGCGGAAATCGTTCCACCAACTTCAACCGCACGGCGAATGAAAGTCCGATAGATTTCCCAGGCCCTCTTTGATTCATCATCATTGCGCGGCAGAATGTTCACGTGCACATGATTGTCGCCGATGTGTCCAAAGACTGTGTAGCGCAAGTCTCCATCGCGCAGACTGTCCTGATAGAAGCGCAGCATTCCGGCGAAGGCCTCGTCGGGCACGGCCATGTCCGTCGAAACTTTTTTCTGCTTGTGTTGCGCGAACCATTCATTCATCAGCACCGGCAACCCGTGACGAAACTCGCGGAGCTTCGCTTGATCCTGTTCGTTCGTCGCAAACCACGATTGGTCGGTCAGGGCCTTGTGCGTTTCAAGCAAAGACAACCATTCGGTCATCAATGAATCTTCGTTTGCTGAAGTAGTTTCCTGCTCGAAGAAGATCGCCCCTGCGGCCTCCTCGGGAACCGTATTGTACTTCTGGCGCAGGAAGTCCAGGGATTGATTATCAAAGTACTCCAAAGCTCGAGCGTCCATACGTTTGCGGTCTCCCTCGCTTACGCTCAGTCTGCTACTCCGCGTCGTTAGCGATCGTTCACGAGCTTCGGCAACGAATGCCAGCAGATTGTTTTCATTGTCGAAGAAAACAACTCCGCTTAGCAGCCCTTCCGGTTTCGGAATCAGTTTGAGTTCCGCTTCGATGATCACGCCCAGCGTGCCTTCACTGCCGATGAACAGATCGATCAAATCCATTCCGGGTTTGATGTAATAACCAGATGCGTGTTTGCGCACGTGCGGCATTTCATATGATGGCAGCTGCGCTTCGATCGTCTTGCCTGACGGTAGCGGGAGTCTCATCAATCGATCGTTTGCGAATGAATCACCGCGGCGCAAATCGATCAAATCGCCAGTTGCCAGAGCGATTTTCAGACGCTCGACGTAATTTCGCGTCGGGCCGTACTTGAATGTGCGCGCGCCTGAGGCGTTCGTCGCAATGTTTCCGCCAAGAAAGCAACTTCGTTCGGTCGGATCAGGTGCATAGAGCAGACCTTCCGCATCGACCGCGCGTTGCAAATCGATCAAGCGCACGCCCGCTTCCGCCACCGCGTGCCCGCCGCCTTCTTCGTGGGCGATGCTTTGAATGCGATTCAGTTTGTCGGTGGAGATGACGATGCCGCCGAACGGAACGCGACCTGCAACCGTACCTGTGCCCGCGCCGGAGATCGTGACTTGAGTTTTCGTTTGATTCGCTTCGGCAAGAACTTGCGCTACTTCTTCAGCAGACTCAGGGAAGACGACGCGCGCGGCGTGCCCGTCTTTTACGTAGCTCGCGTCGGAGAGGTAATCCTGAATTTCGTCAGGTTGAGTCTTGGTCAGCATGATCTTAACCACAGAGGACACAGAGAAGAAAACAGTCAGGCACAAAAAGGCACCAAAAGCACAAAAGGAATTATCAAAACCAAATGTACGTCCTGCTTTTCCATTTGTGCCTCTTGTGCATTTTTCCGGCTGGTGCTCTTGTCTTCCTTTGTGCCCTCTGTGGTTAGTTTGTCCTAAGCCACCACCAATTCACGCTCACGCAGATACTTGATCCGATCGCGAAGCTCTGCGGCTTTTTCAAACTCGAATTTCTTGGCGTGCTCACGCATCTCGAATTCCAAACGGCTGATTGTCTGTTCAATTTGCTCCGCACTATAGGCTTCAACGTCTTCCAGCTCCAGCGGGATTTTGAAATAGTCGGCCTCAGCCGCGGTCACCAGCGTGGATTCGATCGGCTTGATGATTGTCATCGGCGTAATGCCGTGTTCACGATTGTAGACTTCCTGAAGCGCGCGTCGCCGGTCGGTCTCATCGATGGCGCGTTTCATGGAGGCAGTCACGCGGTCGGCATAAAGAATTGCCTTGCCGTGCGCGTTGCGCGCCGCCCGGCCGATTGTCTGAATCAGCGATGACTCCGAACGCAGAAATCCTTCTTTGTCTGCATCGAGAATCGCCACCAGCGAGACTTCGGGCAAGTCCAGGCCCTCGCGCAACAGATTGATCCCCACCAGCACATCGAATTCGCCGCGACGAAGATCGCGCAGAATCTTGATACGCTCTAGCGTCTCAATGTCCGAGTGGAGATAACGCACCCGCACGTCGACTTCGGTGAAGTACTCGGTCAAGTCTTCCGACATTTTCTTCGTTAAGGTCGTAACCAGCACGCGTTCGTTGCGTTCGGCGCGCAGACGACATTCGCCGAGCAGATGATCGATCTGACCTTTGACCGGACGGACTTCGACTTCGGGATCCATCAATCCCGTCGGGCGGATGATTTGCTCAACAACCTCGCCACTCGCCTTGGTGAGTTCGTAGGGACCCGGCGTGGCTGAAACGTAGATCCGCTGCCCGATGCGTGCTTCGAATTCGTCGAAATTCAGCGGGCGATTATCCAGCGCTGACGGCAAGCGAAAACCATACTCAACCAGCGTTTTCTTGCGCGATTGATCGCCAAAGAACATGCCGCGCACTTGCGGAATTGTTTGGTGCGATTCGTCGATGACGACCAGCGTGTCGCGCGGAAGATAATCAAGCAGCGTCGGCGGTGGCTCTCCAGGCTTCTTCCCGGTCAGATGTCGCGAGTAGTTCTCGATGCCACGACAGAAGCCCATCTCTTTCATCATCTCGAGGTCGAACATCGTGCGTTGATGCAGCCGCTGCGCCTCGAGCAGTTTTCCTTCTTCGATCAGCTTGGGTTCCCACCACTCCAATTCCTGCTTGATCGATTTGATCGCGCGCTTCAGAGTCGCGCGGGGCATGACGTAGTGCGACTTTGGATAGATTGGAAGGCGCGACTTGTGCTGCTGAATAACTTCGCCGAGCAACGGATCGATTGTCGAAATGGAATCGATCTCGTCGCCCCAGAGTTCAACTCGATAAGCCTCGTCCTGATAGCTCGGATAGACCTCGACGACGTCGCCGCGAACGCGAAAGCTGCCGCGTTTGAAATCAATGTCGTTGCGTTCGTACTGAAGTTCGACCAGACGTTGCAGCAGAGTGTCGCGCGCGATCTTCATTCCCGGCTCGAGAAAAACAAGCATGCCGTAGTACGCATCGGGATCGCCGAGACCGTAGATGCAGGACACGCTCGCAACCACGATCACATCGCGACGCTCAAAGAGTGCGCGCGTCGCCGACATTCGCAGACGATCGATGTCTTCATTAACGATGGCGTCTTTCTCAATGTAAGTGTCTGAAGCGGGAACGTATGCTTCGGGTTGATAATAATCGTAATAGGAGACGAAGTATTCGACTGAGTTCTCGGGGAAGAGCGTTCGAAATTCCTGATAGAGTTGGGCCGCCAGCGTTTTGTTGTGCGCAATTACGAGCGTGGGTCGCTCGGTTGTGTTGATGACGCTGGCGATGGTGAACGTCTTGCCACTGCCGGTGATGCCGAGCAGCACCTGATCCTCAGCGCCATCTCGAAGACCGCGAACCAACGCGTCGATCGCCTGAGGTTGATCGCCACAGGGAAGATAGTCGGATTTGAGAGCGAAAGGCATAACAGGAAATAGTAAATCGTGAATCGTGAATAGAACAAACGCGGGGGCAGGATCGGATGGTCTCACTCTGCGATTTTTCTCTGCGGCTTTGCGCCTTTGCGTGAACGCTACTGAACGGAAGGGTTAGTTTCATGCAAAGAGCGATAGCGCGAAGACTCGCCAAGCCAAAACAAAAGCGCAGAGTGAAATCACTCTGCGCTCTTCAGAAACCAAACGTTGGGTTGAGACTACATTGTTGATTGAGCTTCAGCCGGTGACTGGCTGGTAATCTGGTAAATCGCCTCCATCACTGCCGAACGAACTTCAGGCGGGAGCGAACCACGGACTGCCATGCGACGGAACGACGGCAGAATATCTGGTTGTCCGCTCAACGCCAGCAGCTTTACGACGGCCAAGCGCACTTCGATATTTGGATGCTCTTCGATTGCGCGCATCAAGCTCTGCACCTCTCCGGCCTTCGACATCAGGAACAAGAGTGAGAATGCATCATAAGTCTTGTCGCGGCTTTCACCGGTCAAGTTTCTAATGGCTTCATTCGCCAATCCCGATGAAGCGATTGCCCCACCGATCTTGCGACGACGATCAGGACTAGCTTCACGTAGAGCGCGCGTGAACGCAGCTGCACGGTCCTCCTGAAGCTCGAACAGCGCTCGGGCTGCAGCGTTGCGAACATCGACCGCGGGATCATCGAACGCCGCGCTGATGTGACGGAAAGCCTCTTCGCCGCCGATATGCGGCAGGTTAGAAACCGCGGCCAAACGTTCGGCCGCACTGCCACTCGCCAACTGTTCTGAAACCGCTGCGGGCAAATGCGCGCTGGGACCGAAACTTTCTTCGGGAATACTTACGGCGCGAAACTCACTTGCTTCATCCTCGGTGCCTGCAAGGAAATCACTCTCGATAGATACCGGAACGATCTCTTTGCGGTTTTGTAGATCAACTTGGAACCACTCTTCGATTTCTGTAATTTTTGCGGATGCCGAAGGTTCTTCGACCTCTGATCGTTCAATTTCGAACGGATATTGTTGGCTTACCGCAGCTTTGGCGGCTTCTTCGGCGACAATTCGTTCGTGTTCCGCGCGCCGGTGAGCTTCGTCCTCGCCCCGCCGCCGTGCGTCGGCTTCGCGGCGCTCAGTTTCTTCGGCGCGAATCTTCGCTTCGATTTCTGCACGGATGCGCGCTTCAAGTTCGGCCCGCTCGCGTTTCTCGGAATCGACGCGATGGTGTTGTTCCTGTTCCGCTCTCAGCCGTGCGTGCTCTTCAGCTTCGCGCCGAGCTTCTTCTTCAGCTCTCAAACGCGCAGCTTCCTCGGCTTGCCGCCGTGCTTCTTCTTCGGCGCGGCGTTGGGCCGCTTGCTCGGCCAAACGACGAGCGCGTTCAGCGGCGAGCGCCTGGGCTTCTTCTTCAGCGCGACGGCGAGCTTCTTCTTCGGCCTGACGCCGAGTCTCTTCTTCGGCCCGACGCCGCTCTTCGGCCTCGGCGCGCAGCTGCGCTTCGATCTCGGCCCGCAGCTTGGCTTCATCTTCCGCGCGCCGACGCGCTTGCTCTTCAGCCTTGCGGCGTGCCGCTTCTTCCAGGCGGCGACGCTCGGCTTCTTCGGCGAGCCGGTGAGCGTCCTCCTCTGCCTTTATCCGCGCAGCCTCGCGCGCCTGCACCCGCGCGATTTCTTCTTCAACGGCGCGGAATTGCGATTCTGCATGTCGCCGCAATTCCTCTTCCTGCGCGCGCCGGTTAGCTTCAGTTTCGATGTGTTTGCGCTCTTCGGCTGCATGCTGCCGTGCCTGTTCTTCTTCGGCCTGGCGTAACGCCGCGAGTTCCGCTTCATGCGTGTCAGCCGCAGCGCGCATCTTTGCTTCAACTTGCCGGCGGCGGACGTCTTCATCATCGCGCATCTGCGTAAGCTGCAGGGCAACCTGGGCAATTGATTCGTCTGCTAGTTGCCGGCGGTGTTCCTCTTCCGCGCGTTCGCGGGCGGCGGCTTCAATGCGTTGACGCTCGTGCTCTGCGCGTTGTCGCGCGATTTCTTCTTGACGCTGACGCAGACGTTCCTGCTGTACCTGCATCGCATTGTCTGCGGCGATCCGCGCCGCCTCGACTTCGGCGCGACGCGCTTCTTCGTTAGTCCGCAAGCGTGTCAATTCGTTTTGCAGTTGATCGATCTCATGGGCGACGCCGGTCGCAGCGCGATCAACTTCCGGTGCGGCCTCAGGCACATGAGAAATTTGAGGTGAGACAATTGATGCGGTTTCAGAAACTTCTTTAGCGACTTCGGGAACGGGTAACGCAATGACCGGAGGTGTTTCGGGCACCGCGGACGCAGCTTCAACTGCCGGTGACGTGTCAGCTTCGTTCGCTTCCGTGTTCAGGATTTGCAACAGCTCCACCTTGTGCGCCGAAAGGGCCGCACGCAGGTCTTCAGTGACCGTGCCTTTGGGTGCATCGATCACCAGGCGATCGCCGCCGGAAGTTTTTAGCTCAACGCCTTTGGCCCGGAGCTGAGAGAGCAATTCGTGAGCGGTCATAATTCGATCACCTCGCGTTCAGTTTCGAGAGCTTGTGAAGAAGATTCGGGAGTAAAGCTGGGAGTGACTGCGGCCGGCATAGCTTGAGCCGGCGCGCTGGTAGCGCAAGCATCGATCGCTTGCTGAATCAAATTGCGCGGCACTTTGCGATCGGTTTCGTTTTGCATCAACGAATTCAAAGGAGCGATCGCCGATGGGTCGCGAACGTCCATTAGAGCTTCAACAGCCGCGCGACGAACATCAGGTGAAGAATCCTGAAGCGCGCCGACAAGATGTGGAGTCGCCTCGGGATCCTGAACAAAACTCAAGCGTCTGGCGGCGGCCGCGCGTTCATTCTCGGATGGAGCAACGCGCAAGTCGCGCGTGGCGTCGTCAAAGTATCCATGCTTCATGAATGCTTCGCGCGCGCGTTCGCGACGTTCTACGTTGCGACCAACCATGGCTGAGAGCATCTCAGCTCCAACCAGCCGGCGCGTCTCAGGATCGTTCGAGCCGACGATAGATTCGTCGTATCGATCGCCGTCGAAAACTTTTTTGGCTTCCGCTGAAACTTGGGCCACACGTTCCCGGCGGGCGTTGTCCTCGTTCGCGGTTGGCGGAACCGCAACGACGGGTGCGGGAATTACTTCAGCGGCTGCAACGGCGGCCGTGGAGGCGACGGCGGCTTCGGCAGCGGGCGATGCAGCAGCAGCCTCGGCCGTGGCCACTGAAGATTCCGTGGCCGCGACTGACGGTTGCGAGGATTGAGTCTTTGTCTTTGCGACTTTCACTCGACGAGTGGCTTTCGCGCGGCGTCGTTGCATGAGCAGCAGCACAATTATCGCCAACAAGATCAGAGCGCCGGTGATAACCGGAATTGGGTTCAGCTGGGCGAGCAAGAGCCAGTAATGCGCGCGCGACTTCATTTGGGACCACGTGTCAGTTCCGGCTTGGTTTGGGCCAGCCGCGTTTGCGGGCGAGGGCGACGGACTGCTGGCGACGTTCGATTTTTGAATCGGTGAAGGGCTTGCCGTCTTCACACTAGGTGAAGCGTTTGGAGAAGGGCTAGTTGTTGGTGTCGGCGTTGGCGAAGCTTTTGAATTCGAGTTTGCAGCCGAGTTGGATCCGTTGTTCTCTTTAGAATTGGAGTTTGAAGTCGATGAGGGACTTTTGTTCTCTTTGGCATTCGAGTTGGACGAACCAGAAGATGGCGATGATTTTTGACTACCGCTGTTTTTATTCGATGCGGCGGTCGATGATTCTCTAGGCGTGTTTTTCGATCCGTCTCTCGATCCCGCCTTTGACGCAGCCGACTTATTCGGATTCGCGGATAACGTCGTCCCGCGATTATTCGGGTTCGAACTTCTATTTGTTTCCGGAGTGACTGGGCGGCTGGATTCGCGAGGGCGATTTGCGGCAACCGACGGTGTCCCTCCAGGGACGCTCACGACGACATCGAGCTTATTTGCGCGTTGCTCAACATGAGCCGCTGCGCCGGGTTGCAGCCTGAACGAAAGGACCGTGCTATCGCCAGCTCGTTGCGCTTTGACATCGGCAAAACCGCGGCCGCGCACAGCCTCAGCGCGCGGAACATCAGCCGCGGGAATCTTCACGTAGAAGCGATCGCCGCGCCGATAAGCTTCGTAGTTGTTGAGCGATTGATCGGAACTGATCGCGACGCGCGATCCTTCCGACGAATCGCTGGCGCGCAAAGTTGCGACGTGCGTACGCTTTGGAGTTGGCTGCGGCGTAGGCCGCACGATCTTGCTCTGAGCCGCGGCCGGCGCTGCGGTCAGCAAAAATACGAATGCCAATCCCAGAATTGAGGCTGAGAAGTTGGCACGACGGGGCGATTGGTTCATTGTGCTCATCATTGGGGCAACATCAACGACAAAGCGACGAACGCTATTCAGAATTATGCAACGTCACCGGCTCATTGTCACTCGCTTCCAAATCCATTAGTGGCTCGTCTTGATCTAATTTGTACAGCACTTCCAGCACGGCAGTGCGAACGCTTTCCGGCATGCTGTCTCTGCCGACAATCTCACGCAGCTTCGGCACCAGCGCTGCCTGGCCGGCAACGTTCAGCACGCGAACCGCGCACAAGCGCGCTTCTTCGTCCTGATGCTTTTCGATCACATCCATGATCGGCTCAGTTTCATTTGCGCGCGCCAGCAGCGAGAAGAGCGAGAATGCTTCGAAAGCCTGGTGGCGATCCTCACTGGCCAAACGGTCGACGCCTTGGGCGACGATGCCGGTTTGGACGCAGGCCCGGGCAACTTTTTGCAGCATCTCTTGATCGGCGGTTTCCAGCACTCGAACATAGGCGTCCGCGCGATCGAAGTGCAGACTGGTCAGCGTGCGGGCGGCAGCCGCTCGCACGATACGTGATTCGTCAGCCAACGCGATCAGGACTGGCGCAAAGACCGATTCGTGATCGATCGAACCGAGACTGCTGACAGCCGCCGAACGCACGGCCGGATCCGAATCGTTGATAACCAATGATGTCAGCTTGGCGACCGAACGTTGCACGGGATGCAGCGCGAGTTCCTGCGCCAGCGAGGCGCGGGCTCGATCGTCGGAACCATCGAGCTGATCGATTGCTTCGTCCAATTCCTTGTCTTCACCACCGACCGGCAGGTCTTCGAATGAAACAAACCTGTCGAGATCGGCAGGCTCGCTTTCGCTGATGTTTGCAGAAAGCAGGGCCGGCTCGGACGATGGAGCATCGAGATAGCCGAGACTCTCCACCGAACACGCGCTCAAGGTCTCGCTCAAAAGGGATGCAGGAATTTCCGGATGGCGCCGCGCGATGTCCAGAAGCGCGCCGATCGCTGCCGGCATCTTCAATGAGCCCAGGCTGGAGATCGCCTGGTTGCGAACCACCGAATCGTTGTCATGCAATGCCTCGATCAAAAATGAAAGCGAGGAGTTCGCTCCAATTTGTCCCAGGGCGCGCGCGGCGGAAGATCGCTCCCATGCGTCGCGGCCCATCAGCATCGTCGCGCTCTGCCGCGCTACAAAACCATATTCTTCCAAAGCGTGTCGCGCGCGACGACGGCCTTCGTCATTCGTGTCGGAAGACTCAATCGCTTTAAGCAACGAAGCTTCGATAGCGCGACGATCGTCCGGCGCGCGCGAAGCCATCACATCCATGCGATGAGGTTTGCCGAGGATCAACTTGCTGACTTCTTGATCGATTCGATACGCCCCGAAGACAGATTGTTCCGCTTCCGCCGGCTTTTCCCAAACTTGAACGCCTTCCATAGCACGCGCACGACCGTCGGCCGGTTCCGCATTGGCAAACGCCTGAGCGCTCTGAGGTCGGTCATCGACCGAACTGCGGCGCGGCTGCACGGCTTCCAATTCGGCGGCTTCCTTCTTGTTCCGCCACTTCTTATAGACGATTAGCCCGACCAGCAGCACCATCAGGAAAACCATGATCCCGTAGGTCGAGAAAATCCACGAGGATCCATCGTCCGATGATGCTTCCTGAATCGCAGCATTCGCGGATCCAGCGCAAGCAAAGGTCACGATACAACCGGCGGCAAAAGAGAAAATCTTTGGCGCCGATCGGCGGAAAGGGAAATTTGAGAATAGAGTTGGCATAGCTTTCACCGTCAAGGTTGGTTTATTTGCGGCGTGAATTCCCAGGATGGTTCGCGGGACTTGCGAGCCTGGTCCCAGAGGGCCGGCGAGTGGCGAGGAAGCAGTTTTATTCTGCGTCCGTAAATTTGTAACCGATGCCCCAAACAGTCAGCACCAGTTGGGGATTCTCAGGGTTCTCTTCGATCTTCGCCCGTAAGCGATTGATGTGAGAATCAATCGTTCGGTCGTAGCCTTCGTATGAGTAATCCCAAATCTTCTCGAGCAAATATTTGCGCGGGAAAACGCGACCGGGATTCGCGGCAAACAAACGCAGCAGATCGAATTCTTTCGGAGTAAGGTCGACGTGCTTGTCGGCGATCGTAACTTCGCGCCGAACCGGGTCGACACGTAATTGGCCGCGCACAATGGGCGTTTCATCTCTTCCATCGCTGGCAGCCGCGGCAGCACGCGCTCGTCGCAGCACCGACTTGATGCGGGCTTCGACTTCGCGCAGGCTGAATGGCTTGGTGATGTAATCATCGGCGCCCATCTCAAGTCCGAGCACCTTATCGACCACATCATCCTTTGCAGTAAGCATAATGATCGGCATCAGCGGATTCTTCTGTCGTATTTCTTTGCAGACGCTCAAGCCGTCCATCTTTGGCAACATCAAATCCAGCACGACCACGTCGGGCCTGGTATTGACTGCTGCCTCAACTCCGGCAACACCGTCTGAAGCTGTGGTAACTGAGTAACCTGCTCGTGAGAAATACTCTGTCAGCGCCGTCGAGATATTCTCGTCGTCTTCAACTACTAACAACGAGATGGCCGGCGCCGGAGCGGTTGCTGTTCCCGTAGCTTCGATGGGGTGAGACAAACCTTTCTCCCCACTTTGTCTTTCTAACATTAGTTTTATTCCCTCTAAGGCGAGAAGGCTGGGGGCGTGCGCACCGCGCTGATCGGTGCGTCATTAGGAATATAGCAGGAGATTCCAATTTAACTCAAGCACTAAGTTAAGCGGGTGACGAAAATTGGCACTCTGGTTCAAGAGCTTGCACGTCAGCAAGCGCATCGGCTCGCCTTCGACCCGGTCTTAAGGTCGCACTGGTGACGCTTAACTTATTAGCTGCCCGGCTTCGCGGTTACTGCTTTCGATCGCAGCCGCGCTTCGTAACCGGAAAGCGTGGCAATGATTTGCGGAGAGGTCCCGGCCCTTTTCGATAGCTCCTGAAAAGTCGTCAATGCACGCTGATCTCCTAAAAGGACGAGAGCCTCAGCCGCAGCAGTCATTACTCCGAAGTTGCGTCGCTCAACTCCCTCATTCAGCGCCCCGGTCAAAGTCGTGAGCGTCCGCGAATCGTCTTTACCGGCTGCGCCGAGAAGATTGAGCGCCGCGAGACGAACCGCCGAGGGATTCGGCGCCGCGTAGTACTTGAAACCAATATCCAGCGCACGCTTGTCACCCAGCGCCGCCAATCCACTTAGTCCTGACGCGCGAATCGTATCGCGCCAGGAGGGCGCATCGATCAATTTGATCAGCGAATCATACGCCGTCGAATTCTGCGTTTGCCCCAGAGCGATTGCGGCAGCACGAATTACGGCGTAACTCCGATCGTTGAGTAGTTGAGTGTACGCGTCCGCGAGACTGGGATCCTTCGTCGCTGCGAGCGAGGTGACAGCCCGCGCGCGCACTCTGGCGTCCCCATCTTTTGCCGCCGCGAGTAACGCATCCCGCGCTTCTTTCTTGCCATTCAAAGCGGCCACGACTTCGAATCGTGCACCCCAAAATTGATCTTCCGTCGCTCGTTCGCCGAAAGCCTTGACGATCGATTCGCGATCCGCCGCTGAAGTCTTTTCCTCGTTCATACGGGACGCGAGTTGCGAAGTCGCCCAAATTCTTCCCAGCGCATCGTCATCGTTGCGCAATTGATACAGCAACTGTCCGGTTGTTTTGACAAAGACGAGTTCTTTGATCAGCGTGCTGCCATAATCAAAGTTCACCAGCAGCGGCTCCGAATCAACCGAGAACTTGAACGTCTGTTCTTCCTTTGGCTCGATTTGTACGCGCTCGATTCTCTTGTTTGAGGCGGTGCCGATTTCAATATCGACCGGCGTCTGAAAAAAAGTGACCTGCGGATATTGAGACTCGGGGTCGGGCCGCTGCTCTTGCCGGATGTTCAGCGTCAGAAGTTTCTTCGTCGCATCGTAATCCTGCGTCACCCGAAACACGGGATGGCCCATCTTGTAAAGCCACTCATCGAAAAACCAATCCATCGGCTGGCCGGTCGTCTCTTCGATCGCGATGCGAAATTGCTCGGTCTCGACCGGTTGATGCGCGTACTTAGTCAAATAGTGATTGATCGAGCGCCACCAATTGTCTTCGCCGAGGAAGGTTCGCAGCATGTGCAGCACCGCTCCGCCGCGCGGATAAGCGTACGTGTCAAAGACCGCATCCGGATTCGCATAATTCCTGGTGACAATCGGACGGCGTTGGCCGCGCGCCCAGGTCGCGTAATACGCTTCCTGGTTACCCCGCACGTCGGCGTACAGAAAATCGTCGTGTCCCAACTTGTATTCGTCCCACATCGCCTGAAAGTAAGTCGCGAAACTTTCATTCAGCCAGATGTCGGACCAACTGCGACAGGTGACGTAATCGCCGAACCACTGGTGCGCCAGTTCATGCGCCTGCAAGCCGTCAGTATTCGAATCCAATTCCGTCCGCGCATCATGAATCATGTTGTCGGTCTGGGTCGTGGCGCTAATGTTCTCCATGCCGCCGCCGAAATCGCGCACGGTCGTCTGCGCGTACTTCGCGTAGGGATACTTCACCCCGGTCTTCTCGGAAAAGAATTTGACCATCTCGGGAAGCCGTGCGGCCGTCACTTTTCCTTCCATCAATTCGTTTGGATAGACGTTCGTGGTGACCGGAATGCCCGCGTACTCGCCGGTCACCGGCGCGAATTCGCCGACAATGATCGAGGTTAGATAGGTTGCGTGCGGCACGTCGATCTTCCAATCGAACGTGCGCGTGGCGTCGGAATTATCTTTCGTGCTTGCGAGCGCGCCGTTTGAAATCACGGTAAGCGGAGTTGGAACAGTCGCTACGATCTCGGTGGTGACGAAGTCGTTAGGATGATCGAAGCAGGCAAACCAGAAGTGATTTGCCTCGGCTTCTCCCTGAGTCCAAACCTGCTTCGGCCGGTTCGGATCGTCGGGCCGCGGCTTGATGAAATTCAATCCACCGCCTCCGATCAGCGCCGTGCGTTCCGCGGGCGGTTTGATCGTGTGATACGAAATCACCAACGTTAATTCATCCGCCGGCTGATAAGCGCGGTCGAGAAAGATCGAAAGCTTTTCTTTCGTGGCGTCGTATGCGAACTTCAATGGTGCGCCGGCCGCCAACGTCACATTTGAAAACGCCATGAATGCGGCGTCAAGATCGACTCTGCGCAAGTCCTTGACGGTTGGCGCCAGCGTGATCGTTTCGGTGCCGATCGCCTGCTCCTGATCCCAATCAAATCGCAAATCGAGCTTGATGTTTCGCTGATCGTAGTCATGCGGCGGAATATATTGCGGCGGGGGAAAAGGACGCGTGACACGGCGAATCGGTGGAACCGACGTAGAGGCCGGAGGAGACTGCTGCGCCGTCGCGATGTTTACGATGATGAAAAGGGAAACAACGCTGAGTAAGAAATTGCGGATTGCGTGCGGGGGCGAAATGATCAGTGACATGAAAATCTCCAATGGGTCAAGTTTGCTGCGGCCGGTTGAACAGACCGTCCGGCGCGTCGTCAATCGAAATCGATTGCTGGGGAAGCGAGATTCTGTCACTCGGACTTGCGAAAAGACAAGTGAGGTCGTGATCGAAAGAGGTTGTAAGTTGGTTGCGAAACAGGTTGGATGACGCGGCCTACTTTGATGAACTGCTGAGTCGCTGGCGCTCAGCGTCCGTCCAATCACAGAGAATCTTCTTGTCCAGATCGGACAACTTCGCCACCGGATGCATCGGCAAGTATGACGACAGAGGCATCATTCCGTCCTGAACTACGTCGCAGATTTGGCGCAGCTTTCGATCCTGTCGATCGGACGGCAGCTTGCCCCACTCTGACAAATTCAAGTTACGCCGGCCTTCGTTCACATGGTTCGAAAGCCACCAGGACACTGGCGCGATTTGCGTGTACCAGGGCCAAACCGTTTTGTTTGAATGACAGTCGCGACACGAACGATCGAGGATCGTCGCGACCTGCGGCGTCATCTGCGTCCGCGCATTGATGGTTTGCGATTCGTCGATCGCAGGATTCGAAAGGGTGGGCCGAATGGCCTGCATGCCAACGAAAATAACGACGAAGACGATCAGAACTATCTTCAGGATTTTCTTGATCATCGTATTGGTCGCTAATCAGTCCGCGCGGCCGTCGCGATTGTTTGCGTGATTCGTGCGCGCATCGCTGGATCGGTTTCATCGTCGAGCATGCGTTTCAGAATTGGTTCGGAAAAGCGTCCGCGTCGTTGAATTTCTATTCGTGCTTGCTCACGCACTCTTGGCGAAGCATCCCTCAACAGACTGACTTGTTTGCGAACCGCCTTCTCCATCTCGGGCGTGATGAGTTCCGTCCGCCCGACAAGTACGCGCACCAACTGAGTCGGCTTGGGATCAATGGAAATCGGCAGCACTTCATCAATCGTTTTCCGCGGCAGCACATAGAAGACACGCAGCCCTTCTTCGAACCAACTATTCCGCCATGTCTTAATCATCGCGTCGGCTTCCTTGTCGTAAAGCCCAGACGCGATCAACGTCTGCTTCAGATCGCGAATAACGGAATCGACGTTGTCGTCGAGCGCCGGCCGTTCCGTTGTGGTCTGTCCAAAAAAGTAGTTAACAACCTGGTAGCCAATCTTGCCGTCACGATTCTCAAAAATGATCAGACTCGAAATTGGATCTGGCGTCGTGTTCTTCAATTCGATTTGCTGGCCATTCAACTTCGCCAACAACGGCAAGTCGAAACTGCCGACGCCGCGATAGAACAGAAACTTTTCCTGCTCGGCTGCTTTGCCGCTCGAGCCGCAAACCTGCACCGGCGCAGCGTCAGTTTCGCGCGCGGCGTAATAATGATTGTCGGAATAATCGGCGGGCAGGTTGAATGCGGCGCCTGGCGAGACTTTGAAGTTGCCCCAGTTGATCGTGCTGCCGACAGAACGCGCTTGCGGATACCACTCGGTGATTTTTCCTTTTGGGAAATTTACTTCCGCAGAAACGTTCATTTCCCGGCTCGAGTAAAAATAGAGCACCGGCGTCTCCATGCGAACCTGCGCGATCAAATCCGCTTTGGTTTGCGAGTGACGCAAGCCGAGCCCTTGCTGCTGCATCGTATGAACAAATTTCGGCAGGTCGACTGATCCATTCAGCGGGCGCCATTCGAGCGCCACTCCATCCTTGCCCGCGATCGACGTGAACGTTCCCCATTCATGAACAATTAAATCGTTCTGCGCAGCGACCGACCTTGCATGAGAACTGCGTCGAAGTTTGACAGCTCCGAGCACGACGCCCAGCGCGATGAGAAACACAATTGATATTCTGACTGCTCTTTTCATGATGACCTCCTAAAATCGGAACGCTGCATCATCGCTTTCCTTGCAGGCCATTCAGCCGGCCAAGTGTCTCCGTCCAGAGTTTTGTCCATACGCTGTGCTTGGGCGGAATCGCCTCGGCCCAACTTAAACCAAGCCTCGCCTTCCAACGATTCATCATCGCCGGATCCAGATTGATCATGCCTTCGCGCGTCACGCCTTCGGGCGCACTGGTCAGGGCCATCAGGCGATCGTAAACGCGCCCGCGTTCGTCCTTATTAACGCGCGAAAGCAAATACCAAAGCGTCATCGCGTCACGCGCGCGTGCCTCGCGCAGAACCACATCAACCGCCGAATGTTTTGATGATGATTCCGCGGCTGAGTCGAAGTCAAACCTTGTCAGGGCTGAACGGAAATTCTCTGAAGCATCTTCAAAGTACGGTGTGCCTGGACCGAAGCCGCGCTTCGTCGCGCACGCCGCGCCCGCCGGCACGACCGGTTCGTCGTTCGACGTTTGCATCGATACCCAACCCATCGTTACATGCAGAATGCTGTTGCCGGCATCATCAACCTCCAGCGTGTAAGCGCAACCCAAATCCTGCGCTACGCCCGACGGCGTGTTCACAAAAAAGATTTTAGGCGGCGCTGAGATGCGCGCGCTCAAACGCCCCTGCGCCAATTCCAAACGCTGTTCGGTGGGATTAGTTTGCAAGAGCCGCACGCGCGTGTTCGGATCGATCTCGACGCGGCCGACATCGTCGATGTTCAGTTGCGCGCGCGATGTCGAGTCGGTTTCGAGCCATTGACCCACAGCTAATTTCCCGGTGTCGCTGACGCTCTTTGAATCAATACGCGGGGTACCAAGCAGCCGCGCGACTTGCCATGACTGAGCTGACGAAGAGTTGATGTTTCGCGACAACCACAGACTGCCGGCAATCAGCATGACGATGGCCGCGGCAATCGCGAGGGGTTTGAGAAAACGAAATCGGTTAAGCGCGCGAGGCGGATGATCGATGCCGGCCACGAGATTGTTCCAGATTGAGGGCGGCGCCGAAAGTACATCCAAATGTTGAGCCAGCGTTGCGCCCAACTTCACTTCATCAAAATCTGCGCGACAGCTTTGGCAGGCGATCAGGTGCTCAGCGAATCGTCGCGCATCCTCGCTCGACAATTCGTCATGGCAGTACGCAGAACTTAGCTTTGATAAATGCCTGGTAAACATCCTCAACTCCACTCTAATCAAACGTCATCTGACCACGCAGGTCGTCGAGTTTGCGGCTCAGTGCTTTATGACCGCGATTGAGCCGCGATGCCACTGTGCCTTTCGAACAGCCGAGCACCGCTCCGATCTCTTCGTAAGACAGTCCTTCGACGTACTTCAGCAAAATCGGCCAGCGCAATTTCGGTTTCAATTCGCCGATCGCAACTTGCACGCGATCGGAAATTTCCTTGCGCGCGTAATTCGTTCGTGGCGACCCTTCGGACTTCATGCTCGAAAGAAATGAATCGGCCAGCGGCACGAATCGTCGCTGCTTGCGTTGCTCATCGCGGCAGGTGTTCACCACCAGACGATAGAGCCAGGTAGCGAACTCTGAATCGCCGCGGAACTGCTGAATGCGCGTCATCAGTTTGAGAAATACCTGTTGCGTTGCATCGGCCGCCGCGGCCGGGTCGCCGCCGAGCGAGTAGATCGCGATCGAATACACGCGGTCCTTGTACTCATCAAAGAGCATCCGTAGCGCGTTTCGATCGCCACGCTGACAGGCTGCGATCGTTTGTGAATCGATCGATTCCCTCACTTGCGGCTGCTCACGGGTCGCGACAATTTGCTCGAGCATCATTACTTAGACGAAGGTGAGTTTAGTTTTCTTCCGTTGAGTGCGCAAAGAAAAAGGCGGCCGAAGCCGCCCCTGTGTCAGTACCGCGAGCGGTAGCGACCGGATCAATTGGCAAGCATGGTCATTACCAACGAAAATATCTCACGCCTAAATATTAGGTTGCGTCATGATCCCGTCGCTACCGCTCTGGGTACTGACACATCGGCTGTCGTTCAACGCGTCACATGCACCAGCATCTCGGTTCCATTTTCGATCTTCAGCTCTTTGCTTCCGTTGATTGCAACTGAGCCGGCGCCGCCAGCGCCGCCGAGAATCAGACCGATGGCTGCCCCTTTGCCACCACCGGCGATGCCGCCGATGATTGCGCCCGCAGTCGCGCCGATGCCGCTGCGTTTCAAAGTTTGGTTGCCGCGACCTTCTGATTGCACGCCGCCTTCTTCGTCGGTGCGCGCGTTGTTCGCGTAAATCCGCGTGACATAGCCGTGCATCACTCCATGCTTCGGCGGGTCTCCGGTCAAATCGATCGAATCAAACGTGAGATGCATCGTGGTTCTACCTTGCACTTTCCCCGATTGTACGATCGAGCGGATATGACCGTGCACGGTCGCTTCACTGAAGCGAACCGGATCGATCACAATCGCGGTAAATTTATCGCCGGCGCGCGATGCTTTGCTCGATAACGTTTCGTTCAGACGAACCTTCAAGTTCGTCCCGACGGGCACGAGCGGCGGCACGACCGGTGTGCGCGGCGGAGCACGGCGCAGGCGCGGTTTCGTTTGAGCGCTAATGCTAATCGGAATCACGAGTAACATCAGCGCCAACATGATCGTTTTCTTCGTTGCTTCGAATTTCATGTAGAGTCCTCCCCAAATTGAGCTGACAATTCAATTCATCAGGGAAAGTTAATCGAGAACTATGATAGCCCGGGGAAGGGGACTTTTGCTACGCGGCGCCAGTGGTTTTACTTTGCGGTATCTTTGCGGCTTTGCGCCTCTGCGTGAAGGCTGCTGCGGAAGGATTATTTCAAGCAAAGACGCAAAGGCGCCAAGACTCGCAAAGCAAAATTGAAGCATTGCCTACGCGGCGGCTTCGTTTTGAGGCTCTGATTTCGGGGCGATCGCGGCGACTTCATCATCGCTGTCGAAACTTCTTTGCCGGTGCACCATACCGTCAGATTCGAAAATGTAAGCCGAAGGTGCTTCGCGCATGATGATGTCCTGCAGACGCATCAAGCCATAGAGGAGAGCTTCCGGCCGTGGAGGACAACCGGGAATGTAAACATCGACTGGGATCGTTCGATCGACGCCTTGCATCGTCGAGTACGAATCGAATGGCCCGCCGGTCGAAGCGCACGCGCCCATCGCGATGGCCCACTTTGGTTCCGGCATCTGATCGAAGACGCGACGGACGACGGGGCCCATCTTCAAAGTAACCGTGCCGGCGATGATGATGAGATCGCTCTGGCGAGGACTGGGACGAAAGACACCGGCGCCGAAGCGATCGATATCAAAGCGGCTGGCACCCGTGGCCATCATCTCGATCGCGCAGCAGGCCAAGCCGAACGTCATCGGCCAGATGGCGGACTTGCGCGCCCAGTTGACACCGAACTGCACCGGCTTTGAATCCATCACCGGCGCGGCAATTTTCTGACGCACGAAATTCGTGATCGAATCAACCGTGGTTAGGACAAATCCTTCGTCGTGTTCAGCCATAGCTTTTGCGGTTTCAAGTTTCGAGTTCAGAGTTTCGAGTTATGTCTTCTGCAGTTGCTTCTAACTCGAAACCCGAAACTCGTAACTCGAAACTCGTAACTCGTAACTCGAAACTCTTATGCCCACTCTAGGGCGCCTTTGCGCCACGCGTAGTAATAACCGACAACCAGTATGCCGATGAATACAAACATTTCGATCAGCGCGAACTTGGTAAACGAAAAGTCTTTGCCCATGAAGATGATGGCCCAGGGCAAAAGAAAGATCGTCTCGACATCGAAGATCAGAAACAACATCGCGACGATGTAGTAACGCACGGTGAAGCGATCGTGTGCGCCGGTTTCGGGGTCGATGCCGCACTCGTACGGGCGCATCTTGTCCTTCCCATATTTCAAAGGCCGCAGAAACCGGCCGAGGATCAAAGGCAACACCGGAAACGCAACCGCAAAAACGAAAAAGACCATCACCGGCAAATATGCCGTCGATGGCCCGCCAATTGGGTGCGCCGTTGGTGTCGTTGCTTGTAGCAAGAGCATCTTGGTTGCCGGAGAACCTGTCCTCGCTTCAGAAATGCTTTACGAAATCGTTGACGCGAAAATATTAAGTGCCGAGTGAGATCAAAGTCAATTGCTTCACGCTGAAAGCGTGAAAGACAATAGCCAGGGGTAAGCGCGCAGCGCGTCACCCCTGGATCACAGTGACAATTCGATTCCTGTTCATACTTCAGCCGTCCGCTTCGCGGACTTCTGACAATAGCCCAGCACTTCAGTGCTGGGTACGCAAGCAAATGAAAACAAAAGCCCGCAAAGCGGGCGATAGATGTTTCAATTCGATTCCTGTTCTTCCTTCAGCCGTCCGCTTCGCGGACTTCTGACAATAGCCCAGCACTTCAGTGCTGGGTACGCAAGCAAATGAAAACAAAAGCCCGCGAAGCGGGCGACAGACGTTTCAATTCGATTCCGGTTCATGCTTCAGCCGTCCGCTTCGCGGACTTCAAATCAGATCGACTTCCTTTCCCAGCGATGAATCGCTGGGCTATTTTCGTATCGTCCACTTCGTGGACTGTCACGCTGTCTCATTTCGTCGCTGCGCGCGTCACGTCCAATTCTTCTTCGCCTCTTCCCCCTTACGTCTTGCCTAAGATGGCGAGCTTTGCGTCGGCGAGTTCTTCATCGCGGCGATGATAGCCACAATCATTAATTAGTCTCTCGGCGGCATCCAGATCATCCTTCGGCCCGCGCTCTGTCCCATCAAGATTCTTGTTCCACGGATAAGGCTTGACCGCATGAAACAACCGCGCGCGATAGAGATGAATGTCAGCCATGAACAACCTCATCGGCCCGCGCTCGGCAATTTCCCACGCTTCGTCAAGGTCGGCGCGCGAGTCATCGGCATCATTTTCGAGAAATCGCAGCCAGGCGCGGGTGAGGAGGCCGCGAACAATGAACTCTTGCGCACTGGCACGGCGGAGGCCGTCCACAGCGGCGTCAATCTGAGTCATCAGTTTTGAGTCTTCAGTTTTCAGTGAGAAAAAACTGGCCATTAGTATGGCTTCGTAGAGCGCGGCGCGCCCCAGCGTGAGGTGGTCGAGAGCGATGTCGAGAAGCGATGCACCCGTGGCTTGCTCATACCACTTGACCGTCTGCGCCGCGCGCTCGGTCACAGTGCGACAAGCACTGATCCATTCTGGCTCCCGACTCCTAGCTCCTGACTCCGGCGTTTGTCGCCACGTGGCGCGTTCGGGGGCGGCCAAGAGCAGTTCGCAATATCGGAATCCCGCCACCGAGTAGAGCATTGGGTACTCTGTCTGGCGCTCGGCCTGCATTTGCTCGGCCTCGCGGAAATCTTCTAGCGCCTCGGCCCGGCGGCCAGCCTGGTGCAGGGCGTCGGCACGGGTCGTGCGCGTACCCATCTTCCAAAACGCATCGCTGCTCCGGTCGGCGTAGGTCACGGACTGCTCGGCGTCCGCCACCGCCCCGGCCACCTCGCCCAGCGTCAACTCCAGCTCGCTCAGATTGCCGGCAGCGATGGCTACTTGCTTTGATTCATCGAGTTTCTCCATCAACTCGACGGTTGCTCGAAGCGGATCGAGCGCCTCTCCTAATCGGCCCAACGCACGGAGGCGAAAGGCGGCTCGGTTAAGCAGAGCAGCTTGTCGGTATTCCTTGAACGCTCTTGAAGGACGCCTCCAAGGTTCATCGAAAAAGCAGGCAACTGCACCCAAGTCCGAACCGAAAGCGCCAAGCTTGTGAACTGCGTATGCATTGTTCCCTTTTCCAATACGGGGGAAGTAAACATCATCGTATGTCTCGTTGTACAACCCCGCTTGGCAGCCGTGGGCCACGGCTTGGTAGAGCGGCTGGAGATCTTCGAGCGTTGGTTCGTCCCTGTCCGGTGTCGTATCGCAAAGGTAGTCGTAAAGACGTCGATGCGCGGTGCGCCACACGTCGAGATGCCGTTCTTTGAGCTCGGCGGCGAAGTGTTCGCGCAGGAGTGGATGAGCGTCCACGACATAGCTGACCGGTAGGCGTGGCCGCTTCGCGTTGGCGGCACTTTCCTCTCGGGCATGTCCGAAAGCCTGAACGATTAACCGTTTTAATTCCGATTTCGACAGTTTCCTAAGTTCCTCGGGAAAATCGTCTCGTTGAAGGAACGTCTCAACGAGTTCATAGGGAATGTCAGATGCGGAGACAGCTATTTGTTCTTGCGTGATGGCTTTTTCTGATGGCAGTGACATTGCTTCTCGACTAATGAGACCGAGATTCTGTAACTGATTGAGCGTGCGCAACCATTCATCGTCAGGCAAATCCACTAGCGCTTCACTCAGGCCTTTGATGACCGGTGCTGCGCGCAGTTCATCGAGAAGATCCGACCGTGCGGGTCTGTCAAAGACTCCAAGCAGCCGCAGCGCCGCCATGGAGGCGCTATTTGGGCCAAGCCAACGCTCGTACGCGCGCAGCATTCGACGGCCATGGCCAGCCCGTTTTCCGGCCGCGTCGGGGACCGGGTGGATGCGCTCATCTTCACGTAGAATCGGAAAGCGCTCTTGCCAGCCGCGGATGTCGTGGTCGTCAGTACACTGTGCAAGATAATTACCGAGCAAATTCAGATCGTACGCGTGGCCGTGAAACCAAGCGATTGCGTCATCGAGTTCTCGGTCTAGGCCTCTCACGCGGAGCTCCCTCAGCAGCAATCGGGCTGTGCTTTGGTCCAGTGCAAACAACGGATATCGTAAGCAGGAACCACCGGTCCTTTCGAAATCGGTGAGGTCGGTGATGTCAGTTCGGCTCGTCAGAATGCACAGGCCTGGGTTGTGCAAAGCCAATCCGCGGAGGAACGCCTTCATCGCCGGATCTTTGAATTCACCACCGTAATCACCCGGCGGTTGCTGAAGTGGTTCTAAGCCATCCAGCATCAAAAGAGTTCGCTCAGCAGTTATGAGCTCGGCCAGCTTTCCACCCTTGGTCCAAGGATCTTTCGGCACTTCGCCTATGTGTCCAAACCATTCAAAAGCAGCACTGAAGAAATCATCCGCACTCGCGCTGCTTTGGGCGCTAGTACCTTGCGAATAGAAACTCCAGTCGAATACGCGTCTAGCTCCTTGCCACCCATCGCGAACTCTTCGTACATACCATTCCAGCGCTATCGCGCTTTTACCTTCACCGCCTTGTCCGATCAGGGAAACGATATTGATTTTCTGATTGCCCGCAGAATTCCAAGCGCGGTCAAGCATTGCTAGCTCCTGTTCCCGTCCGACGAACTTCTTTCCTGTTACGCTCAGGCGCGTTGGCGAAACACGTGGGGTTGAGTCCGGAACCATCGCAGGTTCATTAAATATGAGAGGCACTCCGTGACGACGTTCTTTTGTTTTCAGTGTTCCAATGGGGCGAGGCTCGACCCCCGCTTGTCCGAGCAGGAAGTCATATAGATCGTTGTAGTTCTCTTCAGAGTTGAGTAGGTAGTGAGTCAGCGGTCTCAGCGGTTCAGGAACAAAAGCTTCATCCGCCGGCATGAAAAATATCGGCACAAATTGTGACGTATCGTTCCGAGCGTCATACATTTCTTGAGTGATGATCGCGCCTTCCCAATCGACACCTTTGCCTTTGCCGGGCTCTTCATGTCCACGAAAGCGTTTGTAATAGGTTTCAGTGCAGACGACGATGACGGAATCGGCTTCGTCCAAGCGATCTAACATCCAACGCGGCCAGCCGTTGCTCGGCGTTCCGTTCACGTATTGATCTAAGCGGGTTGTAATTCCGTCATCCCGTAGCCGCTCTGAAAGAGCGAGCACGCGCTCTGCGTGTTCAGGTGAGTCGTGGCTATAACTGATGAAGACTGTGGGCGTATTCATATGAGGGAACTGAAGGTCTTATCAGAATCAGATTCGATTCTGTCTTGACAGCGGCGAAGTCTATCACTGTCGATGCGAGGGGTGAAGGAGATTTTCGGCGATGAGACGGTGGATTCGTTGACGAACAAATCAGTTATGCAATGCGGCTTTGCCGCAGCACACTGTGGTAAGCCTCCGGCTTACCATTAGGCGCCTTTTCCTTTTTCAAGAGGCTCCGCCTCGTGTTCGTCTTTTCGAGGCGCAGCCTCGGGAAATTAAAGAGCTTCTACGGAAAGCCAAAGGCTTTCCGCACTGTGCTGCGGCAGAGCCGCAAATCACGAATATAAAGAGAGCGAACTGTGTAGTCAGCGGTTTGAGAAGTGACAAACGATGAGCTGTTTTATTCGTGACGCGTTTCGCCCTTAAGCAAATCGATCGCGTGATTCAAGACTGGTTTGATGACTGCGAAACTTTCGCGCACGGCTTTGGGTGAGCCGGGGAGATTCACGATCAACGTTCCGGCTCGAATGCCGCTAACGCCGCGCGAGATCATCGCCATCGGAGTGTTCTTCAAGGTCTCAATGCGCATCGCTTCACTGAGGCCGGGCGCACTGCGCTCGATTACTTGCAACGTTGCTTCGGGGGTGTTGTCGCGATGGCTAAAACCAGTTCCGCCCGTCGTCACGATTAGGTTGACATGTTTTAGATCGGCGTAAGCGCGCATCTTGTGCGCGAGCGGTTCGAGATCGTCGTTAACGATAACCTTTGCGACAATCTCAGCCCCGAGTTCGGTTAACAGCTCAACCAAGGCTGCGCCCGACTTGTCCTCGCGCTCGCCTAGGGAACAAGCATCGCTCACTGTAATTACAACTGCTCGAATTTGGCTCATTGCGTAGTCTTCTCGGTGTCCTCTGTGGTTGAATCATCCCTACGACAAATTAACCACAGAGGGCACAGAGGAAATTATCGCGCACTCGCGCTCACCGCGTGCAACTCCTGCAACGGATGAATACTTATTTCTTTGGCGTCGACGCGCGAGGCGAGCGCTTCGACCAAAGCCTGCGCGCCCGTCATGGTCGTCACGCAGGGCACGTTGTATTGCAGGGCCGCGCGGCGAATCGCTTGTTCGTCGTAGTGCGACGAGCGGCCGAGCGGCGTGTTGATTACCAGAGCGATGTCGCCTTGCTTGATGTAATCAGCCACGTTGGGCCGGCCTTCGTTGACTTTGAAAACTGTCGCGCATTCCAAACCAACTTCCCGCAGACGCGCCGCCGTGCCCACGGTGGCCATCAAATCAAACCCGAGCCGTGATAATTTTCTTGCAAGCACAACTGCTTGTCCCTTATCGATCTGGTTCACACTGATAAAGGCTGTACCTTTTTGCGGAAGCTCGGTCCCCGCCGCAGTCATCGCTTTCGCGTAAGCTTCGCCGAAACTTTCGCCGATGCCCATGACTTCGCCGGTCGAATGCATCTCCGGACTCAGAACCGGATCGACGCCGGGAAACTTTCGGAAAGGGAAGACCGGCGACTTGATGTAAAAGCGATCGACATTCAACTCAGCGGGCAAATCAAATTCTTTCAGTTTCTTTCCGGCCATCACCAACGCGCCGATGCGCGCGAGCGGGACGCCGGTCGCTTTCGAAACAAACGGCACCGTGCGCGACGCGCGCGGGTTAACTTCGAGCACGTAAACGCGGTCGTCTTTGATCGCGAATTGAATGTTCATTAAGCCGTTGACCGACAACGCAGAGGCGAGGCGGCGCGTGTAATGCCGCATCGTTTCGAGATGTTCTTCGGCGATGCGCACCGGCGGCAGCACGCATGACGAATCACCTGAATGAATGCCGGCTTCTTCGATGTGCTCCTGAATGCCTGCAATCACACAAGCGCTCTCGTCGGCGAGTGCATCAACGTCGAACTCAGCGGCTTGCTCGAGAAACTTGTCGATCAAAACCGGACGCTCGTTGGAAAAATCAACGGCGGTGCGCATGTATTCGTCGAGGGTGTCCTGATCGTAAACGATGGCCATCGCGCGGCCACCCAAAACATAACTGGGTCGTACGAGAACCGGATAGCCGATTCGATTGGCGGCTTCGCGCGCGCCTTCGATTGAAGTCGCTGTGCCGTTCTCTGGTTGCGGAATTCCGAGTTCGTTCAGCAACGCGCCGAACCGCTTTCGATCCTCGGCGAGGTCGATCGAATCGGGCGACGTGCCGATGATCGGAACCCCGGCCTCATGCAGCCGCATCGCCAGATTCAAAGGCGTCTGTCCTCCGAACTGCACGATCACGCCGGTCGGTTTCTCGACATCAACGATATTCATCACGTCTTCGAAAGTCAGCGGCTCGAAATACAGACGATCGGAAGTGTCGTAATCCGTCGAGACCGTTTCCGGATTACAGTTGACCATGATCGTTTCAAAACCGGCGTCATGCAGCGCGAACGACGCGTGCACGCAGCAGTAATCGAACTCGATTCCTTGGCCGATGCGATTTGGACCCGAACCAAGGATCATGATCTTTTTTCGATCGGTCGGCTGCGCTTCGTCTTCTTCTTCGTAGGTTGAATAGAGATAAGGCGTGTAAGACTCGAACTCGGCGCCGCAGGTATCGACGCGTTTGTAAACAGGAATTAGGCCAAGAGATTTGCGATAGGCGCGGACTTCGTCTTCGCTACGGTTGGTTAAGTAAGCGAGCCGGCGATCGGAAAGCGCGGCTTCTTTGAAGGCGCGAAGAAGATCGAGCGGGATGCTCTCGAGCGCGCTTGGCGGAGTGTCAGTACCGGGAGCGGTAGCGACCGGATCAGTTGATTCGACGGTGCGTCTCGATCCCGTCGCTACCGCTCCGGGTACTGACACAACCGCCTCGACTTCGCGTTGAATCTCCATCACCTGCTTAAGTTGATCGAGGAACCAACGATCGATTTTCGACAAGCGATAGATTTCATCGATTGACCAGTCATGCTCGAGCGCGTACGTGATGTACGAGAAGCGCTGCGAATTCGGCCGCGCCAGCTTTCGCTGCAATTCATCGTTCGGCACATCTTCAAGACGCAAAGGCTTTACTGCTTCCAACGAACGCAGGCCTTTGAATAAAGATTCCTTGAACGTGCGACCGATGGCCATGACTTCGCCGACCGACTTCATCTGCGTTCCCAGCACGTCTTCGGCTTCGCGAAACTTTTCAAAGTTCCACTTTGGAATCTTCGTGACGACATAATCGATCGTCGGCTCGAACGACGCCGGTGTTTTCTTGGTGATGTCGTTCGGGATTTCGTCGAGCGTGTAACCAACGGCGAGCTTCGCGGCGATTTTGGCGATCGGAAATCCGGTGGCTTTCGAAGCCAGCGCCGACGAGCGGGACACGCGCGGATTCATCTCGATGATGCGAACCTCACCATTGTCGGGGTTGACCGCGAACTGAATGTTCGAGCCGCCGGTTTCGACGCCGACTTTGCGAATGATGGTAATCGCCATGTCGCGCAGCTGCTGATATTCGCGATCGGTAAGCGTTTGCGCCGGCGCCACGGTGATCGAATCGCCGGTGTGCACGCCCATCGGATCGAAGTTTTCGATCGAGCAGATGATCACGACGTTGTCAGCCAGGTCGCGCATCACCTCCAGCTCGAATTCTTTCCAACCGAGAATCGATTCCTCGATCAGTACTTCATGAATCGGCGACGCGGCCAGGCCGCCGCGCACGATCTCTTCAAACTCTTCCGGATTGAAAGCGACGCCGCCGCCGGTTCCGCCCAGCGTGAAACTCGGACGAATGATGGCTGGATAATCAGTTTCTTTCACGATCTCTTCAGCTTCAGCCCAGGATTTTGCAAAGCCACCGCGCGGCATTTGCATGCCGGCTTCATCCATCGCTTGCTTGAACAACAGGCGATCTTCGGCGACTTTGATCGCTTCGCGCTTGGCGCCAATCATCTCAACACCGTTTTCTTCCAGCACTCCCGCATCATCCAAAGCGATCGCCAGATTCAAAGCCGTCTGTCCGCCGACTGTCGGCAGCAGCGCATCAGGTTTCTCTTGTCGAATGATCGCCGAAACAGATTCAACGGTGAGCGGCTCGATGTAAGTTCGATCGGCCATTTCCGGATCGGTCATGATCGTCGCCGGGTTGGAATTAACAAGCACGACCTCGTAGCCCTCTTGCCGCAGAGCTTTGCATGCCTGCGTTCCCGAATAATCAAATTCGCAAGCCTGGCCGATAACGATCGGTCCTGAGCCAATGATCAGAATTTTGTGGATATCAGTGCGTTTGGGCATGTGTTGTAACGCAAGCTGTCAGCTCGCGTTTTTCAGCAAACAAATCGCAAATTAGCAACTTGCCTTATCTCGCTTGCATTAAGTCAAAACATTTTACATAAGTATTGTATGCAGTCGAATCGCCGCGAGGGTTTCATGAAAGTAAGTTACCTCACGATGTTCATTTTCGTCTCACTGAGCTTGATTTATGTGCCTGCTCAAAATCCGCGGACGCCGGAAAACTTCATGGATCGCGGCATCGAACGCCAAACCAAGGGCGACCTTGATGGGGCCATCGACGACTTCACAAAAGTGATATCGATGAAACCGCAGGGGCTCGTCCTGGCAGCTGCGTACAACAACCGCGCGAATGCCCGCATCAGCAAGAATGACGTCGCCGGCGCAATTGCGGACTACACAAGCGCAATCGAAGTCCTGCCAACCGATCCTGAGAACTACTACAATCGTGGTGTCATCTTATTAGGTAAAGGTGACTACGATCGAGCGATTGCCGATTTTTCTAAAGCCATTGAAATTGCTCCCCAGCTCTCGCTCGCCTACAACGAGCGCGGGAACGCGCGCAAAGCGAAGAATGATATTGAAGGCGCTATCTCTGACTATAGTAAGGCACTCGAGCAGAATCCAAAATACTTCGAGGCCTTTTATAATCGCGGAGTTGCGCTGCAACAGAAGCAAGAGTTCGATAAGGCGATTAAGGACTACACCAGCGCGTTGGAAATCGCGCCAAAATTTACTGACGCTTACGTCAATCGCGGTCAAGCAAAGCAGAGTAAACAGGATTTCGATGGGGCGATCGCCGACTATGATGCGGCCCTGGAATTGAAACCCGACGAGGGCACTTACTTCGCGCGTGCCAGCGCCCGAGAATCCAAGAAGGATCTTGTTGGAGCGCTCGCTGATTATTCCAAGGTTTTGGAGCTTAATCCCAACTCGGCACAGTCTTATGCGAATCGGGCGGCCATCGAGGCCGCGCAGGGAAGGATCCAGGAGGCCGAAAGGGATTTTGAGAGAGCTTTTGACTTGGATTCAGGATTGCGCGCACAGTACCGAGAATTCATCGAAAAGCGTCATCTGAAAATAAGGCCTTAGCCACGAACAAGGGACCACAGAGAGAAGCGAGTTCCGGGCCCAGCCGCCACCAATTTCGTAGACGACCCAAGCGGTTAAGGGTATAGTGCTTCGCTATTCGGATACTTTGCTGTCAAATGACTGTCCAAGGAATTAGTTGAATGCCCAAGGTTTTCCTCGTTAATCCTGCGAACGCCACCGTAGGCTTCAGCGTGATCACGCCGCGATGGCTGTACGTACTTGCGGGCGCCACGCCAACGGAATTGGTAGGCGACCCAATCATCGTTGATGAGCCCATTACTTCTTTTGATCCTCAACAAGTTAAGGCCGGAGACATTGTCGGCGTCGGCATTCACACCGGCAATTGCAGGCCGGGATACCGCGTCGTGCGCGAAGCAAAGAAGCGCGGGGCGACCGTGATCGTAGGCGGCATTCACCCAACAATATTTCCGGAAGAACCACTCGAGATGGGAGCGGACGCGGTTGTCAAAGGCGGCGGCGATCTTGTCTGGGGTAACGTCATCAAGGATGTTTTGGATGGCCGCCTGCAGCGTATGTACGACGGCGGCCGCGTGCCGGGCGAGCAAATGGTCAAGGCGCGTTGGGATCTTTTGGACCCAAGTAAATATTTGATGGGATCGATCCAGACCGTCGCGGGCTGTCCAGAGAATTGCAGCTTCTGTTCGGTTTGGGTGACTGAAGGCCGCACGCCGAGATTGCACCGCAATGAACAACTCATCCAGGAAGCCAACGAACTTCATGCGATGGGTTTTCGCTACGTCTTCTTTGCCGATGACAATTTCAATCCAGCGACGCATGGCCGTATCGCGCGCGAACAAAACGCGGGGACCCAGAAGCTGCTGGAGCAAGTGCGAGAGGATCGCATGCGGTTCTTCGATGAGTATGATCGAGCCGGCCCGCCCACGCTCTTTGCTTTTACGCAAATGACGGCGGAAGTGATCAGCGATGACGAATACCTCGACGCGATGTACGACAAGATGCGCGTGCGCGGCGCGTTGATCGGAGTTGAGTCGTTCACTGAAGAAGGATTGAAAACCGCCAACAAGATGTGGAATCCGGTGGGCCAACGAATGGTCGAAGCGATTCAGAAGATTCAGAGCCACGGGATTATCGTACTGGCTTCGATTATTAACGGGCTCGAGAGCGACACGGTGGCGACATTGCGAACGATGCGCGAGTTCGCGATCGCGTCGGGGACGGCGTTTGCCCAGTTCCCGATCTACAGCGTCTATCCCGGGACCAAGGATTATCACGAGATGTTGCGCGACTTGAAGAACCGCGATCAGGAAGGCTACGTCCCAAAACACTCAGCGCAATTCATCAAAGATAAGTTTTGGCTTGACTTCGATCACACCGAACTTACGGTCAAGCATCCGACGCTCTCGCACGAAGAGCTCTTGCTTGAAGCCGGGGAAAGCTGGCGGCAGTTTTATACCCTTAGCAGAATATTCACACGCATCCGTGGGCCGCTCCGGAAGTTCAACCTTAGCGGCAAAATCTTCTACACGATTGCCTGTATCGGTTTTATGTCGCTTTACCCCAACGGCATCGCCGCCGATAACGTTCGCAAGCACAAACTTGGTCTCTTTAGCAGGCTTTGCCTTCGGGCCGCGATTATGATGACCAGAAGATCGACAGACTCGTTCGGCATTCGTCGTCGTCGACGGAAAGTAAATCAGAAGCAGGAAGTATTTGCCCCCGAACCCCCCAGATCCACGTTTGGTGCCGAAGTTCCCTGAGATGAAATTCCACCCGTTGGCAATAACATTTGTTCCAGCCGTTGTTGTTTTCCTGCTCATCTTTCCGGCTGTATCTGCGCAGCGGCCTTCGAACGATGCGGCGGCGAAGTTGTCAGAGCCGTTATCCGTTAAGGCGGATCTATATCCTGCTGATGCCGATGCCAGGAGCGAGATTGACGAAGCGTTGAAACATGCGACGGCGGAGCGAAAGCGCGTGCTGCTGATCTTCGGCGCGAACTGGTGCTATGACTGTCACGTGCTCGATCAAGCTTTGCATGACGGCGACGCCGGCAAGATAGTCAGTCAAAACTTTCTGCTGGTAAACGTCGATATCGGCGAAGGCGAAAAGAATCCCGATCTTTTGAAGACGTACAAGATTCCTTTGGACAAGGGTGTCCCGGCGGTCGCGGTTTTGGAAAGCAATGGCCGGTTGCTTTACCGCAGCGGCGAGGGCGAATTCGAAGCGGCGCGTCGAATGTTGAAGAAGGACCTGGTGGCGTTTCTCAATAAATGGAAACAACTGCGTTCTTGAGTACTGGTTCAGGTTGAAGACGGACAGCGGGCGAAGTATGAGCCATCTTTAGACGGCTTACCCGCAGGGTTACTAGACCAGCGCTTTTAGCGCTGGGCCAGGTAGCGACACTCTCTATGAGCGCGCTTTAGCGCGCTTCAAGTGTGGATGCTGTAGCAGTGTTTGATAAGGCCGTTGAAACGGCCTCTCGATTCGCTCGCACCTGGCCCCAGCCGTAAACGGCTGGTCTAAGAACCCTGCGGGCAAGCCACCTGAAGGCGGCTAAAGAACGGTGTTTTCTGGAGCGTGCGTTCCATTGATTGATAACGCATTTAGTCAAACTGAGCCAGTACACCTTCTTGAGTAACGCGAAACTTTTTGGTAGCTTCCCCTCATCCCCGGACCACATTCAAACAAGGAGTTTTTTATGAAGCTCAGATTATCCCTATTCACAGCTATTCTTTTTGCGATTACGACCATCACGGCGATCTCTTTTGCGCAGCGAACACGCGACAACGATCGGCCTATCTCGGGTGATTTCAAAATTACGTTCAAGCAAAACATGGGCGGCCAGGAAATGCAGAGCACGACCATGATTAAGGGTTTGCGCGAGCGCAGCGAGACCAGCATGAACGTTCCCGGCATGCCCGCGGGCATGAACATGGCCCAGGTCAACATCACTGAGTGCGATCTGAAGCGCACGATTCAGATCAACGATCGCGCACGCAAGTACATGATTACGCCAATGGACACTGACTCGGGCGAAGGCGTGAGCAGCGGCGACGCGCACTCGCCCACGAACGGCGGACGCAGCTCTCGCGGCGGTGTGGTAACGATGACGGTGAATACCGTTGACACGGGTGAGCGCAAAGAAATGTTCGGCTTCACCGCACGTCATTTGAAGCAGACGATGATGTCGCAATCGTCACCTGACGCCTGCGCGCAGAACAACATGAAGATGGAGCGCGACGGCTGGTACATCAATCTCGAATACGGATTGAATTGCGGCAACGATCGGCCACCGCAGATGGGACGCATGGCTCCGCAAGGATGTCGCGATCGTTATCAGTTCAAACATACCGGCCCAACCAACCTCGGTTATCCGCTGATCGAAACGACGACGATCTACGGCGCGGACGGCAGCGTCATGACGACCATGACCAAAGAAGTTGTCGAGCTATCGCGGCAACCGCTCGATGCTGCGTTGTTCGATGTGCCGGCTGGTTACACGGAAGCGAGGAGCCAGCAGGAAATGTACGCCGCGCCATCGATGGCGGAAATCATGGCGATGCAACGTCAGCAATCAGGCGAATCCTCAAGCGGTCAGCCTTCGATGTCAGGCGGTCAGTCCTCAATGTCAGGAATGCCCTCAACAGCGACTGCGGCAGCTAGAGCAAAGGTTGGCGTCGTCGAATTCAACAACAAAGCAAAGGCTTCCGTCTCGACTGATTCACTGCGAGAGCAACTCATCGCGACGCTGAATGGCGACGGCATCGACGCGGTCGCATTGAACGCGAGTTCGCCGAGCGAAGCCGCGATCGAGGCGAAAGCAAAAGGATGCACCTACATTCTCTACACCGACATCTCGACGTTCAAAGCACCGTCAACTGGCAAACGACTCGGCGGCATGCTTGGTGGCGCAGTTGGTGTTGGCGGCGGAGGCGCAGGGAAGGCTGAAGCGAAACTGGACTATCGTCTGGTTCCGGTTGGCAGCACTTCACCAAAGCTGCAATCGTCCGCTTCAGCCAAAGAAGAGACGAGTGACGCCAGCATCAACGCGGCGCTTCAGGATGAAGCGCGCGCGGTCGTGGGCGCCGCCGGTGGAAACTGATTGAGTAATGCGGGCCGGTGTGATCGTCGCGCCGGCCCGATTGGCACTATCCATGGTACCTAAGGATTCAGCGACAGGCGCGACTCCTAAGTCTCAGGACAAAGCGTCTGAGACCGTTGCCGATACAAACGCGCGACTCAAGGAAGAGAACCGAAAGCTGCGCGAGTTGAAAGAATATCGATCGGCGCAGATCGCCCACTTCGCGCACGAACTTCGCACGCCGCTCACCTCCATTTTGGGCTTTGCGGAAATTTTGTTGAGCCAGGAGAAAATCTCCGACGCCCAACGAAACTTCTGCGAACGAATTCAGAACTCGGCGCATCAGCTGCAGAGAAGTCTGAATCAGTTGTCCGACGTCGCACGGATTGATCGGGCGCCCGACACAGACTCTTGGGAATCCGGCAAAGACTGATCGCCAATGATCGGGTCATGACCTAATTTGAAATTCTCTGCGCGTCCTCTACGTTCTCTGCGTTTCTGCGATGAATGTATTTACGCGCTTGTTCACCGCAAAGACGCAGAGGACGCGGAGACTACGCAGAGAAAAACTAAAACTAGGGCCACCAACTATCGCGCTCAATTCATACGATCAATTCATCATGTTATGATTCGCATATCAGCGAATCGTCATGTCTGCTAATCCGTCAGCCGAATCACCTCGTACAGCTTTAGAAATTCATGAAGTCTCGTCGATCAAAGAATACGACGAGTGCATTGAACTGCAGCGCGCCGCGTTCGGCTTGCCCGATTTGGAGATTTCACCGCGGCGACACTTGATAGTTTCGCGCAAGGCCGGCGGGTGGACGCTGGGCGCGTTTGCCGAAGGAAGACTGGTCGGATTTGTCCATCATTTGGCGGCGGTCAACGGCGATGAAATTTTCGGCTACTCGCACATGATGGCCGTGGCCCCCGAGTATCAAAACCGGGGCGTGGGTGCGCAGTTGAAATGGGCGCAGCGCGAACGCGCCTTAACGGAAGGCCGCGACTTTATCAAGTGGACGTTTGAGCCGATGCGCGCGCGCAACGCGCACTTCAACTTGAATCGATTGGGCGTGGTCGTGCGCGAGTACGCGGCGAATTTTTACGGCACGGATTACTCGACGAATCCCGCGGAGAAGGGAACGGCTGTCAGCGGGATCGACAGCGATCGCCTGTTTGCGAGTTGGGAGTTGCGCTCGCCGCGTGTCGAAGCCTTTTCCCAACGCCAGGAACATGAACTTGGCGAAGCGCACCGCGCGATCGAAATTCCCGGAGAGTTCTCTGCGCTTCTGAAGTCCGATCCTGAATTTGCCAAGCGCGAAATCATTCGCGTGCGCGAAGAGTTTCTGCGAGCGTTTAGCGATGGCCTGGTATGTCGCGCGTTCGAGCGCGATGAAACGCGCCCACGATATCTGCTTTATTCTTCCTAATCACTTTGCCGCCACGATCTGTTGAAAAAACCATCTCGAAGTTGCGTGACGAGATTCGGCGTCACGATGAGCTTTACTATCTTCAGGAAAATCCGGAAATCTCCGATCGCGAATACGATGAGCTAATCGAAAAGCTTCGCGAGCTGGAAAATAAACATCCGGAACTGATCACTTCCGACAGCCCGACCCAACGCGTGGCCGGCCGGCCCGCCGAGGGCTTTCCCGAATTTTTCCATCGCGTGCCGATGCTGTCGCTCGACAACAGCTACAACATCGATGAGCTGCGCGCGTTCGATGAACGGTGTCGCAAGCTCGCCGGCGGCGAGTCGCCGGAATATGTCGCTGAACTGAAAATCGACGGCTTGTCTCTTTCAGTCCATTACGACAACGGTGTCTTCGTGCGCGGCGTGACCCGCGGGGATGGTTTTCGCGGCGAAGATGTCACGTCCAACGTCCGCACGATTCGCAGCATTCCGTTGAAGCTGAATGCGAAAGCTGCCGGCGTCGCGCGCGAGATCGAAGTGCGCGGCGAATGTTATTTGGGATTGCGAATCTTCGAGAAGATCAACGCCGAGCGCGAAGAGGCCGGCGAGGCGCGCTTCGCGAATCCGCGGAATGCCGCATCGGGAACGATGCGCCAGCTTGATCCGTCGATTACTGCACGCCGTCGTCTCGGGATGTTTGCTTACGACGTATTTGCAGGTCAGCGCAAAGCGTTCGCGACGCATTGGGACGCGTTGAATTGGGCTGAGCGCGCAGGCTTTCGCGTGAACGAAAATCGCGCGCTGTGCAAATCGATCGATGAAGTGATCGAATTCTGTGATCTCATGGAAGCAAAGCGCGACGACCTCGGTTACGAAATCGACGGCGTCGTCGTGAAGGTGAATTCGACAGCTCTACAGGAAGAGTTTGGGGCGACCGGAAAAGCTCCGCGGTGGGCCATCGCCTACAAATACGCAGCGCGTCAGGCGACGACGCGCGTCAACGATATCATTGTGCAGGTGGGACGCACCGGCGCGCTAACACCGGTAGCGATGCTCGATCCGGTGCAGCTCAGTGGCGTCACGGTTTCGCGATCGACTCTGCATAATGAAGATGAGATTGAACGACTTGGGTTGAAGATCGGCGATCACGTTTTGATTGAACGTGGCGGCGACGTGATTCCCAAAGTCATCAAGGTCATCGAATCGAAGCGCACCGGCAAAGAGAAGAAGTTTCGCATGCCGGCGACCTGTCCGGTTTGCGGTGGTAACGTTTCGCGACCGGAAGGCGAGGCGGTTTCGCGTTGCGTCGCAGCGGACTGTTCGGCTCAACTGATCGGGAGGCTGCTGCATTTTGCTTCACGGCGAGCGATGCGCATCGAAGGTCTTGGATACGCACTCGCGGAGCAACTAATCGAGAAGAAGTTCGTGCGCGACGTCGCCGATCTTTACAGCTTGACGCTGGAAAATCTTGCTTCACTCGAACGGATGGCTGAGAAGTCTGCTTCAAATGTGCTGGCGCAAATAGAAGCGAGCAAGATGCGCGACCTCCGGCATTTGATCTATGGGCTGGGCATCAGGCACGTCGGCGAACGGACGGCGGGAATTCTGGCGCAACACTTCGGATCGCTGGATCGGCTGGGCGCAGCGACCGTCGAAGAACTCGATGACATTCACGAGATCGGGCTGACGATGGCTGAAAGTATTCATGACTGGTTTGCCGATCCCGGAAACAAGGAACTCTGCGAACGCTTACAAAAAGCCGGCGTCCAGATAGAAATCGCCGAACAACTCTCACGACAAACCGATCAGCGATTCGCCGGGAAAGTCTTTGTGCTGACCGGAACGCTGCCGAGCATGGCGCGCGACGAAGCGCGACAGTTGATCGAAGCGAGTGGCGGGCGCGTGACGGGTTCCGTCAGCAAGAAGACAGACTATGTTTTGGCGGGAGCTGATCCAGGATCGAAACTCGATAAGGCTAACGAACTCGGAGTGACGGTGCTCGATGAGGCGGAATTCAAAAAGATGTTAGGATAGCCGTAATGGAATCAACTCAAGCTCCGAAATTGGAACTCGCATACACGCTGTTTTGTGACGACGTGCGTCTGGAAGTCGGCAACAAACTTTCTTACATGGGCGTGTTCCAAAACATCGTTGTGCCGCAACTGCCGGTGTGGCTGCCGAAATTAGCAGTGGTGAATCATTGGCGCGGCGATGGCGCGCATCTCTCGGAAGTGCGAATTCTCATGCCCGATCGCCAGCAAGCGCTGGTCGTTTCACAGCCGGCGCGATTCGAGATCAATCACGGCTCAGCTGACAACATCAGCTTCTTCGTGAACGTGACGTTTCCAGTCGCCGGCGAATATCTCGTGCAGACTTTGATCGACTCGAATCTGTTCGACGAGCGTCCGTTGATCGTTTCCGACCAACAACTGATGGCGCCCGAAGAAGAATCGGAAACGGTCAACTAACTTCCAACGCTTCCCAATCGCTCACGCGAGTTCGTACGCTTTGATTTTGTAATTTAGAGTTGTGGTCCCAAGACCCAGCAACCGCGCCGCACGAGCTTGATTTCCGTCCGTGAGTTGCAGCGCGCGTGAAATCAGGCGCACTTCGAACTGGCGCACCTCGTCGAAAAAGTCAACGCCGGAATTCACGTTGAGATTCTCGATTGTTGCCCAAGTCTCAGCCAGCGCGTTCTCGTGATCGAGAGTCTCGGCTTCGTCGAGCAGTGAAGCAGCCAAGTCCCTGATCTTGTTCAATCGCTCGCTGGCTGCGGCCCGTCGTGAAGGCAGACCGCGAAGTTGTGGCTTAGCAATAGATCCAATTAGAGCAGCTTTGGCAGTACTCATGATGTCCCCTTGAATGATGTCTAAAAGTTAGACGGCCAAGTCAAATCGACATTAACAAAAGTTCCGGGGCCGCTAATTGAGACGCTTGGGACTTAGCGTTGGTTTCACGCGTTTTGTTAAGAATTTGCAAAGTTGATCGGTAATATTTTGATGGGGAAAGCGCCGAAGTGTTTTGCGTGCTCACCAGATTTCGACCAGAAGAAATTGCCGCCTGATTGGTTCCGGAACTATCACGGGAAGCGTCGTCGGGGACTGCTCACGATGGGAGTAGTTAGTCTTCGTTAGCAGAGGCGCGAGTCAGCAGTCGTTGAATCTCTTTTTCGTTTGGTACGGAACCCGACAGAGCGAGCGATCTTCTCCCCAGGACTACATACGCTTCGAGAGCATCACGCAGCTCCTGAGATTCAATCGCGGCAATGTGTCTTCTCACCGTTGCTATATCGCCGCGCTTGAATGTGCCGGTTAACGCGCGTGTTGGATCCTGGGATCGAAGATTGTCCAAAGTGCTCTTCACGAGCGGCAAAAGGATTTTTCGCGCGCGCGTTCGGCTTAGTCCGCAGCGCGCCAGCATTTCGATCGCGATATCGAACAGGGCCGTCAAGTTCGGCGAGGCCATCAGCGCCGCCGCGTGATAGAGCGGTTTGACGTCCGAGCTGATGGTGAAACTTTCGCTGCCGAGGTCCCGGACAATTCGTCTGCCCCTGCGAACCGCGGCCGCGTCGCCTTCAAGCGAAAAGAACGAATCGCTTAACCGTTCGGCGCCCGTCTCTGAATCGCTAATCGAGATCAGCGGATGAAGTGAGCCAACCGCGAAGCCTTGATCGCGCAACGGCCGGAGGGCGTCGGCCGGGAATGCGCCACTGGTGTGCAAAACGACCCGTTTCTTAGCCCGGTTGCTGTTCGAGGCTCCGGCCCGACTCATCGCCGCGAGTTTGTTAGCGATCGATTCTAGTATGTCATCCGGAGTGGCGATGATTATTAGCGGGGAACCAGGGAAGGCGGTCTTGTCGAGCTGGCGGAATCGCGCCGCAGACAGCGCAACGACGGGTTTCCCGATCAAATGTGCCGAATGTTTCGCGCTGCTCTGGCGCTTCGCGACGATCAGATCGATTGGGTATCCGGCTTTTCGGAGTCCGATTCCGAGCGCGGTTCCGACTCGGCCGGCGCCGATGATCGAGACGGAAATCTCCTTCGCTTTGTGAGCGCGAGTTTCTGAACTGGGATCGCTCTTTTCCTTTGTTGCCATGAATCAAGACTGCAGTCAGACCACTGACGAACGAAGACTCGAGCTTTGAATGCGGCGGCGCGACTCTAACATTCTGCCAATCGCCACGCAATTCCGTAGGTTTTTGGCTCGCGCTGGCATATAATGCGCGGGATGTTGGTTGGCTCGGATGATCGTGATAGGCATGAAGATTCTGGCGCAACCTTCTTTGGTAGAGCACGCATCATAGCGGTGCGTTAACAACTGCAGTGCCACGGCCTCGGGTGCTGCCCCCATGAAAAGCAAAGCGGTCATTGCAGAATCGATGACCACCGAGAGAGAAGAAGCTCGTATTTCTCTCCCGTGAAGTTGGAGGTTTAAATGAAATTTCATCTCTCTCGTGCCGTAGTCGCCGTCGGCTTGGGAGCTAGTCTGTGGTTCGGCAGCATCAGTGCCATGGCCGCGCCACAGCAGACCAAGGATCAAACTCAGAACCCGTCCACGCAGACACCGTCGACCCCGCAGGATCAAAAATCCAGCACAGCATCCACGCCCGAACAGCAAGCAAAGAAGGGCGGTCCGCTGTCAACAAACGATGATCCGAATATGATCGGCAAACGGAATATCAATAAGGGACTTTGGGGTAAGCTCGCCGCGGGAACTGAATCGGAAGTGAAGATGGGCCGCATGCTGGCGGCACAAGTCGACAAGGAAGCAAAGTTCGTCGACGATCCGATCATCACCGAATACGTTAATCGCGTGGGCCAGAATATCGTGCTGCACTCAGACGCGAAGGTGCCGTTCACGATCAAAGTTATCGATTCAGATGAAGTGAACGCTTTTGCGCTGCCGGGCGGATTCTTTTACGTGAACAAGGGATTGATTCTGGCCGCCGACAACGAGGCCGAACTCGCCGGCGTCATGGCGCACGAGATCGCGCACGTGGCTGCTCGTCACGCGATGGAGAACGAGCGCAAGATGCAATTGATGGATTACGGAATGCTGGCGGGCGTCCTGCTCGGCGGACCGATCATCAGCAATGTGCTTTACAACGGCAGCGGATTCTTTGAAGGCATGGCATTTCTGAAATTCAGTCGCGGCGCCGAAGAAGAAGCTGACAGGCTCGGTGTGCAGTACATGTGGGCCGCTGGATACGATCCGGGCGCAATGGCCACGATGTTTGAAAAGCTGGAAGCCAAGAACAAAAAGAAACCAGGAACGGTCGCGAAGCTATTCGCCGATCACCCAGCGCCTGCCGACCGTCGTGCGTCGGCTCTTGCTTTGGCGGCGCGTTTCCCGGAAAAGGAAGAGTACGTAATCAGCTCGTCGGAATTTCAGCGCGTAAAGAATCGTCTGCTGAGATTGTCCAACGCGCGCGTATCAAACACTGGAGCGATCGCTGCCGGTGATGATGGCACGCCTGGCCGACCGACCTTGAAACGTCGAACTCCGACACCGGATGATCCGACCACGACGACGAGTCCTGATGGAACTCAGAAGACGGATCCCAGCAAGGCGGCTCCGCCGACTTTGAGACGTACACCGGATTCGCAACCTTCACCTTCGCCACAGCCGTAAGGTAACGACCAAACGCGAAGGTCTCTAAAATCGAAAGGCTCTTCAAGCAGGATTGCTGAAGAGCCTTTTGCTTTTGTCAGAAGCCCGACCATAAGGGGGGCGTCCTTAGCGAAGTGGCCCTCCCTAACGGTCGGCTGGCCGTCATTGCGCTGTTGAAGCCGGTGAATGAGCAGGCTTGATCGCGGGCTTCTGCTTCCGAACGACGTCGGTAAAGAACGCCCTGAAATAACCCCACATCGAAAGCATTGCCGAAACGACTACGACCCAGAGCATCGCGCGGCCCGCTGTGTAGAGCAGGACTTGCCAGTCATTCCAGGTTGTCGCTTCGGGGCCGGTGAGATGCGACCATGCGGTCGCGAGTTCCGGGACCGTCCAGAACTTGATCGCCGGAAATGGTCGGCCGAAGTTCGAAAGGTGCGGCGAACTTCCGGGAGAGATCGAAAGAATCAGCAAACCAACCGTGACCACCTGCGCAACCATCTTGAACTTGCCCATCTTCGACGCCGAGATGACGACGCCCTCCGTTGCGGCAATCGACCGGAGGCCGGTCACGGCAAACTCCCGACCCACGATGATCACAACTGCCCAGGCAGGCGCGAGATGATTCTCAACCAGAGAGATCAGTGCCGCGGAAATCAAAAGCTTGTCGGCAATCGGATCGAGCAGCTTGCCGAGTTTTGAGACTTGCTTCCAACTGCGGGCCAACTTGCCGTCGAAATAATCGGTAAGTGCCGCCGCGATAAAAATTCCGATGCCCAACAAATAACGCGGCACCCCCAACCAACTCTCCGAGACAGGGGTGAGCAACACCACCACCAGCAGCGGCACGATGAAAATTCGTGAAAGCGTTAGCGCGTTAGGAAGGTTCAATTTGGTATCCCATCGGATCGATACATTTGCAGTCTAGGTTTCAGTAATTCGAGTGTCAAGAAACGAAAATCGTTCGCTTGCTCGACTGTGCTGCGTCAGCTAAGATACTTGGTTCTGCAGGGCGCAAAATTCTCGTCTGTGTGGCTGCGGATAGACTTCAAGCATTATGGCAATTGATCGCATCACGGTTCGCGGAGCACGCCAGCACAACCTCAAGAACATCGATGTCGATATTCCCCGTGACAAACTGACGGTTATTACTGGTCTGTCAGGGTCGGGAAAATCGTCGCTCGCGTTCGACACGATTTATGCCGAAGGCCAGCGCCGCTACGTCGAGTCGCTGTCGGCCTACGCGCGCCAGTTTCTCGATCAATTAGAAAAGCCCGACGTGGATTCAGTCGAAGGATTGTCCCCGGCGATCTCAATCGAACAAAAGACGGTCGCTCGCAGTCCCCGCTCGACTGTGGGAACCGTAACTGAGATTTACGATTACCTGCGTTTGCTGTTTTCTTCAATTGGGCAGCCGCATTGCCCGCAGTGCGGACAGCCGATCACTCGTCAAAGCGTCGATCAGATTCTGCAAAGTGTGCTGGCGCTTCCTGAAGGCGAACGCGTCATGATCCTCGCGCCGATCGTTCGTGGCCGGAAAGGTGAGTTCAAGAAAGAACTGGCGAAGTTAGCTCGCGACGGTTTCATTCGCGCGCGGATCGACGGCGAGCTGCGCTCACTCGATGAAGATATCCGCCTCGACAAACGGCGTAATCATTCAATCGAAGCGGTCATCGATCGCCTGCTGATCAAGTCCGGCATCAACGACAGGCTCGGAGAATCGATTCGCACTGCGTTGAAACTTACCGGCGGAGCGGTTCTGGTTTCGGTAATCGACGGTGAAGAGAAGTTGTACTCGGAAAAGATGGCATGTGTGAATTGCGGCATCAACGTGCCGCCGCTCGAACCTCGATCGTTTTCGTTCAACTCAGCGTACGGCGCCTGCAAGCACTGTCACGGGCTGGGCACTGTGCTGGAAATTGATCCGGCAAAGCTGATTCCGCATCCGGAAGAAATCGCCGAGCAACTTCCATTCATGGGCGCCGCGGACAAAGCAGGTTCTGCTTATCTGCGCAGCGCTTTGCTGGCGATCGTCAATCACTTCAAAGCTGATCCCAAGAGTCGATTTGACGATCTGCCGAATGAAGTTCGCGACGCATTCCTGCACGGCTTGTCAGCGCAACTGAAATTTCGGCAAGGCCTTTATTCCTATAAGAGTCCCTGGCGCGGCGCGTTGCCTTGGTTGCGTGAGCGTCTGGACGAAGCGCCATCGGAAAAAGTTCGCGTCGCGATCGAAGAGATGGTCTCGCCCACTGTTTGCAGTGTTTGCGGCGGACGCCGCTTGCGTACGGATTCATTGGCGGTTCGCGTTGGAAGCCGCGGAATCTCTGATTACACGTCAATGACGATCGCCGATGCTATTGAAGCTTTCGATCGAATCAAACTCGACAAACGCGAAGAACAAATCGCCGGATTAGTTCTGCGCGAAATCAAATCTCGTCTGCGATTCCTCGATACAGTTGGGCTGAGTTATCTGACTCTCGATCGGCCGTCGGCGACTTTATCGGGCGGAGAGGGACAACGCATTCGACTGGCGACGCAGATCGGATCGCAGCTTCGCGGAGTGCTTTACGTCCTCGACGAGCCATCGATCGGTTTGCATCCACGCGACAATCGTCGTCTGCTCGACACGTTGGCGGCGCTGCGCGACCTCGGCAATACAGTGGTCGTCGTCGAGCACGATGAAGAAACAATTCGTCGCGCGGATTTCGTCGTCGATCTCGGTCCCGGAGCCGGCACGCACGGCGGAACGGTGGTGGCGCTGGGCGATCCTTCTGCCGTCGCCAACAATCCTGCGTCGATCACCGGGCTCTACATTCGCGGCGAGCGAAAGATTCCCGTACCGACGGAACGCCGCCTTCCGAACGGCAAAGCGATCGTCGTGCGCGGCGCCCATCATCACAATCTGAAAACGATCGACGTAACGTTTCCGCTGGGACTGCTGACCGTTGTCACCGGGGTTTCAGGTTCGGGTAAATCGACTTTGGTCGCAGACATTCTGTATCGAGCTCTCGCCAAGAATCTCTACGGGTCGCTGGAAGAGCCTGGTGCGCATCAGCTGATCGAAGGCCTGGATTACATCGATAAGGTGATCGAAATCGATCAGTCGCCGATCGGCCGCACGCCGCGATCGAATCCCGCAACTTACACCGGATTGTTCACGCCGATTCGCGAACTTTACGCGATGTTGCCTGAGTCGCGCGAGCGCGGTTACAAGCCGGGGCGCTTTTCTTTCAACGTGAAAGGCGGCCGCTGTGAAGCATGCGAAGGCGAAGGCCTGAAGCGCATTGAAATGAATTTTCTTCCGGACGTTTACGTGCTGTGTGATGTGTGTCGCGGGGCGCGCTATAACCGCGAAACGTTGGGTGTGACCTACAAAGGAAAATCGATCGCGGATTTACTCGATACGACGGTTGAAGAGGCCCTGCCGGTTCTCGAAAACATTCCGCAGATCCAGCCAAAGTTGCAGACGTTGCTTGATGTCGGTTTGGGTTACATCAAGCTGGGCCAATCGGCGACGACTCTGTCTGGTGGCGAAGCACAGCGCATCAAACTGGCGAAAGAACTTTCCAAGCGCGCCACGGGAAGGACGATTTACATCCTCGACGAGCCAACGACTGGGCTTCACTTCGCCGACGTGCACAAACTTCTGGACGTGCTTCAGCGGCTGGTGAGCGTTGGTAACACCGTGATCGTGATCGAGCACAATCTCGATGTGATTAAGTGCGCTGACTACATCATCGATCTTGGCCCGGAAGGCGGCGCGCATGGTGGCCGGATCGTGGCGGCCGGCACGCCGGAAGAAGTTGCGGCGGTGAAGCGATCTCACACTGGGAACGTCCTGAAACCGTTGTTGAATGGGAATGGCAAGCGGAATGGATCCCTGAAGAAGTAGGATGATTCAGTCCAATCGCGTGGTATGATTCGTTTGTTTAGATGAGATTAGAAGCGGACCAAAATGATTTTCCCGAGCTGCGAATCGATCGTTCGGCGTTCACAGTTTTCAATTCTTTTGCCGAAGCGGACGCCGCTGATCGTGCTTATTGGCACTCACGCAGGCCCGCGGAACGCGTTCGCCACGCATTGTATTTGAGACGACTCAACTATGGATCTCGCGCTACCGAGCCATTTCAAAGAGTTCTTGAGATTGTTACGCGCCGAAGGAGTTGAGTATTTGCTGGTTGGTGGGTGGGCGGTTATCTACCACGGCTATCCTCGCGCGACCGACGACTTCGATATTTGGATCGCTATAAGTCCGGAAAACGCCAACCGCGTCGTCAGAACTCTTCGTAAATTCGGCTTCGATGTAGCACCTCCTGCTGAGGTATTTCTTCAGGAGGATAAGATCATAAGATTTGGAAGTGAGCCTAATCTCATTGAGATAATGACCTCTGTTTCCGGAGTTCGATTCGAAGATTGTTATCGCGAGCGGCTTGAAACGTCGCTGGACAATGAACCTGTCAATCTCATCAGTTTGAAAAATCTCCGGACCAACAAACTGGCGGCCGGCCGTCTGAAAGACCTGGCCGATCTTGAGGAGCTTCCGATCGCGGAATAGCGTCACCTCGAAAATGTCTATCTACGAAGACCTTCAACCAATCAGTCTCGACGAAGTTCACACCTATCCGCTCGCATCGCGTCCCAGCAAAGTAACAGTTGCCGATTTCGCAAAACCAATTAGCGAAGATTCTTCGCTGCGCGATTACCTTCAATCGCTTCCGAATATTTTGGCGGTTCAGAGCGTGCGTGAGATTGCTGCGCGCATGCGGCGCGCGCGGTCGTTGGGCAAACCAATCGTCTGGGGCATCGGTGGTCACGTCATCAAGACGGGCCTCTCGCCAATCATCGTCGATTTGATGAACCGAGGATTTGTGAATGCAGTGGCAGGAAACGGGTCGGTGCTGATTCATGATGCTGAAATCGCGATGGTCGGATCGACTTCCGAAGACGTCGATGCGACGCTGGGCGAAGGTGTTTTTGGCGGTGCGGAGGAAACGGGAAGACTTCTCAACGACGCCGCGCGCGACGGAGCCCGCGATCAGATTGGCCTTGGCGAAGCATTAGGTCGCGCGGTGCTCGCCTTGAAGCCGAAGCACGAAGACGCCTCGCTTCTGTGCGCAGCTTACAAATCACGAGTTCCGTTCACGGCGCATTTGACCATCGGCGGTGACATTGCTCATTTTCATCCGGCTGCGAATGGCGCGGCGCTGGGCGCGACATCACATACGGACTTTCGCTTGTTGACGGAGGTCGTGCGGCGGATGAATGGCGGCGGTGTTTATCTCAACATTGGATCAGCCGTCACTCTGCCGGAAGTGTTTTTGAAGTGCGTGACGCTGGTTTTAAACCTTGGCCATGACCTTAGCGACATCACAACGGCTAACTTCGATTTCATTCAATCGTATCGCCCGCTCACAAATGTGGTGCGTCGCCCGACTGCAGATGGAGCGGGGAAAGGCTTCGCGATCACTGGCCATCATGAGTTGACGATTCCATTGCTCGCGGCCGAGCTCATCTGTGGAGCAGCAGAGCAATAACTTCCCACAACAACTTTCCGCCGGCGAGCACCAACACCAGCGACAGCCAGCGCCTGATCCCAGCCACCGGCAACACCCGGGTTCCCAGAATCGTTCCAATCCAACCGCCTATCAACGCTGCCGGCGCCCAATAAACTATCTGCACCGGCACCAGCGAAACCGATGACACGTGGCCCAACAGTCCGGCGATTGAATTGACCAGGATGAATGCGACCGCGACGCCCGATGTTTCTTTCGTCTTGGTCCAATGCATGAGCAACACGACCGGACTGAGAAAGATCCCGCCGCCGACTCCGGTCAACCCTGAAAGCAAGCCAATCGCCGCGCCGATGATTAGCGCGAGGACGATCGGCGGAGGCGTTGTCTCTTTCTGATCGGCACGACTCGCGCTGAAGAACAGACGTACGGCGCTGTAAAGCAGAACGACACCGACGATCGATTTGTATACAGGCACCGGCAAAGTCAGTGCGCCACCGATGAACGATGCCGGAATCGAAGTGATGACGAAGGGCCAGAAAACTCGCCACGAAAAGAAGCCGGCACGATAAAAACGAACCGTTCCAATGATCGCGACAAGAATGTTCAGCACCAGCGCGGTCGGCTTCATCACTAAAGGCGAGATGCCGAACAGCGCCATCGCCGCGAGATAGCCTGACGCGCCGGCGTGCCCAACGGTCGAATACAGCAAGGCCACCACAAAAATCAGCGCGGCGATAAGCAGTGCAATGGTTGTGACTGAATTCATCGGCCAACCTCAACGATCGAGTTCAGCATGAAAACATAACGGAAGGCCGCGAGCAAATGGATCGCTTTTTGCTGTCAATGGCTGCTTGATATAATTCGCGTCCCGAACCAAACTGAACAAGTGAAATTCAAATCCAAAATGAACACCGCCAAGCGGGATCACTTCAAAAAACTTTTGCTTTCCGAGTTGCGCCGCCATGTGCAACACGTCGATGAAGATCAAATACAGGCGCTTGAGGTTGCTAACGACGACGCCAAGGAGAGTTCTGATCTTGCTCTCCGTGATGTGATTCAGGAGTTGGTGCTTAAGTTAGGCGATCGCGAATCGCAGATGGTGGCCGATATCGATCAGGCGTTGATGCGAATGAGTGAAGGCTCGTACGGCATCTGCATCCGCTGCAATCAACCGATTGACGAGCGCCGGTTGGAGGCGATGCCGACGGCTCGGTACGACGCCGCGTGCCAGGCTACGGTCGAAGCGATGAAAGGTGAAACCGCGGGGCCGTCGCTTTAATGATTAGGTTCACTCAAGCTGTCGCAACGCCATCCGGATTGAACTCTCGACGATGATCACCAATTATCTTGCATTACCCATTGGCGACGGCGCACCGGCCGAAGTCAATGCGGTTATCGAAATCCCGCGCGGCGACACAAACAAGTACGAGTACGATAAACAGCTTCACGTCTTTCGACTCGACCGGAATCTTTATTCTCCCGTTCATTATCCCGGCGATTACGGTTTCATTCCGAGCACGCTAAGTCTCGACGGCGATCCGCTTGACGTACTCGTGTTGGTTGACGCGCCGAGCTTTACTGGCTGTGTGATGACGGTGCGTCCGATCGGCGTGCTGAAGATGATCGATCAGAAACAGGAAGACCAAAAGATTCTCGCCGTCGGCACCAAGGATCCTATCTACGCTGACGTGACGGATTACGACGGACTGTATCCGCACCTGCTGCGCGGCATCGAACACTTTTTTTCTGTTTACAAAGAGTTGGAAGCGAAGTCGACGCGAATTATTGGCTGGGAAAATGCTGAGAAGGCGCGTGAGACAGTGAGCGAATGTCAGGAGCGATATTCAAGTAGAAACGGTTAACCAGTTTAGGGGCGGGCTACTGCCCACCGCGTTGTTGAGAGTGAATGGCGGGCGGTAGCCCGCCGCTAAACGGTTTGCGCGCTAGCGCGCTTTCGATAATCCTCGCCTTCGATCTCGACGGTCTTGCACATCTCATATAGCCGGGAACGCAACGGCACCCCGATACGATCTTCCAACAATTCAGTCGTGTCCTTTTCGTTCCGGCGTTTGTCGGCAAAGTTGGTCGTGAAGATCGTCATGCGCTTGTCGTTGTAGCGCGCGTTGATGATCTGCATCATCGTGTCGCGCACCCAATCGGTCGGTTTTGACGCGCCCAATTCGTCCAGCACTAAAACGTCGGCGTCAAAAACCGGTTGCAGCACCGCGAGTTCCGACGTTTGCGAGATTGGGTTGTAAGAATCCTGAATGCGCCGCAGCAGTGCACCGAATTGATAGAAGAGGCCGCGCACTTGATAGCGTTCAATCAACTCGCGCAAAATCGCGACGGCCAAATGCGTCTTTCCGACTCCGACTGGTCCCACCAGAAGTAACCCGCGTCCCTCGATCACCAGAAAATCATCGAGGACGATTTGCGCTTCGCGCTTTGCGATCCACATTGACTCAGAGTCGCCGGCATCGAAATTCGCGAGTGTACAATGTTGATAGCGCGCTGGGATACGCGCGTTCTGAAACAACTGCTGAAGATGATCCGAAGTCTGACAATCGCAACGCCGCGCACCTCCGCCGGCAACGATTTCAATGCCGGTGCCAAAGCAGCGCGGGCAGGTGTTATCAGCGGCCCGGTCCGCTTTTTCAGGCAGCGCGTCCGACTTTTCCGTCGTTTCAGGCTTGAGAATTCGCAGGCGCTTCGATTTTTCGGTTGGGGTCATTCGCTTTGGCTTTGGTTGAGAAGTTTCGATTATAGCACTGCGCCCGGAGATGCCGATGAGGCTGAGCGAATCGAGGTGTTATTTCTCGGAACGACCACTCCTTCAGCACTTGAACGTCCCAAGTCCGATTCAATATCCCTGCGCGCCGGAGCGGCTCGCTTAGCAACCCAAATGCTCGACGCAGCCATCTTACAATCGAGGTTATTCGATAGCGCCGCGCGCCGGTTGGCGATCAGCAGCGCACGATAACGCTCGATACCTCCTGTGATTCACCGCTCGGTGTGGGATCCACCGGGCGGTTTTTTTTGTGCTCACTTCCTCATGCTGCTGGTGAATGTCGTCCACGGGCGCGAGGGCATATCCTGCAAGATTCCGTTCATCCATCCATATTCCGGATGATCTTTAAGAAAAGTCGCGGCCACAAAATCGAACCCGCACGGATGTCCCATGGCCGCCCAGAACTGCATCGTCGTGGCCATTTGCGAGTCGACAGCTTTCGCTTGCACCGTGCCGCCTGGATAGAACCTGCCCCAATCCCATTCTGGAATTCCGCGCGGCGAACGCTCGACGCAACCGCACAGGCTGCGCTCGTTCGGCCCTTCTTTGTTTTCGAACGCGTCGTACTTGTCAGCTTCCATGCGCTTGATCGTTTCGACATCGATCTTGCCCGCAGATTCTTTCACCATTTGTTCCCAACGCGTCTTTCGCGCCAGCGGCGAGCCACCTCGATTGTTGAAATCAAAATTGGTTTCGATCGTAGCCAGCTTCTGGTCGACCGGAAAATTCGATCCGATAAAGTAACCATCTTTAGTGCGACGAACGCTGTGCTCTTTCAAGCCGAGTTCAAACAGCGCAATCTCTCCGGTTTTGTTGTCGCCGAGCAGCCAGTCATTCGCATACCCGCCATTGTTTCCGTCCAGCATAATGCGAACATAATCGTCGATCGAATTACTGTACTGCATCGCTTTGCGCGCGCGATAAAATTCCGGCGTGCCTGCTGGGTCGAACAAAGTGAAACCTGTGATCGTGGTTTCTGTGATCATCAACCCGGCTGAATTGATTCCAAAGTCGTCGTCGCTGACGATCACCCCAGGCAATCCGTCCATTAGGATTCGGAAACCCTTCTGCGGTTTGATGTCGAAGATGATGTTCCAGCGTGAGCCCTTAACATAATCAGTCCAGGTGTTATGGCCCATCACGATGCGATGATCTTTGGTGTAGCTGCCGGTCGCCACAATCGCACTGCAATTTCCCGGCGCGTGCGTCGTCGGGATTCGACCCTGCTGCTTTTCGAGCCACGGCACGTAGTAATAAGGAAGCTCCTCAACCGCGTTCAGCGCCACGATGTCCCAGCGATCCGCTTTCACGCCTGAGTCGTTCAGGCCTTTCACGATTCCGTCCAACTCTCGCTGATATTCAGAATCGATCCTGGGCCACATGATTTCCTGCGAGGCTTTGCGATAGAACTCCCAGTCACGTTTCGTTTCGTGATGCAGGAACGGCTTGATCACGCGCAGCAAGTCTTCGGTTTCTTTCGCCAGTAACTTACCGTGCTGATAACCAATCTGTTCCGGCGAGCCCTCGAGGTGGACGTAAATCCATCCGTTGCGCTCGAATCGGTAGCTGCCTTTCATCCGGTCGTCTTCGGAAACTGTTGGCTTCCACTGAACAAAACGAAACGCGGTGCCGAAAAGGAAGGCAACAGAAATGGTCAGCAGCGCCAGGGTTTTAAGCTTCATTGATTCTCCTACGAGTAGCCGGTTTGGGTTTTTCATTTTATCCACTCGTCTGTTAAAGTACACGTTTGTTTTGGCTGTGTCAGGGCTGACTATGAAGGAGATCATCGCAACCGATCAGGCGCCCAGCGCGATTGGACCGTATTCACAGGCGGTGCGCGCAGGGAATTTGGTCTTCGCCTCAGGGCAGATTCCGATCGATCCGTCCACCGGCGAGTTTGTTCCGGGCGGAATTGCTGAGCAAACTGAACAGGTTTTGAAGAATCTAACCGCGGTGTTCGCAGCCGCCGGCGCGACGATGAATCAGATCGTGAAGACGACGGTATTCCTCGCGGACATGAACGAGTTCACGGCGATGAACGAAGTTTACGCGAAGTTTTTTGCTGAGAATCCGCCGGCCCGAGCCACCGTTCAGGCCGCGCGTCTGCCGCGTGATGCGAAGGTCGAGATCGAGGCGATCGCCCTTACCGGTTAAGCGGCTTTCGCGACTTTGCCGGCTTTGATACAGCTCGTGCAGACTCTGATTCGCTTGTTACCGCCCTGCGGCAAGCTGACGCGAATGGATTGCAGATTGGGATTGAAAACGCGAGGCGTTCGATTGTTTGCGTGCGAAACATTATTGCCAAACTGCGGGCCTTTGCCGCAAACTTCACAACGTTTTGCCATGATTACTAAATCTCCATCGGTTCGCGCGATCACAACAGTGCGGATCGGCATGAGTATTTGAAACGAAAACCATAACAAACGCATCAGAGGTGGTCAAGGAACGATCGCCCTTAAGGAGTAAAACGAAAGTGCAGAGAAAACCGAAGAGTTTATTGTGGCTCGGAGCCGTCGTGCTTGGCGCGCTGTTGATCGCGGCTTGCGGCTCAGGAGCGGAAACCCCCGATAACACGGTGGCCGCGACCGTCAACGGCAAGAAGATCATGCTTCAGGAAGTCGAGCGCGTGATTCAACAACAGACGAACGGCAAGCAAGCCGATCTTTCGCCGTTGGAATTGGCGCAGGCCAGATTGCAAGTGCTATCCAGCCTGATCCAGCGCGAAGTTCTTTTCCAAAAGGCTGAACAAGAGAAGTTTCTGCCGACCGAAGATGAAATCACCGGAGCTATCAATAAGCAGAAGCAGGACAGCGGCATGACTGACGAAGAGTTTGCCCGTCAGCTCAAAGAACAAAACCTGACGATCGAAGCGCTCCGCGAAGAGGCGAAGAAGGATCTGGCGATAGCGCATCTACAGGATAAATATGCCGGCAAGATCACAATTAATGATCGCGACGTCGAGGATTACTACAACGCTAACAAGCAACAGTTTGTGAACGCGCGCGGCGTGGCGCTCGCGATGATAGCGGTGGATCCGGCGGACAACAGCCAACAGGGAGTTACCGGCGACGATGCTAAGAATGATACAGACGCCAAAGTGAAAATCGACGGCATCTATCAGCAGTTGAAAGGCGGCGCCGACTTCGCGACGGTGGCTCGGGCCAAGAGTGAAGATCAAAGTCTGGCGCGTGGTGGCGACATCGGCTTTGCATCTGAAGATGAATTGAAGTCGACTGGCTTTCCGGCCGATCTGGTCAGTCAATTGTTTGGTCCTATGCAAGTCGGCAGCTTTACCAACCCAGTGAAGTTTGCTTCGCCGCAATTTCCAGGCGGACGCTGGTACATCTTCAAGCTTCAAGAGAAGCATCTCCAAACTGAGAATCTAACGTTGGAGAGCCAGGGCGTGCGCCAGCAAATTACGGTTGCGCTGACCAAACAGCGGAAGGACATTCTTAGCGCCGCATTGGTTGAGGTAGCGACCAGAGAAGCGAAGATCGTGAACAACCTGGCCGCGAACATGCTCAACAATCCGGGTAATCTTGGTTTGCGTCCGGCCTCAGCTGATGCAGCCAAGCCGGCGAGTAGCCCGGCAAGTTCGCCGGCAAGTTCGTCCCCGGCTGCGAAATCGAATGCATCACCGGTGACTTCGCCGAAGAAGTAGTCGAGTGAATTAATTCCAGCGGGCGCGGTGCGTGAGAGTTTGGCGACCGCGCCCGTTCTGTGTCAGAAGCCCGCGCGTCAGCAAGGGCCGCTTTGGCGAACTGGCCCTCCCTGACGGTCGGGCTTCTGACACTAATGCCTGACTCTCGATCCAAAATGCTCTTTCGTCTTTCAGACGTTCAAAAATCTTACGGCTCGCAGGATGTCTTGCGCGGCGCTTCGATGCAAGTAAATCCCGGCGAGCACGTCGGGCTTGTCGGTCGCAACGGCGCGGGCAAGACGACAATCTTTCGTCTGGTCAATGGCGAAGAAAGCGCGGACAGCGGCGAGGTCGTGCGCGCACGCGGGTTGAAACTTGGACTGCTGGCACAGCACGTTCACTTCGACAAAGGATCGACTGTCCACGAATCAGCGCTCGCTGCGTTCGGCCGTCTGCAACAGATCGAGCACCAGCTGCACGAGCTTGAGCATCGCATGGGTGACGCCGGCGACGAACTGGAAAAAGTTCTTGAGCGCTACAGCGATCTGCAGCACGAATACGAACGCGAAGGTGGCTTCGAGTATTCGGCTAAAGCGGAAGCGATCCTGCAAGGCCTCGGGTTCGATTGTGATACCTGGCAGATGGAAACTGAGAAACTCTCTGGCGGGCAAGCGAATCGTTTGGGTCTCGCGCGCCTACTCTTATCTGAACCCGATGTCTTGCTCCTCGACGAACCGACGAATCATCTTGATGTTGGCGCCGTCGAATGGCTGGAAGAGTTTCTTCAGACTTATAGATCTGCGTTCGTCATAATCTCGCACGATCGATACTTTCTTGATCGCGCTTGTCAACGGATTATCGAGGTAGAACTTGGACAGGCGACGAGCTATAAAGGAAACTATTCCGATTATCTGGTCGAGCGCGAAGAGCGTCGCGAGATTCAGCAGCGCGCCTTCGAGAATCAGCAGCGGATGATTGCCAAGACTGAAGAATTCATTCGCAAGAATCTCGCCGGACAAAAAACGAAGCAGGCGAAATCGCGACGCACGATGCTGCAAAAGCTCGAGCGCATTGATGCGGTGCGCGCCGATCAAGCTTCGGGTGATTTTCGTCTTCAGGACATCGAGCGGGCCGGCAGTCACGTGTTGACGATTAACGATGCCGCGGTCGGTTATGGTGAGAACGTTTTGGCCGGAGACATCTCGTTGATTCTCCGCCGCGGCGAATGTCTCGGTGTGATTGGCCCAAACGGATCGGGAAAGACGACTTTCTTGAAAACGATCCTAAGCAGGATTCCCGCGCTGGCCGGCGAGATTCGTTGGGGCAGCAAGGTTGAAATTGGATACTACGCGCAACAGCTCGAAGACCTCGACGATCGAAACGAAATCATTATGGAGCTGCGTCGGGTCGCGCCCTCATCGGCTAGTGCGGGAGAGCTGCGATCTTTTCTCGCCAAGTTTCTTTTCTTTGGCGACGACGTGTACAAGCACGTGCGCGATTTGTCGGGAGGAGAGAAGGGAAGACTGTCGCTTGCGAAGTTGATCTACTCAGGCGTGAATGTGCTGGTGCTTGATGAGCCGACCAATCATCTCGACATTCCGTCGCGCGAGGCTTTGGAGGAGGCTTTGGAAGCGTACGAAGGAACGATCGTGACGATCAGCCACGACCGATTCTTTCTTGATCGCGTCGCGACGCAGATTCTCGCGCTCGACGGCGCGGGCAAAGTCGAGCACTACAACGGCGACTACACGGAGTATCACGATTGGAAGGCCGCCCGGCTGAAGAGAGAGTCAGAACCGCGTGCGGTAACCTATGAGCGCATGGGTGGCAAGTCAGTACCATCTGCGTCAGCGGACGGATCAAAGCGAACTCTCAAGGCGGGCCGCTCGAAATCCGGCTCTGGAAAGAAGGGCAATGATCGGTCGGCTTCATCAGATCAATCAAAGCGCGTCAAAATAATCAAGAAGCCACGCAATACCGAGATCATCGAAGCGGAAATTACTCGGCTCGAAAAGCGCATCGCCGATCTTTCGAACGACATGACCAAGCCCGAAATTGCGCGCGATATCACCAAGCTCGTCGCGGTGAATGATGAATACGAGCGAGCGGAAGTTCAACTGGCCGTCTTGCTGGATGAATGGGAACGAGCGGAGGCAGCGACGCAATCGCGCTAGTTTGATGAGTCCACCGGACCAGGGCGCAAAGGTGCGTGACGCCTGAGCCAAGAGTCAATTATTTGTCGGTTGGTTTATCTGTCTTCTTGACTGGGTTCGGACACGAGCAAGAGCAGTCCGGTGGCGGTGCGAGGATAACTCGAGATAGGTAGAGATAGGCGGCCACGCGAATTTCAGGTCGCTGGAACTTATCGAACAAACTCCTGGTCTTGGCAAAATCCGCCGCCGCCAATGTCTTAACGCGTTGAGAGAGCAGCATGTCCAGTCCGGGAACGCCAGTCTTAGACTCAATATCGAACTCATTATCTTTGATCGGTGCCGACCATGAGATAAAATTTGCGACTCGTGCGGTGGCGTCCATTAAATCGTTAATCTGATCAATCGTTGAACTCAAGAGCGCAAAACTTCGATCTGGATCTGCCACGGCGAACGTCTCAGCTAATCTGATTTGAAGATCGAGTTCGCTAGAGTTCCGCGGCTTGGCTGGGAGCGAGCCTTGAACTTCATTGAGAGTTTCCAGCGCCGCCCTACTATCGCCTTTCGCAGCTTGGGCCTCTGCCAAGTCGAGTAGTTGTCTTACCCGCTCATCAGTCTTGGTTGTCTGCGCGATTAACTTTCGGGCCTCCGCAAAATCGCCATTCCCCATCGACTCCGAGAGGGCAAGATTATGTAACTCAGCCAAAACGCGCTTCCGATCATCAGCACTCAGGATATTTTTCGTCGCAATTTCGACAGCCTGCGCTTTGTCTCCCTGAGCCCACGCGGCAGTCGCCGCTCGGCTGTATAGCATGTCGCGTGCTTCGGGTTCAGCTGAACTAGCCGCTGCCAACAGCTGTTTCACGTCATCAGACGCCACGGCATCACGAAAGCGATTTTGCGGGCCCAGTTCCGGATACTCTTTTTCAAGATCGGCCCATTTCTGCCTAATCCGCGCAGCTTGAGCAGGCGCGACCTTCTCAATAATCGGCTGTATCTCTTGAAGATTACTCAAAAGATATTCACCATAATTTTTCTTCAATGAGGCATCGACGATGAATTCGATGAATCCACGCAAGGTTTCCTGATCCAGGACGAATGAGTGCTTTTCTTCCTGGCCATCTTGCTTCTGCATGGCGGCTTGGATCGAGCCCACTGAAGCATCGCGAATCAGGGCCGAAGCTATCTCGATGGCCTCATGGTCGTTTTTGAAATCGGCCTTGCGTAATTTATCAACCAACTCGCCGGCGAGATCGCTCGCCAACTTCGGATTCTTTTCCGCCAACTTCGTAATCATTAAATAGATATCGAACGAAAACCCGTTGTTGAGCGATTCCCGAGCGGCTCGCACCGCCTCTTCGGGGTTACGATCTGCCATCTGTGAGGTCAGTTTTACTTGGAGGCGCTGTGCTTCTCCGTCACTTTCAACTCTCTTGCCGTCCGCGTCGGCATCATTCCTGTTTGCATCCTGGCTCTGCTTGATGGTCATCTGCCGTAACAGTTCCCGCGCCATCATTGGATCATGCTCACCGAGCGATTCGACAAGCTGAGTCCTCAACTGGAAAAGCGTTCTGGAAGATCCTGGAAGTCTCACTTCGTCCTCGTCGAGTGATCCTGAAGATTCGCGCAACATATCGAATGCTTCCCGATACAAACGTCGCGCAGCCGCTTCCTGGTCTTTCCACATCAGGTCCGCCAACTCTATTCGCGCGGCTATTTGGTTCTCGCGATTCTTCAGTCCCTTAACTTGCTCAGAAGCTTCGGCGAGCAGCAGTAAAGCCTGATGCTTGAGTTCTTGCTCTGCCTTCGAATCCGGTATTGTTTTCTCAACGGAGGTTGTTGCTTGACCAAACGCTGAGATTGATAAGACAAGAACGGCGACGAGGGACAGAACAAATTTCGCAATCATAGTTTTACTTTCTGATTGAGGACGGTGTTTGCTGAATCGGAGCGGAAACTAATTCGTTCGCGAGGGTCGCCACGGGGCATGGCAACTAAGATCATTAGGCGTTTCCGGGCGCGGGCTTGTCAAGAAAATTCTTCCGAGAAGTAGCTCGGAACACAAGAGAAGTTAACCGCTCGTGTTTACTAAAGATCTTTTGAGGTGTGTACCAGACTTCCTGCCCATCTCTGGCGTTTGATTCGGCGTGAATTTAGGTCGGGAAACGCTGCTTGACACTCGATCTAGCGTTTGTTACTTTCGCGTTCTCGCCAAAGAAGCCAATCATTTGAGCGAGTTTTCAAACTCCTAGGCACGTAGCTCAGTTGGTAGAGCACTTCCCTGACACGGAAGGGGTCAGCGGTTCGAGTCCGCTCGTGCCTACCATACGTATATCCAGATCCTGTAAGAGCTTAACCGTCCCAAGCAGAATCCGAAGTTGGCTGACAAAGAAGGTCGGGAGAGGGGTGTGGATATTCGCTCTGCCCACTGAAGCGGAATGGGAGAAGGCGGCGCGCGGACCGGATAATTTTGACTACGCGCTTGGCATGAGTATCAGCGACAATGAAGTTGGACTTTATAACTGGCGTAAGAATCCTGGTGCGGACGTCACCGTTGTAGGGCTGGCTGAAACAAAATCAAAATACCAGCCGAATCGTTATGGCGTGTATCACCTGACCGGAAACGTCTCTGAATGGACGCAATCGATCTACCGCGCTTATAGCCGTCAGCACCCTTACATCGATGACGATGATCGCATCACGACGAGATGCCGGGAGAACGCGTCTTGCGTGGTGGTTCCTGGTACACGGCGAGTATTGCCGTGCTTTACATTCCTTATCGCGAGAATTTTCGTCCGGAGGTGGAAACTCCTTACCTGGGTTTTCGGGTGGTTGCACGCGCAGTTCCGTAACATCAGATCATATGATGCACAGCAGCAAGAGACGCTGCTGTCGTAATGAAAAGACCCCGCGCTGTTTCAAAACCCGAGGTCTCTTCAGACTTCGCAATTGCGGCGCTGTTAATTCAAATTAGAAGCCAGCGCGATTTTCACGCTGCTTGGCTGCATTGACCCGCAACGCGCGGCCGCCTAATTCCTGACCGTCGAACTTCTGGATAGCTGTCGCGCCTTCTTCGCTCGACGACATTTCGACGAAGCCGAAGCCGCGCGAGCGACCGGTTTCGCGATCTTCAATCAAGGACACGCTTTCGACCGTGCCTGCCTGCGCGAACAATGTTTGCAGTTCATTGGTCGACGTATCAAACGAGAGATTACCAACATAAAGTTTCATAGACATAAGTTTCTTACCTTTCCCCACGTGGGGTTTCTCACCCCGAAGACTTCTCCGTGGCGAGTTGACCGAAAGCCCCACGTCGAAACATGAGGCTTCCCAATCTGCCGAGGAAGTTACATATCCATGCCGCCGGGCATTGCCCGTGGCTTGTCATCTTCCTGTAGTTCAGAAATGAGGGCTTCAGTCGTTAGCATTAAGCCCGCGATTGATGCGGCGTTTTGCAACGCGCACCGTGTGACCTTGGCCGGATCGATTACACCCGCCGCCACCAGGTCCTCGAATGTTTCGGTCGCGGCGTTATAGCCGACGTTCGGATTCTTTTCCGAGCGAACCTTCTCAACGATCACCGCGCCTTCTTTGCCCGCGTTAGCGACAATCTGACGCAGTGGCTCTTCCAGAGCGCGCCGGACGATGTTGACTCCAATCTGTTCGTCTTCATCACCGATTACATCTCCGTCTTTGTCCGTCTCAAACAGTTTGAATTTTTCCAACGTCTTCGCCGCGCGAATCAGAACCACACCGCCGCCGGGGACGATGCCTTCTTCGACGGCCGCACGCGTTGCGTTCATCGCATCTTCGACGCGCGCCTTCTTTTCTTTGAGTTCAGTTTCGGTGGCCGCTCCGACGCGAATGATCGCCACGCCGCCGACGAGTTTTGCCAGCCGTTCCTGAAGTTTCTCGCGATCATAATCAGACGTGGTCTCTTCGATCTGCGCCTTCAAAGTCTTCACGCGAGCCTGCAGGTCCTTCGTGTCGCCACCGCCATCAATAATGGTCGTGGTCTCTTTGTCGAGGGTTACCCGACGGGCGCTGCCCAGGTCTTCCAGCTTAACGTTCTCGAGTTTGATGCCGAGGTCTTCGCTGATCACCTTTCCGCCGGTTAGCACCGCGATGTCTTCCAACATCGCCTTGCGACGATCGCCGAAACCTGGCGCCTTTGCCGCGGCGACCGTGATCGTGCCGCGCAGCTTGTTGACCACAAGGGTCGCCAATGCTTCGCCTTCGACATCCTCAGCGATAATCAAAATTGATTTACCCAGCTTAGCCGTCTGCTCAAGAATCGGCAGCATGTCTCGGAGCGAAGAAATCTTTTTCTCGCTGAGAAGAATGGCCGGATTCTCAAGCACGGCTTCCATGCTTTCCGCGTCGGTGACGAAGTACGGGGAAAGGTAGCCGCGATCAAACTGCATCCCTTCGACAACTTCAAGGGACGTTTCCATCGTCTTCGATTCTTCGACAGTGATGACGCCATCCTTGCCGACCTTCGCCATAGCCTCGGCGATCAACTCGCCGATGGCATGGTCGCCATTCGCCGAGATCGTGCCGACTTGCGCAATCATGTCTCCGGTGACCGGCTTCGACATTTTCTTGATCTCTTTGGTAGCGCGCTCAACTGCTTTATCGATGCCGCGCTTTAAGGCCATCGGATTGGCGCCGGCCGCAACGGTCTTTACTCCTTCGCGAAAGATCGCCTGTGCCAGCACTGTCGCTGTGGTGGTGCCGTCACCAGCAACGTCGCTGGTCTTTGAGGCAACCTCGCGCACCATTTGCGCGCCCATGTTTTCCATTGGATCTTTGAGTTCGATCTCTTTCGCCACGGTCACGCCGTCTTTGGTGATCGTCGGGCTGCCGTATTTCTTGTCGAGAACAACGTTACGCCCTTTTGGTCCCAGCGTAATTTTCACCGCGTCGGCGAGTTGATTGACGCCGCGCAAAATTGCTCCGCGCGATTCTTCGCCATGAGTTATTTGTTTTGCCATAGTCGTTTTCTTCTCCTAATCAAAGTTGTGAACACAAACGTTAGTTTGCGGGTGTAGCGCAAATTGTTAATTTGCGTTCTTGCTTTTGAAACGCAACCGAAAGTCTGCGTTTACCCGAGCGCCTATTTGCTCTGTTTGCCGCCAGTAGCCGCGCCGGCGCGTCGGATGATTCCGAGAATCTCGTCCTCGCGCATAATCAACAGCTCTTCACCGTTGACTTTGATTTCTGAGCCGCTGTACTTCCCGAACAAGACGCGGTCGCCGGCCTTGACGTCCAACGCCTGGCGCGAGCCGTCTTCCTTGTATTTGCCCAGACCAGCGGCGATTACTTGACCTTCTTGTGATTTTTCTTTGGCCGAGTCGGGAATGATGATGCCCCCGCGAACCTGCTCGCCTTCGTCAATGCTTTTCACGATCACCCGATCATGCAGTGGCTGGATATTCGTCGTCATAACTTGTTTCAATCTCCCTTTTTGTTCCACCAAGAGTCTGAGCTTGAGAGCCGTGACGCCACGTCATTTCTTGCCTGGGTTCACAAACTCAAGGCGACAAGATTGCTGTAATGACGAACAGCGAGTGTAAGCACTCTGGACTTTTGGTGGTTGAGCTGTAGATGTCAGACGGTCTGGAGAAAGCCAGAAGAGCTGAGAATGGAGTTAGCTGGTCTCGGTTCTATTCAACCTTATGCTTCGCGGTGCTATATGTCAAAGGAAGGATATAGTACATAAGCAATATATAGCAGACGCGACGAGACGGTTTGCGATGTTACCGCGTGGTGAAGATGAGTTGATGACGAAGTCTTAAAATGTGGGAGCTTCCCGTACTAATGCATGTTGAATGGACCACCACGCGGCTCTGGCGCCAAGTCCGGACGCGAGGAATCCTGCAAAACCTCGTGCAGCTCTAAAACATTTGTCTTGAAGTATGCGTCCTTCGGCAAAGTGCCCGACTGAGCGTGACCCTTCACAAACGCATCGGAGCGCACCCAGTTGAGAAAATCCTGCCGGCAATTCCACGTCGTAAAAACAACGTAGGGATCACCTTCATTCACGGGCCGCAGGATCTGATTCGAAATGAATCCTTCCATCTTGTCCACCAGCCCGGCTCGCTCTCGGAACACTTTTTCAAGAGCGTCTGAATACTCCGGCTTTACGTAAAGGCGATTAGCAACAGTTATCATTCGTGCGTCTATCCTACGATTGGTCCTCGATTGAGTACGTTACAAGGCCGGGCCGCCTATAAACAAATGTGGAGTGCGGCGGCGAGCTTAGCGCGACGCCGCTTTGTATTCGCTGACCACGACCATGTTGAGAAATCCAAAGCGCGCCCCCGTTGTCGGCGCGCTCCAGATATGTAGCTCGCGCCTTACAAGTAGAATTTGTCAGCAATCTGTTAGAAGTTCCCCTGCACTAGTTTTGTTTCGCCAACGTCTCCCCCAACACCAGGAGTTCATCGAGGGCGGAACGATTCATCAGTTTGCCGCCGACAATCACGGCGCGTATCCGCTGTGTGTTGTGAATATCATTGAGAGGATTCGCGTCCAGAAGGATCATATCCGCGATCTTGCCAACCTCGATCGTGCCCACGTCTTTACTTTTATTAAGCACGCCCGCGGGCGTTGACGTTGCCGCCTGCAGCGCCTGCATTGGCGTCAAGCCACACTGGACCAGGAGAGCCAACTCTTCATGCAGGCTGAAACCGGGAATCCGCGGTCCGGCAATATCGGTTCCGGCGATTAACGTGACCCCGGCCGTGTGCATCTGCCTCACCACTTCGCACAATTCGGCAAACGTCTGTTTCCATTGAGCGAGATCCGCTGCCGGCAGTTTGGATTGTTCCAGCGTCTTTTTGTTCGAGACGGCAACGTATCGGAGATTTGCGTTAGGTGGTAACGCCGGGTCAGAGAAGTCAATTGACGTGCGATATGCGATCAACGTCGGATCTTCGACTGTGTGGTTCCGAGCGAAGCGAGCGAATAGCTTGTCGGCTTCCTCTGCGCGGAACTGGCGTATCGCTTCGGACAGACTGCGCCCGTTCAAAGCCGCGGTGAAGGTCCCTTCAAACAGAGTTTCGGTGTGTTCTATGGTGGCCTCGCCGGCGTCGGACGCTTCGGCCGGGGTAACAGTGATGGGAATGTGGCCCACGACGGTCAGGCCCTGCTTTTTCGCTTCGTCGATCGCCGCGAAGTACGAGTCTCGCGGCATGCGGCGGTGGACCTTGATGAAATCGACGCCGGCTTCCTTCAGCGCGCGGACAACGCCGCGAGTTTCGTCCGGATTGCCGGGCACCATTTGATACTGATTGAACTTCTGTCCGTTGAGAATTGGACCAGCACGAAAAATGCGCGGGCCAACCAGGATCCCGGTCGCGATCTTTGTGCGCCAATCATCGAGTTCGCTGAGACGCCCGCCCATGTCGCGCACGGTCGTGACTCCGTTGGCAATTAAGACGGGTAAGGCGCTGGCCGTCGTCCAACTCAGATGCACATGTGCGTCCCACAGTCCCGGGATCAGAAATTTTCCGGCGCCGTTAACAACCTGGGCGCCGCGCGGCAGAGAAACTTCGGCGCTCTTACCAATTGTAACGATGCGATCACCCGTGATCACTACTGTCATAGCAGCCAGGGGAGATTTGCCGGTGGCATCAATCACGGTTACGTGAGTGATGACGAGCGGCCGAGGTCCCGATTTCGTTCGCACTTGTGAGATTAAGGTGAACGACGCGAGACAGAGAATCAAGAAGGATAAAGCCACGGTTCGAATCATAGGCCTGCTTGTTCTCACTTTATGTTTTCCCTGCCAGGTTATGCTCCGCATGCAATTAGAAAGTCTGCAACCGCAGGGTTATACGACGCTCCGGCAATCACTTTTTCACCGGACTAACATGCGCCGCCACGAGCTGCCATCGCCCCTGCTGTTTTACCCACACGTGCGTCGATTGAAACTGACTGCTGTACGGTTTATTGTTTTCTTTCCCGCTCCACGTAGCGAGCACAGTCGCGACGGCAGTGTTCCCGTAAAGATAAACTTTGACCTCGTCGTTAGTAGTCACGGATTCAGATGGGTCGGGTTGGGTAACAGGTTTTTGACTGGCGAGTCGCTGTGTCTTGTTAGACACTTTGCCATTAGGGAACGTAAAGACCAGATCGTTACTCCACAGGCGGTCAAGTACGGCCGCATCTTCTTTTACAAGCGCATCCGACAACTGGCGCTCCAGCTCAATCAATTGACTTTCAACGCTTGATTTGGATGGCGCCGCTTTGCTTTCAGATTGAGCGAGAGCGGCAGTGCCCGCCATGATAATTAAGAGAGCACTCACTAGGATCTTATTCATCTTTCCAACTCCTGTCTGAGACTGCTTCTACTCTTTTCCATGCCGGTGCTTACTATGCTTCAAATTGTGCCGGGCTTCAGCTTCTTCGATTGAGTGACTTTGGGTTAGCTTGATGTCTTTTTTGGCCATCTGCACCAGCTTCTGATAGTGCTTGTGAAGCGTTGCGATTTCTCCTTCGGTAAGATCTTCGACATCAATCAAGTTATTGCTTGCGCCTTCCAGTGCCGCAACTATCTCGTTGAGCTTCAGGTGAATCGCCTGGGCATCCTTGTTTTGCGTGCGCTGAATGAGAAAGACCATCAGGAAGGTAACTATCGTCGTACTGGTGTTGATTACCAGTTGCCAGGTGTCAGAGAAGCGGAACAATGGTCCGGTCAATCCCCAGATAATAATCACCGACAGCGCGAGAATGAACGACATCGACGTCCCCGTGGCTTTCGTCGCCTTGAGCGAGAACTGCTCGAGGACCTGGCTAAGCTTGTTATTCGACTTTCGCGCGATTGTTTTTCACCTACGCCCGGATCATGGTCAACAGCATCTTGAATCTGGTCGCCGCCTTCACCGCGTGCGGGATGTTTGCGGGCAGCGTAATCGTCTCTCCAAACTTCACGCTGTAAACTTCGCCGGCGATCTGAACCTCTGCCTCGCCGTCTAACACAAAGACAAGCGCTTCGAAGGGAGCAGTGTGTTCGCTCAAACCTTCGCCTTCGTCAAAGGCGAAGAGGGTGACGGTGCCGCCCTTGTTCTTTAACAAGATGCGGCTCACGATTGCGCCGTCATGGTAATGCAGCAGCCCGTCGACCGGTTGTACTTCTGTCTTCAATGCGGCTCTTTGTCACTCACAGTCTTTGACTCACCATCAACGCCGGCCAGAGACCAGGTTGTAGATCAAGATGATCACTGCGACCACAATCAAGATGTGAATCAAATTGCCACCAAAGTGTCCGATAAATCCGAGTAACCACAAGATCACCAGGATCACCAATATTGTCCAAAGCAATGTTTCACTCTCCTTTTTTTAAATCAGTGTTTGAATACAAGTCTTCCTTTTCGTCTCTTAGAAACGCGACACGTTGAGGACGGCACAAAAAAGAGGTCGCTGGCCTGGGTCTCAGGCGTCGGGAGCGGTGTGTCTAAAGAACGAATGCGGCAAGTCTACAACTCAGAACATTAGCGGTCTGTGCGCCAACACACAGAGCCAAAAAACCAGAAGCTAAGAAACGGCCGAGAACGATTGAAAGAGTCGCTGGTTGCTTCTAACCAAACTTCCGCAGTTGTGTGTGTGTGTCTTTTATGTGTGTTAACGCACAGACGGACGTCGCTGCGCCTCGCGGCGATGGGTTATCACTTCCGCAAGTTGAATGAAGCCTACGGCCAGAGCTGATCGAAAAACAAAACAAAAAAAGCGCGGTGCTACTTTGGAAGGAACGTATCGTATTCCTTTTTGATTATTCCGTAGCAATGGCAAGCGATTGCCTTGACGCCCACTCGATCCAGAATTAAAAGATTCCCACGGCTGTAACTGATCAAGTGCTGTTGCTGCAGCGCGCCGGCAGCTTTGTTTACGCCCTCGCGTCTCACGCCCAGCATGTTGGACAGGAATTCCTGCGTGAGTCGAAACTCGTCAGTTTCCATTCGGTCGCGGGTCATCAGTAGCCAGCGGGCGAGCCGGGCGTCGATCGGATGAAACCGGTTACACGCTGCGCCCTGTGCGATTTGTGTCAGTCGTGAGTGCGTGTAACGTCGCAATAGCCGCGGAAACGAACCGCCATTCTCGCACTCCGTCCGAAAGGCACTTGCTTTCATTCGTAACGCCTCGCCCGCGCCTTGCACGACCGCGCGATTGCCCGAGGTTTTCACTCCCATGAAGGCCGGCAAGCCCACCATGCCTTCGCGGCCCACGATGCCCACTTCAAGCGTGGCCCGATCTTCCACGGCCGCAAGCAAAGAGATGATGCCGCTGGTTGGGAAATAAACGTTACGGATTAGATCGCCCGGCTCGTAAATCACCTCCCCGAAAACCAGAGGGAACGGTTTCAAGTTAGGCAATAACCGTTGATATTCATCTTTTGGCAGGGCGGCAAGAAGGCGGTTGGTTGGCGGCGCTCGCAGAGGTTTGGTTCTAGACATTTATGGACTCCTCGTTCCGATTGTCGCGTGCAACGACCACAAAGTGCTGCAGTTGGATGTGATCACGCGAAAGGCTAGATTGATGACTGACATTACATTTCTCCTTAGGGTTAACAGTTGTTCGTCTTTCTCATGGCTAGCACAAGCGGCGCGGGAAAGAGGTCGCGGGGCCTGGTCTCGGGGTCGAGAGCGGTTTGCCGGGAAATGACTGTGAGTACCTATACAAATAAAGCGCAACGTTGGTCTGTGCGGCAGCACACAAAGGAAGAGGCGCTGGAGAAATGACAGACGACTGATCATCCCGAGGGATGATATGCGGTCTGTCCTCTTATATGTGTGTTAGCCCACAGACAGATACTCTTGCGTAGTTTACCTTAGCCATTCCAGCAAGTTACTCTGAGAGCACACCGCGCAGTCCCCTCAATCAAGCAGATTGATCAGGCTAAGTAAAAATCCAGAGAGTAGTCTCGCGCTAACTATCAGAGGTCTTCAGAACGGAAAAGAAGTGGAAACTATCAACCCATTCGGCGTTGAGATGGTGAAAACGGCCAAGGTAAAAGATACCGGCGCGACAGCCGTCCGCAGTCAACCAACTGCTGAAGAAATCGCTCGGCTAACATTTGCGAAGTTGCGTGATATTCGCATTCACACGCAGGAGTTGCGCAATCGATTCGCGCGGCTCTTAAACAGAGGATCGCCGTTGGAATAAACCGGCTGCGCAACAGTTCAAAACGTCCGCATCAAGACGCGGTCCGGGACCGGCTTCCTCTTAGTTGAAATCGTTGTTCTTAGTTCAGGGTTACATGCACGGCTCGTCCTAAAACAAACAGATGAAATCAGAAACCGATAGCGCCAAGCAATTCACGCTCGGTATTGAAGAAGAGTTTCAGATTGTCGATCCTCAAACTCGCGAGTTGCGTTCGCACGTCTCCGAGATTCTCGCTGAAAGTAAGACGTTGCTCGGCGAGCAAGTTAAGCCGGAAATGATCCAGTCGATGATCGAAGTGAACACGGGGATCTGTAAAGACATAAAAGCAGCCCGCACCGACATCACAAATCTGCGCGCTATCCTCTCCGGCCTGGTACGCAAGCAGGGCCTGGAGATTGTTGCTGCCGGCACACATCCATTCTCACGTTGGCAGGACCAGAAGATTTTCGAGAATGCCAGATACGAGCTAATCGTCGAAGAGAATCAGATGATCGCTCGCTCTTTGCTTACCTTCGGTCTCCATGTACATGTCGGCATTCCGGATCCTGAGCGGGCAATCCAAATCATGAACGCCGTACGTTATATGCTGCCTCATGTGCTCGCGCTTTCAACTTCATCTCCTTTCTGGCTGGGCGTACACACCGGATTGAAGTCCTATCGCTCAGAACTTTTCACGCGATTTCCGCGCACGGGTATTCCGGACCACTTCGAGTCAGACAGTGCCTTTCAGCGCTACGTGCAACTGCTTATCAAGACTGGCTGCATCGATGACGCCAAGAAGATCTATTGGGACGTGCGTCCCCACCCCTTCTTTCCGACGCTGGAGTTTCGCATCTGCGATATTCCTACTCGAGTCGATGACACCATCGCGATCGCCGCTCTTTTCCAGGCATTAGTCGCGAAGGTTGATAGACTTCTTGATCAGAATCTAACCTTCCGGCTCCATCACAAAATGTTGATCGAGGAGAACAAGTGGCGCGCTGTGCGTTATGGGCTTGATGGCCAGATGATCGATTTCGGCAAGGGCGAGGAAGTGCCAATTCGTGATGTTATTCGTGAACTCCTACATTTCGTTGATAAAGTTGTTGACGACCTTGGCTCGCGCCAGGAGATCAACCACATTTACACGATTCTCGAGCGCGGCACTTCAGCCGATGAGCAGCTTCGCGTTTGGCGAGAGACAGGCGACATCAAGTCCGTCGTGGATCATTTGATTGAAATGACGATGGAGAATGTCCCGTCCGAAGTAGTTCCTCACGGGTTAGCAGCGGCGTCGTGAAATAGACTTGCCTCCGGTAGTGTGAATGTCGAAGTAAGGGAAACCGTCCCGCAAATTCTCTCCGCCTATATAATTGGACCGAAATAGAAAATAGCGGCCAGTCGGAACTGGTTAAATTTGGGTTGCACAGATCCAAACGAATCCGACTAAAATGATTCAACCATGGGCGAACTTTCCTCAGCACGTCTTAAGTTACTCTCCGACCTTCAGTCAGACGCGTTCAATTACTTCGTGAACGAAGTCAATCCGGACAACGGATTGGTGGCGGATTGCACTAAGCAAGGCTGGCCTTCGAGTATCGCTGCAATTGGCATGGCGCTCTCAGCGTATCCAGTCGGTGTCGAACAGAACTTGATCTCACGCGAAGAAGCAATTGGGCGAACGCTAAAGAAGTTGCGCTTCTTTGCTAAGAGCGAGCAGAGCAAGAGCCCCACCGCCACTGGATACCAGGGCTTCTATTATCACTTCCTCGATATGCAAACGGGGCAACGTGCCTGGCAATGCGAACTGTCAACTATAGACTCAACGTTTCTTTTCGCCGGCATGCTCGCTGCCGCAGCTTATTTCGATCGGGATTCTGCCGACGAGAACGAAATCCGCACTCTTGCTGACCAGCTTTATCGTCGTGCCGACTGGAGGTGGGCCGTCAATGGCGGGGCCACGCTGAGTCACGGTTGGAAACCGGAGACTGGCTTTTTGACTCACCGCTGGGACGGCTATGACGAGTCGACGTTGGCTTATATTCTCGGTTTGGGTTCGCCAACTTTTCCTCTGCCCAAAGAGAGTTATACGGTCCACCGTTCCACCTGCGAATGGAGAAAAGTTTACGATTACGAATATCTTTTCGCAGCGCCGCTCTTCACACATCAGTTCTCACATATCTGGATTGACTTCCGCGAAATCCAGGATAAGTTCATCCGCGATCATGGTCTCGACTATTTCGAAAACAGCCGCCGCGCTACCTTCGTGCAACAAGAATACGCGCGCCGAAATCCAAATGGATTCCAGGGCTATGACGAGTTTTGCTGGGGTCTCACCGCCTGCGAAGGGCCGGGCCCACAGGAGCTAACGGTCGATGGAGTGAAGCGAGTCTTCTTCGATTATGTTGCTCGAGGAGTGCCTCACGGTCCGGATGATGGCACCCTGGCGCCGTGGGCCGTGGTTGCTTCTCTGCCGTTCGCGCCTGAGATAGTGCTGCCGACATTGGAACACTTCAACGAAATAGAAATTGGCGTCGATCATCCCTATGGACTCGAAGCGACTTTTAATCCCTCTTTCCCTGTCGAAGAAAGTCGGCGGCGCGGTTGGTTGTCTCCCTGGCACTTCGGAATTAATCAAGGTCCAATCGTGCTGATGATCGAAAACCATCGCAGTGAACTCGTGTGGAGTTTGATGAAGAAATCTCCTTACATCCTCGCAGGGCTACGGCAAGCGGGATTTGCCGGAGGGTGGTTAGGGACATAGCCTCGTAGCGCAAACCGACCATCGACGCGTTCGCTCCACGCCTCCTAAAAAAGGAGCGCGATCTGCCCACCCATCCTTGATGATGTCTCGCGAACTAGTCTTGACTACTCTGGGTGTAGCTCCGTCAAAGAAGCGTTCGTAATGGTTCGATCCATCGAGTTGGCGTATCGCTCCTATACAGCGATGTCCGTCCGATGGAACTGATTTCTAAACACTTTCAGAGTTGACTCAAAATCTATTCGAACAATCGCAACTAAAATGCCATTGGGTTTTAGCAGCGCTAAGTTCAGGAAATTGCTCGACCTTTCGAAAGTATCTGCGCGAGTGTCTCGTAGAACGGCACTTTACTTGCTCGGTCGGTCCTTGAAGTGAATATGAAGGAGGGACGAGATCATGAAATCAAACAGTCAGCATGGGAAGATCGGTTACATCATCTTATGGCTCCTCGGCGTGCCCGCGTCGATTCTTATTTTGATTGCACTCTTGCGAGCATGTTGAGTCGGGGAACGTTGTTCGAGATCGTTGTACAAATCGATCATAAATGAAACGGAGACGGTTATGAAGAAGAGAATCATATTGTTGAGCGCTCTTGGCGTCGCTGGCGGGTTGTTATATGCGCTGGAATCCCAGCACAAACGAAATAAAGGTGCGAATGCGGACAAAGAAGGTGACAAGGAAGCCGCTGTCGGAAACGGTAGATCTGCTACTGCAAACCAAAATGATTCGCTGCAAACGAAGCCGGCCGCTTCGATGGCCAAGATTGAAAACGGACAAGTGTCGATCGGAAACGAAGACGAGCACGTGATTGACGATCAGGGTACTGATCAATCAGAGGCTTCAGAGATCTTGAGGCACATTCGTGACAACGCCTTTGAAGCGAACGATGAGAAGCTGGCACTGGCATTGGGCCGGCCGGCTGATGAAATCAAAGAGTGGACCAGCGGAAATGGTTTGATTGATGGCGACGTGATCCTGAAGGCCCGTACGCTCGCGATGCAGCGCGGCTTTGAGATTTGAAGACGCCGGTTATCCCAGCGGAACATGCATCTTATTCAATTACTCTTGCCGCTGCATGACAACGATGGTCGACCGTTTTCAGTAAGCTACTTCACTCAGGTTCGCCGAGATTTAACTGATCGTTTTGGCGGCGTCACTGCTTTTCTACGCGCTCCCGCCGTAGGTCTTTGGAAAGAGAGCGCCGACTATATCGACCGCGACCATGTGGTGATGTTCGAAGCGCTGGCCGAGCAGCTTGACCGAGATTGGTGGACCCTCTATCGCAAACAATTGCAGAATAAGTTTCGTCAAGACGAAGTTTTAATTTGGGCTTCGACCATCACCAAGTTGTAAATTCTTCCGCAATTTTTCTCGCCGAACAACAAGTACACCAGATGTATTCGCGATTATCCCAGCTGCCGCTTTGGACTTTAATGGCACTGCGTTTGCCCGAACTTCTCCATACCTAACCAAGGTACTGCAATCTGTTTTGAATGAATGCAGCAGCAGTGAAATCGATGTCGGTTTTTCAAACCGAGAACAACTTAGTTGGATAAAACTGAACACAGGAGGAAAAAATCATGGCGGACGATCGTAAAGAAAATCAGGGCGGTCAGCAGGGTGGTCAACAGGCTCCGGGCCGTCAAGGTGATCAAGGTGGTCAACAAACCGGAGGCCGTCAAGGTCAGCAGCAGGGCGGACAGCAAGGCGGTCAAGGTGGCCAGCAATCTGGAGGTCAACAGGGCGGTGAACAGAACCGGTAGTATTTCGGTGCGCGGAGGTGAGTTTGCTCTTTTAGATCAGGCTCACCTCGCGCTTACCGTTAAGTTTCGACTTTAGTATCACTGGGGTGATCTGAATATGACTAAGAACACGGGGAAGCTTGCAATCGTCACCGGCGCATCGACGGGCATCGGCTATGAATTGGCGAAGTGTTGTGCTGAGAATGGATTTGATCTGTTGATCGCCGCGAATGAACCGGAAATACATGAAGCAGCTGAAGAATTTACGAAGCTCGGCGTTCAAGTTAAGGCGGTTGAAGTTGATCTCGCAACGATCGAAGGCGTCGAGACTCTCTATGCCGCTTCTAAAGGCCGAGCGGTTGACGCATTGTTAGCAAACGCCGGAATTGGTTTGGGGGGCGCTTTCCTCGATCAGGATTTTGACGAGATACACCACATCATCGTCACCAATATCACCGGCACAGTCTATCTCGCACAGAAAATCGGAAAGGACATGCGCTCGCGCGGACACGGACGCATCCTCTTCACGGGCTCTATCGCCGGCTTCATACCCGGTAGCTTCAACGCAACCTATAACGCGACCAAAGCCTTCATCGATTCATTCTCATTCGCGCTTCGCAATGAGTTGAAAGACACGGGCGTGACGGTTACATGTTTGATGCCCGGCGGCACTGAAACGGCGTTCTTCGAACGCGCGGACATGGTGGATACGAAACTTGGTCAAGCGAAAAAAGATGATCCAGCGGATGTCGCGAAGCAAGGATATGAAGCAATGATGAGCGGCGAAGGCGACGTCGTTACCGGCTTCAAGAACAAAGTGATGTCAGCCGCGGCGCTGTTGACGCCTTCAGATACCCTGGCCGAACTACATCGGAAGCAGGCAGAACCTGGTTCAGCGAGTAAGTAATCGAGTTTGATCAAATGTGGAGAAATGAGATGAACGAGACAGCCTTGACGCAGGACGCAATCGACGGGCACGACACCGAAAGTTCAAGTGAGAAGGACGGACTGTTTAGTAAAGCGATCAAACATCCGTTGGTGACGGGCGGCGCGCTCCTGGCTGGCGCGGGCCTCGCTTACGCCGCTGTCAAAACCATTCAAAGCGCCGCGGATAGCATCGCGCGCGAAGTTCACATTGAAACATCCACCGCCATTGATAAATCGCCTGAAGAGCTTTATGTCTTTTGGCGAGATTTCAAGAATCTTCCTCTTTTCATGAAGAACCTTGAATCGGTGATGGTGTTGGATGGATTGAAGTCGCACTGGGTAGCGAAAGGAATTGGCGCCGCGAAAGTCGAGTGGGACGCGGAGATCTACAACGAGAAAGAGAATGAACTCATTGCTTGGCGATCGCTGGAAAATACCGACGTAGTCAATGCTGGATCGGTGCGCTTTCAAAAAGGAGCACAGGGTCATGGCACCTATGTGCGCGTCACCGTTAACTACAATCCGCCCGTCGGCAAATTGGGCGCGACCCTGGCGCAACTTCTCGGCGGTGAACCCAAACAACTAATCAAGGAAGATCTGCGACGGCTCAAGCAATTAATGGAAGCCGGCGAAATCGCGACTATTGATGGACAAACCTCAGGACGCGCACAGATGGATGAAACCCAGCCGAAAGCAGCCACGACGAGAAATGCGGAAACGGTGAACGAAGAAACAGAAGCGGCGCACACTCAAGCCGCATAGCGTAGGAGATCAAAATGAAAGCAGTTTGTTGGGAAGGTAAGAAGAACGTTCAGGTACTCAGCGTGCCTGATCCGAGCATCATCAACCCGCGCGATGCGATTTTGAAAATAACGTCTACCGCAATTTGTGGCTCTGATCTTCATCTCTATGACGGCTACATTCCCACCATGGAGAAAGGCGACATCCTGGGCCATGAATTCATGGGCGAAGTGGTCGAGCTGGGAAGCGCAGTTAAGAATTTGAAGAAAGGCGATCGCGTGGTCGTACCGTTCACGATCGCTTGCGGCAATTGCTTCTTTTGCAAACGCGATCTCTGGTCCGCTTGCGACAATAGCAATCCCAACGCGGGGACTGCCGAGATCTTGTACGGATTCTCAGGCTCAGGCTTGTTCGGCTATTCGCACATGATGGGCGGTTATTCCGGCGGTCAGGCTGAGTATGTACGCGTGCCGTTCGCTGATGTTGGGCCAGTACAGATTCCAGATGAATTGAACGACGAGCAGGTGCTCTTTCTCTCCGACATATTTCCCACTGGTTACATGGCCGCCGAGAACTGCAACATCCGACCTGGCGACACAATAGCGGTTTGGGGTTGTGGGCCGGTCGGTCAGTTCGCGATTAAGAGTGCTTACCTGCTTGGCGTTGAGCGGGTCATCGCCATCGATCATGTTCCGGCGCGCTTACGGATGGCCGCCGAAGAGGGCAAAGCCGAAACGCTGAACTTCGACGATGAACACATCTACCAGAAGCTCACCGAGATGACCGGCGGTATGGGACCGGACGCTTGCATCGATTGTGTTGGCCTGGAAGCGCATGGCATGACGATCGATGCGCTTTACGACCGGGCGAAGACCGCGCTTTATCTCGCGACTGATCGCGCCCACGCATTGCGCCAGGCGATTCGTGCTTGTCGCAAGGGCGGCACCGTTTCAGTGCCCGGAGTGTACGGCGGCTTTCTCGACAAGTTCCCGTTTGGTGCTGCGTTCTCGAAAGGCCTGACGTTCAAGATGGGCCAAACCAATGTGCATAAGTATTTGCGGCCGCTGCTCAAGTTGATTCAGGAGGGCAAGATCGATCCTTCGTTTGTGATCAGCCATCGTTTGGCTCTCGGCGACGCAGCGAATGGCTATGAGACGTTCAGGAATAATCAAAATGAATGCACTAAGGTCGTCATGAAGCCGGAGTGGAACTGAGCAACATAGTGATCGGTTACCCGGTCCCAGCCAGGTTGATTGGCGTAATTGAGACGGAACAAACGGAGGATGGGCAGACCACTCGAAACGATCGACTAATCGCAGTGGCCGCAGATTCCCGCAACCACTCTCACGCGCGTTTTGTCGGAAACCTCAACAGTAACTTAGTTCACGAAATTGAACGTTTCTTTATCTCCTGCAACGAGACCAAGCGAAAGAAATTTACGGTTGTCGGTCGCTCAGGTCCGGAGGTGGCGCGCGCGTTAATTGATAAGAGTTCTTCTTCGCTTCGAGGATCGCGAACCACTAAAAAGCGAATAGTTAAAAAGAAGACTTCCGGCAAAACGAAAGGTTGAGCAACCAGACTTGACTAGCGCTTTATAGAGTTGAGATCAGACCTGATGCCCACCGCCAACACAAAATCAAAATCCGCTAACCCAGTTCGGAGATTCCTCGGCATCCTGGGACCAGGTTTCATCACGGGCGCCTCTGATGATGATCCGTCAGGAATTGGGACCTATGCCATAGCCGGAGCCTCCACCGGCTTCAGTACACTTTGGTTGGCACTCGTCACCTTTCCGATGATGGCTGCCATTCAATTCATTTGCGCCAAAATTGCTATGGTCACGGGAAGGGGACTCGCCGGAGTCTTAAAGGAACATTACTCGCGCTCGCTTTTGTATCCTGCGGTGTTGTTGCTGGTTGTCGCTAACATCATCAATGCGGGCGCGGACATCGGCGCAATTGCGGCAGCGATCAATATGCTGGTGCCGATACCGATTCCGGCAATGATCATTCCAGTAGCGCTGCTGATCGTCGTGCTGCAATTCTGGGGAAGCTACTCGTTAATTGAGCGAGTATTCAAATGGTTGACACTTGCTTTGTTCGCTTATGTTGCCACCGCATTCTTCACTCGGCCGGGCGCGTCGGAAGTTTTACGCGGGACATTTATTCCCGCCATCTCTTTTGACAACAAGTTCTTGATGACAGCGACGGCGATCCTGGGAACCACCATTTCGCCTTACCTGTTTTTCTGGCAGACCGGACAAGAGATCGAGGAAGAGAAACGCATCGGCCGAACTGCGATTGAAGATCGCAAGGGAACCACCAGGACGCAGCTTAGAAGGCGCGGCTGGGACGTACTCATTGGCATGATGTTTTCGAATGTAGTGATGTATTTCATCATCCTCACCACAGCCGCAACTCTATTCAAGTCCGGCAAAACGAATATTCAATCTGCTACTGATGCAGCCGAAGCGCTGAAGCCTCTCGCCGGAGCAGGCGCGAAGTTTCTTTTAGGTCTGGGACTAATTGGTACGGGCTTTTTGGCCGTGCCTATCCTGACAGGATCGAGTGGTTATGCTTTAGCTGAAGTCTTTGGCTGGAAACATGGTTTGGAAAATAAACCAGATGAAGCGAAGAAGTTCTATTGGATTCTGGCGATCTCCACCGCGGCGGCAATCGAGATCAACTTCCTCGGAATCAATCCGGTTACCGCGTTGTTGTGGGCGGCGGTGATTAATGGCCTGCTGGCGCCTCCATTATTGGTTCTGATCATGCTGATCGGAAACCGAAAGAAAATAATGAAGCAGCATACCAACGGAGTTGTCTTGAATATCCTGGGCTGGGCCACGACCGTGGCGATGTCACTCGCGGCTATTGCTCTGGTTGCCTCATGGTTTATGGGGTGACGACAGAGCAAATTAATTCAAGCAGGCCCAGGATTTTGGCACTCCTATTGCTCAAGCCTATTCGAACCGTGAAAACCGTTCGATTTTCTGCCACAAATTTACCAGGGGGGAGTTGTTTCAATGAACGCTTTTACGCTTTTGAAAGAAGATCACAAAAAGGTCGCGGGCATTCTGGAAAAAATAGACGCCACCACAGAACGTGGGGTCAAGACTCGCGAAGAGCTGTTCACCCAGTTGAAAACTGAATTGGACATTCACGCGGAGATTGAAGAGACCATCTTCTACCCGGCGCTGGAGAAACATGAAGAAACCCGAGACGTTACGCTCGAGGGAATCGAAGAGCACCGCATTGTGAAAGAGTTCTTAGCGGAACTGGACGCTATGTCGAAAGACGATGAGGTCTGGACTGCGAAGATGACCGTGCTAAAAGAAAACGTCGAACATCATGTTGAGGAAGAAGAAGGCGAAATGTTTTCCAAGGCTCGGAAAGCGCTCACCGACGAAGAGATTGAATCTCTTGGAACGCGCATGGAAGCGACGAAGAAAAAGCAGAAGGCCGCGGTCTCACGTTGACATGAAAGTCGCGGAAGTAATCTCACATGTCGTCCGCGTGGGAACTTGCAAGGACGATCGTGGCGGTATTTTGTCGTTGAAATTGTTTCCGCGAGTAAGACAGTTTCCTGCGCTGCTGAGCTCCGATTTAAATAGACAGTTTGCTAATCATAGAGTACGTGCCTGAATTGAAAGAGGCGCAAGCACAATCGACCTGGATGCTGAATAAAATAGGGTCGGCAGATCGGCTCTGATTAGGGCTGGTTAGGATGGCTCGTCTCTGAAGAATTGGCGAAGCAGATCGAATTCCGCATTATCTCGAGCTTCGAACCGCTTTAGCTCATCTCGGAATGAACTTAGCTTGTCGATGATTAGATCAAGGGCCGCGGCGATCTCGGCGGAGTTACTTGCCAGCACGTCGCGCCACATCAACCAGGAACTGTCCGCTAGTCGAGTCATATCTTTGTAGCCCGGACCAGCCAATGCGAGCAACGTTACTGCGTCGTCCTGCTCTTTGACCGTTTTTGCCAGCGCGCTCGAAACAAGTTGTGGCAGATGGCTGACCAATGCCAATGCGCGATCGTGGTCGACGGCGGTCATCAATTTCACGCGACAGCCTAATGCCTCGACGGTCTCGCGCACACGATTAAAGTACTCACTCTGTGGCGAAGAGTTGTCGGTCGTGAGGACATAGGTTGCCTCTTTGAACAAGTCTGCCCGCGCATGATTCACACCGGAATGGTGACTGCCGGCAATTGGATGACCGCCAATGAAGTAACGATCGGGAGGCAAGTATTCCGCTGCCGCGCGGCAGACTAAACGCTTAGTGCTGCCGGCGTCGGTAATAATTGCGCCCGGCTTGGTTTGCGCAATTCGTTCGCGCATGAATCGGACGATCTCCAGAAAGGGCGTCGCCAGATAAACCAAGTCAGAAGTTGAAACATCGCCAACACCAAAAGCATCATCCACGTCATCAATTACGCCACGGGCCTGGGCCTCGTCCAGGACCGATGCTGAGATGTCGAAACCGAGAACGCGTTCGGCCAACTGCGCGCGTTTCAGTGCAAGAGCGAACGAAGATCCGATTAGGCCGCAACCGACGACCGTTACTTGTTTCCACATGCGTCTTGTCGTCACAGTTGATCTCGAGAATATGTCGCTCGAACGTCGCGAGCTTTCAGCATACGAGCGACATCGCATTCGCGATTCCGCGCAACGGTTGCGTTAAGCGCTCCATCATTTCGCTGAATTGATCAAAGTCCAGCGACTGTGGTCCATCCGAAAGCGCTCGTTCCGGGCAAGGATGCACCTCGATAATTAATCCATCCGCGCCGGCGGCGATCGCGGCGCGTGCCATCGGGGCGATTAATCGCCGCCGACCTGTGCCATGCGACGGATCGGCGATGACCGGCAAATGAGAAAGCTCCCGAGCCAGAGCCACCGCCGAGAGATCGAGCGTGTTGCGCGTTTCGGTTTCGAACGTCTTAATTCCTCGTTCACACAACACCACGTCCGGATTGCCGCCAGAGAGAAGATACTCGGCCGCGAGCAACCACTCCTTAATAGATGCCGACGGGCCGCGCTTCAGCAGGATGGGTCGGGATGAATTGGCCAGCCGCCGCAACAAGGAAAAGTTCTGCATGTTGCGCGCTCCCACTTGCAGCATGTCGGCATATTCGGCCACCACGTCGACGTCTTCCGTGCTCATCACCTCGGTGACCACTGGCAGACCAGTTTCTGATCGCGCTTCGCTGAGAAACCTAAGAGCATCGACGCCGAGTCCCTGAAAATCGTAAGGCGAGGTGCGCGGTTTATAAGCTCCGCCGCGCAGCATTGTAGCGCCCGCGGCCCGCACGGCGTGCGCTGTTTGCAAGAGTTGCTCGCGTGATTCAACCGAGCATGGCCCGGCGATGACGACGACCTCAGGCCCGCCGAAGCAAACGTCGCCGATGCGGACAGTCGTTCGCTCGGGCTTCATCTGCTTGCTAACGAGTTTGTAGGACTGAGTAATCGGCGTAACGCTTTCAACCCCGGGCGCCGCGCGCAATGCTTCGATTTCATTGCGGTTGCCGTTACTGCCGACAACTCCGATCACGGTTTTTTCCGTACCGCGGCTGACATGTTCGCAAAACCCACATTCGCGGACGCGTTCGATGACGTGATCGATCTGCGCTGCGGTGGCATGGCCTGACATTGTTATTACCATTGCTTATCTCCTTCTTCGACTGCTTATAAAATTGGTTAGCTATTCGCGAATGAAGCGCGCGCTGATTCGCCGCAGCGCCGGCCGGCGCCTGCGTGGTTCAGAAGCGATCGCGTGAGCTTCCAGGCGGCTGGTCTCGGACATGATTTGTTCAAATATAACTCCCACAGCTTGATCGTCCAGCGGACCCGCGTTGACGCGGCGCAGCCGTTCCAGCAGGGCGCGTTCGCGATCGATGTCACTCACGGGAAGGTTGGCGGCCCGCTTCAATCTTCCAATCATCGTCGCGAGTTGCACCCGTTGATTCAAAAGCCCCAAAAGCTCGTTATCGACATTGTCGATCTCATTTCGCCAGTCTTCGATAGTCATGTGGTTGACTCCCTCTCTTGCTGCGCTTCATTTCTTCGAATAAAAAGAGAGCTGGCCGCGACTTCCATTCGGAGGTTGCGACCGGCTCTGCGAAACTTTTTGGCGTCTAGTCTTTAGGTCTTACGGCTCTCACGCGCATTTCGCTCCGAACGCTCCCCCATAGAAGGGTAGCGATACGTATAAGCGAAGTAGTAAGAGCGAGTTCTTCTCATCCTGATTATGTCCCCGCCTGTGAGGACAGCAACTTGATTACTTATACAGCCCAAAGAGCTATCAAGCAAGTGCCGAGACGAGTAGTGTCTGAAGGTTGTGTTGCCGGGGAATTTGCCCGACCGTCAGGAAGGGCTCAGCATTAAATCGTTGCGAATGAGCCCTCCCTCACGGTCGGGCTAGTGCCCCGACTCTGTAGCAACAAAACTCTCAGACACTACCCGGGAACAAATTAGTGAACAATGAAACTCAACGCAGCTCGAAACTTGCTAGAGGATCTCGACCAGACACCAACCGTCGACCTTTTCGATGAGCCGTTCCTTGGCTCCTTCTTTGAGTTGACCGAGGAGGCCTTTCTTCTTTTCTTTTTGTTCTCGCTTCGCTTCTTACCGGTGCGGGCAGCAGAGTTGCGATTGACTTGTCGCAAATGCCGTAATAGATTGCCGACTTCATCTAAGCAGAAATAGGCCGGACCGGTTCTCATAATCTAGACAAGCGTGCACTCCCCGAAGGATCCATGAGCGCTCGACCACTGTTCATTCCCGTAATTCTCGGGACGGTGCGCAAAGGCCGCGCCAGTGAGAACGTTGCGAAGTTCGTCTTCGAGCAAGTACTGAAGCGTGAAGGCGTCGAAACCGAGCTGATCGATATTCGCGATCTCAACTTTCCGGTCGACGATGCCGGCGAGCAGATCAAAAACCCGAAATTCTCAGAGACCTGCGAGCGCGCCGATGGTTTTGTGATCGTGACGCCGGAATACAACCATGGCTACCCGGGAATGCTGAAACATGCTTTGGATACAAATCTGAAGGAATACATTCACAAAGCCGTAGGCATCTGTGGCGTCTCAGCCGGAGGCTTTGGCGGCGCGCGGGCGATCGAAGCGTTGCTGCCCGTGTTGAGGGAACTGGGCTTGGTGACGATCTTCTGGGATGGAAACTTTTCGGGCGCGCAAAAGTTGTTCGGCGAAGATGGAAAGATCCTGGACGAGGCGACGCACATTAAACGCATTGATAAGTTTCTCGGGGAATTGATTTGGATGAGCGAGGTTTTGCGCTACGGCCGCGAGAACATTTCAATCTGAGTTTGAAAGAAAAACCGTTTCGCCAAAATGTGGGACTGCCGCGACCCGTTTTGCGCAATGATGAACCGGTTCGACGCGTATCTTATAAAAAGCACGTGGTCCGCCGGATGAGTTCGTGGCGGCTCGTATGTTTCATTAAAGGAGAGTGACGTGAGCACAGAACCAAACAGTGACGTCCTCGTTGGCACGTGGACCTATCGCAGCTTTCTCAACAATCCCGATCTATCGGCTGACTTCAACAGTCTCGAGTTCGGGCGCGGCAACATTCGCATCGATCCGGCGCCGATGAATCAATTCAAAGGCAAGATCTTCGATACCGGATGGGCGTTGGAACTGACCGGCTCGATCACCTATGGCAATCCCTTCACGGTTCGGTTCCAGGGCAAAGGTATCGTCGGCGGTGAAGAATGGATTTATGACTACGAAGGCTACGTCATCCGGCCCTGGCCCAACGGAATAAATCAGCGCATGGCGATCGTCGGGACGATCGTTCGCACAATCCCACACAAGAGTGGTCGAAAGACCGCGCCGGCCGGCGTTGTCTGTTCGTGGATTGCCGTCAAACAGGACGCCGCGGGCAAATAGTCTGATGTGCGCGAGCACGGCCAAGATTGAGAGTTACGTTGTGGTTATTCTCGAGGGTGGTCCAGCCAGTGCAGCTACAGCACTCAATCTGCGCCCCGTTTCGGATCTTAAGTTACCTCAGCGGTTCGATTCACTCTTATGAACTGGAAACGAGGTGGGCACAGTGGCCTGCTCCGGATAGAAGATCGCTTGCTGCGGATCACGATGCCAATCGTATTCGGCCTGCTTTGCGGCTGCTTCCGCGACCGCGCGTCCGGCCAGGCGATCCACCAAATGAAACGCCATGTCTGTTCCGGCAGAAACTCCCGCGGACGTCACGTACTTTCCGGCATCGACCCAACGCGAAACGTTGTCCCACAAAACGGGCGGACCGAATTGCGTCACCCACGGGAACGCTGCGTGATTAGTCGCCGCCGGTTTGCCGTCGAGCAGACCCGAGTAAGCCAACACCGCAGCTCCTGTGCAAACTGAAGTCGTGAGTTTGCATCGCTTGTCCATCGCTTTCACCCACGCGATCAAATCCTTCACGGCTTTTGGTTGAGAAGAATCAAGCAGAGGCCCAGTGTTCCCGCCGGGAATCATGAACAGATCGAACGGATGCTTCAAAGCATCATCACGAAACATGTCGGGCGCGGCCGCTGGCCCATTCTGACAATGGACAGGTGCCGGAACAGCATTCGGCTTTCCGCGTGGCCGGACCTCATTCGCAATCAGCTTCACTTCGAATGGATACGGCGGAGGGCTTTGATAATCAGTGCCGATGAAACGCGAGATGACAAAGGCTTCAGTGAAACCCCAGACGTCGATCGGTTCGAATCCTTTGTAGACAAGAATTCCAACGTGAATTGTCGGCGGGAAATCAGTTTTGGTGGGCATGATGTCTCCTTAGCGAGTAATCTGCTTCGCGTCGCTTTTTTACATCCCAATATTCTTTAAATGATAGCGATTGGTATCGTAATAGCGTTCGACGTCAACCGTCTGAAGTTTGCCGGACACTTCTGAAATATCTACGAGTGAGAGTTCAACCGCTGGGGCGACGCCGCGCGCTGAAACCATCTTCCCAAAGTCGCCGGCAGCTACGGCTTCCGCGGCGCGCGCGCCAAACAACAAACCCATGATGCGATCGACGGCGCTAGGGGGACCGCCGCGCTGCGGGTGCCCAAGCATCACGGCGCGCGATTCGTATGGAGTCCCGCTCGCGATTTTCCGCGCCAGCACGTCACCGATTCCACCCAGTCGCGCATGGCCGAATGCATCTTGTCGATCATCGAGCGTGATCGTCTCGCCATCGTCGGCGCGTGCGCCTTCCGCGACCACGATGACTGCGTAGCGCGGTCGTTCGGCTCGTCCGGGAATCAGTCCCGGCGGACCAATTCGATCATGCAGAATTTGAAACACTCGTTCATAACGAAAAGGATGTTCGGGAATCAAGACGATGTGCGCCTGGCCGGCAACTCCGGACCACAACGCGAGATGCCCGGCGTGTCTGCCCATCACTTCGATAATTTGCACCCAGCCGTGTGAACCGGCGGGCGTGCGCGAGTGTTCGAGGATCTCGGTAACGTTCCGCATCGCCGTGTCGAAGCCCAGCGTGTAATCGGTCTTTGCGAGATCCTTGTCGATCGTCTTCGGAATGCCGACCACCTTCACGCCTTTTCCAGACAACCTGGCGGCAACTCCGAGAGTGTCTTCGCCGCCGCACGCAACGACTGCGTCCAGCCGAAGCTGTTCGATGTTGGCCAGGACTTCATCGGACCGATCCTGATGCCGGCCTTCCTGATTGACTTGGCGAAATGGATTCGTGCGCGATGATCCGAGGTTCGTTCCGCCGTCGCGATCCCAACGACGCACAGCCGCGCGGTCCAGTTCTAAAACACCGGGCCGAGGATTGAGCAGACTACGCCAGCCGTCGAACAGGCCGATGACTTCCAGGCCAAGTTGCGAACCGCGATAAACCAGTCCTTTGATCGCCGGATTCAAACCCGGGGCGTCACCGCCGCCGGTCAATACACCTACGCGTTTTGAGTTAGACATAACGGATAGAAATATATTCGCACCGCCACAGGGAACTGTCTAACGGCGATCGCGGTTCTGTGCCCGCCTCGGCGTGGGGGAACTCGCTTGATGACGTTCCTCCGTTTTTCGCATATGATGAGCGCCCGATGTTCATTCTTATCTTTTCCTAACGACAGAAAATCATGAGCAACAAGCCTGCAAGTCGTCGCATCGCCTGGCTCGCCCTAATAATCATCGTCTTGTTCGCGGTCGCGATCGTGGCCGCGCCGGTCTGGATCATCCAGCCTTTTCGAGCGCAGACGGAAAGAGGCGTCGCGGTTTCCTACTTGATGCGTAGCTGGTCGCCTTACGTGACACTCGCTGCGCTGATAGTCTCATTCATTCTCGTCGGCTGGATCTGGAGCGGCTCGCGTCGCTGGTTTGCGAAAGCCGCCTTGCTAATCATTCTGTTGCCGCTGCTCGCAGTCACCTGGTTCTCGCGTCAGAATCATTTCGAGTGGATGTTCAATCCGCTGGTCCACACCACTTATGCGAAATCAAATGGAGCGGGCTTTGTGAATGACAGCGACATGGTCCTGGCCGTTACCAACAATGGAGAATCGGCCGCGTATCCAGTGCGGCTGATGGCCTACCATCATCTGACGCAGGACGTGGTTGGGGGCACACCAATCGTCGCGACTTATTGAACGCTCTGTCACACCGGTCTGGTGTGGGAGACAACCGTAAATGGGCGCGTGCTGCACTTTCATCTCGCCGGCATCAATAATCAAAACTTCATCATGCGCGATGAAGAAACCGGCTCGTGGTGGCAACAGATAACCGGCGAAGCGATTCAAGGGCCATTGAAAGGTCAACATCTCCACCCGGTGATTCACGAAGAGCTGACCTTTGGATTGTGGAAGCAAGAAAATCCCCAAGGGCGCGTGCTGAAACCTGATGAAGCGATCGAGCGCGCCGGCAAGTACGCACCGGCGGATTGGGAAGCCCGCATGCTGAAGGTGCCGGTCGCGACTACGACGCTCGATAAGACTCTCGAGCCGCGCACGCTGGTGGTCGGAACAAAAGTCAACAACGCGGCGCGCGCTTATCCGTTCGATGTGATTGCGAAGCAGAGCCCGATTCTCGATGACTTGGGAAGTCAGCCAATCCTCGTCGTGCTCGGGGACGACAAGAAGTCGGTGCGTGTTTTTCAGCGTACGGTTGATAGTCGCAAGCTCGAGTTCTTCGTCAAACCGAACGTATCGCCGTTGCGTCTGACTGATGCCGAAACGGGCAGCGAGTGGGACTTCACGGGCAAAGCCGTCGCTGGACCAATGAGCGGGAAACAGCTGCCGAAACTTTACGCGTTGGATGACTACTGGTTCGATTGGAAGACTTACAATCCGAACACCACGATCTATCAACTGGGTAACCGCTAAACTCGAGGTGCTATGTTTCGCAAATTCCCCCGCGCTTTCATTGTCTTGGCGCTTCTGTTTTGCGGAAGCGTCGCTGCACAGCGAGAGCATACTCTGACCGGCGACGTTCGCCTGCACAAGAGTTTCCATTCCGCATTTCTTAATAATGATCGCGACCTCATCGTTTATCTGCCGCCGGGTTATGACGCCGACAAGAAGAAGCGTTATGCCGTTTTCTACATGCACGACGGGCAGAATCTATTCGATGGCGCGACATCGTTCATTCCGGGACAGGAATGGCGCGTGGACGAAGTCGCGCAGTCTTTGATCGCGGCCGGGAAGATCGAGCCGCTGATTATCGTCGGCATCTACAACGCCGGCGTCGAACGCGTCAACGAATACACCGCGGCGGCGGATCAGAAATACAAAGCAGGCGGTAAAGCAGATTTGTACGGGCGTTTTCTCGTCGAAGAGGTGAAGCCTTTCATTGACAAAACCTATCGCACAAAACCGGACGCGAAGAATACAGGTCTCGGCGGTTCATCGCTCGGCGGTTTGATTTCTCTGTATCTCGGTTTGAAATATCCGACCGTGTTCACGCGGATCGCCGTTGTTTCTCCTTCCGTGTTCTGGGCCGACAATCAAATCGTTCATTATGCGGAAGACCAGATGCGCAAGCCGCCGTTGCGAATCTGGCTCGACGTTGGAACGAAGGAAGGCCGCGACGCGAAAGACGCCCAATCAACTGTTGACGGCGCGCGGCTGTTAAAGAAAACATTGATTCGAAAAGGCTGGAAAGAGGGAAACGACTTCAAATACTTCGAAGCCGAAGGCGCCGAGCACGACGAGAAAGCGTGGGCCGCGCGTATCGATCAGATTCTCGAATTCCTGTTTCCGAAGAAAATGTAAGATAATTCGCGCGCAACTTTTCATCCGGAGGATGGACTAATGAAGAATTCCTATCGCTTTGCTGTGGCCTTGGCAATACTCATTGCTGCCTCGTTCTTGCCCGGGACTGTTTGGGCCCAAGATTCAGTGACTGTGCTGTCCGGCGCCGAACTGACTCGGATCGTGCCGCCGGGATTTTACTTTCAGGGGTTGAGCGCCGCGACGCAGATGCGCAACGCTGCGGCGGCGCGCTTCGGCGAGAAGCGATACGTCATCGCCGGACTCGTCGATACGTCGGGTTACGCCGCAGACGTGCGCGCCAAGTACGAAGGATTCTTCATCACCGATTCGCCGATCAGAATTAATGGTTCTGATCTCGCGGTCGGGGCGTACGGTTTCGGCTTTAGCGATGACGGCAAAATGCAGATTCTCGATCTTGCCGGCAACCAGGTCCTGTCTGTTTCGACGACGAAGGATGCGCAGCTGAAGAGACCGCGGCCGTTGATGATGATGAAAGCCGCGGATGGCCTGCGGTTCTATAGCGGCAAAGACTATGTATCCATCTCCGCCAAGTGATTTGGAGTGCGCCGACAACGTCGGCGCTTTGGATTTCTGGTTGGCGTTTGCAGTTTGAAAGAACGCTCCACGGGAGCTCGATATTCAAAGCGGCGCAGATCCTTCAAATGATCCCGCTCCGTCGAGTGCGATGCTGCACTTGACGGAGCAATTAATTTTATTTTGATTTGAGTGCTATAAACATTCCGTTCCTACGGGACTTAACAACGAATTTCTATGCGACCTTTCCGCTGTTTGGCGCTAATCATCTTATCGACTCTCGCCGGCATGAGCTGGTTTGGTCTGCTGAGAATCCATTCGTCGCGCGCCGAAACCTCTTCCGAACAATCCCCCTTCGAAAAACGTGAAACTGCGTATCGCGCCAATAATATTGGCGTCGCTTTACTCGAGCAATACAAAGCAAAGGAAGCAGCCGACTCGTTCACGCGCGCGCTCCAAATCAAACCGGATCTGCTGATCGCGCGCATCAATCTCGCCATTGCGCTTTACTATCTGCCGGACGCCGATGGCGCGAAACGCGAAGCTGAAAAGGCTTTGCAGCAAGACCCGAATACTCCGCAGGCACATTACATTCTTGGCCTGATCGCGCGCGCTCAGAATCGATTCGATGAGGCTGTCACGAAATTTCAAAAGGTTTTGAAAGTTGACGCGGCCGATGTGGGAACGAATGTAAACATCGGGCAAATCTTTGCGCAGCAGAAAAAATATCCCGAAGCGGTTGCGGCGTTTCGAAGCGCGATTGAGGCGGAGCCTTACAATGAAACCGCGCTCTACAATCTCGGTCTGTTGCTCACGCGCACAGGAAAAAGGGCCGAGGGACAACAGGTGCTGCAAAAGTTTCAGCAATTGAAAGCGAGCGGCGCCGGCACGACGATAGGAAATAATTATCTTGAAGGTGGGCATTATGCCGAAGCCGTCGTATCAACCGGTGCGGAAAGGGAATTGGTGGATAAGGCCACGCCCAAGGTTTCGTTCGACGACATAACTGCGTCAGCTTTGCCGCCTTTCCGAAACCCGCAGGTACCTCAGAGCCATATCCTCGGTGCTGCAGGTGGCGCGGCAACGTTGTTTGATTTCGACGACGACGGCGATCTCGATTTAGTCGAAGTTCAGTCAGGCTCACAACGGCTGTTTAGAAACGAAGGCGGCAAGTTCACGGACGTCACTGAGCGCTCGGGCGATCTGGCAAAGGAAGTCGATGGGATCGCAACCGCCGTCATCGCGGGTGATGTCGACAACGATGGGAAGCCTGATCTTTTTGTGCTCCGATACGGCAAGAGCAGTTTGTATCACAACGACGGCCACGGACATTTTTCAGACGTTACGGCCGCGTCAAAGATTCCTGCATACAATTATCTTGCGAGCGCGGCAGCGTTTGTTGATTACGATCACGATGGCGATCTCGATCTGTTAATTCCCGGCGGTGAAGACGTAAGTGGTGCGCTGCCAATGGAAGAGTCACTCTCCGCGCGTCCGTCGACCAGGATAATTCTTCCCATCTCCCCAACTCCCGGCTTGCTGCTGCGAAACAACGGCGACGGGACTTTTGCTGATGTGACGGCTAAAGCAAATCTATCTTTGCCAACCGGCGCGTCCGCAGTTGTGCCAACCGATTATGACAACCGCCGCGATGTTGACTTGCTCGTGACGAACATTTGGAACGATCCCGGAGTCAGATTATGGCGGAACATGCGCGACGGCAGTTTTCGCGATGTTGCCAATGAGTCCGGTTTGGGAACTGGCCAACTGAGACAGCCCAGCAGTGTTGCGGTCGGCGACCTCAACAAGGATGGTTATCCGGATTTTTTCTTTGGACTAAATGATCGCGCTGGAGCCTTTGTGATGAGCGACGGCAAGGATCATTTTCACATCACACGCGGGCCGGACAATTTCAACGACTATCCGAATGTCAGTCCGGCAAAGTCCAACCGCGCTTCGCAGTTTGTCGACTATGACAATGACGGCTTGCTCGATCTCGTGACCGTGGTGGAAGTAAGGCAGCAGCCGGGGTCGAGCCTCAAATTGCGAGTCTGGCGAAACGTCGGCGATAGTTGGAAGGATGTAAGCGATCAGGTTGCTTCAGGAATTAGCGCCGCAGTGCCCCGCGCGGGAAGGCCGCTCCTGCTGGCCGCCGATCTTGATGGTGATGGTGATACGGATCTGATTTTCGGAACCGTCGCGGGCGGCCTACATCTCCTCCGCAACGACGGCGGCAATCGGAACCACTCGATCAAAGTCGATCTGCGCGGCCGCGTGAGCAACAAGACCGCCGTCGAAGCGAAAGTTGAGATGCGCGCCGGCAGTCTTTATCAAAAGCTCGAAACTTATTCAGCTTCACCAGCTCCAGCGCCGGCGGATTTGATTTTTGGGCTGGGCAAACGTGATAAGCCGGATGCTGTACGCGTACTTTGGCCGGCGGGCATCCTTCAAGCAGAGACGGATTTTCCCGCTGCGGCTCAGAATCATCCGGGGTTCGTTTCACTCAACATTACCGAACTGGATCGAAAGCCTTCTTCGTGTCCTTATTTATATACGTGGAACGGCCAGCGGTTTGAGTTCATCACGGATTTTATGGGTGGCGGCGAAATGGGATATTTGGAAGAGCCCGCCGGGTCAGTACCGGGAGCGGTAGCGACCGGATCGAAAGGACTTCCTCGCTACAACACTCCCGATCCGACTGAGTACGTCCGCATCACGTCCGATCAACTGACAGAAAGAGACGGCCGTTATGAATTACGAGTGACGAACGAGCTTGAGGAATCGATGTTCGTAGATCGTTTGCAATTGCTTGCGGTCGCGCATCCAATCGGCAGCGAGGTTTATCCCAACGAGGGTATGAGCGATCCGCCGAAGCCCTTCAAAATGTTCGTCACTAAGAACGCTCTTCCGCCGTTGAGTGCGATCGATGACAAGGGCCACGACGTTCTGGATTTGGTTTCTCGAATGGATCGGCGTTGGCCTGATGATTTCAAAGTCGATCGCATTCGGGGTTATGCGGATGAACATACTCTGACGCTGAAACTTGCGGAAGAGACGAAAGACAAAAGTCCAAAATCCAAAGTGCTTCTACTTCTTACCGGCTGGACCGATTACGCGTGGTCGAGTGATAACGTGGCCGCAGCGCAGGCAAAGAAAGAGATGACGCCGCCGTCCCTGCAAGTGAAAGATAGAGCAGGGAAGTGGCGCACCGTCATCAGCGACATCGGCATTCCGGTCGGCCGTCCGCAAACGGTTACTGTTGATCTGACAGGAAAGTTTCTCAGCTCGAATCGCGAAGTTCGCATCGTCACAAACATGCGCGTCTTGTGGGATCAGATTCTCGTTGATGTTTCCGGCGATGAAGCGCCGTCGCAAATTAAACGGCTGGAACCCGTCCGTGCTGATTTGCACTGGCGGGGTTTCTCGGCCGAAGTCACGCCCGATGGTCGCGAGCCGTTTGGTTACGATTACCCGCGAGCGTCTTTCTCTTCGCCCTGGAAGGTGATGACCGGACATTACACCCGCGAGGGTGACGTACGCGAACTGCTTTTGCAGAGCGATGACATGTTTGTAATTTCGCGGCCGGGCGATGAGCTGAGTCTTTCGTTTGACGCGAAAGCGTTGCCGCCTTTGCCGCCGGGATGGACCAGAACGTTCCTGCTGTATGCGGACGGTTTTAGCAAAGAGATGGACATCAATTCAGCGAGTCCGGATCAGCTTGCGCCTTTACCGTTTCATGGCATGAGCCGTTATCCGTACTCGTGGCCGGAACATTATCCGTCGGATGCAAAGCATCTCGAATATCTTGAGAAATACAATACGCGTGTGGTGACGTCGCAGGTGCCTTCGATCTTGACGGAGTTGCTGCAGAGATAATCCACAGATTACGCAAGAAAGTTAATCCGCAGATTACACAGATTAGATAAAGAAGAATCTCTCTAAAGAAAACATTTTTGCCGAGCGTGAGCGGCCATGTGCAAAGCTACAAAGAGTAAGATGAATCTTGTGAATCTCGTTTCTCTTGATTTTCTATCTGTGTAATCTGCGTCATCTGCGGATAATCTTTTTTATGGAACACATTCGTTACTCAGCCGCGGCCTGTCAGGTGGACATGCCGAATCCGATCGAGCGCAAGCAGATGCGCGCGAATACTGATCGCATGCTTTCGATGATCGATTCGGCAGTCGCGGGCGCGGCGCCTTTTTTACCCGTGCGGCTTGTTGTGTTTCCCGAGTTCGCGCATTCGGCGCCAGTGTTTGAAACTGCGAAGGAATTGATCGACAAGCTAGCGATCGAGATTCCTAATGAACACACTGAACGTCTTGAGAATAAAGCGCGCGAACACAACGTCTACATTCAAAGCGGCTCGATACTGGAAGTCGATCCTAAATGGCCGGGCCATGTCTTCAATGCGACGTGTCTGATTGGGCCGGAAGGAATTCTCTACAAGTATCGAAAAGTAAACACGTGGATTCCATATGAAGTTCACACGAGCCCGCACGACATCGAAGGCTACAACGAGCCTTTGTTTCCGGTCGCCGATACCCCGATTGGAAAACTTGGCTGCGCCATCTGTTACGACTGGTTATTTCCGGAAGCGATGCGACAGCTTGCCGCGAATGGCGCGGAGGTTTTGATTCGCGTTTCGGCCTACATGGATCCGTGGGGTGCGACTGAGCCGATGGCCTGGTGGACAGTCATCAATCGCGCGCGCGCGATCGAGAACATCGCGTATGTCGTCGCGGCGAATCAGGGCGCGAGCCTGAAGCATTATCCACCGTACTCATGGCCCGGCGGCAGTCAGATCGTCGATTACGACGGACGCATGTTGGCTGATGCATCACCTGGACCAGGCGAACGAATTGTCACGGCGCCCATTGATATTTCCGCGGTGCGACACGAACGTGAGTCGCGTCGCGGGCATCACATGCTCGCGCATTTGCGGGCGGAGGCGTATCCCGTTTATCAACGGCATCAGTATCCGCCAGTGTTCGGTGAACAGATCTCCTACGAAAAGAATAATGAGTTGATTGATGAAGCGAAGCGGCAAAGCGAAAAATAAGCCGAACGGAATTTTCACTGGTTCTCTGTGCGATCTCTGCGCCACTGTGGGGAATGACTCTAAGAATAATTTCACCATCGAGACTCAGAGAACCACAGACGTTGTACAGGGAAACTCGCACCTAAGCCCTCTCTCTTTGTTGTACATCGCTCTTGTCGTATTCGCGACTGTTAACTCGATTATTGCGCAACAGCCGTCTCCAACGCCCACACCTCGGCCCGGCCGCTCGTACAGCTCTGATGAATTGCCGAAAGCGCCGCCGCCTCCCGGCCCCAAAGGCCAATCACCGGTGACCTTCACGGACGTCACAGCGGCGAGCAAGATCAATTTCAAACATGCCGGATCGCCGACTTCGCAAAAGTATCTGCTCGAGACGATGGGCGGTGGCGTGGCGATCTTTGATTATGACAACGACGGCCGGATGGACCTGTTTTTTACCAACGGCGCGTTGCTGAAAGATCCGATGCCCAAGGATGCGGCGGCTAACAAAAGCGATCCCAAGTTTTGGAATCGTCTCTTCCATCAAAAAGCGGATGGTACTTTCGAAGATGTAACTGAGCGCGCCGGTTTGAAAGGCGAAGGCTTCAGTATGGGAGTTGCGACCGTTGATTATGACAACGATGGTTATGTGGATCTCTACGTCACCGGTTACGGCGAGAACCATCTGTATCACAACAACGGCAACGGTACGTTCACCGACTTAGCCAGGAAGCTCGGCGTTGCTGCGTCCGGTTGGTCCACCAGCGCGGCATGGATCGATTACGATCGTGATGGGCGCCTGGATTTATTTGTGGCGCGCTATCTCGACTGGGATTTTGAGAAGGGCGCGATTCTCTGTGGAGATAGCCGTGGCACGCGCGCTTATTGTCATCCCGAAAATTTTCAGGGCGCGCCGAACATCCTCTATCACCAAAAGAGCGACGGGACGTTTGAAGATGTCAGTGCAAAGGCCGGAATCGCCGATCCGAATGGAAAAGCTCTGGGCGTCGCGGTCGCGGATTTCGATAACGACGGATGGCCGGACATCTTTGTGGCGAACGACAGTGTGCGACAGGAGTTGTATCACAACCTCGGCAATGGAAAATTCGAAGACGTTGCGGTCATGACGGGCGCAGGTTATGACGAAGACGGAAAGACTTTTGCGGGCATGGGTGTCGACGCGAATGATTATGACAACGACGGTTATCCTGATGTCTTTATCACGACGCTCTCGTACCAGACGTATCCGCTGTATCACAACAACGGCGATCTAAGTTTCAATTACGCCACTAAAGCGACCGGCGTGGGACAGATTACCTTTCTGAATTCCGGCTGGGGGACGCGTTTCGTGGATATTGATAACGACGGGTTGCGCGATATTTTTGTAGCGCAGAGTCATGTGCTCGATACGATCGAAAAATCGACTGGCTACTTGAAGTACAGACAAACTCCTTTGCTGATGCGGAACACAGGCAAAGGATTTGTAGACGTTTCGGCTACGGCGGGTCCGGCATTCAGTCAACCAATCGTTGCCCGCGGAGCCGCGTTTGGAGATCTGAATAATGATGGACAGGTTGATATCGTGCTCGGAATCCTCAACGACGCGCCGTTGATTCTGCTTAATAACGGAACGAAGAATCATTGGCTGGGGATTCGGCTCATTGGGTCGCAATCGAATCGAAGCGGCATCGGCGCCAGAGTCACTGTCGCTGACGGCCAGGGCCGCCGGGAAATTTTTGACGCCTCGACGTCGGGCAGTTATCTGTCAGCAAACGATCCGCGGATGATTGCCGGATTGGGCGCCGCGACTTCAGTTCGGAGCGTCGAAGTTCGCTGGCCCAGTGGTAGAACTCAAACGGTAGCAAATGTTCAAACGGATCAGTACATAACCATCAATGAGCGCGATGCTTTAGCTGCAAAATAGCTACTCGCTTTGACACGTCACTTTCCTATGCGTATTTTCTCTACATCGCTCCGGGCTTTAATCACGTCTAACTCAAAATCATTACCAATGAAAACCTTTACCCTACTTCGCGGTTATTATCTTTACGCCGCCGTTTTGCTTGTGGCCTCACTCTCGTCAACTTTGATTGGACAAACGCCACCGAAGAAGCCTGAGCCGCAACAACCCCAACAACCCCAACAACCAATGGGTGGAGTCTCGACCGGGGCCGCGCTGAATTACACGAGCAAACGAACGGTTGGCATCGTCGATGCGAAAGCGCCGATGGTGTTCGAAGACGTTACTGATAAGACCGCGATGGCCAATTTCAAGCATCACGCCGGAACGCCGGGCAAGGAATATATCTTTGAAGTTCCGTCCGGCGGCGTGGCGATTTTTGATTACGACGGCGATGGTTTGCCAGACATCTATTTAGTAAATGGATCGACGATTCCCGCGTTGCAAGGAAAAGAAAAGCCCCCGCGCGCGGCGCTCTATCACAACCTCGGCAATTGGAAGTTTGAAGACGTAACCGAAAAAGCGGGCGTTGCGAACGAACGTTGGGGCATGGGCGTGGCGGTCGGAGATTACGACAATGATGGGCGGCCGGATCTCTTCGTCAGTAATTTCGGCGTGGCGCGGTTGTATCACAACAACGGCGACGGCACGTTCACCGATGTAGCTGAAAAGGTCGGTGTCGCGCGCAAAGGTTGGAGCACTGGAGCCACCTGGGGCGACTATGACGGCGACGGTCGTCTCGATCTTTTTGTCCCGGGCTATCTCGAAATCGATCTAAACAATCTTCCGCCAAATCCGAAAGACGCGAACAAACCCGGCGGTGTCGGGCAGAACTTCTGCCAGTTTCGCGGCACACCGGTAATGTGCGGCCCGCGCAGTCTTCCGGGCGAGAGCGACACGCTTTATCACCAAAAAGCAGACGGCACGTTTGAAGATGTGAGCGTGAAAGCCGGCGTGGACGATCCGCAAAAGTACTATGGTTTCTCTTCAGCCTTTGTGAATGCAAATGAAGATAATCGGTTGGATCTGATCGTCGTGAACGACTCAACTCCGAAACTCTTCTACATCAACAAAGGAGACGGCACGTTCGAAGAGGTTGGTTATCCGTCCGGCGTGGCGCTCAACGAAAATGGTCGCGAACAAGCCGGCATGGGCGTGGCGATCGGCGACTATGACAACTCTGGCCGCATGAGTTTTCACATCACTAACTTCTCAGACGATTCGAACGTGTTGTATCACAACGATGGCGATTCAAATTTTACCGACGTCACTTTTCTCGCGGGCCTGGGCGAGATCACTTTGCCCTTTCTGGGCTGGGGAACGAGCTTCATCGATTACGACAACGATGGCTGGCTCGATCTAATTGTGGCGAATGGTCACGTGTATCCCGCCGTCGATGAACACCAGTGGGGCACGAGTTACGCACAGCAAGCTCTACTGTTTCGCAATATGCAGAACGGAAAATTTCAACGTGTCGGTGCGGCGCCGAACAGCGGTTTGGCTTCAGCTTGGTGCGGTCGAGGTTTGGCCGTTGGCGATCTCGACGGCGATGGACGTTTGGACGTGGTGATCAATGACGCGGATTCGAAGCCGACGATATTAAAGAACGTCGCCTCACCGGCTGGTCATTGGCTGGAACTCAAACTGATCGGTGACGTTTCGAAGAAGAGTCCAAAGGATGCGATCGGCGCGAGTGCTTATCTCACCACCGGTAAGATTCGGCAGCGTCGAGATGTGATCAGCGGCGGCAGCTACTCTTCGCAAAACGATATGACTTTGCACTTCGGTCTTGGCGCAGCGGCCTCCGTCGATAAGCTGGAAATCAAATGGCCGGATGGAACTTCTGAAAGCGTGAATGTTCCCGGAATCGATCGCAAGCTCACCATTGCTGAGGGACGCGGCGTCGTTAAGTAGGTTGTGATGGGGTAGCCTAATAACTCATTCAACCCGAGCCCTCGATAGCAATCTTTTCATGATGCCTACTTCGATGTATCTTGTGTGCTGCTCGCGCCGCCCCGTCAACTCAAACGTTCGGCAGTCGACAGACTGAATGATCGCAAGCGAGATCGATGAAGAGAAGCGTGACTAGCGGAAAGCGGCTGAACCATGAGCCGCCGGCCGTGACCGGGAAGCTCGGATGGCGGTACCACCATATCGGGATTCCACACACACAGCCGCGCCCTCGGGAGCATCATATCGCGCATCTCGGGGTTCACGTCTCCGGTTTTGAGACCAGTCCCTACGGGATTGAGTGGATCCGGTTCGAGCCGCATTGCCTGGCGCCCGAGATCGTCAGAACCGTTCCGCACATCGCCTTTGCCGTCGACGATTTGGACGAAGCTCTGAAAGGTCGGGAGATTCTGATTGCACCGAACGAGCCGTCGGCGGGAGTTCGTGTTGCCTTCATACTTGACGATGGAGCGCCGGTTGAGCTGCTGCAGTTCGACACGGCCAAGGTGGTCCGTCCTAAGACAAAGCACGCTGCCGAACAACGCGCTGCACCTGGTGACGGCGCGGGCGCAAAACGAATGCGCCGCCGCAGGTGAGCGCGAACATTGCGCGGTTTAAGAGAGTGAATGACAACGCTCCAGATCATCCTGTTCACGTGCGGGTATCTGGTTGTGCTTGTGGCCGTGATCTATTTCACGCGCGCGAACGCGCGGCGAGTCATAGGAGCAATTGCGGGTGGCGCAGCATCTGGGTTGCTGGGCGTTGGCGCAATCGCCCTGTGCGAGGCCCTCGGTTGGTGGTGGGTCCCGTTTGCTCCGACGCCATACTTCCTGACGCTTTTCTACGTCGGCCTCGCGATCTCACTTATGCCAATCTATCCTGTAACCTGGCGGCTGGCCCGGCGATTTGGGTGGCGAGGACTAGCTGTGTTCATTGGCATCGTAACGCTGATCGGCCCTCCGCGTGATTACTTATACGCGACGATGTTCCCGAAGTGGATGATGTTCGCACCGGGCGTTGCTCCGATCGTCGCGGACGGCGCAACGTATGCGGGTGTTGTGGTCTTGGGACATGCCGTGATGCGTCTTATTGCCGGCCCTGCAGACGAGGACCGCTTGGCGCGACAACCATCGTAGCCGACAACAAATCGCTGGACGCGCGGCAGATGAAGGGTGAAGGGTGAAGGATGAAGACGGCTGCATGAATTGAAATCGCGCCGACGCGTCGACTCAACCGTTAGGTGACTTCTTATTGGCAGGAAGATCTCGATGACTCGCAACGAACGGCTCGAATGGTGGCGCAACCTAGTCTTTTGGAAGTCATCCGCGTCAACTCAGATGTTCGAGCGTTCCTTATTCGGCGAGAATCAAAAAGTGCACATAATGAAGGCCGCAGTCCATCTCATACTTTTCGGCTTCCTGGTCGTCGGTTTGGTGAACGGCCAAGTAGACCGTCACAAGTCAGAAGCGCAAATTAGACAGATGACGCCTGACCAACGCGTTCAGGAATACTGCGACGAGTACTACCACCACGCCTTCTGGCATGATGATTACATCGACATGCTCAACAAATACATCTTTGAAGATGGGATCAAAGCGCTGCCCTCCCTTACACAGATTATCGATGAATTCGACCCGGCAAGTCCTCAGGGCAGAGGTGAAGAGCGAGACGCCCGGGCGTTCGCCGCCGAAGGTTTGCTATCGCAGGTTGACGGCCGGGTGGTTCGGCTCCGTGGTCTCTCGGAGGGGCGACCGGCAATCGATGCACTTACCCGCCTGGTCCAGCGCATGCTAGCCGCGCACTTCGACACCGCTGACGTGACCAAAGCCGAACACTCCGACAGGTATCGTTACCAAGCGACTCGGGAAGAAGCTGCCGAACTGAAGGGACTGAACATTTTCGATCACAACCTGCAGGACACGTTCAGGATCCGATATAAAATAATACTAACGGACAAACAAATGCTGGACTTCGTGAACTACTTGATCTCCCGGGATCCACGGTATCCAACTTGGAGTACTATGGAAGACTACAAGGATATGCGACATCGTAACGCGGCCGGAAATCCTCGTCAGTATGCCTTACTCCAAAACGCTCAGCCGTTTTACGATGCGTACCGCAAATTCAGAAGCGCGCGGTAATCGGCGACGTCGGCAAAGCAACCGCAGGTCATTTGGCGGTTGCCTTCGACATCAAGCATCGGGTTCGCGCGCAGACGCGCCTGTTTCACCCTCGCTTTGAACTTGCGCTTCCGAATCCAGGAACCTGAGCCTTACCGTTTCTTCGTTTCCAACCGCGAACCCCGTAAAGTGGGAAGCGTCGACTGGGGAACGCGCGCTTCAAATTCTAAATGATTCCAGGTTTTAGACGCTATTCACCGCAGGGACGCAGAGACGCAAAGGACGCGGAGACTACGCAGAGAAAAAACTAAATAGAGCACTACCCATCATAGGCGTGCATTGCCCTCATTAATACGGTAATCTTGATTTCCTTTGATGGCAGCGTTGATTCACATTTCGTATCTGCGGACTAACATTTATCGAAGTAAATCCTTCTTCCTGCCAGGTCGTGATTATTCTTTCCAGGGGAGCCGGTCAGAGCAAAATTGAGGCGCATCGATCTTAGGAAAGCCCAGGCTGCGCGCACGGGTACGATCCGCGATATCAATCGTCAGATCGTGCTGAACTACGTGCGCGAGCGCGAGCCAATTTCCCGCGCCGAGATTGCGCGTGAGACTAATCTGCAACGGTCAACGGTGTCTGCGATAGTTGATGCGCTGACCGGTGAAGGTTTGGTCGAGGAGATCGGAGAAGGCGAGTCGACTGGTGGCCGGCCGCCGACGATGCTGCGACTGCGAACTGCGGGAGCCATTGCCATCGGCGTTGCGGTTACGCCTGATGTCACGACTGTCGCTTGCAGCGATCTGGTTGGACGCGTTTTGGCTCAACGTCAATTTCCCACGGATTTAGATCACGAGCGGACTTTCCAACAGGCAATCGAAGCGATCCAGGAATGTGTGAAGCTAAAAGGAGGATCGATCGAATCAGTCGGCGTCAGTCTGCCGGGCTTAGTCGATCCCTCGACGGGAGTTGCTATCTACGTTCCGTACTTCCAATGGCGCGACCTTCCGGTGGCCAAAATGATTTCTACCGCGGTTGGTTTGCCAGTCATGATCGACAATGATGCAAACGCAGTCGCACTCGCAGAACTTTGGTTCGGGAGACCCGAAGTAAGTGATGCGCGCGACTTCATTATGGTGCTGGCGGCAGAGGGCGTGGGAACTGGAATCGTCTTCGATGGTCAAATCTATCGCGGTGAGCGCGGCGCCGCCGGCGAGTTCGGTCATATGATCATCGGCACGAATGCTCCGGTTGAATGTTCGTGTGGCAATCGCGACTGTTGGGAAGCGTTCTCATCTGAGCGCGCGGCGCTGGCGCGTTATCAAAAATTACGGCGCTCGACCAACGACGAAATTGGCTTCAAAGAATTAGTCGACCGAGCGCTTTCAGGTGAAGCTGATGCGACGATGGCGCTAAAGGACATGGCGTTGTGCCTCGGTGTCGGTATCTCGAACCTGGTGGTGGGATTCAGTCCCGAAGCGGTTGTCGTCGGCGGCGAGATCACGCGAGCATGGCCATTAGTAGAAGGAGCACTGAAGCAGACAATTGAACACAGCGTTCGTCGCGGGCTGCCGTCTGCGCGGATTCTTCCCTCGACGCTCGGAGCGAATCCAACCTTGATGGGCGCGCTAAGTCTCGTTTTAGCCAGCAAATTTGCGGCTTCTGCCTTTGCGGCCTGAGTACTGTCGATTCCTTCAACACCTCCTTACCAGTCCTATCTTCAGAAATCTGCAGGGTGTACAGAAAAAAACATTGACATGCCTGTAAAACTGTATTAAAAACTTCGTTCGTCTAGACAACAAACTCCACCGAAGGTTGTTTTCGCAGGGTATTGGTGGTGGGTTTGCCAAGGCACAGATCAACTTGGCGCAAGAGCACACAAGGGTTCGTGAGCGGCGCTCGATGACCGGAAGGTCACGAGTGCAATTCTGCATTCTGACGTCCATGCGAGGTTCAGCTATGTCTCCAAAGCTCAAGGTAGGCGGCCTGTTCGTGCGCGCTTTTATTCTTACTGTCGCGGTTGCTTTATTTGCGCTTCCAGGTTACGCGCAGAGCAACAAGGCCGACATTGTCGGAACCATCACCGACAGCAACGGCGCCGCAGTCCAAGGTGCATCGGTTACGATCACCAAGGTAGATACAAACGCATCGCGCACCGTGACTACCGGCGACGCCGGCGAGTATCAAGCGCCGGGACTCGACATCGGCATCTACAAAGTAACTGTGTCAAAGCAGGGATTTCAGGCCGTTACTCAAGAGAGTATTACTCTTCAGACAAACGACCGTTTGAGAATTGATCTGACGCTGACGCCTGGTGGAGTAAGCGGACAAGTTACAGTCGTGGCTGCTCCTCCACTGGTCGAAACTGAATCCAGCGATCGCGGCACTGTCGTCAGCGGTCGTGAGGTTACTGAGCTGCCTCTGTCGGGACGAAACTTTACTCAGCTTGCGACGTTGATGCCTGGAGTTGCGGCTTCGAGTAACACTGGTTTTGGCGGTACTGGTCCAGACGCACGACAATTTAATAACGGCGATCCCAGGGCGGGAGACGGGGGTCCCGGAAGCAGCAACTCGCAAGGTTCAACCGAGAACTCGCGTTTCGCCAGATCGGGAAGTGGTGCACTAACTGTTAATGGCCAGCGTTCGACGAACAATAACTTTTCTCTCGATGGCGTCGATAACAACGAGCCACAGTTTGGAACGATCGGCGTCTTTCCAAATCCCGACGCGATTGCAGAATTCAAAGTAACGACGAGCGTCCCCCCGGCAGAAGTTGGTCGCGCGGCCGGCGCGGTGATTAGCACCTCTATCAAGTCGGGGACTAATCAGTTTCACGGTTCGGGTTATTACTACGGACAGAATTCGGCGCTTAATGCGTATCACCCAATTCTGAAACGGAATCGCGGCGATGCGATTAATCGCGGCGTCACGAATCTGAGTCCGTTTACCAAGGCGGTTCAACAGATTCACGAATTTGGCGGCACCGTTGGCGGCCCGATCATTAAGGACAAGACATTCTTCTTCTTTGACTATCTCGGACAGCGAAATCATCTGCCGTTTCCCACCTCTTCAACTGTGCCAACTTTAGGGTCGCGCAACGGCAATTTTACCGGGTTTGCGAATCACGATTGTGACGGTGATGGCAGCAGCACGGGAGTGAATGATGGCCCGGTCTGCAACCCTTTTACCGGCAAAGCATTTGCCGGCGCCCAGATTCCCAGCAGTCTGATCAGTCCTATTTCGCAAAAACTATTCAATCTCTACCCGGCACCCACAATCAACGTTTTCAATCCTGATCAAGGGAACAATAACTTCTTTACCCAGCGGGCTAATCAGGAGCGGATCAATAATTATGAAATCAAAATTGATCACAGATTGACCGCGAAAAACTCATTGACCGGCCGTTTCAGTAATCAGGATCTGAAGACAAATCGCGCGAACCTGCTTCCGGGCCTGCCGACTGCCGGCTTTGGCGCCGGGGACGAGGTTGGGAATACGCGCCAGGTTACGATCAGCGATACGCATACATTCAGTCCGACGGTGCTGAATGAGTTCCGCTTCGGTCTGACGCAGATCGACATCGCAATTTTCAACTGCGGCGTCGGCGGAGCCTGTGGGACGAGCGCTACGTTTGCGAAAGATATCGGCTATCCGAACGCAAACGATGGGACGCTGGAAGCATCGGGTGGTCCAGGACTCGGAAATTTCGGCAGTGGCTTTACTGAATATCTCGGCGACGGCGGCTTGTTCCAGGTGAAAAGCAAGAACCCGTACTTTGCAGATTCAGTAACGATTGTTCACGGCAAGCACGTCACCAAGTTCGGCGGCGAACTCCGGCTGCGATATCTGAATACGATTGATGGCGGGCGTTCCGGATTTTTGAAAGGCAACATGCAGTACGCCGACGATGCGCCAGCCTTCAACCCGTTAACAGCCGGACAGGTCTGTCCCGCGACTTCGACAATAGTTGTGGGGGGCGTTACGAACTGCTACGTCGATAAAAACGGCGTTCCGTATGGCGGCACTTCGAACGCGCAAGCCAACGAATTGATGAGCTTGCCGGCTTTCCAGGTCGATCGGGGAAAAGTTTTTGGCGGCCCATTCAACCTGCGGACCCAGGAATACGGTTTCTTTATTCAGGATGACTGGAAAACGACATCGAATCTCACTTTGAACCTCGGTCTGCGCTACGACCTGTATACGCCACCGACAGAAACCCAGGGGAGAACGAGTTACTACTTCCCGGATGCTAGCAGAGTAGTGGTGGCGAGCGGCGCGAGCGATAGAATTGTTTCCATCGACAAGAATAACTTCGGTCCGCGTGTCGGCTTCGCTTACGCCATGAACAAGGAAAAGACGATGGTGGTGCGTGGCGGTTACGGATTACTTTACACACTCGACGGCACCGATTACCCGCCTTCAATTCGCAATCCTCCTTTTACTAACACGATTCACTTTTCGCAGTTCAACGGCCAGCAGCCGACGAACGCGCGCACTTACTTCAGCGTGAATACCGGTCCGCCCGCAGTGACAACGCAGATTGATCCGGCGAATCTACCGACCGGCGTGTCTTTGTTCAGCGTCGATCGAAATACCAAGACGGGCTACGTTCATCAATTCCAGGTCAGTTATCAGTGGCAGTTCTCGCGCGATTGGTCTTTGGACGTGGGATATGTCGGCAATCGTTCGCGTAATCTGCTGACGACTCTCAATATTGGCCGGAGCGGAACCGCGGCTTCCAAGAACGCGGCGGGTGCCTTTATCGACAATGTGCTGCTGTACAGCAATGCGGCGAGTTCTTCGTACAACGGGTTGCAGACGCAATTGCAAAAACGTCTCTCGAAGAATATTCAGGGCCAGATTTCCTATACCTTCAGTCGCACCATCGACAATTCCATCGGGGTGATTGGTTCTTTGGGCGACAGTCGCAACGGTGGCCGCAGCGGTCCTATCAATCCGTTTGACTTGAACGGAGATAAGGGGCGCTCATCGCTGGATGTCCCGCATCTGCTTTCTGCGGACGCAATTATTGACCTGCCTTTCGGCAAGGGTCAGCGATGGCTGAACAGCGGTCGTGGCGATCGGTTTGTCAGCGGTTGGCAATTGAACGTGATCCAGAGCGCGCGCAAGGGATTTCCATTTACGGTCGTCTGCAATTGCGATCTGGTTCGTCCGACTCAGGTCGGAAATCCGTTCGCGGGCGTGCCGGCGGGTCGCTTTATGAATGTCGCGGCCTTCTCAACCACTACGGGAATTACAGTCTTGCCTGCGAATCCCGCGGGAGTGGTGATTCGTTACGGCAGCCTGCCGCGGAATTCGTTCAACGGGCCGGCCATCTGGAACACAGACGCGTCGCTATTCAAGACGACGAGGATCACTGAAAGCACGAAGTTCCAGATTGGCATTGAAGCGTTCAACCTGTGGAATCACTTGAAACGCACCGTGCCGAATAACAACATAAACGATCCCGGTAGCTTCGGCCGATTTGACGCCACCTATCCGGGGCGTGTGATTCAGTACCGCGCCAAGCTGATCTTCTAAAGGCCTGCGCGAATTGGGTGGCTTTAACTGATCTCGTGACGACTGATTTTTCGGTCGCTCACTTGGCCAGCAACGGACGACCGGGTGCTAGGGCACGCGGTCGTCTTTTGTTAGAATTTCTCGCAAGTTCCCCGAGCGGTCCTAAAGAAATTCGATGGTTAATCGTTCAATCCTAACTGTCCCGCTCGTGCTGGCTTCCCTCGGCGTCTCTTGCACGCTGGTGATCGCCCAACAACCCAGAGAACGCTCGCATGTCGAGCGGTTCAGCACGCCGGAAGTGAAAGCTGAGCGCGAAGAGATTGCCGCGAACGAGAAACTCACTGCGAGTCCGAACGACGATCAGGCATTAAATACCCGCGCGATTGCGCGCATTCGTCTGGGCCGGTATCCGGAAGCGTACGAAGACGTGCAGCGCGCCGTCCAACTAAAGCCCGCGAACTCGGATTACCAGGCGAACCTGGGTTATGTGCTCTGGAAGCTGGGGCGACTCGACGAAGCGATCAACGCGGAACGCGCGGCGCTCAAACTCGACGACAAGAACACAATCGCACACTACCAACTGGGGAGATTTCTGCTCCGCCTCGGGCAAGAGAAGGATCTCAACGAAGCGATCTCGGAACTGCGCAAGACGCTGCAACTTGATCCGCGTCAATACGAAGCTCGCTTTGAATTGGTGGCCGGCTATCGCGAGCTGGGAAACCTGGCCGAAGCTGCGGCGCAGGTAGATGTGCTTCAGGATTCACGGCCAACCGATCCGCGAGTCTTCTATGTCACGGCGTTGCTCGATACGGACCGCAAAGATCTGAATGCCGCGGTGAAGAACTTCAACGAAGCCATCAACCGCGATCCGACGATGTACGCCGCGTGGCAAGATCTCGGGATTGCTTACATCAAAGCGAACCGTTGGCCCGACGCCGCGAACGCTTTTGCCGAACTCGCTAAGCGACAACCCGGCTCTGTCGAGGCTGCATACTTTTACGCACTCGCGCTCTTCAATACGGAAAAGTCGGCGGAAGCCGAAAGCGAAGTGCGCCGCGCGCTGCGGCTGGACGCCGGCGCAGTCGAAGCCCACACGCTGCTCGGAATAATTCTCGCTTCGCGCGGCAATGCAAACAGCGAAGCGGCAGATGCGCTGTCTCAGGCGATTGCGCTCAATCCGAACAGCTTCGACGCTCAGTTTTATTTGGGCCGCGTTCAGTACGCGCTGAAGGACTACGCGAATGCGGCGAAAAGTTTTCGGGCCGCGATCAAGCTGAATCCGCAGCACGCTGAAGCAAGGTTCTTCCTGGGCACGACGCTGGAACTCGCTGGCGATTCAAACGCCGCCATGGCCGAGTATCAATCCCTGATCAAAGACGATCCGAATTCGGTAATGGGCCAGTTGGGACTCGGTGCATTGTTGGTCAAGCAGGGAAAGATTGATGAAGCTCTGACGGCGTTGCAGCGCGCGGTCGCGTTGGATCCGAAAGAATTCGAAGCGCATTGGGCGCTGGGTCGTGCGCTCGCGCTGAAAGAACGTTACGCCGACGCGGCCCAGTCATTTCAGACCGCGGTTGTCCTCGAGCCGAATCGTTCGGATGCGCATTACCAGTTGGGACTTGCGCTCAGAAGACTAGGCCGGACCGAAGACGCCAATCGTGAATTCGCCATAGTAGAGCGGCTTAACAAGGATTTTCGCAACAGCACGTACCCGAAGTAAGAGTTGAACGCACTTCGCTCCGTAGGAGCCTAATGTTTATAGCCGGCAGTCCAAACATTTCAATACGTCGCTCGTTAGGAGCGAAGTGTTTCGCCGGGCCGCGGCGTAGGCAGAAGTATATTTCGCTCCTCGGGAGCTTCGGCAGGTCTGCTCAGGTGCGATCTATAAACATTACATCCCTACGGGATTGGATGAGCGTCGGCATGCTGAGTCTGGTTTGCGTTGCAACCGCAACGGCTCAGCGAAATCCTACACGGCGACAAAACGGAACGCCGCAAGTTACCGGATCGGAGACGCTCTCTCCCACTGCCAAGTCTGCGCTCGATGCGGCGGTTGCGGCCTTGCAGTCAAACTCGCTTGCCGAAGCCGAAACACGGGCGCGCGCTGCGGTAGCTGCCGCGCCGCGATCCGCGGTGACTCACAACGTGCTGGGCGTTGTTCTCGATCGTTCGGGAAAGACGGACGAAGCCTTCAGAGAATTCAATGCCGCGATCAAGCTAGATCTGAATTTCGTCAGCGCGCGAAACAATTTGGGGCGGATGCTGGCAGAGCATGGCAAGCGCGACGAAGCAATTGCAGAGTTCGAGCGGGTGCTGAAATCCGATCCGAATCACGTCCAGGCGCACTACAACCTGGGAGCGCTTTATGCCGATGCCGGCGATTTTACGAAAGCGACAGAGCACTTCGCGCGGGCTCGTCAGGCTGATCAGAACGATCCGCAATTGGCACTCGCGTTTCTCAACGTTGCTTATCGCGCGAATCGCACTTCTGAAGCTGATGCGGCCGCCGAACTAGTCGAACGAGCAGCCGGCTCTGATCCGAAATCACTTTTCACTTTAGCTTCCGTGCTTGCCGAGACGAAACAATACGAGCGAGCTGCACGTCTGTTTGCGCGCGTAAATGAACTGACGCCGCACACGTTTGAAGTGCTCTACGATTTAGGCATAGCTCTTTACAACCTCGATCGGAATCTGGAAGCGTCGAAGTATCTCGCCGAAGCCGCCGACCTGAACCCGGGCCCACCAGAGACGCATTTTCGTTTGGCGTTGCTCGCCAGCGCGCAAAACGATCATGCGAATTCGGTGCTCGAATTCAAGCACGCGATCGAACGCGATCCGAAGAATGCTAACTTTCATTTCATGCTGGCGCGCGAATACTCGCGGATTGGCTATTGGGACGGCGCGATCGAGGAAAACACAAAAGCGATCGCCATCAATCCGAAGGAAGCGGCCTATATTTATGCGCGGGCGAACGCAAATTATCGCAAAGGCGAGTGGACCGCGGCATCGATCGATTTCGATCGCGCGGCGGAGCTCGATCCGAAGATTGAAAACATCGATTACCTGCGCGGCTATGCGCATCGCGCGGCAGGCGACTTCGAGAAAGCGCGCGAAATTCTCGAGAAGTTTGTCGCGACGCATCCCGATCACGTTGATGCGTTATCAAGTCTCGGCTACGTCGCGATCGAGCAGGGCCGACTCGACGATGCTGAAGCGCCGCTGAAGCACGCGCTGCAGTTATCACCGGACGAGATTCCGGTGCTTTACGACTATGCAAGGCTCGCGCTGAAACGGCGCGAATACACCGAAGCGGTTGCGCGTCTGGAAAAAGTGATTGGCAAGTTACCGACGCTGACACAGGCGCACTATCAATTGTTTCTCGCGTATTCGCGTTTGAAACAGACTGATAAGGCACAGACAGAACTCGCCGAGTTCAAACGACTCGAGGCATTGGAAAAACAAGTTGAGAAGGAACGCATTCTGGACGAGAAACTGCGGACCCAGCAGTTGCTCGGCCAGTCGCCGCAGTAGTTGAGACATCGAACGATGCTATTCAAGAAAGTTAATTTGCCTGGATTGTTGATTGGGTTGTTGGCGCTTTCGCCATTTGCTTTGGCGCAACAGGATTTGATCAATAAACCTTTGACTGAATGGACGCGGGCGGATGCTGAATCGATTTTGAATGATTCGGTCTGGGTAAGTAAGCAGGAGTTGCGGCTTCGTTATGATCAGCAGCGACAAGTTGCCGCCGGCTCGTACACCCCGAACGCCGGCGTAACTGATACCACCGCCGCAAATGCGCAGACGAGTGTGTCGTCGGATATTCCGGTTGATTTTGTGTTCACGGTGCGACTGCGCTCGGCTTTGCCGGTGCGCGAGGCTTTGTCGAGACTGAAACAACTTCAGGCCGACACCAAGATGAGCGAAAAGGAACGTGCGACATTCGATGCGCAGGTGAAAGGTCTGCTGGAGTGTCCTGCGTGCGCGCAGAACTACGTCATCAGCTTGAGTTCGAAGTCGAAGAACAGTCCGGGCGCGGACGCGGTGTTTTCAGCTTTCAAAGGCGGACGCCTTTCCGACCTGCAGCGATACGCTTACATCGCAAACGAGAAGGGCGAACGTCGCAACCTGATTTATTTCGTTGCGCCCAAAGCGCCCGGCGACGAGGCGATATTCTTTTTTCCGCGCCTCGACGACAAAGGCGCTCCGCTGCTAACCAGTCAAAGCAAAGAGCTGTTAATAAACCTGACCGACAATCAGGCGAATTCGATTACCAATTTTAAGTTCGATGTCTCGAAGTTAATTGTCGCAGGTAAGGTCGAATTTTAAACGCGCAATTTTGTGGCAGCGTCCGCAGCTTGAAAGGATTTTTGGAGATGTTTCGTCACACCCCTGCTGATATTCGCGCGCAAAGCTCACGACGATACCTATTCCCGTTTGTCTTGCTGGTATTGATCGTGGCGGCGATCACCTGTGTCACTCGGAGTGTGCAGGTTGCATCCTTTTCGAATGGCGATAACGCGCCGGAAGATGACTACACAGCGCAAATCTCAAAGACGTACGATTTCAAATTCGGACCCAATCCTTTTGCGCCGAGCAACGCCACCAGCACGACCGGAAAATTCATTCCGGGCGAGATGTTTGTGGCGGCCAAGCGCTGCGGCAATTGCCACACGGACGCGCATACGCAATGGCGACAGTCGGCGCACGGCAACGCGTTTCGCGAACCTTTCTATCAAAAAAACGTCAAGGACCTGCAGAGCCAGAAGGGAATCGAGTTCACTCGGCACTGCGAATCGTGTCACAACCCGGCGGCGTTATTCACTGGCGCGTTGACCAAAAATGCGCACGTCAAGCGTCCCTTCGATGATGATGGCGTGTCATGCATCGCCTGTCATTCAATTCAGTCAGTCACCAGCCGCGGCATCGGCGGTTACGTCATGGGCGAGCCGGCGTTGCTCGTCAAAGAAGACGGCACGCGTCTGCTTGCCGGCGTAACCGATCAGCAAATTCTTAACGATGTTCCTTCTCACCGACGAGCTATGATGCGGCCGCTGTTGAAACAGCCTGAGTTCTGTGGCGCCTGTCACAAATCGCAAGTGCCGAGAGAGTTGAACGACTACAAATTCCTGCGCGCGTTCATGGTTGCTGATGAGTTGCAGCAGTCCTCCTTTTCGAAAGAGTCGCCGCACCCCTTCTATGTTCGGGACAAAGAGACGTGCAATTCATGCCACATGAAACGAGAAGCTGCGCCGCTGTTCGACGTCTCTGCCAAGAACGGAACGCTGGTTTCGCATCGATGGGCCGCGTCCAACACAGCGATTCCTACTTATTACAAGTGGCAAGATCAGTTGGATGCGGTGACAAAGTTTCTCCAGGACGACAAGCTGGGGGTCGATATCTTCGCGCTGCGTCGCGAAGCAAACGGCAAAGAAGAATTCATCGCGCCCTTGAACCGCAGCAATTTCACGATCGCCGGTGGCGACACGTTGACGGCAGAAGTCGTCATTACCAACAAGAACATCGGGCATTCGTTTCCGCCGGAACTGCGCGACTTCTACGAAGCATTTGTCGAATTCATCGTCAGCGACGGCGCGGGTAAACAACTCTATCGCTCAGGCTTTATAAAACCGGACGGCTATCTCGACGAGTCGGCGCACAACTACAAAACCTATCTGGTCAAAGCCGACGGTACTTACAACGACAAGCATCACATCTGGCGCACACGGATTTTCGCTCAGAACAACATGATCAATTCCGGCCGTTCGGACATTGCCCGTTACCAATTCAAGGTGCCGGAGAACTTATCGGGAGCGATGCATCTGACTGCGCGCGTTCGCTATCGCCGCTTCACGCGCGTGTTCAGCGATTACACGCTCGGCAAGTCGGTCGATTATCCAATCGTCAATATGGCGTTCGGTGAATACGTGATTCAGATCGGAACAAACACCGGCAAGCCTGCCGATCCGAGCGATAAGACCGCGGTGCCCGATTGGCGCCGCTGGAACAACTACGGCATCGCGATGTTCGACAACCGTCAGTACCCGCTGGCGATCGAGGCATTTACGCACGCGTCTGAAATGGATGAGAAGTACCGGCCGATGGCCCTGACGAATCGGGCGATGGCCCACATCGAACTCGAACAGTACGATGAAGCGGCGACGATTCTCGACGGTGTGGTCAAAGCCAATCCAACCCTGGCCCGCGCGCTTTTCCAGCAAGGTCGCATCTTCGTGAAGCGCGGCCAGCTTGAACAGGCTGAGAACAATTTCAAACAGGTTCTGGCGGCATTTCCCCGCGACCGCATCACGCTTCAGCAGTTGGGCGAGCTGTGCAAGATCAAACGCGACTACAAAGGCGCGCTCGAGTGCTACGAGAAGATTCTGGCCATTGATCCGGAGGATCTCGGGGCGCATTACAACTTGATGTTGGTCTATCGGAAGCTGGGAAAAAATGATGACGCGAAGCGCGAAGCGAAAATCTTTGCCGACCTGAAAGATGATCCGGCCGCATTGGCGCTAGCTAATCAGTTTCTACGCAAGCATCCCGAGATGAGTAACGAAAGCGTCTACTGGCATGTTCACGATCTGAGCCGTGTGCCCGGCGACTGAGGAAAAAGGAGTGATGACGTTTCGGCATGAATCAATTCGTCAAGCGGTTGCTGGTTACGGGTCTGGGTCTTTTCTTACTCGCACTTCTTTTGCTGGCATCGCCGGCATTCGCATCGCGGCCGGAAGGGGGATTCGCTTCGGGCGCGCCGAATGGCCAATCCAGAAAAGGTTCTTCGTTAGCAGTCGATCTGTTCAGAAATAACTGCGCGCGTTGCCACGGCGCCGATGGTCGCGGTGACACGCCCCTGGGTCACACTTACAACACGCCGGACTTTACTGAGGCTGAGTGGTGGCGAAAGCATTCGAACATCACCAGCAACGGAAGTCTGATCTCGATCGTTACGCATGGCAAAGGAGGGATGCCCGCGTTTGGGAAAAAGCTGCCGCGCACGCAAATTCGTCTCCTGGTCAGTCATGTCCGAAAATTCAAACCGTAGTCGAAATTGTGAAGTACCTGCAGCGCGGTTAGCACGGGCACAGCTGCTCGGGCTGCTGTCGATGATGCTGCTCGGCGGATTCAACGTCGCCGCTGCTCAAGCGCCTACGGTTGTGAAGGTCGAGCCGCCTTCGTGGTGGACCAATCACACGATCAACCCGGTGCGTTTGCTCGTTCATGGAGCGGGTTTGACTGGCGCGCGCGTTCGATCGGTTCGACCTGAGACGTTGGTTTCGAATGTAAGAATTAACCGCAGCGGAACGTATCTCTTCGCAGACGTTCGCATTAGCCCGTCAGCCAGGCCCGGCGATTATCCGTTAATCGTTGAGACTGCGCAGGGCAAAGCGAACATTCCGTTTCGCTTGAACGTGCCGCTGGATCGGACGAAGAATTTTCAGGGCATCACGAACGACGACGTGGTCTATCTGATCATGACCGATCGATTTTCTGATGGCGACGCGGCAAACAATCTTCCCGCCGGAGCGCCGGCTGCATCATTTGATCGAAAGAATCCGCGCGCTTATCACGGTGGAGATTTTCGCGGTGTCATCGATCATCTCTCATACCTGAAAGAACTTGGTGTCACCGCGATTTGGCTGACACCATGGTATGACAACTGGAACGGCATCAAGACGTGTGACAAGCCCTGGTGTCCGAGCACTTACTATCACGGCTATCACGCCATCGATTACTACGGCGTCGAAGATCATTTCGGCGACATGAAGACCTTGCAGGAGTTGATCGAGAAGGCGCACGCGCTCGGCTTGAAAGTGATTCAGGATCAAGTCGCCAATCACATCGGCTCGCAGCATCCTTGGGCCAACGATCCGCCGCTCGACAATTGGTTTCACGGGACGATGCAGAATCATCAGGTCGACAAGTTTCAAAACAGCGTGCTGTTGTCGCCCCATGCCAATCAGGAAGAAGTTCGCAACACCTTGGACGGTTGGTTCAGCGACGACATGCCGGACATGAACCAGGACGAGCCGGAAGTCGCGCGCTACGAAATTCAAAACTCTCTCTGGTGGGTTGGCATGACGGGCATCGACGGGATTCGCCAGGACACGATTCAATACGTTCCGCGCACCTTCATACGCGATCTCGAAACCGCCTTGCATCGACAATACGCGCGGATGTGGATGGTCGGCGAAGTTTTCGAACGCGACGCGGCGCAGACGGCTTTCTTCATCGGCGGCCATACTGGTTGGGACGGCATCGACACCAGGCTGGATTCTGATTTCGATTTCTCTCTCTGGAATGTTTCGCTCGCAGTCTTTACCGATCATCTGCCCATGCGCGCCTTGCGCGATCAATTGAAATACGATGCGCTCTATCCGGATCCATCGAAGCTGACGACGCTGACGAATAATCATGACACGCGTCGCTTCATGTCGCTTGAGGGCGCGACACTTGAAGGTGCGATGCTGCACACTGCGTTTATGTTGACGGTGCGCGGCACACCGCAGCTTTATTCAGGCGAAGAAATCGCGATGGAAGGCAAAGACGATCCCGACAATCGCCGTGATTTTCCCGGCGGATTTCCCGGCGATGGGCACGACGCATTTTTAGCGACGGGGCGAACGAAAGAACAACAGCGCATGTGGCAATGGACGCACGATTGGATCGAGTTGCGTCGGGAACATTCGGCGCTCCGCCATGGAAAGCTCGTCGACTTGTTTTATGACGATGAGAGCTATGTCTATGCGCGAAACGATTCCCGGGAAACGCTAATCATTGCTATCAATCGATCGGCGAACGAAAGGAAGATTGCGATTCCGCCGGAATCGATTGGAGCGCGTGGTCAGGTATTACGGTTATACGGAGCGACGAGCGACATTGATGTATCGGGCGGTCGGGCTACGATGAAGCTATCGCCGAAATCAGCTTCCGTCTACAAGGTCAGTTAATCACGAGTCGCGTACGACTAAAAAGATACTGTGAGCTTCCCCAGAGCCAGCGGCATTCTGCTTCATCCGACTTCATTGCCGGGGCGCTTTGGTATCGGTGACCTGGGACCGGCGGCGTACAGGTTCGCAGATTTTCTCGTGTCGAGCGGTCAAAGTCTTTGGCAGGTGCTGCCGCTGGGGCCGACGGGCTATGGCGATTCGCCCTACGCATGTTATTCAGCGTTCGCGGGAAACACTCTGCTCATTAGTCCGGAGAGGCTTTTGCCGGATGGTCTACTCACTCAAAGCGAAATCGACGAAACTCCGTCTCTACCTGATGACAAAGTTGACTTCGGCCGCGCGCACGAAATCAAGGATAAATTGTTAGCCCAGGCGTTCGCGCGCTATCAGCGCACGACCGGCACAGAGTTACGCAGCGAGTTCGAAACGTTTGCCGAACAGAATTCTTCGTGGCTAAACGACTACGCCCTGTTTCGCGCGCTCAAGACTGAGCACGGCGGCAAAGCGTGGCATGAATGGGAGCCGTCGCTGGTGCGGCGTGAGCCAGGCGCGCTGACTCAAGCAAGACAAGAGCTGCGCGATCAGATTGAAGCACACAAATTCGCGCAGTTTCTTTTCTTCAAACAGTGGTTCGAACTGAAAGCTTACTGCAATGAGCGCGGAATTAGTTTGATCGGCGACGTGCCGATTTTTGTGGCCCAGGATTCGTCGGATGTCTGGACCAATCCGGAACAATTCAAACTCGATCACAATGGTATTCCCACCGTTGTCGCCGGCGTGCCGCCGGATTATTTCAGCGCCACTGGGCAGTTCTGGGGTAACCCGCTTTACAACTGGGAACGCATGCTGGCTGACGGTTTCAAATGGTGGATTGAGCGGGTGCGGGCGATTTTGCAATTAGTCGATATCGCGCGCATCGATCACTTCCGCGGGTTCGCGGCGTGCTGGGAAATTCCGGGCGGAGATACCACGGCCGAGCATGGACGTTGGGTCGAAGTGCCGGGCAGCGAACTGTTCAATGCCATTCACAAAGCTTTAGGTGAGTTGCCGATCATCGCTGAGGACCTCGGCGTGATTACGCCCGACGTCGAGAAGCTCCGCGACGGTTTTGGTTTTCCTGGGATGCGCATTCTGCAGTTTGCTTTTAGCAGCGACACGAAAAATATCGATCTGCCGCACAACTACCATCGCAACGTTGTTGTTTACACGGGCACGCACGATAACGACACAACGGTCGGTTGGTTCAATAGCGTCGCCGGCGCGGGTTCGACGCGCACGGCCGCACAAATCGCCGCCGAAAGAGATCTGTGCTTGAGGTATCTGCATACTGACGGCGCAGAGATTCACTGGGATTTTATTCGCGCAGTGCTGGCGTCGGTGGCCGACACGGCCATTCTGCCTTTGCAGGATCTGTTGGGCCTGGGAACGGAAGCGCGCATGAATCTTCCGAACAGCACGCAGGGAAATTGGATGTGGCGGTTTCACGAAGGAGCGTTAACTGATCAGCATGCCGAGCGCTTGAGAGAAATGACAGAGACGTACGGCCGCATTCGCCGCCACGAAGTTGAAAGCATGAAGTTGGATCGCGACACGGAATGAGAACTCAAACGCAAACGATCTTGCGACTGGTCTTGCTGTCAGCGTGTCTCGCGACGGCGAGTGTGATCGCGCGCGCCCAGCCGCCTGAAGTTTTGAAAGTCGAGCCGCCAAGTTGGTGGGCGAATCATTCAATCAACCCAGTGCGCGTGATGATCCGCGGAAGAAATCTGAGCGGTGCGCAAGTTGAAGCTGTAGGCCTCGGGATTAAGACCGGCCTCGTGCGTGTCAACCAAATGGGTACCTACGTCTTCGTCGATGTCTTTATCGACACGGATGCGAAGCCGGGCGTGCGCACGCTCAAGATCAAAACACCCGCGGGGACGGCGGATGCACCGTTCGAAGTTTCCGCTCCGCTGGCGCGTGAGGGCCGGTTTCAGGGCTTTACGAACGACGATATCATTTACTTCATCATGCCCGACCGATTTGCCGATGGCGATCGGTCGAATGATGACCCCGCAAAGTCGCCCGGCCTCTACGATCGCTCAAAGCCACGCTACTATCACGGCGGCGACTTTCAAGGCATTATCAATCACCTGCCTTATCTCAAAGAACTTGGCGTCACCGCGATCTGGATAAATCCCGTCTACGACAACACCGACCGTCTTGACGAAAAGGAAACGTATCCGGAAGTCGAAGGTGGTCCAAAGCGGCCGACGACCGCGTATCACGGCTATGGCGCGATCGACTTCTATGGTGTCGAAGAGCATTACGGCACGTTGTCAAAACTACGAGAGCTGGTTGATAGAGCTCACGCGCTGGGATTCAAGGTCATACAGGACCAGATCGCCAATCACACGAGCCCGTATCATCCATGGGTCGCCGATCGGCCCACGCCGACATGGTTCTACGGGACGGTGGAGAATCATCTCTCGAACAATTGGCAGAAGTGGACACAGATGGATCCGCATGCGAGTGACGCGACGCGCCGTCGTAACCTCGAAGGTTGGTTCATCGACATCCTGCCGGACCTCAATCAGGAGGATGACGAGGTGCGGCGCTACCTGATCCAAAACACGCTTTGGTGGCTCGGCGTGGTTGGCTTTGACTCGATCCGCATGGACACGTTGCCGCACGTCCCGCGCGCGTTCTGGCATGATTGGTCGGCGGCAATCAAGCGGCAGTATCCGGAAGTCAACGTTCTAGGCGAACTTTTCGACGGCGACCCGGCGCTACTGTCTTATTTTCAGAAGGGAAGAGCCGGAAATGACGGCATCGACACGGGCATCGACACCGTTTATGACTTCGCGCTTCACTACGCGATCCGCGATGTGTTTGCACGCGGCGAATCTGTCCGCAAACTCGAACAGGTTTTGGCGCACGATTATCTTTATCCGCGTCCGGAAGTACTGGTCCCCTTCATCGGCGTGCACGACATGCCACGGTTCATGGCCGAGAAGGGCGCCACGATTGAAGGACTTAAACTCGCGCAAACTTTTCTGATGACCACGCGGGGAACGCCGCTGCTCTACTACGGTGACGAACTGGCCCTGCCCGGCGGCGCCGATCCGGACAATCGCCGCGACTTTCCCGGCGGCTTCCCGGGCGACCCGCGCAATGCCTTTACCCAAGCAGGCCGCACCCCGATTGAAAACGAAGTCTTCGATCACTTGCGCCGCCTCGCGATTATTCGCTCTGAGCTTCCCGCGTTGCGGCGCGGCACTTTGGTCCAGGTCTACGACGAGGATCAGCAGACTGTCTTTGCGCGCCATCTTGGCGACCAGACAGTTTTCGTGGCGCTAAATAACGATACAAAACCGGCCACGATCAAATTCAAACTAAGCGCCGCCGGACTTGATCCGAACGCGCGACTGAAGATGAGACATGATGCTCTGGGTCGCGGAGGTCCTCGGGCTGAGCATATACGCGGCGACGATGTAGAACTCGATATGGAACCGCGATCGGCAGCGATCATTACTGCGATCATTCTGAAAGATTGAGAGTCTCGCGACGGCATGACTTTGAAGACAAAACCACTTAACCAGCAGGTGGCGCTAATCACCGGCGGCGGGACGGGCATCGGTCGCGCATTCACTGAAGCTCTCGCAGACGGCGGCGCGCGAGTGATTATTGCCTCAAGACGGCAGGAGGTGCTGAATGAGACGGCGGCGCAGATTAATCAAAAGATTGGAAGTGAACGCGTGTTCGCTTACGCGTTCGACATTCGGGAACACGCTCAGATTGATTCGTTAGTCAGCCACGTTATCAAACGATTCGGCGCGATCGACATTCTCGTGAACAACTCAGGCCTCGCGGTTCCCGAGACTGCCGATCAGACCACTGAAGCGGGTTGGGACAAAGTGATGGAGACCAACCTGCGTGGCGTGATGCAATTGGTTCGCGCCTGCTTGCCACACATGACCAGCCATGAATTCGGCGACATCGTAAATGTTTCGTCGCAAGCGGGAAAGCATGGCTACGCGGATGTTCCGTCTTATTGCGCTTCCAAGTTCGGCTTGCTGGGTTACGCCGAAGCGCTGCGCGATCACGTCCGCAAAACCGGCGCAAACATTCGCGTGTGCAATTTCTGTCCTGGCCTGGTCGATGTTGAGAACATTGCGCCAGATGCGGAGCCGAAACCCGGATTCATTCACGTCTCGAACATGGCGAGGACTTTGCTGTACGCGCTATCGGTCGATCGAAACGTGGTGTTGGAAGATGTCAGCATTTACGCGAGATAAAGCAATTCCGGTTTAGAGGCGGGCGTTGCCCGCCTTTCGGTGGCCCGGCGGGCAACGCCCGCCGCTAAACAGAATCGAGAGAATCGAAATGAACAAACCACGCATGAGCTTCTGGCAAATCTGGAACATGAGCTTCGGATTTCTCGGCATTCAGTTTGGCTGGGGTTTGCAGCTCGCGAACATGAGCGGCATCTACACCTATCTCGGGGCCAAGCCCGAACAGGTGCCGATCCTCTGGCTCGCGGGCCCAGTCACCGGTCTGCTGGTCCAGCCCATCATCGGTTCGATGAGCGATCGCACCTGGAACCGTCTCGGTCGTCGTCGTCCTTATTTTCTGACCGGCGCGATCCTGGCAAGCATCGCGCTTTTCTTCATGCCGGATTCTTCTGTGTTGTGGATGGCGGCAGGACTGCTTTGGATTTTAGACGCGAACATCAATGTGAGCATGGAGCCGTTTCGCGCGTTCGTGGCTGACAAACTCAGCGTCGATCAGCGCACGGCCGGTTTCGCGATGCAGAGCTTTTTCATCGGCATCGGCGCGACCTTCGCGAATATTCTTCCTTACATTTTCCGGCGCATGCACGTCGACGATCGCGCCGCCAATGCAACCACAGCGGCGCCCGTAATTCCAGCGAGCGTCAACTACTCGTTCAAGATTGGCGCGGTTGCTTTTCTCATCTGTGTGCTTTGGACGGTAATCACGACAAGAGAGTTTCCGCCGGAAAACATGGAGGAATTCAATCGGAAGCGGAAGGAGCGCAAAGGAATCAGCGCTACGCTTTCAGAAGTCGCTCAAGCATTGCGCGAGATGCCGGTGACGATGAAGCAACTCGCCGTGGTCCAGTTCTTCACCTGGCTCGGCCTGTTCTGCATGTGGATGTTCTTTGGGCTGATGACTTCGTATCATGTTTTCGGAGCTAAGAATGAACATGACCCGCGCTTCACGGACGGGCAGGCATGGGGCGGAAACGCCTTCGCGGTTTATTCGATCGTTTGCTTCGTCGTCGCATTTTTGCTGCCGCCGCTGGCGCGCGCAACCAGCCGCAAAATGGTTCATGCCAGTGCCCTGATTTGCGGAGCGATCGGGCTGCTGTCTGTTTATGTAATTCACGACAAGTCGATTCTGTTGTTGACGATGATTGGAGTTGGCATCGCCTGGGCGTCAATCCTCGCGATGCCCTACGCGATTCTTTCCGGCGCAATTCCGGCCGCGCGCATGGGCGTCTACATGGGTATCTTCAATTTCTTCATCGTCATTCCGGAGATCATCGCGTCGTTTGCGTTTGGTCCGGTGATTCGCGCGATCTTTGGCCCGGACAATCCGCGCTCGCCAATGTTCGTCGTGATGGCCGGCGGCGTGTTTCTTCTGCTCGCGGCGATCAGCGTGCTGCTCGTTAAAGACGTTGCGGACAAGAACGTGCCCGAAGCCGCAGTGATCGCGGCCGATAAAGAAGAGTTGCTGAGCTTGCCGGAATCCGCTCAGCCGGTGCCGAGCACGGGATTGATTGATGAGAATTAGTTGGCCTTTCCGGATTGGTTTATGAGACTAACGCAAAATAGATTTGTCGCCGCCATAGCAAAGCGGGCACGCTGGTCCATTTTTGTAGTCCTCGTTATCCCACTTTTGTCTGGTCCTTACCTTGCGATTGCCCAGCAACCAGTCAGGGACGTTTCCAAACTCTCGGCTCGACCGACGCGCCCATGGGTGCGCGACGGCGTCATCTATCAAATCTTTCCGCGCAATTTTTCAAGCGAAGGAAACTTCAAAGGCGTCACCGCTCAGCTCGATCGCTTGAAAGACCTGGGCGTGACGATCCTCTGGCTCATGCCGGTTCATCCGATCGGACAGGAAAAGAAGAAGGGAACGATCGGCAGTCCTTACGCGGTTCAGGATTACTACGGAGTCAATCCTGACTATGGCACGAAGGACGATCTGAAAAAACTGATCAGCGAGTCGCACCGTCGCGGCTTGAAAGTAATTATCGATATCGTCGCGAACCATACCGCGTGGGACAGCGTGCTGATGAAGCATCCGGATTGGTACAAGCACGACGCGAAGGGCAACATCACCTATCCCTATGACTGGTTCGATATCGCAGCACTAAGTTACACAAACCCTGAGCTGCGGCGATACATGACCGACATGTTGAAGTATTGGATTCGCGAATTCGATCTCGACGGTTTTCGTTGCGACGTAGCCGGCGAGGTGCCGACCGATTTTTGGGAAAATGCGCGGGCCGAGTTGGACAAGATCAAGCCAGACATCTTTATGTTGGCTGAGGCGCACAAGGCCGAACTCGAAGTGAAAGCTTTCGATCTCGATTATTCGTGGCCGTTGCACAGCGCGCTAACGGATGTTTTGCAGGGCCGCGCGCCGGCAACTGATTTACGCAAAGCGTGGGAAGACGAATTCAGAGAATGGCCGCGCGGCGCTTTGCACATGCGCTTTTCCGACAACCACGACGAACGTCGAGCGATTGCTCGATTCGGCGAACGCGGGGCGTTGGCCGCTTCAGCGTTGATGCTGACGCTCGATGGCGTGCCGCTGATCTACAACGGGATGGAAGTTGGCGACACCACCGAATCCGGCGCACCGGCACTGTTTGAAAAGCTACCAATCTTCTGGCCCATCGCGGAACGTCGTCCAGAGTTTCCACGCTTCTACAAGCAATTCGTCGCGCTGCGAAAATCAAGCGAGGCGCTGCGAATCGGCTCAATGAATTGGTTGCGTAATTCTGACGAATCGCGTCTCGTAACGTATTCGCGGCGAACCAATAACGAGGAGATGGTCGTGGCGATTAACTTTTCCAATCGTCCTTTTTTCGGATCGGTAGAAGTACCTAATGGCTCGGCGTTTCAGGACATCACGCCTGATGTCGGTCAACCTCTGCCACCCGACGCGCCGGCCACGGAACGCGAAGCACGCGTGCGAGTTAATTCGCTGCCCGCGCTGCGTCTCGATTCATGGGGATATCGAATTTTTCAACGGAGGCTCAAATAGGGGTTCGAAATGTCACGAACAAAAACCAAATCCGTCGAGCCTGACTCATATCCGCGCAGAATTTTTGTCGCCGATCTCGGAGGCACGCATTTGCGCTGTGGGGTAGTCGACCAGGCGGGCAAGATTCACTTTCATGCGAAGCAACATAGGCCGGTTGCCGAGTCCGCGCAGGATATTGTCGACGCCTTGGTAGCTGCCGCGCGCGCATGTGATCGGCAGAACACTGCGGCGGGTTATTCGATCGAAGCCATTTCCGTCGTCGTGGCGGGAACGGTCAATGTGGCCGCCGGGTCTATCGTTAAGGCACCCAATCTGCCCTTTCTGAGCGGGTTCGATTTGGCGGGCGCTTTGTCGCGCGCGCTGAATCTTCCGGCGATTCTCGAAAATGATGCGAACGCGGCGGCGGTCGGCGAGATGTGGCTGGGCGCGGCGCGCGGCCGATGCACGTTTGTTTGCGTGACGCTCGGAACCGGTGTCGGCGGCGGAATAATTCTGGACGGAAAATTGTGGCACGGAGTCAACGACTCAGCCGCTGAGGTTGGCCATATGTGCGTCGATCCTTTTGGCGGCGTCGCGTGCACCTGCGGCAGCCGTGGTTGTTTGGAAGTTTATGCTTCAGCGACCGCGATCGTTCGCATGGCGCGCGAAGCAAAACCGCGGCATCCCAGTTCTCGTTTGCAGATTGATGATGAGCTGACTTCCGAGAATATCTATCAGGCTGGAGTCGAAGGCGACGAACTCGCGCTCGAAGTTTTTCGGCGCATGGGCGTCTACTTAGGGATCGGTCTCGCGAATCTCATCAACATTCTAAATCCTGAGATGCTGGTCATCGGCGGCGGGGTCGTGAACGGGTGGGATCTATTCGAAAAACACATGAAGCACGAGGTCGTCGAGCGAGCCTTCCCGTTGCTCGCCGATCTGGTGACGATTGTGCCGGCTGAATGCGGCGATGACGCAGGGCTGCTCGGAGCAGCCAGACTGGCCTTCGACCGCGATCTAAAAAACTAATGAAGAAAGTTTGCTTATTAATATTGGCGGTTGTCTGTGGTTTCGGTCTGACTCGCGCACAGGAGATCGACGTCACGCGACTCGACAAGATCGGATCGGTAACGAGTTACGTTAAGACGGAGAAGGGAATCACGCTCAATTGCAGCGATAATTCGGAGGTTCAATTGACCGTGCTGGCAGCCGATTTGATTCGGGTGCGCGCTTCATTTGCGAAACCGATTTCCCTCAAAGATCATTCGTGGGCGATTGCGAAAGAGAGTTGGGACGCAACTTCGTGGAATGTTCGCGAAACCGGCGACTCGATCATGATCGTCACTTCAGAGATCGAAGCCGTGGTGCGACGCTCGCCTTTACTCGTCGAATTTCGCGACGCGCGCACGCACAAGACAATCAATGCGGACGAGCAGCCGATGGCTTACGATGCGAAAGGCTCGCTGGCGCCGATTCAATTCGACGCAAGCGCCGGAAAATTTGTCGCCGTCGCGAAAAAGCTGGGCTTCGACGAGCACTTCTACGGCCTTGGCGAGAAAGCCGCGCGCCTTGATAAGCGCCGCGGATTTTTCGTCAACTGGAATTCCGATACGCCCGGCTACAACGAAGGCCGCGATCCCATCTATCAAACAATTCCGTTCTATCTTGGATTGGAAGATGGCTCAGCTTACGGCATCTTTTTCGACAACAGCTATCGCAGCTATTTCGATTTTGGCCGGCTGTCGCAGGAACGCATTTGGTTCGGCGCTGAAGGCGGCGAGCTGAACTACTATTTCTTCTACGGGCCTTCAATCAAGAAAATTCTTGGCCGCTACGCCGATCTCACCGGGCACATGCCGCTGACGCCGCTCTGGGCGCTCGGCGTCCAGCAGTGTCGTTACAGTTATTACCCCGACACGATGGTTGAGCGCGTGGTGCGCGAATACCGCGAGCGCGATCTGCCACTGGATGTGATCTATCTCGACATCCATTACCTGAATGGTTACCGCGTTTTCACCTTCGATCCAAAACGTTTTCCCGATCCAAAAACTTTAACTGGCAAGTTGAGCAAGCAGGGTGTGAAGACCGTCGTGATCGTCGATCCTGGTGTGAAGTATCAGCCGCCGGCAGACGATGCGCCTGCTATCAATTCGCCAAAGCCGGAGCTTCAGCCGCAGGACCAGCGCTATTACGTTTTCGATCAAGGCGTGGCCGGAAATTATTTTCAGCATCGGAAGAGCGGTCAACTCTTTATTCCCAGAGTCTGGCCGGGCGACAGTGTTTTCGTTGATTACACACGGTCCGACGCGCGCAAATGGTGGGGCGACTTGCATCGGGCGTACATCGACAACGGGATTGCGGGAATTTGGAATGACATGAACGAGCCCGCTGACTTCGTCGATCAGACAGGCAAGAACCAGCGTGATGTTGTTAGTTACGACGAGGGTGAAAACTCGACGCACGCGAAGAATCGAAACGTGTTTGCGCTGTTGATGGCGCGCGCGACGTACGAGGGCCTGGCGCGTCTGCAACCCGAACGGCGACCGTTTGTCGTGACGCGCGCGGCGTATGCTGGAATTCAGCGCTACTCGACGATGTGGACCGGCGACACGCTGAGCACCTGGGATGCGCTGGCGCTGAACGTGCCGATGTTCACGACGCTGGGGTTGTCGGGCGAACCTTTCGTGGGCAGCGACGTTGGCGGTTTCATCGGACGGGCGAATGGTGAATTCCTCGTGCGCTCTTATCAGATTGGATTTCTCGCCCCGTTCTTTCGCAACCATCACGCAGTCGATGGCTACGATCAAGAGCCTTGGCGTTTCGGTAAGTACTACGAGGACATCATTCGCAAGTATTTAAAGCTGCGCTATCGTCTGCTGCCGTTTCTCTACACTACTTTGGAAGAGGCGCATCGCACCGGCGTACCCGTGTTTCGCCCGCTGATGCTCAACTATCAGGACGACCCGAACACCTACAACCTCGATGATGAATTCATGATCGGTGAAGACCTTCTGGTGGCGCCGGTGGTGAAGCCGGACCTTACCTCGCGCCTCGTTTATCTGCCGAAGGGAGTTTGGTACGACTACTGGACCAATAAGAAGTACGAGGGCGGGACGATGATCCGCGCCGATGCTCCTCTTGAAACGGTGCCGATGTTTGTGCGCGGCGGCGCGATCATTCCCATGGGCCCGGAGATGAAGTACGTCGGCGAGCGTCCAGTTGATCCGATCACGTTCGCGATCTATCCGGACGAAAAAGGATCAGCATCGACGGCGTTGTATGAAGATGATGGAATCAGTCCTGCCTACTTGACCGGCGCGTCGATCCGGACAAGCGTAACCGCGAAACGTTCTGCCACCGGGTTTGTCGTGAACCTTGGCAGTCGAGAGGGCAGTTACAATCCGGGATCGCGGAAGATTATTTTTGTGCTTAAGTCGATAGCCGGTTCACCAACTGTCAACGTCGCAGATGACGGCCGAGCGCAGACGGTCACGATCAGGTAACTGTATGACTTGGATAAAGACCATTTCGGTTGAGAGAGACGAAGCCGTTCGACGGGCAGTCGAAGCACAGCGCGAGCTTTATCCGATCGAATACTCAATCCCCATTCACCCAACCGCTGACGGCCAGGCTTCCCAAATTGTCGCCTCACACAGCCTGATTCCTGACGCGTTGCTGCACGCCTTCGCAACGTTTGGCGCGCTGATGTCGCCGGAACTGCCGTTGACTCGACGACAGCACGAAATGATCACGACGGTCGTTTCAGTCACGAACCGCTGTCATTATTGAATCGAATCGCACGCAGAGTTTCTGCGTCGCGTGACTTTAGATGAAGCCTTGGTAACTGCTCTGCAAGGGGATTACCGGACTGCGCCAATTTCGGAAGCTGATCGGGCGATGCTCGATTACGTATCGCAACTGACCAAAGATGCAACGCGCATCTCGAAAGCAGATCACGAGAAGCTGCGGGCTCACAGCTTTGACGATCGCGCGATCCTGCAAATCACTTTGATTGCGTCATGGTTTAATTACATCAACCGCGTGGCCGACGCGTTGGGAGTCGGCAGAGAATAAGTTCTACGGCTTCGGCGATTTGGCAGGCGATGTCGATTCAGCGCATTCGCTCTTTTTTTGAATCCACTGCGCACCATTCGCGTTGATTCGCACGATATCGATCGGTGGGCCGACATACTCACTACGCGCCGCGATTTCGGTCTCAACTAATCGTCGTACGCCGTCGCTCAACCCGGCTTTCCAAAAGTCAGGCGTCTCATCAGGCAAGCCTTCGATTGCATCGCTTTCTCCTAAAAATCTTGTAGCCACCGCGCCTTTGCAATCGTCGAGGCAGTCATCCGGGATCACGGCCACACCGATTTGTCCGGGATTGTATTGCAGCGCGCGAAAACTTCTCACGAACAGCAACGGCCGGCCATTTTCAAAACCTGCGATGACAATCCTTAGAAACAATTGCCCGCCTTCGATCTTTTTGAAATAGGTCTGCGGTTCGTGAGTTTTAAGGTGCGAGAGTTCAGTGAGAAGACCCGAGACCAGGAATCCCATCAGCATGCTTACCTTGTAGGATGTGGAAGCTGAAGCTTTCGACGCCAGCGCTTTGTTCGCGATCTCGGGAACGCTGAACCCTGTCTGGCGATCGATTTCCAGGCCTTCAATGGCGATAAAGAGATCGCCAATCTGCCGGATCTTGCAGGCGCGCTTATTCAGATCGTTGCCGTAAGTGTCCGTGACTTTGCTGTCGGCGCCGATAACAATTTCGTTTGCGGTGCGCGCCACTACGATAGTCGTCGCTCGCGCAGAACTCGCGTGCAACAGCATCGAAGCACAGACACAGAACAACAAGGTTCGCATTCGAGTTGCAGTTTACAGTTTGTTGGCGAGCAGTGTCGAAGGATTTAGCCTGCCGGGTCGGTGTGAATTTGGACGCGCGTGCGGGACAGTTCAGCTTCGATCGCGCGCAGCACCGTAACCGTCAGGTCGTGAGCTTCTTCGAACGTCTTGTCGCGTCGCACCTCGAGATGAAGATCGACGAACTTGTGCGATCCGGATCGGCGCGTCCGTAGATCGTGAAAGCCGACGACACCTTGGTCGCGATAACGGCTGACCACGACCGCAACTCTCTCGTCGACGTCTTCCGGCAGCCGCCGATCCATCAGCACGTTGATCGATTCGTAGCCGACGTGCGCGGCTGACCAGAGAATGTAAATCGCAATCGCGATCGAAACGATCGGATCGGCCCACAGCCAGCCCGTCAGAACCGTTATCAGAAGCGCGGCGAGCACGCCGAGATTGATGTAGATGTCGGTCGCATAGTGCACGGCATCTGAACTAAGCGCGGGTGAATCGGTCTGTCTTGCTACGCGCCGCAAGCGCATCACGAGCGCGAGACTTATGACGATGGCAATGGCCATTGAACCGATACCGATGAATTGGGCGCTGGTTGGATGAGGTTGGCGCAGCCGATGAACTGCTTCCCAAATCAGAAACGTTCCGGACAGGCCGATGACCAGCGCCTGAAACAAGCCGGCAAGCGATTCAACTTTGCCGTGACCATACAGATGATCTTCATCGGCGGGACGAGACGAGATACGCACCGCGAGATAATTCAGCGTGGACGAAAAGAGGTCCATCACGGAATCAAGCAACGAAGCCCATACGCTGATTGATGCGGTAAGCCAGCCGGTTCCGGTCTTGAGCGCAATCAGAAAAACGGCAGCATAAATCGACAGGCGCGCCGTAGAACCCTTTAACACGCCTTCTTCATGCAGAGAATGCAGATCTGTTTTGCGCGTGGCCATTTACCTGATGACGATTGTTACTCTGGCAGAAAATGATTTCAAGGAAGATCGATGCTCACACCTCATGAACACAGTAGAGCTGGACACTATAAGATCTGTTCACGGGGATACACATCGCCGAATTCGCCGAACACGAGATAGTTTTGAATTTCAGTTGCCGGATCGAATGTCATAAGGGCCTCCAGACGCCGCGGTAATCCTTCAACCTGTAAGTCTCTGGCACCGCACCGTCATCGCACGGCCAAACGCCGGCACGGTAATTAGAACTGTTACGACCAGCGCCGCGAACAGCAGCGCCAGCGCAAACAAGACTAACGAAAGGTAGGATTGCCGGTTGCTCATGCGGACAGTCGCCGAGGTAAGCGCAACGCTCGTGCCATTTGCGACCTGCGGTTGACGTTTGAGTTTGCGAGCAATTATGGCGGAGAAGGGAACGCGGAATATTCCTCTGCGAGTTTTCTCATGGCCGGATGAGAAAGATTGCGCAGAGAGTTAGAAGCATCTGCGCCTTTCAGAACTCGGCGCGGGCTGAGTAGATCACAATGAGAGTTGACGGCTCAGAACCGGTTTCGATATTCAACAGACGAAGTGAAGGCTTTCACCATTTCAGCCTGAATGTAGTTGTTGAATTGGTTCAGCTTGTTGAGCCAGAAATTGTAGCCGTCGAAGTTTCCGTCAGGCGCCGCGTCGGGATCTCTCTGCAAGTAGCCGAAATATTCCATCAACACAAAAGCGTTGTTGAATTCCTTTTGTTGGAATGCAGCGTTCTCGGCAATCTGACGAAGCGCGGCTGCGCGTCCGGTGGTATCGCCGGAACCATATGCGGTGATGGCCGAGTTTCGCTCTGAAGTTGTCGGCGTGATTCCTTCAGTCTGGAAAAGTTTGTCGACATAGCTCGCCGCCGCCATTCCGTTCGGATAAAGAGTCACGAATTGTGAACGCTGCACGAACGTTTGCGTGAACGCAACCTTGTTCGCTTCCAACTGTTGTTCCCAGCCAGGCGCCAGAACTACGACGCCGTTTGAAATCGTCCGCGTATCGGTGAGAAACGTCGATCTGGTAACGGGCACGGGCTTTCCGGAGATGTTGCCGAACGACCCTTTGTAGAGTCGATAGACGAGATATCCGGTCTGCTGAAATTCGATCGAAAGAAAAAACGAAGCACTGGTGTCGATGCGTTTCACTTCGCGACAGCCAACGTCGCTGCCACAGTTCTCGATGTTCTGTGTCCAAAATTGAAAGCCACTCGCATCGGGCTCGCGCGAGAGAAAGTCCACATACTGCTGCCGCACATAGAAGCGCGATTCGTCGACGATGCTTGGGTTTGCGATGCAGGTGGTTAGCGAGCGTGCCAGGTTCAGGCGGCCGCCGCTGGTGGTTTTGTCAGTCAGAGCTGAATCCGAATCGACGTTCGTGATCAGCACGCCTTTCAAACCGGCCGCGGTTAGGTTGCACCGCGACAAAAGCAGCGCCGCTGAGCCCGCGACGTGTGGGGCGGCTTGTGATGTGCCGCTAAACGTCCCGTAGGTGTTGTTGCGCAGCGTGCTGAAAATGATGTTGCCCGGGGCGCCCAGATGCACAGTCTTGCTTCCCCAATTCGAAAAGAAAGCCAGCGCATCGCGATTGTCGGTAGCCACGACCGAAATCATTCCGGGTTCGTTGTAGTTGCTCGGATACGTCGGAGTTGTACCGTTGTCGTTATCATGTCCGCCTTTGGTGAAACCATCGTTCGCGGTTCCGTTGCCCGCAATCGCCACGAACAGCATCCCATTCGTTTCTGCGCGCTGAATCTCATCAAGCAGCGATTGCGAGAACACACTCGCGAACCAACTGTTGTTGAGCACCTTGATGTTTGCAAGTCCGGCTTGCTTAAGCTGAACTGCAACTTCAATCGCGTCGATCGCGTCCGACAAAAACCCCGAATTGTTACTGTTGAGCCATTTGATCCCGAGCAATTGCGTGGTCCAGTTGATCCCGGTAACTCCCACCCCGTTATTGCCGGCAGCGCCGATGATTCCGGAAACATTCGATCCGTGATTGTGGTCGTCCAGCGGATCGCAGGTATTCGTGATCGTGTTGATGCCGTGCGTGTTTGCGGGACAGTTGATCGTGACGCCGCTGATCGTGACTGAAAACGGCGCAGATGCCGACCAAAGATTCGGCGAAAGATCGGGGTGATTGTAGTCGATGCCTGTGTCAAGGATCGCGACTACCTGATTCGGAGAATCGTGCGAAATGTCCCAGGCCAGTTGAGCAGAAATATCAGCGCCGGCCGTTCCAGACTGCCCGCCGATCGTTTGCCCGGTGTTGCGCAAACCCCACTGCTGAGAGCTATAGAACGAGTCATTCGGCGTCGCGCCGCCGTAAGCAACATAGTCCGGCTCGACGTACTCGACATCATCGCGCTTTGATAATTCCGAGACCATCGCGGCCGTAGACCAGCTTCGAGAGTGCACCAGTCGCGCGCCGGCTCCGCCGAGTTCGTTATCGGTGTCGACATCTAAGGACTGCGCCACGCTCAGACGTGAAACGCGACTCTTCGTGTCTCGGTACTTGACGATAACTCGGCCCGCGGCCGCTTCGTGACCGGCTACCATCTCCGTTTTGACTTCAATTGATTGCGGACTCTGCGCGTGCGAGACATAGCCAGGTCGGATTGTGAAAACTGCCGTAGCCAGAATTGAAATGAGAATTGCGATAGATGCAGGCTTGCGCATGGAAAACTCCTTGGTTTGGTAAGTCAGCTGATAATAAGCTCGCTTAGCGAGCAATTATTCCAAAAAAGGAAATCCATCGGGCGAGACCGAGCACAAATATTTTACGCCCGCACCATTGCTAATGCCAGTGCAGCGTTCTCGATTTCCAGCCGGCCATGACCGAGCCAGAATCAAAACTGAAATCGAAAATATGAGCGCGTAGAGGTTTCGAGGATTCTGGTTCGACCCTCGACTCGTTTTCGCGTATGCGTGAAAGTCTCTGCGCTTACCATTGTGTTTCGACCACCGTGACGGGCGGCGCGCACGCCACTTGGTACTGTTTGAAAGCTCGTCGCAAGCTCGCGCCTGTCGTTTGCTTCCGGTCTTCGTAACGTTCGCGATGGTATCAAGCCGTTTCGGACAAAGAGTTCGATTCCTCTCGCTCGGGGCGTTCTGGTGAGTTTGAGTTCGGCCTTCGCCGATGCGAAGGCGGTGGGAACAGACTTGCCAAAACCCAGAGCCCGATAGAATGCGCCAGCGAAGATCACCCCGGCGCGGTCTCCAATTGCCCAGCCGATGCCGACCGAATAATCGATTACGTTCGTGAGCTCGGCGGCCTGTTGCTTGGTGAAGCACGCATTCAAAACCACCAGGCGAATGTGCGCACTGTAGAGACTGAAAACGTCCACCAGACCCTGCGGGTCGATCTGCTTTCCACGACCGGGCGCACCTTCGAGTATGAGTCTCTTTGCCTTGCTGCCGTGACCGCTGAAGTGGACGATATGCGGTTCATGCTTCATGAGAAGTCGTTGCAGATCGCCGGGCCTGATGGCCGTGTGTTTGATCAGCTCAAATCGGTGGCGGTAAGTTCCTTCCTCCAGCTTCTCGAAAATCTCGCGGGCTTCCTTGTCGACCAAGATGCGGCTGGTTGTCCATGGATTTGCTGACAGAAACAGGATTCGGATTTTATCTTCCATAGTTGACCTCGGGAGTGAAACGCTATGCGATTGGCGGGGATCGCGCCGATTCCTTCCAGTTGTTATGACTAAATCGCTGCGGCATTACACACGGCTTGGACGTCCCGTCGGCGCGCGAAACTGCGCAACGCACGCGTTCTCGAAGCCTTCCTGAACTTAGAATTCAAGCTGGCCGGACGATGCGATGTTATGTTTCGTAAATCAAACCATTATGGGTGGACAGAGACATTCGGTTGGGAGAAGTTGCGCGCTAAGTGAGCGAGAGGAGATTTGAAAGATGCCCATACCAAGGAAAATAAAGAAGCAAAGCTCGGCGAAGAAGACCTCAAAGGCGAAAGCGCCGGGCACACGGGTCGGAACGATTGAAGATTGGCGGGAAGGCGGAAGAAAACGTTCGACGGCACGGCGAAAGCAACTCCGCGACGGTAGTTAGTTAACCGCTCAACGACATTTTATGGTCCTCACTCTGCAAAGAGGGCAGTCCGTTACGGGCTGCCCTTTTCGTTTGTCTGAAATCACCCATCCAAGATCTATTACAACTAAATCGAAGTTGTTTTCGTTGTATCTCTCGCGCCATACGTGTTAAATAGTCGCGTCCGCAAGTCCTTGTGATGCTAACGCTCTATATCCCTCGCAAACGATCATCAGTCGCGACGCGCGAGGGTTCGAAAACCCAGAACGACAATCCACGCATGGTCCCGACAACGCACCGTCGTGTGCGACGAATACATCGCACGAAAGAGAAAGCTATTCTGGTTTGCGGGGCGTTACTACTGCTGGGCGCGTCTGCTTACAGCGCGACCACTCGCGGCGGGAAACCCGACGTTGCTGAGAGGTTGATCGTAGAGGCGAATGGTCTAAGAGTTGACTGGACTGAAGCATCTCTGCGTAAAGCCTTAGCGAATTATGATGAGGCAGCTCGCGCGCTACTCGCTTCAGGAGAGCGACGAAGCGGCGTCATTGCCCTGATGAAAGCCGGCGAGGTTAGCGAATTGCTGGGCGAATATCGCGAAGCGCTCGATCGATATCGCCGCGCATCGATCGCCGCGAACGCCGCGCATGCCGATCTTGAGGCAACCCAGGCGTTGAGTGAGGCCGGGCGTCTCTATTCGCTTCTCGGCGATAACGAAAAGGCGAAAACAGCAGTCACCGAAGCGCTTGAATTTTTCACCTCCTCAAATCAAAACAACCAATCAACTGAGGTCAAAACGGCTCATGCGTGCGCACTACGCAATCTGGCCGAGGTTCAATACTCGTCAGGGAACTTGCTGAAGGCGTCGGAGAATTTTCGCCAAGCTCGCGATCTGTTTGTTGAAGTCAGCTATGCCGTCGGCGAAGCGAGAACTCATCTGTTCCTCGGCTACATCGCCGGAAGCTTAGGCGAACCGGATGTGGCGTCAGATGAGATTTCGAAAGGGCTCAGCCTTTATCGCACGGCAAGCAACAAGCGGGGCGAGGGGCTATGTCTTACCGCGCTGGCACTCTCAGACTCTCAAAGCCGTCAAGAAGAGGCGATCAGGCTGCACACTGAAGCGCGCGATATCTTTCGTTTGATCGGCGACCGGCAGAGCGAAGGTATTACTCTGATGGGAATGGGCCAGGCCTACGAGTTCTTGAACGACTATCACGCCGCGCTCGAAAAATACCAGGAGGCGCTTCGTCTCTTTCAAGCGAAGGGCAACGTCGATTTTGCGTCCGTCGCAATGTTCAAAACCGCTCGCGTCTTTCGACTGTTACGCGACGATAATCGCGCACTTACTGCCTATGAAGAATGTCTAAGGCTCAGCCGCGCCGCAAAGAAAACGAGAACCGAAGCGAACGCTCTTAACGAACTAGCACTGGTTTACGCCGCTCAAGGAAATCGGCAAAAAACCATAGAACAGTATCGAAAGGTGCTGAAGTTTTACGCCGCGATTGGCGATCGTCGCGGTCAAGCTGCGGCCCTTAATAACCTCGGCGATTTTTATTCGCGCATCGGTGATCACGCAAGTGCGTTGGTTTCATATAAGCAGGCGCAACCACTGAGCGAACAAGCAGGTAATAAGTCCGTGATGATTTCGACCCTTTACAACCTTGCGCGCGCCAATCGCGACGCGAGCCAGCTTGATGAATCCTTGCGATACATAAAGCGCTCGATCGATTTGATCGAAGAACTGCGCGCTAACGTCGCCAGTCCTGATTATCGAACTTGTTATTTCGCCGGCGAGCGCCGGAATTATGAATTGCAGGTCGATGTCCTGATGCAGCTTGATCACGAGCGGCCGGGAAGTGGATTCGCCGCGCGGGCTTTACTCGCGGCTGAAAGCGCACGCGCCCGCTCGCTGATCGATCTGGTTATTGAATCGCGCGCCGACATTCGCCAGGGATCTTCGCCCGAGCTCTTACAGAGCGAACGCGAATTACAGGGTCTCCTCCGATCTCAAGCGCAGTACGAAATGGACCTGAAAGGCAAGAGCAATGCGGAAGCTGAAAGCGGCGAAGTCCGACGCGAAATAGATCAGTTGCGGAATAAGTATGAGCAGCTTGAGGGTCAGCTGCGAGATAAGAGTGACCGTATGTCTACACTGACAAAGACCACACCGCTCGACCTGCAGCAGATTCAGAGTCAGTTGGACGAAAATACGATCCTGCTTGAGTACGCGCTGGGTGACGAACGCAGTTACTTATGGGCGGTAACGCAAAACTCGCTTCGCAGCTATGAGTTGCCGGCGCGAAAACACCTGGAGGATGCCGCGCGGGAAACCTATGCCGCGCTTACCACGCGACAAGAGTTCGACGAGAGAGCTGACGGGGGTTATCAACAAAGCGTCGAGGCTGCCGATGCGTCATACGAAACAAAGGCTGCGACGCTAAGCCGCCTGTTGCTCAGTCCAGTCACGAACGAGCTGGGAAACAAACGGCTCATTGTTGTTACCGAGGGTGTATTGCAGTTTATTCCTTTCGACGCGCTGCCGGTTCCAGGGAGCGACACGTTGTCAGGTTCAAGCGTTACGAGCGAGAGTGTCCCGCTAATCGCAAGTCACGAGGTCGTAGTGCTGCCGTCGTTTTCTACTCTGACCACGATTCGCGAAAATGCGCGCACAACTAAATCGCCTGATCGAATCGTGGCCGTGCTCGCAGATCCGGTGTTCACCGCCAGCGACGATCGTGTGGTGAGCGGAAACGAGTCCAACATCGCGCGCGCAGATTTCAACAAGGCGGAGAACTCGCCGGTGCAGCGCAACTTCCAAGCCCTACTTCGGAACGGCGGCACCGCGCGACTAGTTCACGCCTCGGAAGAGGCAGACACAATCATGAACATGATCCCGCGCGGGGCTGGCATGGTTGCAAAAGGCTTTGAAGCGAATCGCGAAACAGCGACGAACTCCCTGGTTGGGCAATATCAAATTGTTCACTTCGCCACGCACAGTTTTCTTAATTCTCAACATCCCGAGTTGTCAGGCGTAGTGCTCAGTCGAGTCAATCGGGATGGCAGCAGTACGGATGGCTTCATTGGTTTGCAGGACATTTATCGTTTGAATCTTTCTGCCAATCTGGTTGTGCTTAGCGCCTGCGATACCGCTCTCGGGAAAGACATTGAAGGCGAAGGTCTGGTCGGACTTGCGCACGCATTTATGTCAGCCGGATCAAAGAGCGTGGTGGCGAGTTTGTGGAAGGTCGACGATCGCGCAACCGCCGCGTTAATGGCAGAGTTTTACCGGGCGATGTTGCGAGATGGTCTGCCACCGGCGGCCGCACTGAGAGTAGCCAAAGAAAAGATCAGACAGGAGAAGGCCTGGAGCGCGCCCTATTTCTGGGCGGGCTTCATCCTCCAGGGTGAATACAAAGATCCAATTGTAGTCAGAACTAATTCATGGCACGCCGTGGCCATGGCTGTGCCGGTGGTATTGATCCTCTCGTCCTCAGGCTTCTTTGTTATTCGCAAACGAAGAAACCGCCGCAAGTGTGACGCGTGAACTCATTATGATCTATCCACTGATGGTGTAACTCGCCAAGCCTCCAAAATGAGAAAATTGCAAAAATGCGTCAACGCTACGAACTACCTCCCGAGAGCTTTGATGAGTTGCTCGCGTGGCTGAACCCGGACCGCACAATGGCGGCGGATCTGTATCTCGAGCTGCGCCACTCGCTGGTCAAAATCTTCGCGTGGAATCGGTGCTCCGATCCCGACGGAATGGCGGATGAAACGATAGACCGAGTTGCCAGGCAGGTCGGTCGCTTGAGAGAGACATACGAAGGTAATCCCAACCTCTTCTTCTACGGGGTCGCCAACAATCTCATCCGCGAATATCAGAAAAAGATCAAGACGCACGTTCCCATCGAAGATATCGAGCTGCCGGACGAATCGGTCTCTGAAGATGAGGCCGCGATATCGCTTGAGCGCGAGGAATGCCTACAGAAGTGTCTGCAGGAACTTAGTTCGGAGAAACGGGAGCAGGTGTTGGCATATTATTCAAAAGAGAAGCACGCGAAGATTGATCATCGGGCGGAAATGGCGCGAAAACTGGGGATTTCTATCGAAAACCTGCGCGTCCGCATGTGCCGGATTCGGGTCGCGCTCGAGGACTGTATCGAAAATTGCATCGAGCGACTTAGCCATGATAAGTGAAATGCTTTGTTCAAATTGTCATAGTCGTCGGGATCGTCGGGAGAGATGATAAATGAATGAACAGCTAACCGACACCAAGCTGAGACAGTTCCTTCTGGGAGATGTCGATGATTTGGAGCGAGAGCAGATCGAGAAGCGCTTCATCTCTGATCCACAATCGAAACAAAGAATCTTGATCGCCGAAGAGGATTTGATCGAAGACTATCTCGAGGACTCGCTCTCGCCGATTCAGAAACAACAATTCCTAGCTCAGTACGGTTACACGCCTCAGCACCGGCGGCGTCTGCAAATCACCAGATTAATTAAGGACAATGCGATGTCCGGCGCCTCAGCGGTGGATATCGCAGCAGTGAAGCGAATTTCGTTCTTCTCGCAGCTTTGGTCGCAGAACAAACGGATTCTAATTCCCGCACTCGCCGTCTTGATGATTGCATTGATTGCGGGAGTGATCTTCGTATCACAGTCACGCCGCAGGAAATCCGAGGAAGCTAATCAGCGCACATCGATCGAGCGGGAACTTGCGGAGCTTAATTCAACCACGGCCTCGCCGCTCTCATCTTCCGCAGCGGTTTCGATGGTATTGCCGCCAATTTCAGTTCGCGAGGTTGGTACGAACCATGAAATCACGCAGAAGCCTGGAACGACGGTGATCGAACTGCACCTCTTATGGACGCAGAAGCAAGGGTTTTCAAGTTATCGAGCCACACTTAATCGCGTTGCCGAGACCGAGCAATTTACCATCAGCGCACTTCACCTTCAGGATGACAAGTCCGGGCGCGCGGTAATTCTTAAGATACCTTCACACCTTCTTCGACGCGGCTTGTATCAGGTTAACTTGAGCGGCGCCGAACCGAGCGGCCCATCCAGCCTCAGCGAAGAGTACACCTTCACCGTTAATTAAGTTCAACTCTTACAATCCTTTGTTTCTGATTTATTGCCACGCTTCTGGCTATGGCGCGTAATGTTTGTCCCGGAACTTCATACTCGTCGCGAGAGAGTGTTTGCGGAGAAGTGCGAAAACTGGCCAGCAAGATATGCTAACAATTAGCAACATCGAACAGTAGTAACATATTGAATCGCCCAATAATTTGCGATATACAGCGGTGGCATTCTTGCGTTAAGTTAGCCTTGCCGGCATAAAACCCGCAACACCTTTGTGTGTCGGCCCATCACTTCTCAAATTGATTTAAGAGAAGAGACTGCCCTTGATGGTAAGGATTTTCTTGTTCCGTACGGTTCTTCTTGGATTCGCCGGATTTAACTTATTGAAGTATTGACGATCAGTCCCGTCAACGGCGCCGCGAAATGTGACGCCGTCAGCATGCGCCAACGCCTTTCGCGCTGAGAGAATCGCGAGAAAAACAGCGCGTTATTCAGTAGACTCATCAACGCTGAACATAAGGAATCATATGTTCGGCAGGAAAATGCTCTTTCAAAACTATTTCTTGTTGACTGTCATCCAATGGATGCAAGGGTCGCACACGTAGTTTCTTACATTCGTAGCAATTATCAGAGAAAGCTGACGTTGACCGAGATGGCGGCGATGGTCAATCTGTCTCGATGGCGGTTTTGTCATCTGTTCAAGCTGGACACGGGAACATCGCCCGAACGATTTCTCACAGAGGTCCGTCTGGAAAAGGCGAAACACATACTTGAAACGGAATTCCTAACCGTGAAGGAAGTCATGCACGCAGTGGGAATATCCGATCCCAGCTATTTCAATCGAACATTCAAAACGGCTTATGGCGTGACGCCGGCCAGGTGGCGAGATAGCAGAAGCAATGCCTCCAAAAAAGAAAGATAAGAAGAAAAAGAAGCGAAAGAAGAAAACCGCTCTGGTCGTGTGTCGCGATCGGAAGGAGTTTTGGACCACCCAGACTCAATTCTGGCAGTGGGTTAGAGAGGGTGTGGTTCTAAAGACTGGCGATCAGCCGCTCACGGGCGCCTTCGCTCGCGAAAACGAAGAATTGATGATTGTGCTCAGCAATACTGTGCTGAATCTTGCCCATCCTAACCATATTAGAGAAGCGATGATGTCACGTCGCACTGCGTTGGGGCACTGACCGTTCATGAGTGTGGCAGCAAACCGATTAGCTAATCGCGAACGCCTGGAACCCGGGCGTATTGATGATCGAAGCGAGCCTGCGCCTCGTGCCGCACTCTCAGTTGCGGTGAGGGATCGTCGCATTCAACTTGTGTTGATGCTGCTGGAAGAAAACTCACACAACCAATTCGAAATCGCTGAGATTGCCAAGATCGTCAATCTTTCGCCTGGCCGCTTGGCTCACCTGTTCAAGACTGAAACTGGCGTGGCCGTCCAGCAATATCTCACGCAGATTCGTCTGGCCAAAGCAAAACACCAACTCGAGCAAACCTTTCTATCGGTCAAAGAGATTGCTGCCTCGGCCGGCTTTCCCAGCGTTACAAGTTTCAGCACTGCTTTCAAACTTTCGGTTGGCAGCACTCCTGCTCAATACCGAAAAGTTGCCGGACGCATTTACGCCAACCGAAAAAGTCTCGTCATAGCAAAATCTGCAAACAAATAGCAGAAACCAAAATTAGATAGCAGGATGTGATAGCAAAATTTGGTTGCGTCAATCTATCACTGCGTCTAAAAAGAGAGCCTCAGTTTTCTAGAAGGGGTGAATCATTATCTCGGAGACCTTTTGAGTCTCTCACTCCCGATCATTGGCCTGAATTAAACCAAGGATTCATCGACTCTGTGATTCAAATATCGCAGCTGTCGGAGGGCGGAGCTTTGCTTGGCCTCAGGCCGGCTCATGCGACCTTACGGAAAACAGATGGCAGCTGACAGCAACACGGAGGAGATGTTAGTCAGTTAAGTTACGTCCAGACCCGAATCGCAACTAAGAAAATAATTCAACAACTACGAAACCGATTTTGCTCGCCTGCTTGCCAGGCTTCCCTCGTTTTGGGTTTCCACGAATTCGACCGTCGCTGACGATCGATTCGTGCATCGGAGAAGTTGCGACCAAACAAGCCTCTGGCAATAAGTTACTCACCATTGATTGCAGTAGTTCCCGTCAAGCCAATTACAGACTTCACCCGTTTATTAACGAGTACAAGCCACCGATTACAGAAAAATCCATGTCTGCAAACACTAAAGAACGAGGTGCGGTCACTGCTAGACCGCCGAATGGAAGGCTGCGAGATCGGAGAGTCCAGATTGTTCGAGTGCTGCTGGAAGGATCATTCCACCGGAAACTTGGACTGAGAGAGATGGGCGCCGAGGTGAATCTTTCACCCTGGCGTCTGGCGCACTTATTCAAGTCCGAAACCGGCATGTCGCCGCAACGCTATTTAACTCTGGTGCGATTGCAGCGAGCGAAGGATCAGCTTGAGCGAAGCTTTCTTCCTATTCAGGAGGTTGGCGCCGCCGTCGGCATTCCCAACCCGAGCCATTTCACCAGGAGCTTCAAAGCAGCGTACGGCATGACTCCGGTGGAATATCGAAAGATGAACTTGCGCATTGAGCCGTTGGCGCGTGAACGCCAGGCGCCAATCATCGCCCCCGCCGAGGAGCGATTCGAGCTATTCCCTGCAGAGCAACAAAACGGCCGCGAAGTTCCCGTAGAGCATGAAAGGAAGTTTCCGAAGAATGCTTAGATATTTTCTCTTCACGACCCTTCTCGTCGCCGGGGTTACCAGTGCCGTAGCTCAACAAGATCGTTTGGCCTCTGCGCCAAAGGCAAATGAAATCCCCGGCTCTGAAGCCAGGACGACTGACACTCCCAACGATTTGAGATATCGCATCGGTCCTGGTGATATCGTGGACATACACGTTTTCAACAAACCGCAGTTTTCACGCGACGGGGTAAAAGTCGATCAGCGCGGCATGATTCGCCTCCCGCTAATTGATGAAGTGCGCGCCGCTTGTCGCACAGATGACGAGTTGGCGGCTGAGGTAACCACTCGACTCAAGGAATACGTACGCGAGCCCGAGGTTACGATTCAAATCAAAGAGTATCTCTCTGAACCTGTCGCCGTGCTCGGAGCGGTCCACGCGCCCAGCAGATTTCAACTTCAACGTCGCGTGCGTCTGCTCGAGCTGCTGACCTTTGCAAATGGCCCAACGGACAACGCTGGCAGAACAATTCAAATTGTCCACGCGGGCCCTTTGCTTCGCTGTGAGACTGCTCTTGATGATTCCACCACGCCCGTCGAAAATCGGATCGACTATTTCAAGTTAGCCGAAACCTTACGTGGAGACGATTCGGCCAATCCATACGTGCGCCCAGGCGATATCATTTCGATCGCGGTCGCCGATCAGGTCTATGTCATTGGCAATGTTGTGCGGCCGACTTCAATCCCGCTCACTGACACGATGACGGTATCGCGAGCAATTGCGATGGCGGGTGGGCCGGGTCTCGACACAAAGAAATCTGAAGTTCGCATTGTTCGACAGACGCCCGGCACAGCCGAGAAGAAAGAAATTATCGTCAACCTCGACGCGATCAATCGGCACAAAGCTGAAGACGTCGTGCTCGTCGCTAACGACATCGTCGATGTTCCGGCGTCGGGCGGCAAACGCGTCTTCCGCAGCTTACTTGGCGCTGTCATCCCCAGTGTCGGCCAACTGCCCGTCCGTGTGATTCCGTAATCAACGGCCTTCCGAAACTAAGGCGAAATAAAATGAAGGAATCAAAAGATCTGGTTAAGCAAGGCGCAAATCCGTTCGAGTCAAGCCTGTCCGCGGATCGGATCAACGTCGCATACCCGCCATACGGTTCGAACACCGCTGATACCAACAGCGGGTACAACCGGCTGCACGAGTACTGGCGATCGATTCGCAAACATATCTGGCTGGTGCTGCTGATTCTGATCATCGTCACAACGTTGACAGCGATTTATATGGCCCGGCAGCCGGACATCTACGAATCGATGACGCGCGTGCAAGTCGATCTAGAAACCGCAAACAATCCCGCGCTGGGGGCGATCAAAGGCAACTCGATTTTTCTGAACAGCTCCTATCAAGACCCGACGTACTTCAATACTCAATTGCAAATCTTGACCAGCGCCGGTCTGTTAGCTCGAGTGACAAAGACGCTGGACCTCGAGCACAACGAAGCTTTTCTTCATCCGGCCCGAGAACGCTCAGTCCTGGATGGAATCAAACGTCTGATAACCCAGGACAAAAAAGAAGCTCCAATCCGAAGTCCCCAGGAGAATAAACTGCAACCTGCCGCAGCTCTGCCGAAAGATGATCCAACCGCGATCGATCACTACCAACCTTATGTCGAGATGCTTCAGGGCCAACTGACTGTCAAGCAACTCAACGAGACCCGCATCATCGAGATTCGTTACAAACATCAAGACCCAGACATAGCCGCGAAAATCAACAACATGGTCGCAGAGACCTTCGTGGCTCAGAACCTCGAGCGCAAGACGGAGACCAGCAACACGGCCGGAGATTTTCTGCAGAAGAGAATCGCGGAATTGCAGAGCGAGATTCGTGAAGGAGAAGAGCAGTTAATTAATTATGCGAAAAGCCATCAGATTCTCTCGCTCGATGCGAGCCAGAACACCGTCGTCGATCGTCTCGCTGGTTTAAATCGCCAATTGCTGGAAGCTGAGAACGAACGCAAATCCGCGGAAGCTGCTTACAAAACATCGCTCGCGCCGGGCGCGCTCGCGGCCCAGGCCGAGTCCACGAACAATTCGGCGGTGGCAAACGAAGCGAAACTGGCAGACCTACGACAAAAGCGTGCGCAACTCCTGCTTGAATACACCGAAAAATATCCCGAAGTGAAAGACATCGATCAGCAGATTGCCCTGCTGGAAAAACAGAATCAGCAGGTGCAGTCGCACAGCGAAGGAGTTCTGAAGACAAACCTCGAAACCAAATACCGCGAGGCGCAAGCCAAAGAGGACGCCTTGCGCGCCGCGTTTGAGAAGCAGCGAGGTGAGACGCTCACCCAGAACGAAGCGGCGGTAAATTATCGAATCATTCAGCAGGAAATCGAGACGAACAAGTCTCTGCTCGACGGCTTGCTCCAGCGTTCGAAAGAGAACGATGTGGTCGTGGCCGGCACGCCAAACAATATTCACATTGTCGACCAAGCGTCGCGGCCGAAAGTTCCCGTCGGTCCAAAGCGCTTGCAGGCAATTCTCCTGGCTGCGTTGTTCTCATTAATCATCGGTATCGCTCTGGCGCGTTATCTCGATTACCTCGACGACTCGGTTCACAGTTCAGAAGACGTTGAAAACTTTCTCCGGCTGCCGGCGCTCGCCGTTATTCCGAGCATGGGCCGTTCAGCGCGCCGGCGTTTGTTGTCCGCGATGCCTGGCGGGGCCAAGACCAACGGCCATGGTGGTCCGGAATTGTTGATGCACGAATCAACAAACCGATCGCCGCTCGCAGAATCTTATCGACAGCTTCGCACCTCAGTGCTGCTGTCCTCAGCAGGCGGCGCTCCCCAGACTCTGCTGGTAACCTCCAGCCAGCCCGGTGAAGGGAAGACCACCACCGTTGTAAATACGGCGATGATACTTGCTCAGACCGGCGCGAAAGTCGTGATGGTTGATGGCGACATGCGCCGGCCCAGGCTTCACTCGATATTTGATCTGGAAAACACCAAGGGTCTCAGCGGCATCCTGGCCAGCAAGCTTGACGAAAAAGAGATGCTTGGATTCGTCCAGCATCACCAGGACAGCGGACTGCACATTCTGCCTTCAGGCCGCATTCCGCCGAATCCGGCTGAGCTGCTCGGCTCGACCCAAATCCGCAGTTTGATGGCTGTGCTGCAAGAGCACTTTCAATACGTGGTGATCGATTCTCCACCGGTCGCGTCGTTCACCGATGGCGTGCTGCTGTCGTCACTAGCGGATGGAGTGCTCTTAGTGGTACACGGCGGCACCGCTTCGCGTCACGTTGTGCGGCGCGCGCGTCAGTTGCTTTCCGACGTCGGCGCAAAGATTTTCGGCGTGGTACTTAACAACGTGACGGTTTCACGTCACGACTATTATTACTACAACCGCTATCACCAGTATTACTACAAGGATGACGACGCGGGCTCACTCTCGATCCTTCCTATCAATGGAAACGGCAACGGCGACGGTAATGGCAATGGACATAAGTAGTCCGCAGATTCCACAGATGACAAATGAATGCCGCATTGATTTGAAGTTCTTCTGATCTGTGTCATCTGCGTAATCTGTGGATAACTCCTCATGAAAATAACTTTCCTAAATCCCAGTGGCGCTTTAGGGGGCGCCGAAACTGCCCTCCTCAGCATTCTTTCGGCCCTGCGAGAAGCCCAGCCTAACTGGCAGCTTCATCTCATCGCATCCGCTGATGGCCCATGCGTTACGCGCGCGCAGGAAATTGGCGTTGCCACAACCGTTCTGCCGTTTCCGCAATCGATTGCTGAATTAGGAGACGCTTCCGCAGGTGGGCCGGCAGGAAAGCGAATTGAAAGACGCGAACTTGTTCATCGATTGATTTGCATCAGCCCTGAGGCTCATCGATATTCAAAGCGTCTGCGGACGCTGCTTGCGCGCATTGCTCCCGATGTCGTTCACACCAACGGGTTAAAGATGCATGTGCTCGGCGCGTTGGCAAAGCCGCGAAAAGCTTCGCTGGTTTGGCACGTTCATGACTATGTGAGCGCGCGTCCGCTGATGCCTCGCTTGCTCAAGCTCCTCGCGCATCGTTGCTCGATCGCTCTAACCAATTCGCAGAGCGTTGCCGCTGACTTGCGTGAGGTCTGTGGCGAGAGGCTTCCGATCCGAACAATCTACAACGCGATTGATACCAAACTCTTCGCGCCACACGGCGATCGACTTGATCTGGATCACCTTTCCGGTTTGCCGCACGTGAATGGCTCGACCGTGCGAGTCGGCATGTTGGCCACGCTCGCGCGTTGGAAGGGACACGAAACTTTCCTGCGCGCGTTTTCATATCTGCCGCCACACTTGCCGCTGCGCGGTTACATCATCGGCGGCGCGTTATATCAAACGACTGGCAGTCAATATTCTCTGGAAGAGTTAAAGAGCCTGGCCCAGAGCCTCGGTGTCGCCGATCGATTTGGCTTCACCGGATTCGTCGACAAGCCCGCATCCGCGATGCGTTCGCTCGACATCGTCGTGCACGCGAGCACCAAGCCGGAACCATTCGGCATGGTAATCGCAGAAGGCCTCGCCTGCGGTCGCCCGATGATTATCAGTTGTGCCGGAGGCGCGGCGGAATTGATTGATGAGAACGTGAACGCGTTGGCGCATCGTCCGAACGACGCAATCGGACTCGCCAAGTGTCTCGAAGAGCTGGCAAGCAGCGCACCGTTGCGCGCGCGTCTCGGCGCCGCCGGTCGCGCGACAGCCGAGGAGCGATTTGATCGTTCGCGTCTGGCGGGCGAGTTGGTTCCGATCTACAAAGAGCTTCGCACCGAAAGTCTGACGCGCGGGATGAAATCGAGCAGATCTTAACCCGCGGTCGTAGTGGCCTTCGGGCGACCTTTGGCCCGGACTCGCCACAGTACGCGCAAGTTGGCGGCACACGCGCCAGCGAGCGCAATCCCGGTTCAAACAAGAAAGGTGGCAGTAAGCCAACCACCCGATAACGACCAAGCAGGGCACGAGGGGCGTGAAAGCGCTCCTCGTGAATTTCTTGAAATGCAAACTAAAAGGCAGTCTAATGAGAAATCATCTGACTGGACGTGGCGAAGGTGGCACTGGTGGGTCCTGTTGGCTGCACTTCTGATCCGAATTGCTGTCGGTGTTGTGGTTGATCGAGAGTCGTCCTTCGCGGGATGGGACGGAAAAGAGTATTACGCCTATGCGCATAGCCTGTTGACTCTGCACGGAGACAGTTATCCGCGTTACTTCAATTTAATTCGGCCAGCTGGCTATCCTATTTTTCTGATTCCTTTTGTCGCGATAAGCAATAACATCTGGCCAATTCAAATTGCCCAAGCATTTATAGGGACATTCCAAGCATGGCTTTTAGGGAGCATTGCGTGTCGATGGCGTGGCCAGCGCTCAGGCAATATCAGTTTCGTCATTACCCTCTTCAATCCTTTCCTGATCTATTATTGCGCGTTCATATTAACTGAGACTCTCTTCATGGCATTGCTTTGGGGCGCGCTTCTTTCCTTGCAACGTTTCCATCTGTCTTCAGAACAAGACTCGAATCGGCGGCTCTTGTTATCAGCAATTCTATTAGCTCTTGCATCTTTGACCCGTCCCAGTCTTCAGCCGTTTCTGCTGGTTTCGCTCTTATGGATCGGTTGGCGAACTTGGACTAAATCGAGTTCCTGGGAGGCGCTGAAGAAAGCAAGCGCATTCGGGGCACTCTCATGCGCCTTAATAGTTCCATTCATGTTTCATAACTGGCTAACACATTCTACGTTCTCCTTAGCCCCTAACAACTGGCAGGTGGTATACGCTCAGGGCAATTCGTCGGACTATTTGCTGTTGCTCAGGGCGCAAACAAAGTCTGAGTACTATTCAATTCAAGATCGATTGCATTCTCACTTCTCGATCGAGTCTGGAACTGGTCCGCAGGAGTGGATGACTGAAGCGAGAGAATTTAGTCAATCGAACGCTCATGGCTGGTGGCTTCTCCAATTGTATAAGCTCAAGCACTTTTGGACGCCGTGGCTGAATCCCATAATTTTTTCACGGACTCAATTTTTACTTTCTTTATTCTTCACAACTCCCCTATTTGTCCTGGCCTTTCTTGAGCTATGGCGAAGGCGACATGAAAGGGATCCCTTCATGCTCTTGTTATTGGGTTTGGTCGGCGTGGGTTACCTGGTAGGGGGCTTCTTATTTCATGTTCAGGTTCGCTATCGAATTCCATTTGTGGATGTAACCTTTTTGATCTTAACTGCTTCATTTCTCGCACGGTTCGATCTAAAGCAAATCCGCTTTGACCTGCATAGCTACGTAAATGCTTTGCGCGAGCGAAGGGTCGTCATGATTTCTGACCTCTGAAGTCTGCTCTATGAGAGTCCTTCACGTTCACAGCGGAAATCTCTACGGCGGGGTGGAGACGACATTGCTCGCACAAGCGTTCCACAGAGATGCCGAATTCAAAATGGATCTTTCTTTTGCGCTCTGTTTCGGGGGACGGTTCAGTGAGGAACTAGCAAAGGCTCGAGCGCCTGTTCATTTCCTGGGTGGGCCGCAAATCCGAAAACCATTGTCCGTTTGGCGTGTCCGGCAGAGACTTCGCAGCTTACTGGAACGCCAATCCATCGATGTAGTCATTACACACTCGTGTTGGTCACAGGCGATCTTTGGCCCAGTCATAAGGTCGCAGAAGTTGCCGTTGGTTTTCTGGCTTCATGATACGGCGCGGGGACATCATTGGTTGGAGCGGATGGCGCGACGAACAAGTCCTGATCTGGTTTTGTGCAACAGTCGGTTCACCTCAAGTAGTGTATCAAACCTCTATTCTGACGTGCCTTGTGAGGTTGTCTATCCGCCGTATACCGCGTCGGAAACAAATGGAAATACTGCACCGCGTGACGCAATTCGGAGGCAGTTCAATACACCTTCAGATATGGTGGTAATAATTCAAGTTGCTCGCATGGAAAATTGGAAAGGACATGAAACACATCTCAGGGCTCTTCATGTATTGAAAGATGATCCCCGTTGGATTTGCTGGCAGATCGGTGCTCCTCAAAGACCAAGTGAAGCTCGGTACTTCTCGCGGTTGCAGTCGCTCACCCAGAAGCTAGGGATAGCGAATCGAATTCATTTTCTGGGGCACCGCACCGACGTGCGGCGTGTTATGTCGGCAGCAGATGTTTTTTGTCAGCCGAATTCCGGCCCCGAGCCGTTCGGGCTCGTATTCATCGAGGCGCTGGCGGCGCGTCTTCCTGTGATTACGACTGGGATTGGCGGGGGACGCGAGATTGTCGGAGAGAATTTTGGTTTCCTCGTTCCGCCACGCGACCCGACGGCCTTGGCTTGTGTGCTCAGAAACTTGATCGGGAGCGCAAGTCTGCGGCAGAAATTTGCTGCTTCCGGACCAGCAAGAGCGCGCGAACTTTGTGATCCTTCGCTGCAAATGCGAAAAGTCAAAGACATCCTGGCAAACCTAATTCTCGATTTCAAAGAACAGCGTCGTTATGCTGCGTGATTCGTTCTAGCCTGCGCTGGAAATGTCGATTTATCTTTGCATCCTTGCCTTTAGCGCTTGTTACATTGCCGCTCGCCGATCGTTAGTAACGGGCCTAGGTGTGGTTCTACTCGTGGGATACGCGTATGGCATCGTCCGCGCTAATGTCCCTGAGACTTTCTCACACTTCATCTTTGATTCGGCAGTTGTAGGGTTCTATGGGGCGCAGCTTTTTCGTAAGCTGACTCCGGCGCAGCAGTGGCGGACGAAAAGTCTCCGTGCCTGGCTGGAATTTCTGATCGCGTGGCCGGTATTACTCTTTATCATTCCCGCCCAAGCCTTATTGGTTCAGCTGGTCGGACTTCGGGCGGCGATCTTTTTTCTTCCGTTTATCCTGATCGGCGCCAGACTCGAACCCGAAGAAAGATTCGAACTCGCCTCATGGCTGGCAGTTCTTAATCTCGTGGTATTAGGTGTGGCAGTGGCTGAGTTCTTTCTTGGCCTGGAACATTTTTTTCCAAAGAATCCACTCACGGAACTCATCTACAAGAGCAAAGATCTCGTCGGCTACACGGCTTATCGCATCCCGTCAACCTTCACCAACGCTCACTCATACGCCGGCACAATGGTGATGGGAATGCCCATGATGATTGGCGCGGCCCTACAAACTCGGAAACATGAATTGCGTAGGACCGTCTTAGTCGCGGGCTTAGCCGCGGCGATTCTTGGCGTACTGTTGGCCGCGACGCGTACTCACTTTGTGGGCGCCGCTTTGATAATTCTGGTGGCGGTATTTTCCATTCGTTCTCGCATTGCTCATCTCATAGGTTGGGCACTAATGCTTTTCGCGATTGCCTGGATCGTTTCTGGTGAGCAGCGGTTACAGCGTTTCACCGAACTAAGAGATACCCAGATGGTCTCCGATCGTATTGCTGGTAGCGTCAATATGGAGTCTATTGAGCTGGCTAGACAGTATCCGTTTGGAAATGGTCTGGGCTCCGGCGGTACGAGCATGCCCTACTGGTTGCAAGCTGAAATCACGACACCGATTGTCATGGAGAACGAATATGTTCGCATCATGCTTGAGGAAGGACTGTTGGGCCTGGGGCTTTGGGTCGCCTTTGTACTGTGGCTAGGCAGCCGGTACCAGGGCCCGGGCAATGATCCGTGGTTAGTCGGACGTCGTCTTGCGTGGGCTGCGAGCAGTGCCTATTTCCTTAGCGGTCTGTTAGGCATCGGTTTGCTTACAGCGGTGCCGCAGACCGCATTGTTCTTACTGGGGATTGGCTGGGTCGGAGCAAAACAACCCGCCGTTCAGTCCGTGCACGCGCCCATCCTGTCAGAACTAGCAAACGAATACTCACTCGCCAAATGAGCGCCAGTTTAGAGCAAATAGACATTGCTGAGCAGATGGTCGTCGTTAGCGAGACTTCCGTCCGCGACGTTTCAAGGTCAGAACACGCTACAGTTCGCATTCGTCCGAGCCGTGGTTGGGTTGCGCTTAAGCTTCGCGATCTTTGGGAATATCGCGAGCTGCTTTACTTTCTGACTTGGCGCGATATCAAAGTTCGTTACAAGCAGACTGTTCTGGGCGTCTCGTGGGCCGTCATTCAGCCGCTCTTCACTATGCTTCTGTTCACGCTCTTCTTTGGCAAATTGGCGGGTCTGCCTTCAGACGGCATTCCCTATCCGATCTTTGCTTACGCGGCACTTTTGCCGTGGACGTTCTTTTCAAACGCTGTGACCAACAGCGGAAACAGTTTGGTCGGCAGCTCGAACCTGATCACGAAAGTCTATTTCCCGCGAATGATTATTCCGGGCGCGGCAGTGCTTGCCGGCCTTGTTGATTTCGCAATTGCCTTCGTTATTCTGATCGGCTTGATGTTTTATTACCACGTGCCATTGAGTACGAATCTGTTCGCCCTCGCTTTCCTCTTACCTCTTACCTCTTTGCTCGCACTTGGTTTTGGGATGTGGATGTCGGCGCTGAACGTGAAGTACCGCGACATTCGCTACGCTCTGCCGTTTCTGATCCAGCTCTGGATGTTCGCGTCGCCGATCATTTATCCGGCCAGCCTGATGCCCGCAAAGTGGCGTTGGGTCCTGTGGATCAATCCACTAACTGGAATCATTGAAGGCTACCGCGCAGCACTACTCGGTCGACCGTTCGATTGGCCATCGCTGGGAATCTCCACGATGATCACTCTCGCACTTCTTGTCTACTCGGCCTATTCCTTCCGCCGCATGGAGAAGACTTTTGCGGATGTCGTCTGACTTGCTTGATCGATTTCTAAATCTGCGTTCAATCCGCAAATCTGCGGCTAAACAATGAGTGAAGTAGCAATACGAGTCGAGGGACTTGGGAAGCAATACAAGATAGGAAAAGCGAAAGCTCGCTACGGCTCATTCCGCGAATCGATCACCGAGACTCTAAGCTCACCTTTCAAGCGCTTCCGCCAGAATGGAAGCGGCCACAACGGTTCAAACGGATCGACTCATCACTCATCACCCATCACTCATCACTCTGAATCCGCAGATTCAACCATCTGGGCTCTAAAGGACGTCTCCTTTTCAGTCAAACGCGGTGAGGTAGTCGGCATCATCGGCCGCAACGGGGCCGGGAAATCTACGCTGTTGAAAATCCTCTCTCGCATCACTGAACCAACCGAAGGTGCAGTCGACATCTATGGTCGCGTCGGATCATTGTTGGAAGTAGGCACCGGCTTTCACTATGACTTGACCGGCCGCGAAAACATATTCCTTAACGGAGCCATATTGGGGATGTCGGCAGCCGAAGTTGGCCGCAAATTCGACAGAATTGTTTCTTTTGCCGAGATTCAACAATTCATCGATACGCCCGTTAAAAAGTACTCAAGCGGAATGCACATGCGACTTGCGTTCGCGATAGCAGCCTTTTTGGAACCAGACATACTGTTGGTTGATGAAGTGCTCGCAGTCGGAGATCTCCAATTCCAGAAGAAATGCCTTGGACGAATCGGCGAGGTTAGCAAGGAAGGCAGAACGGTTATTTTTGTGAGTCACGACATGAGAACAATAAGAAACCTCTGTAATGAAGGAATATATCTGCGTGCCGGAAGAGTTGCGATGAATGGCCAAATTGAAGAAACCATCTCGGGCTACGCTGCGGACTGTGAATCATCTTGCCTTGACCTTCCCTTTAGAAATGACGACCTGATTGTCAGGCAATTTGAAATATCGCAAACGTCGATGAAAACGAATCACATCGATGGTTCATTACCGTTCAGGATCACGACTGAATTTGAGTTGCTACGCGATATGACTTTGTTCAGATTGGGTGTTTATGTGAAGACGCCTTTAGGAGATACGGTAACCAGATCATTGTTGGCTGATTGGAATCCGGAGCGGGAGACTCTAAGGGCTGGTTCTTATGAAGCGGTGCTTGAGTTTCCCGCTAATCTACTCTTTCCGGGGCTTTATAGTGTCATACTTCATTCCAGCCGTTACGGCTTGGTTGATTATCTTCCCCGGGCTGATATCCGGCACGACATCACAGTCGTGGCACCAAGTTCTTACAATGAGGCACATCCCGGAGAAAACAATTACCACTGCAGCTTTCTTGTTAGAGACCCATGGGGAGTCGCCAGAATCCCAAGATCTCGCGAGTCTCAAATGTGATCAACCTCCGTATTGGTGAAATGATTCGAATAAAGATTTCAACCAGCTTTCCCGAATGGCCTTTGCTGAGGCAAACTCCGCGCGGATTTGGCAGATGGGCAGATTGCGAATTCCTGGTTAACCAAGATATAGAGGAATGTGATTGGTGGGTAGTAGTTGATGATCTACCTAAGACCGAAGCGACCAACTGCTCTCCAAAGAATACGATTTTCATCAATTGCGAGCCCCCAACGGTGAAGAGCTACCGACGAGATTTCCTAGCGCAGTTCTCCGCCGTACTGTCATGTCAGGGTGGACGGCTTGACCATCCCAAGATCATTCACAGTCAGTCGGGATTGCGATGGGGCGTCGGAGTACGCATCGCCGACGGCATGCACAAGTCAACGATGGATTACGACGAAATCAGGAATCTGACTCCAAAGAAGACCAAACTCATTTCAGTAATGACTTCCAGCCGAGACTTAACACGCGGCCATCGTGATCGTATCGCCTTTGTTCGACGATTGAAAGAACACTTTGGCGAACGATTAGACGTATTCGGCTTTGGAATTCGTGCTGTAGAGGACAAGCTTGATGCTCTCGCAGAGTACCAATACCACGTCGTTATAGAAAATAGTTGTTTCCCTGACTACTGGACTGAGAAACTGGCAGATGCCTACCTCGCTACGTCGTATCCACTTTATGCAGGTTGCCCGAACCTTGAAAAATACTTCCCTCGTGAATCCTTTACAAAGATAGATTTGCATAACTTCCCAGCGACTGTTGCTAGGATCGAAGCTGTCATTGCCGCCAGACGGTTTGAAAAATCGGAACACCCGTTGGCCGCCGCGAGAGAACTGGTTTTGACGAAGTACAACCTTTTCGGAATGCTGGCTGAGGAATGTCACATGAATATTAAGGGGGCGGATAAACGACCCTTAACTATACGTCCGTGGCGATTATTCGAGCCAAAAAGCGCGGTGCTTGCGCAAAAAGTCCGTAATAAGATTCTCTATAGTTGGAAAGGTCAGCATTTGGTAAACGGCTTTAGAAATTTCTTACCAGTAAGATAAGTCCAACGCGAAATAAATGCCCATACTGACCAACCCACTTGTAAGTGTGGTGATGCCCGCTTTTAATTCGGAGAAATATGTGGGTGAGGCCATTGAGAGTATCCTCTCGCAGACTTTCAAGGACTTTGAATTCATCGTGGTTAATGATGGTTCGACGGACGGCACGACCGAAATCGTCGATTCATTCAAACGCCGTGATTCAAGAATCCGCTTATATCATCAGTCAAAGTGCGGAGTGGCGTCCGCTATGAATCTCGGATGTGATTCGGCCAAGGGAAAATACATTGCCAGAATGGATTCCGATGATATTAGTTTGCCGCGAAGGCTCTCCGCCCAGGTCGCTCTTTTAGAAAAAAATCCTCGCATCGGGATCTGTGGAACGTGGATGCAGAGGTTTTGCGCTAACGCTATTGAGCTGCGAAAATTCCCAACCGAGCCTGATATCATTCATTGTTTGCTCCCGTTTCAATTTCCCCTAGCGTCAGCCTCTATCATGTTTCGGCGTGAGCTGCTTGCACGGGCGGGGATCCGCTATAGATCCACGGTCGGAACAACTGATGATTATCTTTTTGTGGTTGAGTGTTCAAAGCATTGCCTTGTGACATCCGTTGCCGAGGCCCTGTATCGGTATCGAATACATGCGGCACAGGTCACGGAGACGAGTAGAGATCAGAATCGGAAGTTTGCGGGGAGGATCCGTCTCTGCCAGCTTACCGAACTCGGGCTGAATCCAGCGGAGAATGAACTCGCGGTCCATGATGCGCTCGCGGAATGGCGGATGGTGGGTGATCCGGAATTCATTGAATGTGCCGAGAAATGGCTAGTAAAAATCAGGAATGCAAATGCGTATTCCCAAATCTATTCACAAGCCGGGTTCGAAAAGGTTTTAAGCGATTACTGGTTTGCCGTTTGCACTCGGAATACAAGGCTCGGGCTGTGGACATTTAACAAATACGTGGGATCTTCATTAAGCAAAATTTCGACGCGCCGAGCAACGCGAAAATCCAAGCTCATGGCAAAGTGTCTGGTAAGACACCAATGAAGATCGGGGCAGTTCAAAAGACATGGAACCTGTAGCCGCAGTCTTAAGCGGGGTTCCTAACGGAATTGGAGGTCTGGGTGTACATTCCCTAGCCGTTATTACCGCTCTAGCCAGGGGTGAGACTGAGATTCATGCGTTAGGGCTTAGCTGTCAGAATGGCTTCTTCTCAACTGATGCGTTCCGTGTTGTTGTTGGGCACGCATCTCCTCGTCTTCTTCCCTCCTGGGTTCTCCGCTATTCATGGTGGCGTCGGTACCCCGGTAATTACCAGTTTAAGCGTGATTGTCGCCTGGGTTATTGGGCTCAAAAAGAAGTGGCGCAGTTGCAACCGAGCCGCTGCTATGTCTTCACTCAGGTTGGTTTAGAGGTCTTATCTTGGGCTCGCAAGAATAACATTCCTGCCGCGTTGGACAATCCAAACGGCCACATCCGGCACTATAAAGCGGTGCTTGAGAGGGAGAGTCGACGATGGCTTAAGACCTCGTATCGCGGACATCCAACAGAAGCAATGATCGAGCGAATTGAAGAGGAGTACGAGTTAGCCGACCGCATTCGCGTTTCATCAGATTGGGCGAAGGAGTCACTAGTAGCTTATGGAGTTCCGGAAAAGAAGATCTCGATAATTCCGCAACCGCTGGACTTGAAACGATTTCAACCTTGCGCCCCACGAAAGCAACGCGGCGGACCGTTGCGTGTTTGTTACGTTGGTAATCTGAATCTCGCTAAAGGAGTTCATTACTTGTTGCGCGCTATAAGAAGGGTCGGACCACAGAAAGTAAGCCTCGAGATTGTTGGATCTACGGGCAATCGTCCGACACGAAAATTCTTTGAAGAAGAGCGTAAGGGAGTCAATGTCCAGTCGGCTCCCGGCGATCCCGTACCGGCTTATCACCGCGCAGAAGTATTCGTGCTCCCAAGTCTTCATGACGGATTCGGTTTTGTTGTTGCGGAAGCAATGGCCTGCGGGCTGCCCGTAATTGTTACAGAGGACTGTGGATCGGCCAGCTGGATCAAAGACCGCAAGACCGGATGGGTTGTACCATCGGCGAACGAAGAAGCCCTGGCTGACGCACTCTCCGATGCGATGCGTCATCGAGACGAGCTTCAAGATATGGGAAGCCTAGCGCGATCGGACGTTGAACGGCTCGCCGATCCAAGTTGCTTAAAACAACTTCGCGACTGGGTGTTTCAACCTGAGTATTTCGTTGGCGATCATTTACATAATAACTCCTGAATACCCACCGCAGATTGGGGGCGTAAGCGACTACACATATCAAGTCGCCAATGGTCTCGCTGAGGCTGGAGACGACGTACACGTGTGGTGTCCCAGAATGAGGAGTCAGGAGGCCGGAGGCAGGAGTAAGGAGCCGGAACAAACGTCAAGAAGCGAAAGAGTTGTAGTTCATCGGGAGTTGGGAAGAATTTGGCCAAGTGATCTGCGACGCGTTGGAAAGATGCTCGATTCGTTTCCACAGCCGCGACGACTGTTGGTGCAATGGGTACCACACGGTTTCGGTCTGCGCGCGATGAATATACCGTTTTGTCTCTGGTTGTGTAGTCGCGCGCGCAAAGGTGATGTCGTCGAAATCATGGCTCATGAGTGTTACCTACCATTCAAGCGTTGGGCCATCAAGCAGAATATTGCGGCGATTGCACAAAGATCAATGACGATCATTTTGCTACGGGCGGCGCGTCGCGTCTGGGTTTCGATTCCGGCGTGGGAGACGCGTTTTCGCTCGCTTACCTTCGGACGCCGACTGTCCTTCAAATGGTTACCGGTCCCGAGCAATATTCCAGTGATCAATGAGCCTCAGGCCATAGCAACTCTCCGAGCGCGATACGGCGTCAACGGAGAGACGGTGCTGGGACACTTTGGAACCTATAACCCTCACGACCGGAGGGTGCTGCGCGCAGTTCTTTCCGAAATCCTCGAAAAGAATGACGGTCAGAAGATTCTTTTGATGGGACGCGGAAGCGATTCAATGCGTGATGAATTCGTCAGAGATGAGCCGCTTTGGAAGGATTCGATCTATGGCAGCGGCGAGCTTGATTCAAGAACGCTTTCGCTTCATCTCAGCGCTTGTGATGTGATGCTGCAACCGTGCCAGGATGGTGTGAGCGGCAGGCGAACGACCGTTATGGCGGCGTTGGCGCATGGAAAACCGATCGTTACGACGATCGGCTGTTTGACCGAATCCATCTGGAGTGAGAGTGAAGCGGTGTCACTCGCTCCTTGTGAAGACACAAAAGAAATCGGCGCAGCGGTGAAAGGACTATTGAGCGATCGTAAGCAACGAGAGCATCTGAGGGTTGCCGCGCACAATCTCTATAACGAGAGGTTCGATATCGACCTTGTCATTACCGCGTTGCGAACTCACCCTCAATAAGACGTATGCGTATCGCGATCATTAATTGGACCAGGAGAAGGGTAGGGGGAGTTGAGCATTACCTCAGCACCGTCATTCCTGAATTAAGACGATTAGGACACGAGATCGCTTTCTGGCACGAGGTGGATGTGCCAAACGAACGTGAAGAAATCGACCTCCCAGAAGATGCTTCGTCCTGGTGCGTTAGTAATTTAGGAGCGCAAGAATCGCTCGAAGCGCTTAAAGCCTGGCAGCCCGACATCATCTATTCCCACAAGGTTGAAGAGCCAGGACTCGAGGCTGAGCTTATTAAGATAGCTCCGTCAGTCTACTTCGCTCACGATTATCAGGGGATGTGTATAAGCGGTACGAAGACGTTTAGTTTTCCGGTGACCAAGCCGTGTGGAAGGCGTTTCGATCGGCGATGCCTGGCTCATTACTTTCCCCACCGATGTGGAGGACGAAGTCCTCTCACAATGTTTAAGCTCTATCGATTGCAGGCCAAACGACTGGAGCTCCTTCGGCGGTACAGCGCGATCGTGACTCACACCGATCACATGCTCAAGGAACTGATCGATCATGGATTGCCGGCGCATCAGGCCTATAGATTTCCTTACTACGTAGGTCAGGGCAATGTGCCTGATGAGGTAACAGATCCATCGAAAGAGATGGCTGGAGTCGTTCAGTCCACAAAGAGGAATTACAAATATTGGAATCTCCTGTTCTCGGGACGCATGGAATTTTTAAAAGGTGGACATATCTTTTTGGAAGCATTGCCGGGCGTCCTTGCCCAGGTTAAGAAGCCATTGCGGGTGACGTTTGCTGGTGATGGCCGCGCTCGTGCTGATTGGCAACGGAAAGCAAAACGCTTGGAAGATCGGCACGAGAACTTGAAGATCGAGTTCATCGGCTGGGCCTCTAAGCCCCGGATGAATGAGATTCTCAGCGATTGCGATCTCCTGGTAGTACCGAGCTTATGGCCAGAGCCGTTTGGTTTGGTTGGGCCGGAAGCCGGTGTTCGCGGCGTTCCTGTCGCCGCCTTCGCGGTCGGCGGAATTGCCGATTGGCTGGAGAATGGTACGAACGGCTTCCTCGCACCAGGAAATCCCCCAACCGCCGACGGTTTGGCGACTGCAGTTCTTAATTGTTTGCGGAGTCCTGAAGTTCATGCTCGGCTCAGCCGCAATGCAGTCCTCTTAGCGCAGCGCTTCAATATTAAGAATCACCTCGATGCTCTGCTCGATGTTTTTGAAAAGATTGCTCCTCAGCGCTCACGAATACCGACACCCCTGAACCGCGTAGCATGAGAATCGCCCTGGTCGTTCACGATTTGCACGAACACGGTGGGCATAGCCTTTACACGAGAGTTTTGGCCGATCAATTGTCGCGTCATAACGATGTCACGGTGTTCGCCAATCGTTGCGAGCGTCCCGACGACGCACGATGGAAGTACTCCCACGTCAGAACTTGGCGTGCGAATGCGCTGGCAACCGTGCGTACGTTTCCAGTTGGCCTAAAGGCGCAAACCAATCGCCTCAAGGAATTCGACATTCAACATGCACAAGGCTACTGCGGCGGGCGACCGAACGTGGTCACAGCTCATCGCTGCATGGCGTCGTATGTTTGGTCCCTATCATCAGTGTCGTTGAGACATCGCGTCTCGCATCGGGTAATGCTTCAGGCGGAGTCGCAGTTCTATCGCAATTTCGAAGGCACGGTGATCGCTATCTCACGGCAGGTCGCGGACGAACTGCAAGAGGCCTATAACGTCAGCGGACCAATCGAGATCGTTCACCATGGCGTAAATAGCCAACGGTTCAGGAAGGCAAACCGAGAGTTGTACCGGCTCGAACTTCGGAAGCAACTAGGGATTGGAGACGCTAAGACCGTCGCTCTATACGTCGGCGACCTAACCAAGTCTCACGTGAATCTGAAAAAACTCTCGCGAATCTTACCCGAGATCATCTTTCTTGTGGTTTCCGCTTCGAAAGCCTATCGCTGGAATGCTTCTAACGTAAGATTCATACCCCATTCTAGAAAGATTGAACAGTACTACGCGGCTGCCGACGCATTCGTTTTTCCGTCTGAGAATGATCCCTTTGGAATGGTGGTGCTTGAAGCGATGGCCTCAGGTCTTCCGGTGTTTTGTTCCGACCAAGCGGGAGCTTCGGAACTGATTACTTCAGGCAAAGACGGATTCGTGTTTTCACTCGATGACTGGGGCGAAGCTACGGCGACGCACCTGCGCGATGTCGATTCACTTCAACGCGTTGGGGCTGAAGCAGAACTCACTGCGCGTCGAAATGATTGGGACACCGTCGTTCGAAAAGTCGAGCAGGTCTACGTCGATGTCGCCAGCCGAGAAGCCGGAATAGCTGCACCACAAGTTCATAACAATGCATATCGCTATCAACAATAGGGATGCTGTTCTCTCTCAGGGACTACGACGCTCTGATGTTGTGTTCGTGGTGAACGGTTCGCCGGAAAGCGCTATGGGCCATCGGGCGAGAGAGATGGCGTCGCGCATAAACGGATTCGACATCCACATCGCCTACCGTTCGCGTCGAAAGGTAATTTCGATCCTTCGATTAATCATCTTGCTGATTCGAATACACCCGGCGGTGACTTATGTCTTCGACATCTCATATTCCGGTATTGCTGCCGCGGTTTTTTACAAATTAATCTTTCGGAATCCCCTGATCGTCGAAACCGGTGACGCAATCACTGAGCTAGTGCGTTCGACTGGGAGCCGGGGTCACGTTGGTTTGTGGCTGACCCATCTTTTGGAGAGCTTATCGATTCATATAGCGGATCAGATGGTGGTGAGGGGCAGTTTTCACAAAGAGTTGCTGGCGCGCGATGGGGTAAAAGCTGAGGTTATTCAAGACGGCGTCGATTTAGCGAGATTTACGCCAGCCGATGAAGTCGATCTGCGAGAGAAATACGGGTTTGAAAACGCGATTACGATTGGACTGGTTGGCACTTCGATCTGGAGCGAAAAACTTCAAAACTGTTATGGCTGGGAATTGGTTGAGGTGGTTCGTCTGCTTAAGGACAAACCTGTCAGAGGAATCATGATTGGCGACGGGTCGGGCATTACGCATCTGAAATCGCGTTGTCGCGAGTACGGTATCGAAGACCGAGTCGTCTTTCTTGGTCGCCTACCTTATGAAGATCTGCCGCGATACCTTCCATTGATTGATATCTGTCTGTCCACCCAAACGAACGATGTCGTCGGTAAAGTCAGAACTACCGGAAAGTTGCCACTCTACCTCGCATCTGGGAGGTACATCCTGGCCACCAATGTGGGTGAAGCCGCGCGCGTTCTGCCAAAAGAGATGCTGATTGATTTCGACGGTTCTGCAGATTTGATTTACCCGCACAAGCTGAAGGCGCGAATCGAAGAAATCCTTGATGACCCAAAGATCCTTGCGCGCGGTAAAACGAACATCGCTCTCACAAACGAGAAGTTTGACTATTCGGTGCTGGCTGAAAAGATGCGGGGCGTAATTCAGAATGCGCTTCAAACCGAGGCCTGAGGCAGCCAATTGAGACTAATGCGCGTTGCCGTCATTGCTGATTTTCGCGAAGAGCATTGGCCCAGCATGGACCTCGTTGCGGAGATGCTGGTCGAACAGTTGCAGTGCGAGTATGGCAATAGAGTTGAGGTGACGAAGGTTTGTCCGACTATGAACCGAAGGTTTACGAGCGGGCAAAGGGCTAAGGGCGAAGAGGAAAGTGGAAGAACGTTTAATGCTGATCGGTTTCTGAATAGGTACTGGGATTATCCAAGATACATTCGGCGCATTAGAAAGGACTTCGATCTGTTTCATGTTGTCGATCACAGCTACTCGCAACTAGTGCATGAGCTGCTGGCCGAGCGAACGATTGTGACTTGTCATGATCTGGATACTTTTAAATGCCTGCTGCAACCGGAGCAGGAGCCGCGTTCGATCCTATTCAGAGCGATGATGAAACGCACGCTCAGCGGATTTCGCAAGGCCGCATTTGTTACTTGTCCCAGCGAGGCCACGCTTGATCAAATACTCGAACATAAATTGATTTCGGCTGATCGTTTAGCAGTTGTTCCGAATGCCGTTCATCCATCGTGTTCGGCGAAGCCCAACGCGGTAGCGGATTACGAGGCGGAGAAACTATTAACCACAGAGGACACAGAGGAAGGCAAGCAAAGACAACCGGGCAGTCGGCAGAAGGCGAAAGGCAGAAAGCAGAGATCAGAGATCAGAGATCAGAGGTCAGAGGTCAGAAATCAGAAGTCACACGTCGGAGATCAGAGATCGGAAAATGCCGAGAACGACGGGTTCGAAACTTCATATTCGCAAATCGAACTTCGCGATTCGAAATTCGACATCCGAAAATCGAACATCGATCTGCTCCACGTCGGCAGCACCATTCCGCGGAAACGAATCGATCTCCTACTGAGAGTGCTCGCAGAAGTGAAGAGAACTTTTCCTTCGGCTCGCTTGTTGCGCGTTGGCGGTCCGTTCACAAACGAGCAGGAGCAACTGGCACGCGAACTGAATGTTAGAGACTCGATTGTGGTGCTGCCGTATCTCGATCGCGATGTGCTCGCGGCGGTCTATCGTCGTGCGACTTTGGTGCTGCTGACATCCGAACGAGAAGGGTTCGGACTTCCGATCATTGAAGCCCTTGCTTGCGGCACTCCCGTAGTCGCGAGCGATTTGGCGGTGCTACGCGAAATCGGTAGCGATGCAGTCGAGTATTGCGCTCTTACCGATATTGATGCGTGGGCCAGGACGATCACCGCACTCATGAACGAACGGACCGCAGATAGGGATCAATGGACTCGGCGAAAAGAGCGTGCGTTGACCCAGGCTCAACGATTCAGTTGGGCGGAGTACGCGCGCGCCACGGTCGAAATCTATCAGAGAGTTCTTTCTGCGACTGAAGTGGTGCCGTCTAAACAAGCAGTCTCAGTCCGGCATGCGCCAAATCTTCTTGGCCCAACCACATAATCAATACTAACGATGTGTTAACCAAGTAAGCTCGCCAGCTTACGTCTCTTACAAACCCAGCAACCGGTTCTAAGTCTAAAAGCTATTTCGCACATTCGTGTATTCTCTCGCGGCCCCGATCAAGCCGCCGGACTCGTTTCTCATCAACTATTTCTGAGTCGCGCCCACCGGAGGTAACTTCCCCATGTCAGCAAGTGTTCGCCCCCAACGTGTTTACCAAGCCGAAGCGGCGCAACCTTTCCCGGTTCCTGTTCGCCGCGATCTTTCGCGCGTCAATGTCCTCCATCTCGGCAAGTATTACCCGCCCGCGCGCGGTGGAATTGAGAGTCATTTGGAGGTGCTCAGCAACGAGCTGAAGCGGTTCGTGAAGCTGAAATTAGTTGTTGCCAATGAAGGTCGCCAGACGATCAGAGAGTCTACTGGCGGCGTCAACCTGACGCGCGTCGGAGAGTTGTGGAAGCTTCAGTCCGCGCCTATCTGTCCGTCGTTGATCAGCGAGCTGCGCCACGCCGCGCCCGACATCGTGCACATTCATTGGCCCAATCCGATGGCTGTGGTCGCTTACCTCTTGAGCGGATCGAAGAGCAAACTCGTTTTCACATACCACAGCGATGTCGTCAGGCAGCGAAAGTTAGCCGTCGCCTTTCAACCGTTGTTGCAAAAGGCACTCGACAAAGCCTCGGCGATCATCGCCACCAGCCCAAACTATGTCGAGTCGTCCGACGTCTTGCGGCCGTATCGATCGAAATGCCGCGTCATTCCTTTCGGCGTTCCCTCTGATTTTTATGCGAAGTCGGATGCGCTCGCGGTGGCGAACATTCGCCGGCAGTATGGGCCACTGATTCTGCTCGCGGTCGGGCGGCTGGTTTACTACAAAGGTTTCGCTTCGCTGGTGCGCGCGATGTCCGTGGCTAAAGGTAAGCTGCTGTTGATCGGTGAAGGACCGGATTGTGAGGGTCTAAAGAAATTAGCCGCTGAGTCGAACGTTAGCGACCGAATCGCTTTTCTCGATCACGTCGAAGACTTGCGGCCATTCTATCAAGCGAGTGACATCTTTGTCCTGCCGTCGATCATGCGCAGCGAGGCCTTCGGGATTGTCCAGCTCGAAGCGATGGCGTGCGCCAAACCGATCATCAATACGTTCCTCGATTCGGGTGTGAATTTCGTCGCGCCGAATGGAGTCTCGGCGCTGACTGTTGCGCCTGACGATCCCATCGAGCTTGGGCAGGCAATCAACTATCTGCTCGACCGGCCTTACCTGAGAACTAAGTTGGGTATCGGAGGCAGGCATCGGATTGCCCAGATGTTCACGGTCGACGGAATGGTCCAGAAGACTTTGGACTTATACGCCGACGTGATGTCGAACGGTCATCGGGAGGTGCGGAAATGAAAACATATTTCCTGCTCTTCTCGCTGGCCTTGATTACATCAATTGGCGTGACGCCGATCGTTCGGCGGATCTGTCAGCGGTTCAAGTGGCTGGATCAGCTTAATGACAAAAGGCACTTGCATCGCTTGGCGATTCCACGCTTGGGTGGTATCGCGGTGTTCGTGTCGATGTTGATTGGATTGGCGCCACTGATTTTGATTCGTAATAGTCTTACTGAATCGATGAGGGAAAGTGCGGCGCACCTTCCGCAGATTCTGGTTCCGGCATTTCTCACGCTCGTGCTGGGCATCGTCGATGACCTGTTCGGCTTGAAAGCGGTGAAGAAGTTTGGCGGCCTCGCGCTAATCGCCACCATCTTTTACTTAATGGGTGGACGAATCGAAGGACTCACCATTCCGTTCATCGGCTCCGTCACGTTGCCCTGGTTCGTCAGCTTGCCGGTGACGATCGTTTGGGTAGTCGGGATCGCAAACGCTTTTAACTTGCTGGACGGAATTGATGGATTGGCAACGGGCGCAGCGATCTTTTCCTCGCTGGTAATCATCGCGACGTCGCTCATGCAGGGCCATTCGCTGTTGATTGCCGTGGCCCTTTGCCTGACGGGAGCGCTGATTGGATTCCTGCGCTATAACTTCAATCCGGCATCGATCTTCCTTGGAGATTCAGGCGCGCTCTTGATCGGCTTTCTGCTGTCGGCGATCTCGATTACCGGAGCGCAGAAGGCCTCGACGGCCGTTGCGGTCGCGATTCCGATCATGGCGTTTGGTTTACCGGTGTTGGATACCGGCTTCGCGATCATTCGTCGTTTGATTAGTAGAAAGCCGCTCTTCGTCGGCGATCGCGAACACATCCATCACATGTTGCTCGATCGCGGATGGTCTCAGAAGAAGACCGCGCTGGTGCTCTATGGCGCGTGCGCGACATTCGGATTGCTGACGCTGCTCTTCGTGAACACGTCGGATCGAACAGTGGGATTGGTGCTGTTCATTGTCGGTGTAGCGGTGGTGCTCGCGGTGAGCCACTTGCGTTATCACGAAGTGGAAGAAATCAAAGCGAGCGTGAAGCGAAATCTAACCGATCGGCGCATGCGCGGAGTGAACAACATCGTGGTGCGCCGCGCGAGCCAGCACCTGTCGCAGGCGGAATCGCTTTCTGATCTTTACGCGGCAGTTGTTGAAGTGCTCGAAGTCGGCGACTTTGCCAAGGCGGTGATGATCATTCACGCGAACGGGAACGCGGCCAGGATTATTGCCGCGCTTTCGCAGCAGTTGGGAACTGCGTCGAGTTCTACGCTCGAGTCGCGCAACGGAATGGTTTCGTGGACCTGGATCGCGGGCACGGCACAACCTGCGACTCCCGAAACGGAAAAATGTTTATGGAGTTTGCGTCTGCCGCTGGTGGCGTCTAATCAACTGATCGGCCACCTGAATTTATATCGACAGGTGCAGCGCGAGGATGTCTTTTTGGAGGTCAACTATCTCTGCACATTATTTCAGAGGGAACTGGCGTCGGCGACCGAACGATTGTTGAGCAGGGAAGCGCCGCATGAGCGCGTGTTCGCAGCGCACGCGTAGGACTAGCTTGAAAGCAGCCGACAGATGGCTGAATTAGTTCAATCGAATTATCGCGTCGGGACGCTGGTGCGCGCGGATGTGGCGGCAGGGGCGATTAGTATTAGCGCGCGCGCGGTCTTCTTCTATTCGTTGCTTGGTGTTGTCGCATTGACCGCGGTTCCTTATGGCGCGGCGGAACCGTGGTGGAAAGCCTGTTTCGAATGTGCGGTGTTTCTGATCGCGTCCGCGGCTGTGATTCACCGAGTCGTTCGCGCGGACTACGAACGTCAAAAGCTGCGAATGTTTCTGCCGTTCATTGGGCTGGTTCTTTACGCGTTGTTTCAGACAATTCCGTTGAAGGCCAACGGCGAAGCTATCAGTGCCGATGGTTTTGAAACGCGATCATTTATAGTCGAGCTTGCATCGTTAGTTGTGCTGGCCTGGCTGATCAGGTTCCTGGTCAATAGCCAACGTAGACTAATTCAGCTTGCCGATCTGCTGATTGCGATGGGTTTTGTTAGCGCATGCTTTGGCTTGGTGCGCCAGTTCACTCAACACACTCGCGGATTCTTTCTTCCGGCGCTAGAGCCGGGATACGGCTACGCGCAATTCATCAATGCGAACCACTTCGCTTTCATGGCGGAAATGTGTCTGGGCCTGGCGCTGGGCCTGTGTGCCGCGCGATGCGTAACTGGAAATCGTTTGAAGATCTATCTGGTGCTTGCGCTGCCCATGTGGATCGCTCTGGTGTTTTCAAATTCGCGCGCCGGAATCCTCAGCATGCTGTTTCAGTTGGTGTTCGTCGGGATCGTGAAGTTGACGGCGCGATCCAATAATGCTCGTCCGCAACGTTCGCCTTGGACAATTGGAAGGAAGTTGGCCCTTCGCTTTGTATTTGTGATCGCGTTATTGATCGCCGCGACAACGGCAGTGATCTACGTCGGCGGAGATCCTCTCGCCAACAAGTTCGCGTCGGCGAACGCGGAACTAAACGCAGAGACTGCGAAATCATATGTACTGCGACGAAGCATCTGGTCCGCGACATGGAGAATGATCAAGGACCATCCGATCACGGGCGTCGGGTTCGGCGGATATTGGATTGCGGTCTCGAAATATCAAGAGGCTTCAGGAGAGATCGTGCCGCAACAAGCGCACAACGACTATCTCGAGGTGATCGCCAGCGGTGGAATTGTCGGGGCAATGCTTGTCGCTTGGGCCTTAGTTGAAATCGGATTAATGGTGCGCCGGCGACTCAGAAACAAAGACACCTTTACTCGCGCGCTAACCCTCGCTGCGTTGGCTGGAATCGTAACTGTGGCCATTCACAGCATCGTCGATTTTGGTCTGCACATAACCATCAACGCAGTTCTTTTTACCGCGCTTTTGTCGATCGCCGTTATCGATGTCAGACCGGAAAAGAAACAATCGATTGCGGAGAGTTCTTGATCGAATGGTGATCTGAGCCTCATGTTTAGCAACATCGCGACAACCCTAGCAAGAATCAGCAAGCGCTTGGTTAATGCCAAATATTTTCAACGACATTAATTGATAAAGCTGTTGATTGAGTTAATTTGCGAAGCGTATAGTCAACTCACGATCGACCGACTGGAGAACAAAACTATGACTCCTAAACCAATCAGAGCGATCCGAATGGCCGCCGTAATTTTTGCTTTTGCCATTACGCAGATTTACGTCGCGCCCGGTTTCGCCAATCGCCCGGCGAATGACAAGACAGCAATCGCCGGAACTCCAGGACAACAGGTGACAGGCGTGCTCACCACGCATGACAACAAACCGATCATGGTGAACGGCGCCAGCACGGCGAGCGGAGCAACGATTCTGAACGGAGCGTTGATTGAAACCCCGGATGGTGTTTCGGCGAGTATCAACATTCCGGGTCACGGCGTGGTAGAGATCGCGCCAAATACAAAACTCACTTTCGAGATTGATGCGGCCGGAAATATTGTGGTGAAGGTTATGCAAGGCTGTGCGACGCTGCGGACCTCGAAAGGGACCAAGGGCGAGGTCGATAACGCACAGGGAGTGGTCGGGCGCACGGATGGTTCGAAGATCGATTCGATTGGGCAATGTCCCGGCGTGAAGACCGCGGGCGCCGCCGCAGGAGGCGGAGGCGGGCTCTTCGGTTTGGGAACCGGCGGAACGATCGCGATTATCGGCGCCGGTATCGGCACCGCTACCGCATTCGCGCTTGCTGGTCGGAGCAGTAACCCGAGCGCCTCCGGCTTATAGTCTTAGTACAGATATTACTTCTCGGCGTGCACGCGATTCGTGGGCACGCCTTTCTTGTTAAGAACACTTTGCTTCAAACCACTCGCCAACCAGACAGAGACCGCACCGCGCGACCGGCTTCAAGAGTTGTACTCGATCTGCTCTTCATTGCAATTCTTCTTGTCCTGGCCGGAACGGCGGCGCGAAGTGGCTTCGGAAAATTATTGACGGTCTATGCAGCGCATGCGGAGTTACCTGCGGCTGCTGATGCCGCCGTATCGATCAGTGCCGGCGATGCGGATGCTCATTTGATTCGCGGAGCGCTTTGCGAATCTGCGGATGATTTGGCTTGTGCGATTGCTGAATATGAACAAGCAAAGAAGTTGCGGCCGCGCGACTACCTGGCCTGGTTGAACCTCGCACGCGTCCGCGAGTTGAATGGCGAGCAGAACGCGGCAATCGAGGCCGCGAATCAAGCGACGGTCCTGGCTCCTTACTACAAACAGCCACGCTGGCAGCTTGGAAACTTATTGATTCGCGCCGGGAGAACTCAGGAAGGTTTTCGCGAGTTGAGTAATGCGGGACGAATCGATCCTTCGACGTTGCCGTCGATTATCGATCTCGCCTGGAGCCTGTCGAACGGTGATGAGTCGTCCGTGATCAAGTTGCTCAATCCACAGAAGGCGGAAACATTTCACGCGCTGGCTAATTTCTTTCGCAAGAAGAATCGCGTCGAATCTGCAGTCAATATGTACGAGGCCGCGGGCGATGTCGCCGAACAGGATCGCCTAAGTTACATCGGCGAGTTGATTCAGTCACAGCGATACCAGCAAGCGTTTGGATTGTGGCGTGGAGAGGGCGGCGCGAAAAGCGAAAACTATCTGGCGACGCTGATCGATCCTGGCTTCGAACAGGAGAGCAATCTCGACGGCGTCGGCTTCGGCTGGCGATCGGCCCAAAAGCAGAATGTCCGCTTGTCTCTGGATTCCGATCAGCCACGCGAAGGACGATCATCTCTGAAGATCGAATTTGCCGGCGACTCGAATCCCGATGCTGCGATCGTTTCGCAGATAGTTCTGGTCGAGCCGCGTACCCATTACCGTCTGGGCTTCGCAAGTCGGACTGAAAAGATTGTCAGCGGCGGCTTGCCGATTGTTCTGGTGAAGGAAGCCGTCGCCGGACGATCTCTGGGCCAATCGAATACGCTGGCGGAGAAGGATAACGCCTGGCGCGATTATTCGATCGACTTCACGACCAACGAAACGGCGTCCGCAATTCAAATCAGTTTGCAGCGAACGCATTGCGATGGGGCGACCTGTCCAATCTTCGGCCGTTTGTGGCTCGATAGTTTCTCTTTGACCAAACAATGAAGGTTGACTGTTCGGTCGTCGCACGATCGGCGTGTCATCGGCTTCGGGCTCTTCGCCTTCGTCTTCCGTGGTCTTGATCATGATTGGTTTCGGTGAAGGGTTGACACGCGCAGCCAGCTCGCGATAAGCAGTGGCCACGCTGACCAGATCGCACGCCGTTGGGCCATCGATGCCGTTGGATTCATTCGCAGATTTCATCAAGCCCATGGCCGTGCTCATCTGTTCGCAGTGATAGCAATCAAGCAAGCCGAGCGTGTGGCCGATCTCATGCGTAACTACGTTCGTCAACACCGCCGGGGTTCTTACTCGATGATCGATCAGGACCACGGCGTAATCGATTAATTGATCATTCTTGAGGCTGTGCGCTTCAAGCAATCCCAAATGTCTTTCCTTCTTATTGAACACTTCACCGCGAATTATGGTCATGTCGCCATGATCGGTTCGCCCCTCATTGGTTAGACCTTTGAATGCGAAGGTGACATTCGAGCCATTCGTCGTCGCAGTTGCGTTCCAGTTTTCAACGGCAATCCTCACGGCCTCCGCATAGTAGGAAGAAAAATCCGGCTGGCGCAGGTAAACAGAGACCTTGGAATGGCTGGGCCAATTCCAGAAGCCAACGGGCGCGGCCGTTCGGCCCGCGACACACTGCAACGGTCGCGCTTCAGCTTTGGTCTTTCGTGGTCCATTGAGTTGCAGAGCGATGATCGCGAGCAAGACAACCAGGCAACAGATTTTGAATTTCATTGGTTCCGGAAAGAGAGGGGAAGCTGGCGAGCTTCACGAAGAAGGAAATGAAGGCGTGGCTAGTTCGGTGAGTTGGGCAAGACGGGACCGTCGAGTTCGACGATGTTTACGCGACTGGCGAAGCGTCTGAAGTCGTAGTAACGAACCGTGATTCGATAGTGAACGCTCTGGTGGGGAAAGCGCAGCACATCATCGGCAAACGTGGATGAAGGAAAGAACAGATTCTCCAGCTTGATGCCGCGCGTCGTTTCGAATGTGGCAAACCGTTGCTTGCCGCGCGGTTCAGTTATTCCGCGCAGCTTGACCGGTTGGAGCGTAGCGCCATCCAACCAAACCGTGCCGATGAAGTAGCGCGCGCGCATGTTGTGCGGATCGGGTTGCTGCTTTGGACTGACCGCGATTGCCTGTACCGCCCGGCCGTCGAGCATCTCCGGGCCCAGATATTCCAGTTTGTAAGAGTTCAGTTCCGTCAGGCCGAAAAGCTGTGAGCCCGCAAGATCCTGAATATCTTCTTTCGTGATCTTGAGTTCTTTGATCGTTGGTTTCGGATGTTCTGTAACTCGTTCAATCACCTGGCCGCGATCGTCGAGCACGAAGACTGAATTGCGAATGTATTCGCCGGTTATCTGTCCGCGTTTGCCGATTGTTTGCAGGAGGACGTCGCGCTTGAAAGAAAACTGCAAGAGCGTCCCGCGGAATTTTGTTTCCGCTTCGACGAAGTTCTTTATGATTGACTCGCTCGTTAGCGGGGGACGTGATTCGTCAATTAACGATCGTGGCCCTGAGGTGATTGTTGGCGGATTGTAGTTGGGATCTCCGGCGACGACGCTTTGGGCGCTAGCGCCGCAGGCGCTGCAGATCAGTGAAGTGATGGCGAAGATCACTCGCAGCGATAGATTGAAGTTCATGATGATCTCGGATTGAAAGCTCTTACTAAAAACGAAGTGCGTGTGCGTGTTCTTGACGAGTGCTGGTCTCGATGTGGCGAAAAGGAAAGGCGATTCAGGACGCGTATGGGTGTTTGTCCTCAATTCTCCCGCGATTTAGTGGCCCAGGCGGCCTTGCCCGGTTATGTGCATCGATCGTGCCAACCTCAGATGGCCGACGCTGATGGTTGTCAGCCTTAAATCACTGGAGTCGATATGAAACAAATTTCATCGGCACGCTTTCCCAGGAAGCGTCTGCAAAAACTTGTCGTTGACGAATTACCTGACGAGGTTCTGGTCTACGACCTCGATCGTCACAAAGCGCATTGCCTGAATCAGACGGCGGCGCTGGTTTGGAACGCGTGCGATGGCCGTAGCGATCCTGCCGCGATCGCCCAGCGCTTGACGAAGAAGTCGCTCGCGCCGTTTAGCGAAGAGGTGGTGTGGCTGGCGCTGCGTCAGCTCGAAGAAATTAATCTGCTGGAAAAGAAGATTGCCGTGCCGGCACAGTTCGCCGGCATCTCGCGGCGCAAGATGATGAGGAATCTTGGGCTCGCGGCAGCCGTGGCCGTGCCCGTGATTACTTCGATAGTCGCGCCGACCGCGGCAGAGGCGAGTACCTGTGTTCAATCCGGTTCGCCGTGCAGCAGCACGATTGCCTGCTGTTCAGTCCTTGGTTGCGACACTGTGAACAACGTCTGCCACTAAGCTCGAGAAACGTGGGAATGATTAAGAGAAGAGGCGAGCCAAATCTGGGGCGGATTATGTCGCGACTGCTTTCCGGCTCGTGGCGAGAACAACCGGCATCACCCAATCTCAGCGAAGCCGAATTAGACTCAATCACTCAGCGTCTTTGCGAATCCGGCGCGGCAGCGCTTGCCTGGTGGCGCATACGCAACTCAGTGTTGGCCCACACAGAAAGCGGCGAGCGCTTGCACAATGCGTATCGCCAGTTTCGTCTCTCAGCCGCAAAGCACGAGCGAGAAATCAAACGCGTCCTGCCGCCTTTGCGCGCCGCCGGCATTGAGCCGGTGCTGGTTAAGGGCTGGGCCGCGGCGCGCCTCTATCCCGATCGTGGTTTGCGTGCTTATGGAGATGTCGATCTTTGTGTCGCGCCTGAACAGTTCACTGAGGCTGCGCGCGTGCTGAAAGATCTCGAAAGTGTTGAAGGGCATCACGTCGATCTGCATGCGGGCTTTGATGGTGTCGGATGCGGTGCAGCGGTGTCAGAAGCCCGCGCGTTAGCAAGGGCTGCTCTGCCATCAAGGGCCTCTCAGGCAAATGTAGCCCTCCCTTACGGTCGGGCTTCTGACATGAATGCGACTGCTTCGGATGACTGTCATTCCTCGGCAGAGCAAACCTATCTGCGTAATCTGTGTAATCTGCGGGCTGACTCCTGGCTTGAAATCTTCAATCGATCGCAGCTCGTCGATCTGGACGAGGTGAAAGTCCGAGTGCTTTGTCCTGAGGATCATTTGCGCATCCTGGCGGTGCATTTCCTGCGCAGCGGCGCGTTGCGTCCGCACGGGTTGTGCGACATTGCGGTGCTTTTGGAGCAAGGGGCAGAGGGCAACGGGCAAAGGGGAAAGAGCAAAGAGCAGAGTGCAGAGAGGGAAGCGCCGCGCGAAAACTTCGATTGGAAAATTTGTTTCGGTGATGATCCTGTGCAAGCAAACTGGGTAGCGTGCGCAGTCGGCCTGGCGGCAGAGCTGCTGGGTGCAGAGTTCAGAGTTCAGAGGTCAGAGGTCAGAGATCAGAGATCAGAAATCAGAGGTCAGAGGTCAGAGGTCAGAGATCAGAGATCAGAGATCAGAGGTCAGATCATGCAATCAAGTCTCGGGTTTCCGACTTCTGACCTCCGACCTCTGATTTCTGATCTCTGCCCTCCGGCCTCTGCCCCGCGCTGGCTCGCGCCCGCGGTGTTGCGGCAGTGGGGACGACAGCGTGAGCACTACGCTGCGCAGATCGCGCCGCGCCTATCTTCGTCCGTAAATTTCCTGAATCGTTGCGCCGGCTTGTATGCGCGTTGGGAGAATCCCGTGCGCGCCACCGCGCGTGTCAATGGCCGATTCAATAACCGGTCACGTTTGCCGTATCAATTGGTTGAATCGATCTTACGTTTACCAGAGGTCTTTGCGGACTGATTTTCGAGATCTGATCTCTAACTTCTGATCTCTGATCTCTGATCTCTGATCTCTGATCGCTGACCTCTGACTGTCTGTCTTTCATTGAGGACTAACTATGCGCCCCAATCGTAACTTCTCGCTCTTTGCCTTTCGCTCTGTGCGCCCAGCGCTTCGCCGTTCTGCTGTCGCCGCCTTAATTGCCATCACGCTCACGGCGGGATTCGTTCTGGTGCGCGGACGGGCCGCAACGATTGGTCTTGGTTGGTCTGACAGCTTCACGAAGATCTTTGCGAGTAGAAGAGCGAGCACGTTGAGTCCGCCGGCGCCCTTTGCCACTTTGCAGTTCTGGAGATTGGACGGCACGGCTGGAACGTGGACAGGAACCAACTGGAGCAATCCTGCATCAGCCACAGGAGGCACCGCCTACGCCGCTAATAACGACGCTGAATTCTCGGCTGACTCCACAGTCACATTTGCCACCGTGTCGATCGGTAATGTAACCGTCGACGCCGGTAAGACCGTCAACGTCACGGCTGGTGGAACCTTGAGCATGAACGGCGCTGTCCGCACTTTCGATATAGGAAGCGGAGCAGCCCTCAACTGGGCAAGCCAAACGGTTACTGCTAATAGCGCTGCAGGAATTAACAAGACGGGTACCGGCAGCCTAAATCTTAATGCACTGACATGGTCCACAAGTATGAACGGTGGATTCACCCTCAACTCCGGGACTGTAATTGTCTCCGGCGCAAAAGCGCTCGGCAACGGAGGGATGACTTTTAACGGTGGAACGCTTCAAAGCTCAGGCACGAACACTTTCACTCCAACTGCGGTTGTGGTTGGCGGAGACTTCGCATTCGCTGGCACAGGTAATGACATTTGGAATCAGACTTGGGACCTTGGCGCTGCGACACGAACAATAACCAACAATACGACCAGCACCGCCACTCGAACTATTTCTGGAGTCATCGCCGGAAATGCAGGTGTTGGCCTCACAGTCAACGGAGGGGGTGGAAGTGGGGGAATTGTACTCACCGGGGCAAATACATATACGGGTTTGACAACCGTTTCAGCAGGAACGTTGAAGTTGAGTAGGGCTGGCGGTACAACGATACCAACGACGAATAACGTCACGGTCAGTGGCGGCACTCTTGAGATTAGCACCAATCAAACCATCACAGATTTCACAATGACTACAGGCACGCTTCTAATCGATGCGGGCGTTACTCTAACGATAACTGGAACGTACAGCGCAAGCGGTGGAACAATCAATAATCTAGGCACTGTCAAGCTTAACAACACGAGCGCATCTTTCCCCGGTACTGGCGTAACCGTAAACAACGGCACAGCGAACACCCTTACGAATTTAGAAGTTGCCTCGGGAACGACCACTCTTACTGCGAACATATCGGTTGCCGGAACACTCACAGTCTCTGGTGGAACACTTGATCTTTCAACATTCACTGCCGATCGCTCTACATCCGGCGGAACACTCACGATCGCAAATGGCGCAACGTTGAAGATTGGCGGCACTAATACTCTGCCGGCGAACTACTCTACCCATTCAATTGGGTCGACTAGCACGATCAATTACTCGGGTACAACTCAGTCAGTGGCGACGCTAAACAGCTCGCAGAGTTACGGCAACCTGACAATCTCCGGTTCAGGAACGAAGACCCTAGTGGGCAACATTGTGGTTGCTGGTACGCTTACACTCTCAGCCGGAACCCTCGCAGTCAGCAATAAGATTCTCGAACTTGATGGCGACACTTTGGTGGGCAGCGGAACGCTCAACGCTTCCGCCGGGACGGTCGATTACTTCCAAAGCACTAGCGGACAACATGTGATCGCGGCAGATTACTTCCTGCTCGCCTTTAATAATCAGAACAAGATTCTGCCGAGCGGGACCATTGGAATACTTGATACGTTTACTCCAGGCACCGCGACGGGCCACACAATCACAGGCAATACTTTTGATTTCAAGAAGACATCCGGCAGCGAAACCATCCCGGCTTTCAACTACTACAACCTGACGAGCAGCGGTGGCACGAACGCGCGAACCCTCGCCAGCAGCGGAGTAATTGGAATCGCAAATGTGTTCACTCCGGGAAATGATACGTACACGGTCACCGGCAGCACGATTGAATACAACGGCACCGGCACACAGACCATGCCGTCGTCGCGGGGATTCAATTACAACAACCTGTCGATTAATAACTCGGCTAATGTCACTGCGCCTGATCTGAGCGGTCAGACGGCATCCATCGCCAGCACACTTTTTCTGAAGAGTGGCACGTTCACACTGAACACCGGCAACGGTGTGACGCTGGCGAACGGGGCCACAATCGATCGTTCGGGCGGCAGCATTTCGGCAGCACCTACATTCGGTACCAGCGTCAATGTGATCTATTCCGGTTCGTCCAGTACGACAACCGGGCCAGAGATTCCGACGAGCACCTCGACTCTAAATAATTTGACGATTAACGATTCGGCCGGTGTGATACTCGGAGCGAATGCCCAGGTCAACGGCACGCTTACATTCACCAGTGGATTAGTAACGACCGGGGCAAACACTTTGACGCTCGGTAGTTCGGCGACCACGACGGGCGCCGGTGCGTCGAAGTACGTCGTGGGAAATTTGAAGAAACTCTCAGTGCCGAGCAGTTTTACTTTTGACGTGGGCGATGCTGGGTATTCACCGGTGGCTTTCAGTTCAGTCGTCGGCACTGGTGATGTAACGGTGAAGGCAGTTCACGACTTTCGCATCTCAGGTACCGCGCAGGCACTTCAACGTTATTGGACCTTAACAAATGGTGGCGGAATTACTTCGACGAATTTGCAGTTCCAATATCTCTCGGGTGATGTACATGGGAACGAGGCCATTTACATCGCTTACAAGATTGACGGGGCGACGATTACACATCCGGCGGCTGTAATAGATACGACCAACCATACCGCTACGCTCGTAACACAAACTTCATTCTCAGACTGGACCTTTGCGGAACCGACCGCGCCCACGGCCGTCAACCTCATCAACTTCAACGCAACGCGCAATGGCAATGACGTGCTGCTGCAATGGCGCAGTGGTTATGAAGTGCGGAATCTGGGCTACAACATCTATCGCGAACAGAATGGTGTGCGCACGCTGATTACACCGTCGCTGGTGGCGGGATCGGCTTTGGTCGCCGGCCGTCAGACGGAGCTTACTGCGGGGCAGAGTTACGCGTGGTACGAGCAGATCAGTGATCAGAAATCAGAGGTCGGAGATCAGAATGCCCAGATTGGGGATCAGCAATCCGGCATTACTTATTGGCTTGAGGATGTTGACCTGGATGGAACGCGGACCTTGCATGGACCAGTTGCGGTTACGCAGGGCAAAGGGCAAAGCGCAAAGGGCGAAGCCTCGTCGCCAATGCTTGGCGATATTGGCAGTCAGGCGTTGGGAGTTGGGAGCCGGAGCAGCGGCGTGTTTATTGACGGGTGGCCCGTGGGGACAGGAGTAGACAGGAGGCAGGAGGCAGAAGGCGGAGAGCAGAAAGCAGAAGGCAGGACGCAGGAGGCAGAAGGCAGGACGCAGGAGGCAGACGTGAGCGTCCAAAGTCTTGCGGATCAGCAAACGATTGCGGCGACGCCGGGAGTGAAACTCTCGATTAGCAAAGCCGGCTGGTATCGAATCACGCAGCCGGATCTCATGGCAGCGGGTTTGGATCCAAATGCGAACGTGGCGCATCTGCAGTTGTTCGCGAACGCGCAGGAAGTGCCGATAAGAACTTCGGCTAACGGCGCGCAACTAACCTCGTCGGATTACGTTGAGTTCTATGGACACGGTGTCGATTCCACCACTGACACCGAACAAACCTATTACTTGATTGTCGGGGCGACGAATGGCAAGCGCATCGCCCGGGTGTCCGACAGCAACTTGCCGCTGCCTTCCGGCCCGGCGAGTTTCGACTATATCGTCGAGCGTAAAGAACGATCGATCTATTTCTCAGGATTGCTGAATGGCGACGCCGAGAATTTCTTCGGTCGCATTATTCAGACGGCGCCGATCTCAGCAACGATTCCGGTGACTCATCTCAATCAATCCTCGGGCGCCAACGCGCAACTCGAAGTGCAGTTACAAGGAGTGACAGCCGGGGCGCATTCGGTGCATGTGTTGATTAACGGGGCCGATCTGGGCACGATGTCGTTTGCGAATACGGTTCACCCGATGCAGACCTTTAACGTGCCGGCCGCAACCTTAGTTGAAGGTAACAACACGGTGCAGTTGAGCGCCCTGGGCGGCTCGGCGGATGTCAGCCTGATCGACACGTTGCGTCTGACTTACGGTCACACGTTCGCTGCTGAGAACAATAAGTTGGCGATCACGGTTAACGGTCCCGGCGTCACCCGAGTGGGCGGATTCGCCAGCGCGAATGTGAGAGCGATGGATGTATCCGATCCAGGCAATGTTCAAGAACTGACGCCCACCGTAAGCCAACAACCCGATGGAACTTATTCGGCGGATATGCGAGTGAGCGGAGCTTCAAGCGCTGCAGCGCACACGCTGTTTGTCTTTGCGGATTCCTCTGCGGCGAACGCTGACGCGATCAGACATAACTATCCTTCGACCTGGAGCGCGAGTTCGAACACGGCGGACTATCTGATCATCACGACGCGCGAGTTTATGCCGACCGTGCAGCCGCTGGCGAACTTGCGAACGAGCAAGGGGATGATCGTCAACACCATCGATGTTGACGATATCTACGACGAATACAGTTTCGGTTTGCACACGCCTTACGCGATCCGTGACTTCCTGCACAATGCGGCGACCAATTGGCCGAAGCCGCCGCGCTTTGTGTTGTTCGTTGGCGATTCGAGCTACGACCCGAAGAATTATTTTGGCGCGGGCGCGAATGATCTGGTGCCAACCAAACTGATCGACACGGTGCAGCTCGAAACAGCCAGCGACGATTGGATGGCTGACTTTGATAACGACGGCATTGCCGACCTGGCCATCGGCCGCTTACCGGCGCGCACGACGGCGAACGTCACGAACATGTTGACGAAGATTATTAACTTCGAAAACGCTCCCGTTGATCCGTCACGCGGCGCGTTGCTGGTGGCTGATCGCACGTTCGAGTCGGCGAGCACCGCCGTGCAAACCGTCCTGCCGGGCAGTCTTCCCGTGCAGACGATCAATCGCAGTGCGACGAGCGACGACGCAACTGCTCACAATCAAATTCTGAGCGCGTTGAATCAAGGGCCGCGCATCGCGAACTACTTTGGCCACGGATCGAACGGCGTTTGGACCAGCGCGCCCCTGCTCTCCAGTCTGGACGCGCCTTCATTAACCAACAGCGACCATCTCTCGATATTTACGATGATGACGTGCTTCAACGGATACTTTGAGGACGCGATCAACGACAGCTTGTCTGAGGCGCTGCTGAAATCTAACGGCGGCGCAGTCGCGGTCTGGGCGTCGACCGGGTTGACGGAACCCAGTGGCCAAAATGCGATCAGCCAGCAGTTCTATAGCCGAGTTTTCACCTCGCAACCACGTCTGGGTGATGCGGTCAGAGCTGCCAAGCAAGCCTCAGGCGATCCGGACGTGCGGCGGACGTGGACGCTGTTTGGTGATCCGGCGATGTCGCTCGCAGCGATTACGCCGACCGTCACCAGCGGAGATGTTGGCGGAATAATTACCGATGCCGGCGGTCACGCTCTGGCCGGTGTGACGATTAGTCTTCACGGGATGCAGAGTCGCACGACGATCACCGATGCGAACGGAAGATATGCTTTCAGTAATGCCGAGATGAACGGGTTCTATACCGTTACGCCGGCGTTCCCGAATTATTCGTTCAATCCGGCCAGCCAATCACTTAGCCTTCTGGGCCCGCATGCGGAAGCTTCATTTGTCGGCAGTGCGAACGGTGGGTCGATCAATCCGCTCGATACCGATCAGTTCTTTGTGCGGCAGCACTATCTTGATTTTCTGAACCGCGAGCCTGATGAAGATGGTTTCAACTTCTGGACGAATCAGATCACTTCGTGCGGCAGCGATGTTGGTTGTCGCGAAGTCAGACGCATCAACACCAGCGCGTCCTACTTCCTTTCAATCGAATATCAAGAGACGGGCTTTGAAACTTATCGTCTCTACAAATCGGCGTTCGGGAACATAGCCGGCACGCCAGTGCCTTTGCGGTTCAGCGAATTCATGGCTGACGCGCGGACGATAGGGCAGGGCGTGGTGGTAAATCAGACCGGTTGGCAAACCGCACTTGAAAACAATAAGCGATCGTTCAGCGAAGCTTTCGTGCAAAGAACGCGATTTGTTTCAGCTTATCCGGCGGCGATGACCCCGGCTGAATTTATCGACGCGCTGTTTGCGCACGCAGGCGTAACACCTTCCGCGGAGGAAAGAAGCGCGGCGATCAATGAATTCGGCGGCGCCCCGCAGACTAGTGACAATGTGGCGCGGGCGCGCGCGTTGCGGCGCGTGGCTGAAAATCCGACGCTGGCGCGCCAGGAATTCAATCGCGCGTTTGTGCTGATGGAATACTTTGGGTACTTGAGAAGAGATCCGAACTCGGGTCCGGATGCAGACTTCTCCGGTTACAACTTCTGGTTGGATAAGCTTAATCGTTTCAGTGGAAATTTCATCGACGCGGAAATGGTGAAAGCATTTCTTTCTTCAACCGAGTACCGGCGTAGATTCGCGCCTTAAGACGGTAGCCGCTTTCGATTATTCTGTTGTCTTACTTTTTGTTTCGGGGAGGCCTGCCCGATTTATTTTTCTGGCCGCCTCGTTGCGAGGAAGCCCTTGGGGTCGCGAAAGCGAGTCGCCGACTTCCTCGCAACTTCACTCATGCGTCTTAACGCAGGTTTTCATCTGCATCGCTCTTCACATCTCACCTTCGCTTAGGAATCATGAACTTGTACGCCAGAAACGCGACCGCCAACATCTATCACCTGGTAACAAAAGCTCGGAGTGAAACCCTGTGCGGCGTGCCCGTGGTCCCGCTGGTTATCGATCGACCGGCCGAGACGTCGAGTCTTTATCTTACCTCGCAGAAACCGCTCGACCGCGCGCTGTGTGGGCGGTGTGAGATCATCAGCAACGAAGAAGATGTTACGCCGGCCGCTGGTTGATGTTGGGCGACGTTTCAATCGGACATCAGGTGAAAGTGAAGGTAAGTGACGGTTTGATGGCCCGGTCCGTTGGTTAACACCTCATAATCAGTAAGGCGCTTTTGCTCGATGAGTTCCTGGATGACGGCGAAAGAATCAATCAGATACTCCCGGTCCTCGTCGCCAAAGGCGCCAATGTTAGCGATGTCCTTCTTTGGAATCACCACGTAGTGAAATCTTCGTTTTGGGTTTGGGTGCCTGATTGCCACTGAGCGATCGGTTTCCAACACGACCCGGGGCAGCCATCCCGAAAATTTATTGATCGCCACTGAGCCGAGCAGGCCCATAAGCTCGTTTGTCCGAAGAGGACTTCGCAATCGTCTGCGTAACGACAGCACCGGACGGCGCTGCGTTTGTGCGAAGAGATATCCTCCGATTGCGATGCCCGTCAGCAGAGAAACGCCGGAAAGCAAAGCTGTTTTGAAGTCTGCTCGCATTCATTGAATATAGCACACGATAAGTGAGCCACATTCTGGCGGATCAAAGCTCTTTATCCGGGATGAAATGCAAAGCGAGAATATTGCTAACATCTATCAACTGGTCACTGACGATCGTAATGCAAGCCTCTCTGTACCTTACTCGTAGTTCAGATCGTCATCGATCGAACCCGCTGAGAACTCCAGCCTGCACCCTCATATCAAAGCAACTTTAGATCACTGACTCTGCCGACGTTGCGCCAGCCTGCAACCTGCGCGCGCGGGTGTTTTTTCTGGCGAGCGATGGGCGCCACGGCTCGCCTTTTTTTGCGCTGCGATCGTTGTAGCGCACGCATCTTGTGCGTGTCTTCACGGGCGGGATGCCCGTGCGACTCTTTCAAACTGCACCACTAACTCCACCGCTTTACGAGTTCGATCCTGAAGCCAAATCTGTTACTCTAGCCCGCGTCTAATGGCCATAAGAGTTTCTCGATTGCTGTTCATCGCGCTCGCTTTGGTGAGCACTCTCGCGGCGCTGAATCAGACCGTTCGGGCGCAGTCTTCCGATCAGAATCTTCCGACACCGGCACTTTCAAACGACATCAACGGAAGGATTGTCGCGCTTGATCTTGGCGACCCACGTTCGACGCGACACTACTATGCTTTTGAGGCCAACCCGGGTGATTTGCTGATCACGGTCGAGAGCAAAAACCTAAACGGTGACGTCGATGTTTTTACCGCGGTGACTTTTCGGCCGCTGATGAAGACGACGCTGATCGCGACGTCCCAATCAAGCGAAATCACGAAAGGCATCTATCTGCGCGCACATCAAATTTTGATCCTGCGCGTCGAAGCTCGCACGCCGAGCGACGAGCCCGGTGTGTATCACATTCACTTTGGAGGAACCTTCGCGCCGTTCAGCGGTGGCATTCCCGTAGCCGAGAATTCAACGCCGGCAGAGACATCACCGGAGAAGTCCGACGCGAATCGGTTGTCATCGGTTGGTGCGACAATCCCTCGGCCGGTTGAAGAAACTGTTGCCGAGCCGAAGCCATCACCAGAGAAGCCCGCTGAGGAAACTCCGACGGCGAAGACGACTGAGAAACCGGCGACAACAAGCCGGCGCACCGGTTCACGAAATCCGCGTCGCGGCACTCGGCGGACGGCGGCGAAACCTGCGCCGCCGAAGAAAACTGAATCAACTGAGACTCAGACGGCAAGCCAAGCCACGAAGAGCGACGAAGAGAAGCCTGCCACGGTTACGGAGAAACCGGCAGAGGCGGCCCCGTCGACTGCCGAAAAACCCAAAGCCCAGGAGGTCGCTCCGGCGGGCGCTCGCTTGGTCATTGAAGAGAAGGACGGAACGCGAATCGAGCGGCCGATGTCGACTGTGCGTCGCGTGATTGTTGAAGGCGGAACGATCGTAATTGTCTTGAGGACAGGAAAGATTGAAAGAGTTCAACTGGCCGATGTCGCTAAGTTCGCGATCGAGCCGCAGTGAGTTCGCGTCACAGCTATTCGCAAATTGACAATTTGCGCCACCCTACTCGTTAATGTTGTCCAGCGACTTGAGTTTCCAAACGCCTCTCGTCCTAACAAAGCCGTAAATCACCACTTCATTTCCCGCCGCGTCTTTGCATGCAACTGTAAAGCGATTCTTATTGGCGGCATCAACTTCGGGCCTGGAGTCCGCAAAACACTTTGCTGCGTCAGCCTGTCGATTGAGGACTTCGCGATACCGTTTCAACAGTTGGGCCTTTGTTCTAACCGATGGAATGCCATAAGGCATCGTGATCGGGAACTGAGACATCGCGGCGATCGATTCTTTGTCGCCTTTGATAACGGCGGCTTTGAATTTGGCCCAGAACGTTTCAATCGACGGATCAGCTTGAACGGTTGCTCTGACTTGCAGCGCTCCGAGCATCATCAGCGCGCCAGCCAAACCGATCACGACTGCTCTTGTTATGGTTAATCTTCGTGTGGTCATGGGGATGATTCACTGAGCCGCTTTCCACTTATCGCGGCTAATTCCATAAATCAAAACCTGCTTGCCGAGCAACTCTGTTTGGCCCTCGACGGTTTCGCCGAGTCTTTCCGCTACTTTGATCGAACTGACGTTCGTGGGCGCGATGCAGCTAATGACATGATCGCGATCCAGTTCGGTGAACGCGTAGGCCAGGGCGCGCCGCGCGCCTTCAGTCGCATAGCCTTTGCCCCAACTTTCGCGCGCCAGCGTCCATCCCAACTCAAATCCGGGCCAGCCAGGAGGATTCATGAAACCGATTCTTCCTATCATTTTGCCGGTCAGTTTTTCTTCGACGGCGAACACGCCGTAGCCGAAAAAGTACCAGTGCCCTATGTGTGCGGCCATCGCTCTCCACGCTTCGAGTTGGGTTTGTGGCCCTCCGATGAACTTCATGGCCTCTGGATCGGTGGCAATTGCAACGTAACCGGGAAAGTCGTCCTCGCGAAACCATCGCAGGATCAGCCGATCAGTTTCAAGCCTGACTTCTTTGAATTCCATGATTCACTCGATCCGGTCGCTACCGCTCCCGGTACTGACATGATCCGGTCGCTACCGCTCCCGGTACTGACATGATCCGGTCGCTACCGCTCCCGGTACTGACATGATCCGGTCGCTACCGCTCCCGGT